>ERZ857998.881-NODE-881-length-38842-cov-8.328461_pt1 | contig 38842 bp, 37 predicted proteins | sample MGYA00519954_ERZ857998 | MGnify/ENA primary metagenome ERZ857998 (study PRJEB31778, sample SAMEA3449424) | human gut metagenome | biome: human gut; feature: human-associated habitat; material: faeces | place: United Kingdom | collected 2010/2012 ...
ATCGCGGTTGTTCCCGCCGCAACGCCCGCGCCGGCCGCCTCTGCCGGTACGACGGCCGCCCCGGCTGCGACGCCTGCTCCGAGCGCGTCTGCCGGCACAACGGCTTCCGCCGCGCCGAGCGCCACAGCCGCCGCTTCCGCCAAGCCCACTACGACGCCCAACATCCCCGCCGAGGATACGCTCAGCTATCTCATCATCCCGCACAAGATCCAGGCCGGCGACACCGTCATGAGCATCTGCGATAAATACAAAGTGGACTTCGCCGCGAACGACGCCGCGATCCAGCGTCTGAACCCGAGCGTGAGCTACAGCTACCTGCTCCCCGGCAACATCATCCTCATCCCCTCGACCACGTACCCCTCCTCCGGTCCGTACTACAAGATCATGGCGCACAAGCTCGTCGCAGGCGACACGGTCTACGGACTCTGCCTCACCTACGGCCTGAGCTATGAGAACAACATCACCTTCCTGCAGCGGCTGAACAACCGCGACAATCTCGCCACGTACTACGTCGGCCAGACGATCTACATGCCGCTCTACGTTGCCGGCTGAGTCTCTCCGATATCCAAAAACAAATACCAAAAACCGCTGCGTCGGCGCATCTCTTCGGAATGCGTCGGCGCGGTTTTTTTCTTCCGGTCTGGAAGGAATGCATAAAGGACCCCGAGCGAAACTAGCAGATTATTACAAAGAAAGCGAGGTAGGACAGAGTAACCTTTACCTGAGGGGAGGGTTTTTTATTCATGCAATCTTGACAAAAGATTTTCTATCTGGCTTACTGGTTATAGTGAAGCTGACCATTCTAGATAAGCAGCTGAGAAACCCAAAAGGAGAACGGCGTAGGAAGGAAATCTGCACGGCCATTTCCTGCCGGATGGCGGAAGCGGCTCGTCAGCAGACAGTGCTCCGGAGCATATGACGATATCCTCCGGAGACTGGATCATTACAAGGTTCCAACCCCCCGCAGCAGCGCACCCCCTTTCTTTCCCGATATTCGGGCGCACAACAAAGCACATCTCCGCATCCTGCTGCACAGCGAGTCCGTTATTCAAGGCGGCCGGCGGCTCGGAAAACGGGCAGCCGGCACAGACCACGCGCAACTTCAGGAGAACCATGTGTTTCAAGCAACGCAAAAAAGAAGGAGGCATTCTAACATGGGTAAAGGCAAATACACTCTGAGAAGTATCATCGTCCGCTGCGTTGTCATTATGGTCGGCGTCTTCATCACTGCCTACGGCGCCGAAGCGTTTGTTCTGGCCAATCTGGGTTCTGACCCGGTCACAGCGTTTGTACAGGGACTCAGCAAGGTGCTGCCCTTCGTGCATGGCGACTTTGGCATGGCCATGAACGTATTCAACGTCCTCTGCTTCGTCGTCATCCTGATCGTGTACCGGAAGGGCATCGGTGTTGCCACGGTCCTGTACACCTTCACACTGGGCACCTTCTGCTCCATGATGGAGCCCTGGATCATCGCTCTCATCGGCCCCACTCCCTCTATGGTCACCCGCGTCATTCTGGTCATCACCGGCACGCTGGCTCTGGGCGTCGGCCTTGGCAGCTATCAGGCCGCCGGCTACGGCGCAGGCCCCTCTGACGGCTTCAACCAGTTCATGGCCAAGACCCTGAAGATGAAGCTGAAGTGGTGGCGTATGATCTTCGACGCCATCATGGTGGTGGGCGCTCTGATCATGGGCGGCGTCATCCATGTGGCCACGCTGGTGGGTATGTTCTGCGTCGGCCCCGTTTTGGGTCCTGTGCTGAACAAGCTCTCGCCTCTGGTCAACAAGTGGGCAGGCAACGAAGACCTGACCTACGAAGAAATCTGATATTCCCTGTCGGATCCAACCACAGCCCGGAGCGGCTGTCCGCCCCGGAGAAAAAATTTGCCCCTGCAAAAAAATCGAAAAGTTTTAGAAAGGCGGTAATTTACTATGGCTGAAACCATGAAGGGTTATGTGTTTAAAGACGTTAACGATCTTCGTCTGGAGGATCGTCCCATTCCTACCATTCAGGATCCCCGGGACGCCATCGTAAGGGTTGCTCTGTCCTCCATCTGCGCCAGTGACTTCCATATCAAGGTGGGCGCCGTGCCCTCCGCCAACAAGGACATCATTCTGGGTCATGAGTTTGCCGGTGAAGTGGTTGCCGTGGGCGATGCCTGCAAGAAAATCAAGGTGGGCGACCGCGTCGTCGCCAACGTGGAGACCTTCTGCGGCGAGTGCTTTTTCTGTGAACGCGGCTATGTTAACAACTGCGTAGAGGGCGGCTGGTATCTGGGCCACAAGATCGACGGCTGCCAGACGGAGTATGTCCGCGTTCCCATCGCCGACAACGGTCTGGAGCTGATCCCCGACAATCTGACATACAAAGATGTTCTTGCCGTCAGCTGCGTGCTGCCCTCCGGCTATTTTGGCGCGGAGCTGGCTGAGATCAAGGAAGGGGACACCGTGGTGGTTCTCGGCTGCGGCCCCTGCGGCTATACTTCCATGATGAGCGCCCGGCTGTTCAAGCCCGCCCGCATCATCGCGGTGGACCGCCATGACGAGCGCGGCCAGTTCGCGCTGGATCACGGCTGGGCCGATGTGTTCATCAACTCCAAGAAGGAGGACGTAGAGGCCCGCGTCAAGGAGCTGACCGAAGGCCGCGGCGCCGACGCCGTTATCGAGGCCGCCGGTAAGGACGGCACCTTCCAGCTGGCCTGGAAGATCGCCCGTCCCAATGCGGTCATCTCCCTCCTCGCCATGTACGAGGAAGATCAGGTTCTGCCCCTGCCCAGCATGTATGGCAAGAACCTCACCTGGAAATCCGGCGGCGTAGACGCCTGCAAGGATGCTTATCTGGTGCAGCTGATCTCCGAAGGAAAGCTGGATCCCACGCCGTTGTTCAATAAGGAATACACCCTCAACGAGATCGCCCAGGTCTATGAGGACTTTGCGGTCAAACGCGATGGTTTGATCAAGCCGGTCATCAAGCCCTACGAGTACTGATCTTCTTTTCTCTCCCCTTTCCCAGTTCTCCAAATACCCCCGCGGGAGCTCGCTGCAAAGCGAGCTTCCGCGGGGGTGTCTTTTACGCGCTTCTCCGGTTTTTTCTCCGCTCCCTTATTATATGGCCATGGAAGGAAGGGATCGGATGAAGATCGAAATCCAAATCGACGAGAGCTGCGACGAGCCGAAGATCGTCGTTATGACACGCAGGGTAACCGAGGAAATCAGCGAAATCCTGAAAAAGCTTTCGGAAGATCCGTCCGAAATGCCGGCAGGCTTCCGGGACGAGCGGGCAAACATCGCCGGAAATGAGCGCGCCTTCGCAAAAAGCTGTGGGAGGCCATCCCTTCACGGATGAGCCTCCCACAGCTTTCTATTGGAACCGATATCAAGCAAAGGTCATTCGCCGTTGCCGCGCACGGCCTTGAGCGCCTGCGCGAGCTGGTCCGGGCAGGACGTCGGCTTCATGCCGCAGCGGATGCCCTCGAGCCGGTCGATGACTTCGTTCACATCCATGCCCTCGCAGAGCTTCGCAACGCCCTGCGTGTTGCCGCTGCAGCCGTTGATGAACTGCACGTTGTGCACCTTTCCGTCTTCCACCTCGAAGAGGATCTTGCGGGAGCAGGTGCCCCGCGTCGTATATTCGTGTGTCATGTCCTTATCTCCTTATCGAAAAACTAATATGCCTCGCAGAGTTTGTGCCCGCAGGCACAAATGAGTTCCCAATCATTTTCTCCGGCGGCGTGTACGTCGGAGAAAATTCCTCTCGGCTCGCAAACGTGCGAGCGTAAGCGAGTGCGCTGCGGCGAGCCGCAGCCTTTTCAAACGAACCCCTCAACGAAGTGGGGTTCGTTTGAGAGCGAAGCTCAAAGCAAGGTGCTGCCGTTATAGCTGACGATGTTGACATCGGAAACGCCTTCGTTATCGAGCAGCGCTTCGAGCGAATCCATCTGCTTCTGGCTGAGCTTTGCCTCCACGACGAGCTCGGTCTCGGCGAGATTCATCGTGCGGCTCTTGAGCTTATATTTGCCGAGCGTGCCGAGCTTGGAGCGCACCGCGCTCTCCCCCTCCGGCGTATAGCGCATAACGACAAGATACGAGTTGGTGTGCAGCTTCCCGGAGAGCAGATTGAGCGCCAGGAACAGCGCGCCGAGCAGCAGCGCCGCGAGAATGGCAACCGTGATGTACCCCGCGCCGGTGATGATGCCGATAACGATGCTCCAGAACATGAACACCGTGTCCATCGGGTCCTTGATCGCCGTGCGGAAGCGGACGATAGAGAGCGCGCCGACCATGCCGAGCGAGAGCACGACGTTGGAGCGCACCGTCAAAATGGCGAGCGCCGTGACCATCGAGAGCATCACGAGCGAGAGCGCAAAGCTCTTGCTGAAGCTGACGCCGCCGTAGGTCACGCGGTAGATCACCAGCACGAACAGCCCCAGTGCAAAGCTCAGCAGGAGCGTCGTGAGCAGCGTGCCGACGGAGATCGCGGTGAATTCCTCAACGAATTTGTTTTTGATGAGATCGGAAATGCTCATTGGTTTTTACCCCTCTTTATTCCAGAATGTCTAAGCATTTGGTGTACTTGGAAACGGCGCAGCGCTGCTTTGTCACGCCCTCGAGCAGCGCGCGGACCGGCGCAGGAAGGAACGCGTCGTACTTGACCTCCAGCACCGCCTCGCCCTCATCGAGCACCGGCACAGTGAGCGCGCGGTCGTCGAAAAGGTTGGTTTTGAACGGCGCAGTGCGAAGCTCCGTGTCGATCGTGACGCGAACGTTGCCCGTCGGATAGACGAACGGATACCGGACATAATCGACCAGCACCGCGGGCTTCCAGCCGTTCTGCCGAAGCCGGGCAAGCTCTCGTGCGAGCTCTCCGGTATCGCGCAGCTCCTCGCCGCCGGTGAGGAACGCCTCCGCAAGTTCGCGGGAGATGCGCACCGATTCCTTGCCGGAGAAGTCGCCGTCCTTGCTCTTCTTTTCGAGCGTGATGCGCGAATCGTCCATGTTGTAAAACCGGATGCGGTACTTGGTGCGTTCCTTTACGCCCGCGATCTTCTCGTGATAGGCGCGGTAGTCGGTATCGTCAAAATAGAGACTGCGGATAAAGTAGCTGCCGTCGGCTCGGACGTGCGGGTCGGGCCGGAGCAGGGCGCGCAGCCGATATTTCAAAAGCTCCGCCTCCCGCAGGGAGATGATGTATTTGATCTCGTGGCGTTTGATCTCTGCCATGGCTCTCCCCCCCTTACCCGTTGGCCTTCCCCGGCGTGGGGGAAGCGCATTCGCGCCAGTCGGAGCCGATGCGCGCGAGTGAGGCGTCCGGCTCGGTCTGCGTGAGCTCCACGCGGTCGGCGGTGCTGCCGATCGGCGTTGTCAAAATCACGCTCTCGCCCGCGGAGAGGGCAAAGTCCGTGTGCAGCTCGCCCTGCGTCCGGTTTTTGCCGGAGGCGAAAATGATGTAATACTCGCCCGGCGCGAGCGTAATGTCCGGGATCCGCCAACGCGCCGGCTCCTCCGGATCGTCGGAGAGATACCAGCCGTCGAGCGATACGCTCTCCGTTCCGGCGTTATAAAGTTCGATCCAGTCCGGCGAATCGCCGTCGGCATCCCGCAGACCGGCTTCGCTGCGGAGGCAGACCTCGGTGATCTGCACCGCAACGTCCCCAAAGCCGCGCGAGGCGGCAAAGGCGGCGTAGCCCTCTTCGGTGTTCGCAAAGCCCGGCGTCGGCCGGTTTGTGACGCACCACTCGCCCGAAACGCGGGCATACGCCGTGTCGTCCGCGAGGAACGGCGTCTGGATGCGGTCAAGCGCATTGCCGTCGGCGTCGGTCAGAATGACGCTCTCTCCGGCCTTGGCGAGCCGGATGGCGGCGTAGTCTGCGCCCTCCGTCCCGTCGCCGGAGCACCAGACGACCGTGAACGCGCCCGGCGCGAGCAGCGTTCCCTCCGGGAACGTGTAGCGCGCCTCACCCGCCTTGTCGGTGAGGTGCATACCGGAGAGATTGGCGGTCTCGGAGCCGGTATTTTCGATCTCGACCCAGTCACAGAGCGCGCCGTTCGGCGCGGTGAAGAGCGTTTCCGCGGCCATGATCTCGCTCAGCCGCAGCGCGCCCGTGCCCTGTCCGGAGGCGGCCAGATACGCGGTATATCCCTCGTCGGTGTTCGCATAGCCCGGCGTCGGCGCGGCGGAGACGGTAAAGCTGCCGTCGGTCTCCCGCACAATGGACGTGTTCTTCCGGCAGCGGAGCGTTTCGATCTCGTCGAGCACCGTGTTGGCGCTGTTCATCAGCAGAAGCGTTTCCCCGCCGAGCCGCCGCAGCGAAAACGGCGCGTACAGCCCGCCGGATGTCTCCGGGTCGCAGTAGACGACGATGTACCCGTCCGCGGGGATCACCGTCCCGACCGGGAAGGCGTATTTGGCCTGCGTCACGTCGTCCGAAAGGCGGTAGCCGGAAACGTTGAAGGGCTTATCGGACGTATTGTGTATCTCGATCCAGTCGCAGATGCGCCCGTCAGCGTTCGGATACGCCGTGTTCGCGCTCATATATTCACTGATGCGCAGCGGGTGCTCCCCGCTCTGCACGCGGTCGCTGCCCGCGCCGCGCGAGAGCAGCAGCGCCGCGGCCAGCACCAGCGCGAACACCGCGAGCGAGGCGATGAGGATCGCGATCTTTGTTTTCTTTTTCACCGGAACCATAGCCGTGCTCCATTCAAAGAAAGAACTGTCATTCAAGTTGGATTTTACCCTATTTCTCCGCCGTTTTCAACCCCTCGGCGTTTATACGATCTGGAAGAGATAGAATTTCAGATAATCCGTCTCCGGCACGCCCCAGAGGATCGGGTGGTCGGGACTCTGCTGCCGCGCCTCGATCTGGCGGGGCTGTACGCTCGCGTCGCGCGCCGCGTCCGCCAGCATGGCGCGGAAAAGCGTGTCGGTCATAAAGTGCGAGCACGAGCACGTTGCCAGATACCCGCCCCGCGGCAATATCTGCATGGCGCGGCGGTTGATCTCCCGGTAGCCGCGCCGCGCGTTTTCTACCGTCGCGCCGCTTTTCGTGAAGGCGGGCGGGTCGAGGATGATGTAATCCCAGGGCTTTTCGCCGCTCTTTCCGAGCTCCGTGAGAAGCTCGAACACATCCGCCTGCCGGAACTCCATGCGCCCTTCGAGCCCGTTTCTCTCGGCGTTGCGCCGCGCCTGTTCGAGTGCGGACGCGGACACGTCCACCGCCGTGACGCTCTCCGCGCCGCCGGCCGCGCAGTGGAGCGCGAATGCGCCGGTGTGCGTGAAGCAGTCGAGCACGCGCCGCCCATGGGCCAGCCGTCCCGCCGCCGCGCGGTTATATTTCTGGTCGAGAAAATAGCCGGTCTTCTGGCCGTTTATATAGTCCACGTCGAAATAGATGCCGTTTTCGCAGATCTCCGCGTGGCCGGAGGGGTTTGTCTCCAGCCCGGGCGCGGCATACGGCCCCTTGCCGCAGGTCATACCCTCCTTTTCGCGGATGAGCGATTCGTTGCGCTCATAAATGCACGATACGTTCACGCCGAGCGCCGCGAGCTCCTCGCGCAGCAGCGCATAGAGCATCGCGCGCCGCCGCTCGATGCCGAGCGAGAGCACCTCGCTCACGAGCACATCGCCGTAGCGGTCCACCGTCCAGCCGGGGAAGCCGTCCGCCTCGCCGAAGATAAGGCGGCAGGCGGCAAAGTCCTCGCCCATGACCTGCTGCCGGTAGGCGAGCGCATACCGGACGCGGCGGCGGAAAAACGCCTCGTCCATTTTGTCGTTCGTGTTGCGCGAGAGAATGCGCACGCGGATGAGCGAGCGGCCGTTATAGAATCCCGCGCCCTGCCAGCGGCCCTTTTCGGTATATACGTCCACGATCTCCCCGTCCGGGCAGGGGCTTTCTTTCGTGAGCACCTCCCCGGCGAACACCCAGGGATGCCCGCCGCGCAGAGCGCGCGCGGCCTTTTCCGTGACGGTAACGCTTGCAAACGGTCTTTCCATCGTCTGTCCTCCTGTGTGGTAACGGGTTATTATACAATATAATTTCTCGTTTGGCGAGAGAAAGTTGCGGCGTATGAAAGAATAAGCCGCTGGACATCGATCCGATATCCAACGGCTTATCCTTTGTAAAAAAGAGGAGAAAGAGAAGAAGAAAAAGAGAAACATGAAACAGGCGGTTTCTTGCGAAGTTTCCACCAGAGCATTTGTAATCGAACACAATCCCCATTATGTTCTAATAACAAACACATTTTTATCGGTTCGCCCTTTTCGGTTCATATACTACCACGTTTCGTCAAATAACGCAACCATTTCTTTATTAATGTTTTGTGAACTTTCCCGCCGTGCGCCGGAGCTTGACAGCGTTTTTTCCGCGCTTTATTATTATAGTGTATCTTCTCCCCGAAAGGCAGGGCAAAGCATGACGAACATTCTCGTCGTTGAAGACAACGCCGGGCTTCGGCGGCTGATCGGCATCCATCTCCGCCGCGCCGGATATGAGGTATCGGAGGCCGCCGACGGGCAGGCGGCGCTCGATCTTTTGGAGCACAGCCGCGTGCATCTCATCATCACCGACGTGATGATGCCCCGGCTCGACGGCTACGGGCTCATCCGCGAGCTGCGCGAAGCGGGCGACACGACGCCGGTGCTGATGGTAACGGTAAAGAACTCCTTTGACGATATGCGCACCGGCTTTCACGCCGGGGCGGACGACTATCTCACAAAGCCCGTGAATTTTGAGGAGCTACTGCTGCGCGTGGGGGCGCTGCTGCGCCGCTGCGGCATCCAGCACTCCGGCGAGATCTCCGTGGGCGGGTGCACGCTGCACGCCGACACGCTGCTCGTCACCGGCGAGGGGTTCTCCTATGAGCTGCGCCCGCGGGAGTTTGCGCTGCTGCAAACGCTGCTCGCCGCGCCCACGAAGATCTTCACGCGCCAGATGCTCATGGATGAGCTCTGGGGGTACGACAGCGAGTCTGACCCGCGCACCGTGGACACGCACATCCGCCGTCTGCGCGAAAAGCTCGCCGGCGTGCCGGATTTTGAGATCCAGACCGTCCGCGGTCTCGGCTACCGGGCGGTGATCCGATGAGGCGCGTCCGCTCGCGGCTGACGATCCTCCTGCTGATCCTCGTGATCGTCACGTCGCTTTTCTCTCTCACCTTCGGCGCGCTCGTGCGAAACGGCATCATCTTCCAGCAGCGCGACAACATACGCTATCTTGTTTTCGGCTACGCCGCCAAGGACATACTGCTTCTGCTCGTCGCCGTGGCGGCCGTCGCGGTGCTCATCACGGTCACATCCCGCTCGACGACGAATCCCATCCGCGAGCTCTCCCGCGCCGCGCGCGAGATCGCCGGGGGCAATTACGACGTCACCGTGCCGGAGCGCGACCGCGTGGAGGAATTCGGCGAGCTTGAGCGCAACTTCAATCTTATGACGGCGGAGCTCCGCTCCAACGAATATCTTCGCAAGGACTTCATTTCGAGCGTATCCCACCAGCTCAAAACGCCGCTCTCCATTCTCAACGGCTATGCCCAGCTTCTCGCCGAAGGCGGGCTTTCCGAGACCGAGGAGCGCGAGTACAGCCAGTACATTGCGCAGGAATCCGACCGGCTCGTCGGGCTCATCGATGACATGCTGCGCCTCTCGCGCATCGACCACCGGGAGATCCATCGAAAGGCGGAGATCTTCCCGCTCGGCGAGCAGCTCCGGCGCGCCGTACTGCAGCTCGAGCCGCGCTGGACGGAGGCCGGGCTTTCCGTCTCCGCCGACATTCCGGATCTCGACTACGTCGGCGACAGCGAGCTTCTCTATCAGGTATGGGTGAATCTGCTGGAAAACGCCGTGAAGTTCACGCCCCCCGGCGGGCGCATCGGCATCTGTCTTGCCGCCGCAGCGGATACCGTCACCGTGACGGTGTGGGACACCGGCTGCGGCATGGACGCGGAAACGCTTCCGCGCATTTTTGAGCAGTTCTATCAGGGCGACACCGACCGCCGCGCCGACGGCTGCGGGCTGGGTCTCACGCTCTGCAAGCGCATCGTGGAGCAGCACGGCGGAACGATCACCGCGGAGAGCCGTCCCGGAGAGGGCAGCCGCTTCAGCGTCTCGCTGCCGGCAAAGGCCGCAAAATTCATGTAAAGAGACTCCACAGCAGGGGAATGTTTAACGTTAAGTTCACATTCCCCTGCTATGTTAATATCCAGATTTTTATATGTTAGCGAGGCAACACCGTGAAAGCTATCAATCCCGGACACTTTCTTCTGACCTGCCGGCTGGACAACTGGGTGCATCTGCTGGAAGAGAACCACTTCCATATCGCCCGCGACCGGCTGCCGCAGGCGCTGTACATTTCCGCAACGGCGCTCGCGCTCGCGCCCGCGGCGGCGGCGGAATCGCTCATTTACCGCAAGCGCATCCGTGAAACGAAGATCGAAAAGGACCCGATCTTCATTCTCGGCCACTGGCGCAGCGGCACAACGTATCTGCAGAACGTCCTCTCGCGCGACGAACAGTTCGGCTGGTTCGATCCCGTGAACACGATCGGCCTGCCCTACTCACTGCTGCTCGGCCGGCTCATCCAGCCGCCGATCGAAAAGGGCATCCGGAACGGCCGCCCGCAGGATAACGTGCAGTACTCGCTCGATCTCCCGATGGAGGAGACGTTCGGCGTGCTGACGATCTCGCCGTATTCGATCATCCACATGATCGCGTTCCCCGAAAATTATAAAAAGTACATCGAAGGCGCGTTCGTGAGCGACCTTCCCGTGGAGGAACTGCGCAAATGGGAGCGCAGCTACGATTACGCCGTCCGCAAGCTCACCTACATCAAAAAGGGCAAGCAGCTCATTCTCAAAAGCCCGGACAACACCGCGCGCATCCGCGAGCTGTGGGGCATGTATCTGGACGCGCGGTTCATCAACATCCACCGCGACCCCTACAAGACCGTCCGCTCCACGATCCACATGTTCCGCACCGAGATGGACTCGCTCCGGCTGACCGAAGAGCCGGATAACATCGACGAGCTCATCGAAAACACGGTCATCGATATTTTCGAGCGCATGTACCGCGAGCTTTTCGAGCTTGAGGGCTTTTTCCCGAAGAACCGGTACGTAGACATCGCGTACACCGATTTCTGCCGCGCCCCGGTCGATACGCTGCGCGATATTTACCGGCGTCTGGAGCTCTCCGGCTTTGAGGCGGCCGCGCCGCGCTTTCAGGCGTATGTCGATTCGCAGCGCGGATACCAGAAGAATAAATTCGACATTTCGCCCCGGCTCGTGCGCAAGATCAACGCGAAGCTGGGCTTCTACATGGAACACTACGGCTACGAAATGCGGGAGGTTGAGGAAGAATGAGAGATCATCTCGATAAACTGGAAAGCAAAAGCGTGCACATCCTGCGCGAGGCTTACGCCGCGTTCGGCAATCTCTGCATGCTCTGGAGCATCGGCAAGGACTCCACGGTCCTTCTCTGGCTCGCGCGCAAGGCGTTTTACGGCCACGTCCCCTTCCCGCTCGTCCACATCGACACACATTATAAAATTCCCGAAATGATCGAGTACCGCGACAAGCTCGCCATGGAGTACGGTCTTTACATGGTCTACGGTGAGAACCGCGAAGCGCTTGAAAACCACGAAACGTTCCCGGACGGGAAGTGCTCGCGCGTCGAGTGCTGCCGCCGGCTCAAAACCGAGGCGCTCACCCACACGCTCGACGGCACCTGGCCGCGCTACCGGCTCAATCTTCAGACCGGGAAATACGAGCGCGACACGAACACCGACGCCTACACCGGCGTCATCGTCGGCGCGCGCGCCGATGAAGAGGGCTCGCGCAGCAAGGAGCGCTATTTCTCCCCGCGCGACAAGCACAACGACTGGGATCTGGACGACCAGCCGCCCGAGTTCTGGAACCAGTTCAAAACCGACTTTGCCCCCGGCACGCATGTGCGCATCCATCCCCTGCTCGACTGGACGGAGCTGAATGTCTGGGAATACATCGAGCGCGAGCACATCCCCACCGTGTCGCTCTACTATAACCAGGGCGACGGCACGCGCTACCGCTCGCTCGGCTGCGCGCCGTGCACAAAGCCGATCCGGTCCGAGAGCCGGAACGTTCACGAGATCATTGAGGAGCTGCGCACCGGCGCTCTTTCCAACATTGCCGAGCGCAGCGGCCGCGCCCAGGACGCCGAGGACGGCGGCGGGCTCGAAACGCTTCGCCGGGGAGGGTACATGTAATGGAAGAAACGAAAACCGCTTGGGAAAACGAAGAGCTTTTGAATATCGTCACCGTCGGCCACGTCGACCACGGCAAATCCACCGTGATCGGCCGTCTTCTCGCCGACGCCGGGGCGCTGCCGAAGGGCAAGCTCGAAGCCATCCGCGAAAACTGCCGCCGCAACTCGAAGCCGTTCGAGTATGCCTTCCTTCTCGATGCGCTGCACAACGAACAGGATCAGGGCATCACGATCGACACGGCGCGCTGTTTCTTCAAGTCTGACAAGCGCCGGTACATCATCATCGATGCGCCCGGCCACATTGAATTTCTTAAAAACATGGTCACCGGCGCTTCCCGCGCCGAGGCCGCGCTTATGGTGATCGACGCTGCGCGCGGCGTCGAGGAAAATACCCGCCGCCATGGCTACTTCCTTTCGATGCTCGGCATCCGACAGGTGGCGGTACTCGTAAACAAAATGGATCTCGTCGGCTATTCCGAGGAGGTCTACCGTTCCATCGTCACGGAATTCACCGAATTTCTCGCCAAAATCAACATCTCGCCCGCGGCGTTCATCCCCGTGAGCGGCATGGAGGGCGACAACATCGCCATCCGCAGCGAGCGCACGCCGTGGTACTTCGGCCCCACGGTGCTCGAGCAGATGGACGCTTTTGTCCCCGTACCGAGCCCGGAAAACCGCCCGCTGCGCATGCCGGTGCAGGGCGTTTACAAATTCACCGAGGGCGGCGACGAGCGCCGCATCGTGGCCGGAACACTCGAGGCCGGAAGTCTCCGCGCGGGCGATAAGATCGTATTCTACCCCTCCGGGAAGAAAACGACGGTCGCCTCGCTCGAGGTATTTTCCGCGCCCACGCCGGAGGAGTTCATCGCCGGGGACGCCGCCGGCTTTACGATGACCGAGCAGATCTTCGTCCGTCGCGGCGAGATCGCGTGCTTGGAGAGCGAAGAAGCCCCCTTCGTCGGCGTGCGGCTGCGCGCGAACGTGTTCTGGCTCGGCAAGGAGCCGCTGCGCCCCGGCAAGCGCTATTTCTTCAAGTGCGGCACCGCCAAGGTGGAAGCGCGGCTCGAGAGCATCCTCCGCGTCGTGGACGCCTCGGAGCTGGACAGTCTGGAGCGCAGCGAGGTGCAGAAAAACGAAGTCGCCGAGGTGATCCTCCGGCTCGACCGCCCGACGGCGTTCGACACCGCCGACTCCGGCTGCGACGGCACGCGCCGGTTCGTTATCGTGGACGATTACGAGATCGCGGGCGGCGGCATCGTCACTGAGGCGCTGCTCTCCGAGGATTACGACAAGCGCAACATCCGCTGGTCGGCCGAGGCCATGACCGGTGCCGAGCGCGAGCAGCTCACCGGGCGGCGCGGGCTCGTCGTATGGATGACCGGGCTTTCCGGCTCCGGCAAAACGACGATCGCGCAGGAGGTCGAGCGGCGGCTCTGCGAAAAGGGCGTCGCCGCCTACATGCTCGACGGCGACAAGCTGCGCCGCGGTCTCTGCGGCGATCTCGGCTTCTCGGACGACGACCGGATCGAAAACATCCGCCGCGCCGCCGAGGTCGCAGGGCTCTTCCGCGACGCGGGGCTCGTGACGCTCTGCACGTTCATCTCCCCGTTCGCCGCCGGACGCGCCGAGGCGCGCCGCATCGCCGACGGGCGCTTTCTCGAAGTCTGGGTGCGGGCCGGTCTGGAGACCTGCAAGGCTCGTGACCCGAAAAAGCTCTATCAGAAAGCTCTCGAGGGAAAGATCCGCTCGTTCACGGGCATAGACTCTCCGTATGAGGAGCCGACCGACGCCGAGCTTGTGCTGGATACCGAGGTTCTCAGCGAAGAAGAATGCGTCAACCGGCTCACCGACGCCGTTTTTGACTATCTGGAAGGCGGAGACACACTGTGAACTGGGGTAAATTTCTTCTTTTCATCGTCATCGGCTTCGCCGCGCAGATCATTGACGGCACGCTCGGCATGGCCTACGGCGTGAGCTGCCGGACGTTTCTCAAAACCGTGGCGGGGCTTCCCTCCGCGCTCGCGAGCGCGGTCGTCCATGTGGCGGAGGTCCCGACGACGCTCGCGTCCGGTCTCTCCCATATCAAGCTCAAGAACGTGGATAAGTCGCTCTTTTTCCATCTGGCCATCCCCGGTGTGATCGGCGGCGTGGCGGGCGCGTGGTTCCTCTCGAGCGCCGGCGACGCGCTCGAGCCGTTCATCGACGCCTATCTCATCATCATGGGCGTCGTTATTCTGCGCAAGGCGTTCCTGAAAAGCCAGAAGGAGCGCCACATCGGAAAGGGCATTTACCCGCTCGGTCTCGCCGGAGGCTTTCTTGACGCCACCGGCGGCGGAGGCTGGGGCCCGGTCGTAACGTCTACGATGCTCGCCGTCGGCCACGACGTGAAAAAGACGATCGGCACGGTGAATACCGCCGAATTTCTCGTAACGCTCGCGGAGACGACCACGTTCGTCGTTCTCATCCGCGATTTTACGTCCTACTGGCAGACGATCCTCGGTCTCATCATCGGCGGGGTGTGCGCAGCTCCCCTCGCGGCGTGGATCTGCAAGAAGATCCCCGTCCGCCCGCTGCTCGCCGTCGTCGGCATCCTCATCATCGTGCTCAATCTTTACAGTCTCCTTCACTATCTGGCTGTATTTTAAAAAGGCGGTATCACCATGACACAGATCTCCGCGCGGCAGCGCTTCGCCTCCGTCCGCGCCCGGCTCATGGAGCTGGAGCTTTGGGACGCTGATTCGCTCGTGATGACAGCGCCCGGCGCCGTATGCAGCGCCGCCGGAGAGCCGGTCGAAGCGGCGCTGTTCTCCGCCGTTTCCGCGCCCATGGCGGTTTTTACCGCCGGGCGGTACGCCCGCGAATTTGCCAAAGATCCTCACGCGCTTTGCGCCGAGACCGACGACGCCGCGCAGATGTTCGGCGTGCGCGTGCCGGTAAGAAGCGCGCCGCGGCGCGGCGATGCCGCGTGCATCGTTCCGAACCGCGGCTTTGTCGTGACGGCGCGGTTTGAAAATGAGCTCATCGCCGCGTGTATCCTGCTCGAAAAGCTGTGCATGACGGCGCTGCTCTCGCGCCGCATCGGGACGCCGAAGCCGCTCGCCGCGCCGCTCTGCCTTATAGAGCACGCGGTCTATACGAAAAAATACTCCCGTCCGTCGCTCGCCGCGGCGCAGGGGGAAGAAGCCGCGCCGGTGGCACAGGACGTTTCCGATCTCGCGCTGCGCAAGTCGGTCATTGCCTACGGGAAAAAGCTCGTGGAAAACCGCCTCATTCAGGCGACGTGGGGGAACGTCTCGGCGCGTATCGATGCCGATCGCTTTCTCATCACGCCGTCCGGCATGGACTATGACCGCATCCGTCCGGAGGATATTGTGGAGATCCGCATTGCCGACGGCAGCTTTGCCGCCGGGCAGCGCCCTTCCAGCGAGCGGGAGATGCACCGGCGCATCTATGCCGCGCGCGGCGACGTGCGCGCCGTGATCCACACGCACTCCGCGGCGCTGCAAACGTTCGCCGCGTGCCGGGAGAGTCTGCGCACGCCGGAGATCGACGCCCCCTGCGCCGCCTACGGCGTGAGCGGCTTGAAGAAGCTCGCGGAGAGCGCGTCCGAGGTGCTGCGCTCTCACGATCTCTGCATCATGGCAAATCACGGCTTTACCGCGGTGGCAGCGGATCTTGAAACGGCGCTCTCTCGCGCCGTCGCCGCCGAAGAGGCCGCAAAGCGGATACTGGAATCGGAATAAAAATCGGCAGCGCTGCATTCTGCGGCGCTGCCGAAAATATAGGAGGGCGGACTATGGGAGAACATTTTGCGCGGGGCCGGTCGGCGGAGATATTCCGCACGGAGGACGGGAAGATCTTAAAGCTCTTTTTCCCCGACTATCCGAGGGAGTATGCCGAAAAGGAATACAAAAACACGAAGATCGCCGCATCTCTCGGCTGCACGGGGATGCAGGTCTACGATATGGTCGAGCGCGGCGGACGCTTCGGCTTCGTGATGGACTGCATCGACGGCGTTTCGCAAAACGACATGCCGGGGAAAAAGCCGGCGTATCTTTTTGAGGCCGGCAAAGACCTTGCCCGCTGTCACGTCCGCGTGCAGAAGGCGCACACGCGCGAGCTTGACGACGTGCGCGAGGTATGTCTCGGTATTCTCGGCGAAGACTGTATGGCGTTTCTGACACCGGAGGAAAAATCGCGCGCCGCCGGATATCTCCGCTCTCTCCCGGGCGACGACACGGTGCTCCATCTCGACTTTCACACCGGCAATGTCCTCGTGGACAAGTCCGGCGAGTGCAAGATCATCGACTGGATGACCGCCGCGCGCGGCAATCGCGCCGTGGAGGAAGCGCTCATGGAGTTCTTCTTCTCGGAGGCCGAGCTGTTCCCGGAGGCGAGCAAAGCAAAAATTGCCCTCTTTTCCGCCATCCGCGGCTCCATCGGGAAGGGCTTTTTCAAGGAGTACCAGAAGCTCTCGCCGCTTTCCGCGGAGGAGATCGACCGCTACCGTCTCGCGGCGCTCATCCTGCGCCGTCACTGGAACATCGCGTTTGAAGAGGCGTATCTCACAAAAACCATCCGCGCGCTGATCGAAAAATACGGCGCGGAAGAAAAGGAGACGATCGAATGAAAGTCGTATGCATCTGTGACGCCGGTGTGCCGGAAATGCTCATGCAGTACATGAAAAAGCTCCCCGGGTGCGACGTGACACTCTATACCGAAAAGACGCTCACAGACATCAAGTCCCTCACGACGTGCGAGCGTACCGCCGAGCTTCGCGGCGCGGAGGCGTGCCCTGTGAGCGCGGAAATGCTGGAAGCCGTGCGCGAGGCGGAGATCCTTGTAACGCACGTTGCGCCCGTGAACCGTGCGGTGCTCGACGCCGCGCCGAACGTGAAGATCGTCGGCGTGCTGCGCACCGGCACGGAAAATGTCAATCTCGACCTCTGCCGCGAGCGCGGCATCGCCGTATACAACGCCGAGGGGCGCAACTCCACTGCCGTCGCCGATCTCGTCGTGGCGCTCATGCTCTGCGAAATGCGCAACATCGCCCGCGCCCACGGCACGCTCGTGCAGGGCAAATGGGTCAAAATGTTCCCGAATATCATGATGAACCGCGATATGTGCCGCTGCACCGTCGGCATCATTGGCGTCGGCAAGATCGGCACGATGGTCGCCGCGCGGCTCAAGGGCTTCGGCTGCCGCATTCTCGGCTGCGATATTTTCCTCTCCCCCGAGGAGATCGAAAAGCGCGGCTGCGAGCCGCTATCAAAGGAAGAGCTGCTGCGGCAGTCTGACTTCGTCACCATCCACATGCGCCACGAGGCCGGGCAGAGCGCCCTCATCGGCGCGGACGAGCTTGCCATGATGAAGAAGAACGCCATTCTCGTCAACTGCGCCCGCGCGGGGCTCGTGGACACGGCAGCGCTCGTCGAGGTGCTGCGCGCCCACCGCATCGGCGGCGCGGCGATCGACGTGTTCGACGAAGAGCCGCTCTCGCCGGACTCTCCCCTGCTCACACTCGACAACGTCACGCTCACGCCGCACATTGCCGGCACGACCGTAGACGCCTTTGCCAATTCCGTGGAGATCATGCTCCGCCAGCTCTCACTCATTCTCGCCGGCAAGGACGCGCCCAACCGCGTCGTCTGACCGCCGCCCATACGCAAAACCGCCGAAGGAAAAAATCCTTCGGCGGTTTTGCGTATGCGGTTTTCAGCTGTTTATGATCCGCTCCGTGGCGGCGCGGGCATGGGCGACGATGTCCTCCGGCGATTCGCCGACGTGGTAAACGCCGTTCTCATAGAGGATCTTGCCGTTTACCATCGTGAGGAGCACGTTCGAGTTCGAGCCGCTGTAAACTAGGTTTTTCACGGTGTTGTGCTCGGGCTGCATGTTTGCCTGGTGCAGGTCGATCACGACGAGATCAGCAAGCTTGCCGGGGGCGATGCAGTCGGCGTCGATGCGCATGGCGCGCGCGCCCGTGGAGCACGCGGCGCGGAGAATTTCGCGCGCGTCGCACGAGGCGGCGTCCTCCTCCCGGAGCTTCTGCAGCACCGCGGCGAGATACATTTCGCGGAACATGTTGAGCGCGTTGTTGCTCGCCGGGCCGTCCGTGCCGATGGCAAGAGGGATCTTCCGGCGGAGAAATTCGCTCACCGGCGCGATCCCGCTCGCGAGCTTCGCGTTCGAGGCCGGGCACGTCACGGCATACAGCCCGCGGCGGGCAAAAATGTCCATGTCGGTCTCATCGAGCCACACGCAGTGGAACCCGCCGCCGCCGTGCTCAAAGAGGCCGTTTTCCTCGAAAAGCTGCGTCGGCGTGAGGCCGTGGCGCTCGATGCACTCTTCTACCTCGCGCTTCGTCTCCGAATTGTGGGTGAAAAACGGCATCTTGTACTCGTCCAGGAGCATTTTCATAAACATGAGCAGATCGAGATTGGCCGTATACTCGGCGTGGATGCCGGGGATGTAGGAGATGAGCGGGTGGAGATTGTTGAACTTAATCGTGTCCATCTCGCCGACCGTCCAGTCGTCCCCCGCGGCGAGCGCGCCGCAGAGCACCATGCGGAAGCCGCAGTCAATGGACGCCTGCGCGAAAGCGTCGCGCTTATAGTACATGTCGAACGCGCTCGTGATGCCGCCCTTGAGATATTCGAGAATCGCGAGCTTCGTGAGAGCGTAAATATCGTCCGGCGTGAGCTTGGCCTCCAGCGGGAACACCTTGTCGAAAAGCCAGCTCTGCAGCGGCAGATCGTCGGCGTAGGAGCGCAGGAACGTCATCGCGCTGTGCGCGTGGGCGTTCTTGAAGCCGGGCATCAGGAGGTTGCCCTTGAGGTCGATCTCGCGCTCAAACGGCGGGTGCGCGCCGATGGCAGGCCCGACATAGAGGATCATCGTTTCCTCGACCCAGACCTCCCAGTCGGAGATCTCAAATCCGCCGCTGAGCGAAAGGAGCTTGCCGTTATAAAAGCGGATCATGCCTTCTCCTCCGCATGCATGGCGGCGATGGAATCCCACATGAGCTTTTTGAACTTCGGCGCGGCGGCGTTGGCCGCTTCAATGACCTCGTCGCCGTCAAGCGGGCGGTCGGAGAGACCGGCGGCGAGATTTGCCACGCACGAAACGCCGCACACGCGCATACCGGCGTGGTTGGCCGCGATGACCTCCACGACCGTGGACATGCCCACGGCGTCCGCGCCCATCGCGCGGGAGGCGCGGATATCGGCGGGCGACTCGTAGCTCGGGCCGGTGAACTGGATATACACGCCCTCCTTGAGATCGATGCCGTCCTTCTTCGCCGTTTCGCGCAGAATGGCGCGCAGACCCTTATCGTAGGCGTTCGACATATCCGGGAAGCGGACGCCGAGCTCGTCGATGTTCGCGCCGATGAGCGGGTTGGGGATGAGCGCGCTGATGTGATCTGTGATGCTCATAAGCGTTCCGGCGGTGAGATCGCCGCGGATGCCGCCCGAGGCGTTCGTGACGAAGAGGATCTTCGCGCCCATGGCCTTCATAAGGCGCACGGGCAGCACAACGTCGTGCGGCGTGTAGCCTTCGTAGAGGTGCACGCGTCCCTGCATGATGACGACGGGCGTTTCCTCCACATAGCCGAACACGAACCGTCCGGCGTGGCCGGGCGCGGTGGACACCGGGAAGCCGGGGATCTCGCTGTACGGCACAACGGCGGTCTGCTTCACCATGTCGGCAAAGCCGCCGAGACCGGAGCCGAGTACGACGGCGACCTCCGGGACAAAGTCGGTGTGGCGCCGCACCGCGGCGAGACAGTTCTGGATGCGTTCCATTTCGGGATGCATAAAAGAGCCTCCTTATGTTGTTATTCTCTGTTGTTTATTCTTCGGTGAGATCGGCGAACTGCGCGCCGATATAGCCTGCCAGAGCTTCGGGATCGATCCCGATCTGCGCGCCGAGCCGTCCGGCGCTGCAGAAAAAGGCGTCCGTCAAAAGCGCCGTTTCGTCGATCCATGTGGGAAACGGCTTTTTCATCCCCACCGGGGAGCAGCCGCCGTGGACATAGCCGGTGAGCGGCAGCAGCTTTTTCTGCGGCAGCATGGCGATGCTCTTCACGCCTGCCGCCTTCGCCGCCTTTTTGAGCGAGAGCGTTTCCGGCGCGGGGATGACGAACACGAAGTGTTCGCCGGTATTCGCCTCCGCCACAAGCGTTTTGAAAACGCACTCCGCGCTCTGGCCGAGCGCGGCGGCCACCTCCGTGCCGGAGGCGAGCGAGGCGTCGTAATAACGCGGCGTATACGCAATGCCCGCCTGATCGAGCAGGCGCATCACGTTCGTTTTTTCGTTTGCCTTATCCGATTTTGCCATGAAAGTATTCCTCGATTTGTTCACGGGAAGCAAGAAGGCTCCCCTGGATCATGCCCGACGCGCCGCCGCCCCGTCCGGAGAGCGCGGCGTTGATGCTTCGCGCCGCGGCGCGAAGGTCGACCGTTTCCGACGCCATCACGTACCGGTATCCCCCGTCCTCCGCGCAGAACGCGGCGCAGACGCCCGTGCAGCGCGTCTTTCCTCCCTCGGCAAGAGCGCGCAGCGCGGCGGGCGAAAGGCTCTCTTCAAAAAAGATAAGATTTCCCTCGCACGGCGGGAATGAAACGAGCCGCGCCTCGACATACCGCCGCTCCGCGGCGGCACGGGCGTACTTCTCCGCTTCCAGCTCGCCGAGCACGCGCTCGGCGGCGGCGCAAAGGGCGTTCTGCGGCGCGGAAAAGAGACGGGAGAGCGCTTCGGTCTCGGCGGCGCAGAGCGCGGCGTCCTCATAGGCCGCGCGCCCGGCGAGCATCGTAAAGCGCACGCCGCCGCGGTGACGCATCCGGTCTTTCAAGCGGATGAGACCGATCTCGCCGGTGAAGCTCACATGCGGCGCGCAGCACGCGCAAAGATCCACGCCCGGCACCTCCACGATGCGCACCGGCATCGCGAGCGCCTTTTTCTGCCGGAACGGCATCGCCGAAAGCTCTTCCTCCGCCGGCCAGAGGATGTTTATCGGAAGGTTTTTCCACACATCCTCGTTTGCAAGACGCTCGAGCCGCAAAAGCTGCTCCGCGTCAATCTCGCGGTCAAAGTCGATCGTCGCGCCGTGCTCGTCCATGTGGAAGCCGATGTTCTCGCAGCCCCAGAGCGTGTGCGCATGGCCGGACACCAGATGCTCGGCCGAGTGGATCTGCATGCGCGCGAAGCGCGTTTCCCCGTCAAGCTCGCCCGTCACTTCCGTGCCGGGGACGAGCGGAGCGTCGCAGAAATGGACGATCTCGCCCTTTTCCTCGCGCGTATCCGTCACGCGCACGCCGCCGAGCGCGCCGGTATCGCCGCCCTGTCCGCCGCCCTCAGGGAAGAAGGCGGTGCGGTCGAGCGTTACGGCAAAGCGGCCGCCGCGCTCTTCGCACGAGAGGACGCGCGCGGTGAATTTTCGCATATGCGCGTCGGCGTAAAACAGTTTTTCGGTCATGGGATCAGAACTTAAAGAGATTCAGCCCGGTCACATCGTCCTTGAAGCGGTCCACCGCGCCGTCGATCACGCGGATGACCATCTCGCACGTTGCGCTCACGCGCGCGGCGTTGAGATGCCCGCCGACGACCGCGCCGGACTCGTTCGCGGCACTCATGTGCAGATGGCTGTAGTATTCGCCGTTCATCGTGTTCACCGTGCCGATCAGCGACACGATCTCGTGCGCGCCGGTGAACGTGAGCGCGTGGTACTGATGCTCGTCCACGTTGTACACGCCGACGGTGAACTCGTCCGTCGCGCCAAGCGCCTCAACGCTCGCCAAACGGATATTTTCCTTTTCGCACAGCGCGCGAAGCTGCGCCGTGATCTCCTCGCCGCGGTCGAAGCGCGCAACGATCGTATTTTCAAAACGCCGGTAGTCCATAGTTTGTATCTCCTTTGCATGGGATGTATCTGTATTATAGCCGCTCGGCGAGCGTAAATCAAGGTTGTCAAGGCCCGGTCGATCGCGTATAATATCCGGAGAAACGAAAGGATCGGCCTATGGAAAACTTTTCCCGTCCGCTGGTGGACTGGTACAAAAAAGAGGCGCGCCCTCTCCCCTGGCGGGAGGAGCCGACGCCGTACCGCGTGTGGGTCTCGGAGATCATGCTGCAGCAGACGCGCATCGAGGCCGCGCGCGAATACTTCAACCGCTTCACGCGCGCGTTCCCGACCGTGGAAGCGCTCGCCGCGGCGGAGCTTGACGATGTGCTCAAGCTTTGGGAAGGGCTGGGGTACTATTCCCGCGCACGGAATCTCCACAAATGTGCCAAAACCGTGTGCGAGACTTACGGCGGCGTATTTCCCCCGGACGCCGCGGCGCTGCGCGCGCTGCCCGGCATCGGGGACTATACCGCCGGGGCGATCGCTTCTATCGCCTACGGACTGCCGGAACCGGCGGTGGACGGAAACGTGCTGCGCGTGCTCGCGCGCATGGAGTGCTTCGGCGAGAGCATCGGCAGCGACAAGGTGAAAAAGCGCTTCCGCGAAGCGCTCCGGGATATCTATCCAACGGGCGAATGCGGCGCTTTTACGAGCGCGCTCATGGAGCTGGGCGAGACGGTGTGCACCGTCGGCACGCCAAGCTGCGCGCGCTGCCCGGTCGCAGCGTACTGCGCGGCGCACCGCTGCGGCGAGGAAGCGCTCTACCCCGTGCTGCCGGAGAAAAAACCGCGCCGGATCGAAAACCGGCGGGTGCTGCTTCTGCTCTGCGGCGATACGTGCGCCGTGCAGCGGCGCGCAGACATGGGGCTTCTCGCCTCGATGTGGGAGCTGCCGAACGACCTTTTGCCGGACGCGCCGGAAACCGGCGAGCCCTGCGGCGAAGCGGTGCACATTTTCAGCCATGTAGAATGGCATATGCGCGGGTACATCGTCCGCTGCAAGGAGAAGCTTCCGGGCTATGTCTGGGTGACGCGAGCCGAGCGTGAAGCGCTCGCCATGCCCACGGCGTTCCGGTATTACCGAAAAAAACTGGAGGAGATGGGATATTGAATATCTGTGTATTCGGCGCGGCGCGCGATGAGATCGGCGAGAACTTTATGGCTCTCGGCACGGCGCTCGGCCGCGAGCTCGCGGCGCGCGGGCATACGCTCGTGTTCGGCGCAGGCGGCCACGGCATGATGGGCGCCGCGGCGCGCGGGGCCTACGAAATGGGCGGGAAGATCATCGGCGTCGTGCCGTACTTTTTCAACACTCCCGGCATTCTCTTTGAGCACTGCACGGAGCTTATCCGCATGGAAACGATGGCGGAGCGCAAAACGATCATGGAAGAGCGCTCGGACGCTTTCATCGCCCTGCCCGGCGGCATCGGCACGATGGAGGAAATTTTTGAGGTCATCACGCTCTCATCCCTTGGGCGGATGCAGAAAAAGAGTGCGTTTCTCGATGCGGAAAGCTATTGGGAACCCGCGGTCGAGCTACTGCGCGGCGCAGTGGAAAAGGGCTTTGCGGGCAAGGAGCTGAATGAGCACTATGCGCGCTTCACGGATGTGGAAGCGTGCCTGGATTATCTGGAAAAATAATACAGCGGGCGGAGCAGAGCCCCGCCTCTGTAGAAATTTTCAAAGAACGCCCGTAGGGTTGGGGCTCTGCCCCAACCGCATACAGTTCTCCCTCTTTCACGGCGCTGCCGCGGATGGAGGGAGATTTTTTTATGCCAGTCTCTGCTGCATATACGCAAGCAGCGCCTGCGCCTCGACGGAATTTGTCGTGCGCGCAAACGCCAGACCGATCGTCCGGCAGCTCGTCGGCGAGAGCAGCGGCGCGGCGTTCCGCCGCAAGCGCCTGTACGCGGTCATGGTGCGCTTCGTCGTGCCGGTAATGATGCTCATCCTCTTCCTCCAGTCCACCGGCATCATGGCATAAGAAGCTCTGATATATATAAGTATCCCCCATTTGTCCGGCAAATGGGGGATACTTATCTTTATCTGTGAACTGCTGTGCGGCGGGATTTGGCAAAAAGCGCCGTCAGCACCGCGAGCCAGAGGAATGCCAGCACCGCTGCTGCGGCGGTGATATAGGAAACGGTTCTCACCGTTTTCCCCTCCTGCGCGCTGAACACCGCGCCCGCCTCCACGCTCTCCCCGTTCGAGAGCGTCACGGTGAGCATGCCGTTTTCCCCCACCTGCACGGAAGAAATGCCGACGCCGGGCGCGCCGTCCTCTCCCGTGATCTTGCCAAGATTCGTTTCCGTTCCGTCCGTGAGAGCGACGATCAGCTCCCCGGAGTCGTTCAGCGATACCTCCCGGATGCCGACGCCGTCTTTTCCGTCTTTCCCGTCTTTGCCGTCCGTGCCGTTTCGTCCGGCGGCGCCGGCAGCGCCTGTGGCTCCGGTCGCACCCGCAGCGCCCGTGGCTCCGGTCGTTCCGGCGGCCCGCACACCGGTGTCTGTATTGCCCAGCCACCAGTTGCCGTTGCCGCCGATGGAGGGCGTCAGGCCGGGCGCGCCCTGCGCGCCGTCCGTGCCGTCTTTTCCGTCAACGCCATCCTTGCCGTCGACGCCGTCTTTTCCGTTTGCTCCGTCCTTCCCATCGACACCGTCTTTACCGTCAGCGCCGTCTCTGCCGTCCGCAGCGGCAGCTTTTACGCCGGTGTCCGTGTCACCGATCCACCAGTTCCCGTTTTCGCCGATGGTCGGCGTCAAGCCGTCCGTGCCATCCTTGCCGTCCGCACCTCCGGCCTTTACGCCGGTGTCGGTATCACCGATCCACCAGTTTCCATTCTCGCCGATGACGGGCGTCAGACCGTCCGCGCCATTCTTACCGTCGACGCCGTCCCGTCCGTCCGTCCCTTCGGCTTTCACGCCGGTGTCCATAATGCCGATCCACCAGTTGCCGTTCGGACCGACGGAGGGCGTCCGGCCGTCCCGCCCGTCCTTTCCGTCCTCTCCGGTGGCTTTCACACCGAGAGATTTCCACGTAGTCCCGCTGTCGTAGGATACCTCCCACTCGTTCGTAGCAGGATTGACGCGCAGCTTCGAGCGGAACGGATCGTCCATCTGGACAAGGCTCAGATATGTTCCGTTGGGATCCGGGCAGGTCTCAAAGATGGACGGCATATAATCCTTGCCGGAATCCGTTTTCCATCGGTAAAATTCTGCACTGATGTACAATCCGTAGTACGGGCCGTAGCTGCCGTCGCCACCGCCGCCGAATGCTGCGGCAGTAAAATTGCCGCCTTTATAATAAAGTCCCTTGCCCGACGCACCAAAAGACTGCGGCTGAATCCTATCGGCAATAACCGTTCCGCTTTCCATCGTCAGTCTGGTAATCGCCGTTGTTCCTCCCGTTAAGGCGAGAGAGCCGCTGCCGCGAATGGTAATGTTCTGAGCGCTGATCGTATTGTATGAGGCATTCACGCTGAAGCGGTTTTCTCCCGTCAGATCTATAACAAGCGGGATATAGACCGAGAGTAAAGCGGAGCCCATCGGCTGATTTCCCGTTCCCTTAAGATCGGCATTCCGCAAAAAGAGCGTCGTGCCGTCAAAATAGAAATTGTAATCATCCGCCGTTGCTTCGGAAAAGCCGCGGTTATCCGACGGATCGTTTTTATAATAGGTACCAACTTCGAGGAACACGCCGTTGATCTTCGGATCGTTCCAGTTCGCCCGAACACTCGGAACGTTCGCCGCTCCCAGCGGCTGAGCGGTCATCTCTTCGACCGACGCTCCAACCGTCTCTTCCACAGGCTCCATGACCGGCGCGGGCGTTGTTTCCGCCGGCGCGGGTGTTGCTTCCACGGGTACGGGTGTTTCCGCTTCCGTATCGTCGGCCAACGCCGGAACACAGAGGCTCGTCAGCGCAACGCAGACGCAGATCATGGCGGCAAGAATACGATGCTTCATGGTTTTGTTCCTCCCTGTTTCTGTCTCTCGGGCGGGTCTCCCTGTATTTACTTTGTATTATGCAGGAACAGCGCACGCTTTGCAAGACATTTTGGTCTGCGTGCCAGAACAGGTAAAAAATCGGCTGTTTTTCTTCGAAACAGCCGATTTTCGCGCTTATTCGATTTCCGCCGGAGGCAGCAGGCGCGTCATGCTCCGGAGACTCACGGTGAGCGTATACGCATTGTGCAGCAGCGCCGAGGTTGCCGGGGGCAGGATGCCCGCCACGCCGAGACAGATCAGCATAAAGTTGAAGCCGATGATGTTTCGGTAATTCGTGTGGATCCGGTCCATGAGCGCGCAGCTGAGCCGCCGCAGTGTCAAAAGCGAATGGAGGTCGTTCGCGCCGATGGTGATGTCCGCCACCTCGCGGGCGATGGCCGCGCCGTCGCGGATGGCGATGCCGGCGTCCGCCTCGGAGAGCGCCGGGGAGTCGTTCACGCCGTCGCCGAGCATGATTACGCGCCGTCCGGCCTCGTGCTCGCGGCGGATGAAGTTGGCCTTATCCTCTGGAAGGACCTCGGAGTAGTACTCGTCCACGCCGACCGCCGCCGCTACGGACTTCGCCGTGCGGTCGCTGTCGCCGGTCATCATAACAAGCTTCGTAAAGCCGAGAGAGCGCAGACCGCGGACAACGTCGGCAGCTTCCGCGCGCAGCGGGTCCTCAATGCAGATGACCGCCGCGAGCACACCGCCCGCGGCGAGATAGAGATGCGAATACTCCGCCGGGAGCGATTCAAACTTTTCCTCTTCCCCCGCGGGGATGACGCACTTCTCGTCCTCAAACACGAAGTGGTGGCTGCCGATGATGACCTTTTCGCCGTCCACGCTGCTTGCGATGCCGTGCGCGACGATATAGCTCACGCTCGAATGGCGTTCCTCATGGGAGATATGGCGGTTCTCCGCCTCGGCCACGACGGCCTTGGCCATGGAGTGCGGGTAGTGCTCTTCAAGACACGCAGCGAGCGCGAGCATGTCGTTTTCTTCCTTGCCGCCGAACGGCACGACTGCCGCCACGCGCGGAGCGGCATGGGTCAGCGTGCCGGTCTTATCAAAGACGATGGTGTCCGCCTGCGCTACCGCCTCCATGAAGCGGCCTCCTTTGACGGAGATGTGATGGATGCCGGCTTCCTTCATGCCGGAGAGCACCGCGATCGGCATGGAGAGCTTGAGCGCGCACGAGAAATCGACCATCAGCACGGCGAGCGCGCGGTTGACGTTGCGCGTCAGCAGCCAGATAAGCCCCGTCGCGCCGAGACTGTACGGCACGAGCCTGTCCGCCAGATGCGAGGCCTGCGCCTCGGTGTCGGACTTGAGCTTTTCGGATTCCTCGATCATATGGACGATGCGGTCGTAGCGTCCCGAGCCCATGCTCTTATCGACGCGGATCGTGCATTCGCCCTCTTCCACGACCGTCCCGGCATAGACGTAGCTGCCCGCCGTGCGGCGCACGGCCAGCCCCTCGCCGGTGATGGACGCCTGGTTGACCATCGCTTCCCCCGCGACGACATAGCCGTCGAGCGGGATCATGCCGCCGGTGCGGACGATGATCCGGTCGCCGGGGCGCACGTCGCCGACCGGCACGGCCACGCTGCCGTCCGTCGTTTCGAGCCAGACCTTGTCCACCTGCAGCGCCATCGTCCCGGCAAGGTCGGCGACGGACTTTTTGTGCGTCCATTCGTCGAGCAGCTCGCCGATGCCGAGCAGGAAGATGACCGAACCCGCCGTTTCAAAGTCTCCGCGCAGGATCGATACGGCAATGGCTGTCGCGTCGAGCACCGGCACTTCGATCTTCCCGTGCAGTAGACAGCGGATGCCGTCGCGCAGGAAACGGAGCGAGCGGATCACGGTACGGATCGCACGCAATGGCGCGGGCAGGATGAGCTTCAATGTATACCGGCGGACGATGCGGAAAATGAGCTTTCCCTCGTACTCGCGGTTGAGCACGCGGACGCTGTGCTCCGGCGCGAGCGCCGCCGACTTCTCATAGGAAAACGCGGCGAGCGCCGCGACGATGGGCGCGCGCTGACCGGTATAAAGAATCGTAGCGTTGCCGGTGCGGTCGTGGACCGTCACATCGGCAACGCCGGGAGTATTTCGCAGATACGCCTCCAGAATGTCCGCTTGGAGCAGCGACATGCGCGGCTGCTCCAGATGGACACGGATGCGTCCCGCCGTATCGTGCAGGATCGTGCATTTCATGGCGAATTACTCCGCGGCGTCCTCAATCGTCTCGGGCGCGTCCTCCGCGGCATACTTCTCGTTGAGCGCCTTCGCGTCGGCGAGAATGTCGTCCGCGCTCTCGCGGATATTCGTCGCGGTTGTCATGACGGCTTCCTTGGCGCGCAGCGCCGCCGCGGTCGTGAAAGCGTAGACCTTCTTCGCGTCGCGGCTGGTGAGGATCTTGATGCCTGCCGTGCCGAACAGCACGCCGCCCGCGAAAAGACCAACTTTACCCCAATTCATGAAAGTATCCTCCTTATCTTTTTGGGATTTCGCCCGCATTTTATCTTTATGTTCCGGCATTGTCAATAGATTTTCTGTTAATATTTGCATTTTTCAGCAAAATATTAGCACAGGCTTCCTTTAGTTAGCCATAATTAACTCATTGACTTCGGAATGGCGGACTGCTATCATGCATCGCGGAGGCGATACTATGAAAACGTTACTCAAGGAATTCAAGGAATTTGCCGTAAAGGGGAACGTGGTCGATATGGCGGTCGGCGTCATTGTCGGCGGCGCGTTCGGGAAGATCGTCACATCGCTCGTCAACGACGTCATCATGCCGCTCGTCGGCGTGCTGACCGGCGGGATCGACTTCAGCAATCTTTTTCTCCCGCTCGACGGGAATACCTACGCCACGCTCGCCGAAGCGGAGGCCGCGGGTGCGGCGGTGCTCAAGTACGGCTCGTTCCTCTCGCAGGTGCTCGATTTTCTGATCGTTTCGTTCGTGATCTTTATTTTTGTAAAGAAGATCATGGCGCTCGGCCGGAAGAAGGAAGCTCCCGTGGAGGAAGCGCCGAAAACGAAGGTCTGCCCCTACTGCAAGAGTGAGATCGCCATCGACGCCACACGCTGCCCGCACTGCACGTCCGAGCTTCCGTAAGAAGTTCACCACGATTAACTACAGTTCTGGAGGTGACCCATGCAGACATTTGAGACCGAACACTACATTTTTCGCTATGGCGCCGGTACGGCGGCGGAGCGCGATATCGAGAAGATCGCCGCGCTGCAGGAGGGCTGCTTCTCTCACATCTGCGCGGTGCTTGGCCTGACGCCGGATTTCAAGATCGAATACTTCCTCTGCGATTCCCCGGAGGAGGTAGGACGCATCTGCGGCGACGACGAGCCCTGCAACGGCTTTGCCGACCTGCCGAACCGCATCTATGCCGTGTATAACGACGCTGTCCAGTGCGTCGGCTTCCACGAGGACGCGCATCTCATCAGCTTTGTCCGGAACCGTCCGATCTGTCCCGCCGTGACGGAGGGGCTTGCCATGTACTTTGACCGCAAATGGTGGGGTATCGAAAATCTGGACTGGACGGGCTATTATCTCAAGACCGGGCGGTATCTGCCGATGGACAGGCTGCTGGACCGGGAGGCTTTCTTCGCGCACGACTGCGCCTTCACCTACCCCATCGCGGGCACTTTCACCGACTGGCTGCTCACGGTCTACGGCAGAGAGCGGTATGGGGAAATGTACTCCCAGCCGAACCCCGCCGCCGTCATGGAACGGGTGTACGGGAGATCCCCGGCGGCGCTGAACGCGGATTTTGAAGCATACGTCCGCCTGTTCCGCACCGACGATGCGCTGGAAGCGCGGATGGAAGAGCTGCTGCGGCAGGAGGGCGTTGAAGCCTGACCAAGCAAAATTCTTTGGCTTACAAAAATGGCCGGATGCGTTTGCATCCGGCCATTTTATTGCTCTTTATTACTTTTTCGCCGTCCTGCCGAAGCGGCGTTTGACAGCGCCGGAAAGCGTGTAGACGCCCGCCGTAGCGGCCGCACCGCCGGCGGCCCAGAACAGCCCGCTTCCCGCGCCGGACGCCTTGGCCGCAAGGTCCGGCGCCGGCGTTGGAGCCGGTGTCGGAGTGGGAGCAGGCGTTGGTGCGGCTGTCGGCATCGGGGAAGCCGACGGAGACGGAGACGGCGTACTGTCCGCCTGTCCGCTCCCCGCGAAGGCATGCCCCTGCCGCTCCTCGCCGTCCAGCCTCGGCGGACAACACACCTTACAGGCGCGGTAGCCGCGCGCGACGGCGTCCGCAAGCGTTATTTCGATCTTGCTTTTTTTGAGATACCGGCAGGAGCCGGTATGATAGCACTCGCCGGTGCGGGTGATGTAAACGACCGTATTGCCGCCCGCCGCCAGCGCCGGAGAAACCAGGATAAAGACCGCAAGGAAGAAGCCGAGGAGCTTTTTCATAGTTCTTTCACCGCCGGATCCAATATAGCAAAGCCGGCGGAATAAAGCAAGCAGCTGCCCGCCGCTAAACCGGATACAGAAAATCGCAGCCTGACGGCGCACTTTTTTCATTTAAATTGACAATTGACTGGTTCGTGAAGTGCGGCTATAATGACGCCAACAAGAAAATACCAACGAAACCTTTGAGAAAGAAGAGTACCCTTGCAAAACCGGGCCTTCAGAGAGCTGCCGATGGTGTGAGTGCAGCGGAACGGCGTAAGGGGAATGGCCTTTTGAGGGCGGTCTGAACGCATTCGTATGGATGCAAGTAGGAACCGACGGGTGCCCACCCGTTATCCACCGGGATGCGTATGATGGTGCGCATGAGCGAGCGGACGCGAAAGCGTCAATTTGGGTGGTATCGCAGGAGTACAGCTCTTGTCCCATAGTGGGATAAGGGGCTGTTTTTTTATACTCCAAATTCAGCCGTTGGCAGCGGCTCCTCCATCCGCCACCCGAAAATACCATGGCAAAATGCCAAAAATGGAGGAAATCACCATGAAAAACCTGAACCTGAAAAACCTTGCAGTCCTCGTCCTGGTCTTCGCCCTGCTGCTGATGACAGCGGCTTGCGGCGCCGGACAAACCGTATCGGACGCCTCGTCCGATACACAGCCTGCACAGACTGCGGACGGTGCCTCCGGACCGGCGGCGGAGCCGCAGTCCTTCCGCATCGGCATCTGCAACTATGTAGACGATGCCTCCCTGAACCAGATCGTGGAAAACATTCAGGCGCGGCTGGAGGAGATCAGCGCGGAGAAGGGTGTGCAGTTTGTGATCGACTATGATAACTGCAACGCGGACGCCACCGTGATGGAGCAGATCATCGCAAACTTCCAGAGCAGCGGCGCCGATCTTCTCGTCGGCGTTGCCACGCCTGTCGCCATGCGCATGCAGACAGCCACGGAGGACAGCCAGACGCCCGTTGTTTTCGCCGCTGTTTCCGACCCGATCGGCGCGGGTCTTGTGGAGTCGCTGGAAGCGCCGGGCAGCAACGTGACCGGGACATCGGACTATCTGGATACTGCCGCCGTCATGAAACTGATCTTCGCGGCTGACCCGGATGCATCGAAAATCGGCCTTTTGTATGACGCGGGACAGGATTCCTCGACGGCTGCCATTGCCAGCGCCAAGGCCTATCTGGACGAGAACGGGATCGAATACGTTGAACACACCGGCAGCACGGCGGACGAAGTCATGCTGGCTGCGCAGGCCATGGTTGCCGACGGCGTTGACGCTGTATTTACCCCGACCGACAACTCCATCATGAAAGCCGAGCTTGCCATTTACGAGACGTTCATCGATGCGGGCATCCCGCAGTACACCGGCGCCGACTCCTTCGCGCTCAACGGCGCGTTCCTCGGTTATGGTGTGGACTACGCAAACCTCGGCCGCGAGACGGCGGACATGATCGCGGACATTCTTTTGAACGGTGCAGATCCGTCCTCCACGCCGGTACGGACCTTTGATAACGGCACCGCCACCATCAACACGGAAACCTGCGCCGGGCTGGGTCTTGACCTTGACGCGCTCTCCCAGGCGTTTGCGCCGTACTGCACCAAGATCGCCACGCTGACGACGGCGGAGAGCTTCTCGTGATCCAGATCTGAAACCGAATTCGGCAAAACGAACAGATCGCCCGGAGCCGGATGTACGACCGGCTCCGGGCAAATTCCAAAAAAGCAGAAAGAGGAAAACCACCATGGATCTATCGAATGTTCTGGGGCTGATACAGACGGCGCTGGAGCTGGGGCTGATCTGCTCCGTGACGGTATTGGCGCTGTATCTGAGCTATACGATGCTGAATGTCTGTGATCTTTCCACAGACGGCTGCTTCACGCTGGGAGCGGTGACCGGCGCTGTCACCGCGATGGCCGGGCATCCGATACTGGCGATTTTCGCGGCAATGGCTGCGGGGCTGCTGTCCGGACTGATCGTTTCCGTTTTGCAGACGCGCATGGGCATCAACAGCCTGTTGGCCGGCATCATCGTGAATACGGCGCTGTATTCCATCAACATTGCCATTATGGGCGGTGCGTCGCTGCTGAGTCTTAACAAAACGCAGACGGTGTTCTCTCTGATGAAATCCGCGCTGGCCGGCACTCCGCTGGCCGGGCAGTATAAGCTCCTGACCGCTCTCGCTGCGGCGGCGCTGATCGTCCTGTTTCTGACGCTGTTCCTCCGCACCCGAATGGGGCTTGCGATCCGCGCTACCGGCAACAATCCGGACATGGTGCGCTCGTCGTCCATCAACCCGGCGATAACCACAACGATCGGCCTGTGCATTGCGGGCAGTTTCACGGCTTTGTCCGGCTGCCTGCTCGCGCAGTATCAAAAGGCGGCGGATATCAACATCGGGCAGGGCATGGTGACCATTGCGCTGGCCTCGCTCCTGATCGGCAGCACCGTCCTCGGCCGCGGCGGGATCTTTCGGCGCGCGGTGGGTGCGGTCTTGGGCGCGATAATTTTCCGGTTGGTCTATACCATTGCGCTGCGGCTGGATATGCCGGCATTCATGCTGAAGCTCGTTTCGGCTGTCATCGTCGTGCTCGCCATTTCCGTTCCCTATCTTAAAACGCAGCTGCCGGTCATCCGGCGCCGGATACAGAGAAAGGCGGACTGAGACGCATGCTGGAGCTGAAGAGTATTTCCAAAACTTTCAATCCCGGAACGGTCAACGAGAAATGCGCTCTGCACGATCTGTCGCTCAGCGTGCCGGACGGAGATTTTATCACCATCATCGGCGCGAACGGCGCCGGAAAATCCACGCTGTTCGGAGCAATCGGCGGAAACTTTCTGACGGACAGCGGAGAGATCCTGCTCGACGGCCAAAACGTGACGTTCTGGCCGGAGCACCGGCGCTCCAAAGTCATCGGCCGTCTGTTTCAGGATCCGATGCGCGGCAGCGCGCCGGGCATGACGATCGAAGAAAATCTGGCGCTTGCCGCCGGGCGCGGCGGCTGGCTGGGGCAGATCCGCCGTTGTGACCGCGAATATTTCCGCGAACAGCTGCGCGAGCTGGATATGGGGCTGGAAGACCGCCTGCGGCAGCCGGTGGGTCTTCTGTCCGGCGGTCAGCGCCAGGCGCTGACGCTCCTGATGGCAACGATAGCAAAGCCCAAGCTCCTTCTGCTCGACGAGCACACGGCAGCGCTCGATCCGGGTGCGGCAGAGAAAATTCTGGCCATGACCACGCGCATCGCGGCCGAGCAGAAGCTGACATGCCTGATGGTAACGCATAATATGCGCGCCGCGCTCGCTCTCGGCAATCGGACGCTGATGATGAATAACGGCCAAATCGTTCTGGATGTCAGCGGGGCGGAGCGCGCTCATATGGAGGTAAACGATCTGCTCGAGCGCTTCAAATCCGGCACGGGCGCCGCGCTCGATAACGACCGCATCCTTCTTTCCTGATGACGACATTCTCTTTGCCGCGAAAAAAACATAGAAAGAAATAAACCCGCATCTTACGATGCGGGTTTATTTCTTGGTGGGGGCGGGTGGATTCGCCCGCACGGCGGTGCGGGCCGCCTCGCGGCTCTGGAGCGCCCCCGGCGCTCCATTCACTCCCGCTCGGATCGAATCCCCCGCCGGGACAATACTAGAAAAAGCCCGCATCTTGCGATGCGGGCTTTTGGTGGGGGCGGGTGGATTCGAACCACCGTAGGCATTGCCAGCAGATTTACAGTCTGTCCCCTTTGGCCACTCGGGAACACCCCCATATGCACTTGACCCACCGAGAAAAAGTGGAGCTGGTAGACGGATTCGAACCCCCGACCTGCTGATTACAAATCAGCTGCTCTACCGGCTGAGCTATACCAGCAGGAAATCCAGCGAAGGATATAATAGCAAATTCGAGCGCATTTGTCAACACGAAAATAAAAGTTTTCCGGCGGCAGAGATATTCTCTGCCGCCGGAAGCATTTTTACTCTTCGGTGTGCTCTTCCGGCTGCTCTTCCGCGGTCTCCGCGGCGGGCGCTTCGGGCTCTTCCTCGATGGTGATCTCCACGGAAATATCCTCGTCGCCGTCCTCGTCCTGCGCAACGACCTCCTCAAAGCTCGCGTCCTCGCTCACGTGGAACGAACCCTTGAGCGCATCGATCTCCGCCTGCATCTCTTCGATGCGCGCGTTGACCGCATCCACTTCCTCAACGAGCTGCGCATACAGGCCCTCGGCATCGTTGTGATGCTCTTCGTAGTACGCTTTGCCGAGCTCAATGTACGCCTTCTTCAGCGCGTCCTTCTCCCCCGTCAGCGAAACGGTGAGCTTGGCGAGACGGGCGGCGTCTTTCGTTTTGTCCATGGCAGCGTTGGCGTATTCCGCGCCGCGCTCGCGCAGGTTGGAAATGGTGTCCATAAGAGAATCGAAATTGAAGTTCATATTCTGTTTCCTCCTTTTAGATTTTATTTCCCGGTTATCAGACGGTTTTATTCTCCGATCCGTTCGGTGTTTTTTCCTTTTCTTCCGCCGCGGCGCTCTGCGCGCGGACGCGGTTCACATAGAGATCCTCCGGTCTGTGCGTTCTCCGGCTCTGCACGACGAGGATCACGAGCGCGACGAGGCACATGCCGCCGCCGATCACCTGCGAGGCACGCAGCGCCGTGCCGGGAATGAGCAGGGGCGAGGTGCGCAGCGGCTCGAGCAGGAAGCGGATGAGGCCGTACCAGACAAAGTACAGAAGCGTCGCCTGACCGTCGTACTGCCGTTTCCCCTTCCGCGTCCATATGGCGAGGAAAATAAAGCCCACGAGATTCCAGAGCGATTCATACAGGAACAGCGGGTGGACATAGTACGTCGTGCCGCCGGTCGTGAGTCCCATGCGGCAGAAGATGTCCGTCACCTCGCCGATGTACTCGCGGTTCATAAAGTTGGACCAGCGCCCGATGATCTGCCCGATGAGCAGTCCGAGCACGACGCAGTCCATGATCGCGCCGAAGGGGATCTTCTTTTTTCGCGCGTACAGCCACACGCAGAACGTGGCGAGCAGCAGTCCGCCGGGGATGGCCGTGCCGCCCTCCCAGATCTTGCACCAGTTCCAGAGCGTCTGCCATACGGTGTCGCCGACATAGCTCGACCAGTGGCAGAAAACGTAATACAGCCGCGCGCCGACGATCGCCGTGGGAAGGCCGATGAGCACAACGTCGGTCAGCGTGTCCTTGGAAATGCCGAAATCCTTCGGCGCGCGCCGCATGCAGTAGAGCGCGGCGAGGATAAAGCCGAGACCGATGATCGCGCCGTACCAGTAAAACGTATGGCCGAAGAGCGTGTATGTACCGCTCGGGTTGAGAGAAAAGCTCTCACCGAGCATGGGAAACGTGATGATCGCGCCGGGAAATGCTTCGGGCATGGGAAAAACTCCTTTCGCTGCGGAAAATCAGGCGTTGGGACGGATCACGGAGAGCGCCAGACGCTCACGCGTGAGATTTTCGCAGAGGAACGCCTCGCACTCCGCGAGAGTGATGGATTCAAGCACGGCGAACGCGTCGGGCGCATCCCAGCCGTCGAGCTTGCTCTCGGCGAGCGAGACGGCATAGTCAGCGAAGGAATCGAGCGAGCCGAGAAGCTGGCCGTACTTCGCGCGGCGGCAGCGTTCGAGCGCTTCCTTATCCAGTCCGCGCATCGCAACGCCGGACACGGCCGCGTGCACCGCCTCTGCCACGGCGTCCGGATCGCGGCCCTGCGCGCCGAGGACCAGCATGGCTGTCCCGGCGGAGGAATCGTATTCGACGGTGAAGTCGCCGTTCAGAAGGCCGCCGGCATAGAGATCGTTGAAAAATGCCGAGGCCTTGCCGAAGAGACACTCCCCGGCGAGCTCCGCAAGAAGCTTCTGCCGCGCTCTCGCCGCGCCGGACGCGGGATACGGCAGCTTCACGCCGAGCAGAAACTGCGGCGCGGAAACGCTCATCGTTTTCTCCGCGCGCATCCGGGCGGGCAGAAGCGTTTCGGGCGCGCCGTAGTCGCGCTCCGGCTTCTCGCCGGGCGTGTCCGGCAGTATCTCGCGCGCCGCCGCCGCGATCGCCTCGGGGTCTACATCGCCGACGCAGCAGAGCACCATGTTTGAGGGATGGTAAAAGACGCTGTGGCAGTGGTAGAGCGTTTCGGGCGTGATCTGCGCGATGCTCTCCACGGAACCGGCGATGTTCTCGCGGATGGGGTGGTGGTCGTAGAGCGCGCTCAAAAGCTGGAAATATCCGGCATAGCCGGGGCTGTCCTCGCCCATGCAGATCTCCTGGCCGATGATGCCCTGCTCCTTGGCGACGCTCTCCTCGGTATAGTACGGCGTGGAAACGTAGGTGAGCAGCAGCCGGAGATTTTCCATGAAGTTTTCCGAACCCGTGAAATAATACGCCGTGTGGCCGGTGCCGGTGAAGGCGTTGGGGCTCGCGCCGAGCGCGGCGAAGTCCGAAAGGACGTTGCGTCCGTCCGGCATATCAAACATCTTGTGCTCGAGGAAATGGGCGACGCCCGCGGGCGTATCGATCCACTCGCCGTTCACCTTGAAGCGGCGGTCCGCCCCGCCGTAGCGCGTGGCGAAAAAGGCCGCGTTTTTGCGAAAGCTCGGCTTGACCGCGACGAGAACGGAAAGCCCGTTCGGAAGAACTTCCTCATACAGCGTTTCGCCGAGATTGGGATATTCGTGCTTGTTCATTCGGTCTCGGCCTCCTCTCCGCGGAGAAAGTATACGGCGTCCAGCTCCACGCCGCGCGCGATGGCGGCAACATCCTCCGCCGTGACGTTCTCGGCAAGCGCCGCGATATCGTCGGGCGTGGCGTCCGTCCCCTGCACGGTCTCGCGCAGATAGAAGTCGGCAAGATAGTACGGACTGTCCGCGCCGGTGCGGAGATCGTTCGCCACGCTGCGCCGCGCCGCGGCGAGCTCGGCCTCCGAGATATCGCCCGCGCGCACCGCGTCGAGCTGAGCGAGGATCTCGCTTAAGGCTTCGTCGTACTTATCGACCTCGATACCGGAGAGCACCGCCATAATGCCCTTGAGCGTATCGATGCTCGAAAAGGCGTAATAGCAGAGCGAGAGCTTTTCGCGGACATTCTGAAAGAGCTTTGAGGTGACGCCCGCGCCGTACACGGCGTTGAACACGGCGAGCTTCGCCGGGTCGGGATCGTCCATGCACTCGCCGAGCCGGAAGCCGACGGCGAGCACGCCCTGCGAGATCTCGTCCTCCTCGGTAAAGTACCGGGGCTTTTCCTCCACGGCGTTCATACGGATATCGGTACCGAGATCCAGGTCGATCTCGCCGCGCGGCAGCAGCGCGAACGCCTCGCGCAGCATCGCCGCCACTTCCTTTCCCGGACGGCTGCCGCAGTAGAAGATCTCCATGGGGGAGACGGCCAGAAGCTCCTTATAGTGCTTCGTGAGCTTCACATAGTGGATGCTCTCGGCCTCGTCCGCGGTGCCGTAAGCGCCGGTCGCATAGTCCTCATAGGCGCACATATTCTCCCGCAGGCGCCGGAAGGCCCAGCTGCGCTTGTCATTTTTCACGCGTTCGATGCGCTCGACGAGCTGTTCGCGCTCGGAATCGACATATGCGGGCAGAAACAGCCCGCCGCGCGTCGCGGGGGAGAGCCACAGCTCGCCGAGCAGGGATACGACCTTGCCGAGCACGTCCGTCTCGCCAGGGAGATACGCATCCTCGGCGAAGCCCGCATAGAAGCCGACGGCCTGAATTTCGCCGAGCTTCCGCACCGAGGGCTCGATCTCCGCGCCGTAGAGCGCGTCGAGCCGCTCGGAAATGCGGCGCATATCCGGCAGCGACTTTGTGCCGCGCCGCAGCACATACGGCAGCACGGCGTTTTCCGCCGCCGTTTCGCGGTGCAGCTGTGTGAGAAGATAGGCGGTCATACAGCCGGTTTTGAATTTGTCGGTCTGTACCGCCGTCAGCGATACGCAGGGGAACAGCTCTTCGCGGAAGTATTCCATACGGTCACGCCCCTTTTCCTTTGGTTCAGGCTCCCTTGTGCAAAGGGAGCTGTCAGCCGCAAGGCTGACGGAGGGATTGTTTTTCTTGAGTATAGCACGTTTTTCCCCTCGTTCATAGCGCAAATGTGAATTTTTTCCTCAAGGCTCCGCGCCGTACAGCTCACGCAGCAGCCGGAGATACCACCCTGCCGCGCCCGTATACCAGCTCCACCCCGCGCGCCCTTCCTTTCCGGGCGCGTACGCGATATCCGCCGGAAGGACGAACGGCTCCGCGCCGTACTCCGGCGCGGTGAGCGAGAGCGCCATGTCCT
>ERZ857998.885-NODE-885-length-38632-cov-7.438992_pt1 | contig 38632 bp, 33 predicted proteins | sample MGYA00519954_ERZ857998 | MGnify/ENA primary metagenome ERZ857998 (study PRJEB31778, sample SAMEA3449424) | human gut metagenome | biome: human gut; feature: human-associated habitat; material: faeces | place: United Kingdom | collected 2010/2012 ...
GCCGATATTGGCAGATGGTGCGGTTTTTTCATGTCATTGCGCGGTGTTGCCTTAGAATCAACCGCCGTCCCGGACGGTTTCCCTATGTCTCTGACAGAGCATAGACCGGGAATAGCGTAGCGCGGGTTGATGAAGAATGCAAATTGCCTATACGCCCAGTTTGCCTGTGCCACTCTACATGCGCTTGCGCTTGTCGGCAAAAAACTTTTTGCAGCCTGATAGGGGGATAGTTTCCCTTTTTTTGAGGGGCCTGGTCTGAATCGTGACATAGAAAGGGCTTGCCCGTCCTGCTGATGAGCAAGATCTTGAAGATTGCTCCAAAACGAGTGTCAGATGGTCAGTTCTTCCGAGGTCCCTTAGAAATACTGATATGTAATGACCTTTGTCGAGAGGCAAAATGTCCCCAGAGAGATTATCACAAATATTTCAGGCAATATCGCTGTAAAATGAGATCATGGATAAATAGATGAGTATGCCGGTCCTGAGTGATAAACTGGCACAGGTTCTAGTCCGCAGGACACTGCATTTGTCCAAATGCCAAGTCTCAATGTAGCTCCGGGGGAAATAGCTGTTGGAAAAGTGGAACGGAAAGCTCCCGAATTTGTTTTTGATATGTCATATAAGCGGTTAATAATTGACGTCCCCTTGCAGTGATCCGACTGGCTCCTCCATCTGGCCCCCCGGAGGATCGCTCTACAAGGGAGTATCCCAGATCTTTTTCAATCCGTTTCAAGAGAGTCCAGCCCTTAGAATAGGATATATGCATGCAGGAGCAGGCGTCCTGAATGGTATTGGTATGGTCGATCATATTCAGAAACTGTGCAATTTCGGGAGACAGAACGACGTCTGCTTTGAAAATGCAGATGTGAGCGTCCGGCCAAAGCTGACTATCGCTCGTATTTTCCCGCCCCGTGCGGCGCAGGCGTTTAAAATCCTCCGGTGTATTCACATCCAGCAGGATGCCTGGATCATCCACGAGGACTTGTGTGACAGGGATCTTCATGTCAAGCAGCGCGCCTTGAAGGCCATCGACGCCGTTGTGGCGCTCCAAGTGGGGCACGAGGCTGCTGTGGATCATGATTGGATGACCGGGCGAGCCCTTGCAGACCGGGCAGATGATGCCTCCACGGGCCTGCGTCATCGCGTGCAAGGTTGATACCTGCACTAGCGGCACATCGGTCGGTGTCAAAAAGATATAATCATACCCGAAGTGCAGGGCATGAAGCCCCAGAAGTAGGGAATCAAACATCTTGGTCTCTGCGTATCGCGTGTTCTCAACAACATGGATATTGGAAGACAGTAGATAGTTCCCCAGAATTTTGGACTTATAACCAGTGACGACGACAATCTCATCCGCGCCGACTTCCTGGAATCCCCGGATGATCTTGCTGATGATGGGCTCCTCGTCCAAACACATCATAGGCTTCAATCCGTGGCTTTCAGCAGAGAGACCGGCCGCTGCAATGACCGCTGCATACTTCATAACGACCTCGCGCGTCCTGTTATTATTTACATAACGGCCTGCCAAAAAATGCACATCAAGTGCATTTTTTGGCAGTATTAAACTGTTAGAAAATTAAATTCTGTTCTTTTTTGCTTCTAAAGCAGCCAGTACTTTTTCAGCGGTAATGGGCAGACTATCCATCCTGACGCCGATGGCATCGTAGATGGCGTTGGCGATAGCGGGGGCCTGAGGGTTGGAACTCATCTCGCCCATACCTTTAGCGCCATAGGGCCCTCTGGGGTCCTTGATCTCCACAACGGTATTTTTCATTTCCGGGCAATCCATGGTAGTGGGAATAATATAGTCGGTGTAGCTGCTTGCCCAGCCGGCATCATCGGGATACTTGGGATACAGATTCTCCATAATGGCCATCCCCATGCCCATAACGGCACCGCCATCGAACTGGCCTTCGCACAGCAGGGGGTTGACAGCAGTACCGATCTCATAGCCGGTGTACATGTTCACGACGTCCACGTAACCGGTCTCAGTGTCGACTTCAACGTCGGCGACACAGACGGCGTAGGCCATAGCGGCGCAGAAGTCCATAGCGCCGGTGATGGGATCGACGGGGGCGGCAGGGGGAACTAGGTAAGCGCCGACACCGACCACAAAGTCGCCGCCCCAAGTGGAAGCAGCGCCGATATCGGCATAAGTAGTTGCAATCTCAGGGTTATCTTTCTTATAGATCTTGACACCGTCGATCTCCAGATCATCTGCGTCAACATTCAGTATGCCGGCTGCGAACCGCTTCAGGTTGCGCTTGAAATCCTGAGCGGCCTTGATCACGGCGTTGCCGGCAATGAAGGTAACACGGCTGGCGGCGGTGTCGGTAGACCAGGTCACGTTATCGGTGCCCTTGTTGTGCAGGGAGATCATATCGATATCGATACCCAGCTCTTCGGCGGCAAACTGCCTCAGAACAGTTTTGCCGCCCTGACCGTAATCAGTTACACCAGTGAGCAGATCAACTGTACCGTCAGGCTTTAATTTGAGCAAGGCTTGATCAGGGTCACCGCCGCCTTTAAAGCCTGTGGGATGCATGATTGCTGAAATACCTCTACCCTTCTTGATCATGATTCTTACCTCCCCTCTTATTTGGAACTCATGGCCAGCAGTTCGGGAGAAAGTTTTTCTCCAGCCAGCTTTGCGGTTGCCTGCAGCGTCTCGATCAGGCCAACAGCGTGCATCTCCTGCTGTGTAGAGCTCAGGGTTCCTTCCTTCCAGGCGTTCTTAAAGCGCAGTTCCCACGGGGACATGTTGAGTGTTTCCGCAATTTTATCCATATGTGCTTCCATCGCGAATTGGCCAATATTAATACCAAAACCGCGCATAGAAGTGGCCACCTGCTTATTGGTAAATACGCAGTAGCCGTTGATGTGGACATTTGGGACATCATAGGGACCGGTGATAGTGAACACGCTCTTGTCGACGGCGTAGGGGCCGAATCCGCCATAAGCGCCAGTGTCATGGATCTCTTCAATCTGGCGAGCGACAATCTTGCCGTCTTTGGTGACGCCGTCCTTGATGTGGAACTGCCAGGCCCCGCGCATCTGAGAGCAGACCATCTCTTCTTCACGAGTCCACCTCCACTTGCAGGGCTTTTGGGTCATCATAGCCAAAAGGCCCACGAGGTGGTCGGCAACAGGGTCATTACGGCCGCCGAAGCCACCGCCCACGGTACCGCCGACCATATTCAGCTTATTTAGGGGCAGCCCTAACGTGCCGGCGATCATGGTAGCATGGAGGGAGGGTGCCTGAGATGCAGTGTAGATCACCAGACGGCCGCGCTCATCGATATCGCCGATGGAGCAGCAGGGCTCGAGCATGGCGTGCTCGCCGACGCAGGTGGAGTAATCGCCTTCCACGATAACATCGGCTTGGGCAAAGCCCTTCTCGATATCGCCCTTGCGAAGCTGACGCACACGCATGCCCGGCTCAAATTCCCACAGGTTTCCTTCGGGACGGATTTGCTCGGAATCAGGCTTCATAGCCTCCCTAGGATCAAAGATAGGAGTCAGCTCTTCCAGATCAATCTTTACCTTGGAGAGTGCCTCCATAGCGGCATCCTCGTCGATGGCGGCGACAGCTGCTATGACCTGCCCTCGGAAGCGGATCTCATTTTCAGCTAGAACGGGGTGGTCACCATAGAAGCCACACAGGTTATGAGGAACGTCCTTGGCGGTGGCCACGGCATAAACACCGGGACACTTCTTTGCCTCTGTGGTATCAATATTTAAGATCTTTGCTCTTGCGACGGGACTTCTGCGCACCTTGATGGTCAACATGCCGGGCAGCGTGATGTCATCGACAAACTGGGTCTTACCAGTAACATGTCCAAGACTGTCATACCGAGGCATGCGTTGTCCTACATAACTACCCATTTGAGCATCCTCCTTCATCAAATCTTACCAAAGGTACCCTTGGAAGCCTCGAGAACGGCATCTACGTACTTCGTGTAGCCGGAGCATCTGCAAAGGTTGCCAGCCAGAGCTTCCTTGACTTCTTCCTTGGTGGGGGAGGGATTGCTCTGAAGAAACGCCACGGATGCCATTACGAAGCCCGGTGTACAAATGCCGCACTGAGGAGCCCCCATTTCGATAAAGGCTTTCTGTATAGGATGCAGCTCCGTACCATTACTGAGTCCCTCAACGGTCAAAACACTCCTGCCTTCAATGGTCAGTGCCAGAGTAGCACAGGACTTGACAGCCTTACCGTCAACCATAACGGTACAAGCACCGCAATCGCCGCGGTCGCAACCACACTTGGGGCTCACCACGCGTAGCTTATCCCGCAAGACTTCCAGCAAGGACTCTTCGGGTTTCACTAAGACTTCGACCGGCTGAGAATTTAATGTGAACTTTAGAATCTCAGACATGTTTTACACCTTCCTTTCGCAATCATTACAAACAAGCGCCTGCCACAACTCTCTTGACCACGACTCTGGTGACCTTTTTGCGGTACTCCGCAGAGCCCCGGATGTCATCGATGGGAGAGATTTCGTTCACCGCAGCCTCGGCAGCTTGATCGATCAGGGATTCGGTCACGTCTTTGCCCTCCAGCATCTTCTCGATCTTTTCTAAACGCAGGGGAGTGGCAGCGACAGCACCTACAGCGATGCGGATTGAGTTGCAGTGGGTACCGGTCATATCGGCCTGGGCGGCACCGTTGACAATGGATAGGGTCTCGGCTTTCCTGCGGCCCAGCTTCTCAAACTTGCCCTTGCCGGCAGGTTTGGGGATGATGAGCTCTGTCAGAATCTCACCCCTCTGGATATCGGTCTTGCCGGGGCCCGTAAAGACCTTCTCCAGAGCGACTGTACGCTGACCGGCCTTTCCGGTGAACACAGCCAGAGCACCCAGCGCGATTAAAGCGGGAATGGAATCCGCAGCGGGAGATGCATTCATGGTGTTGCCGCCGATGGTGGCCACGTTACGGATGGTCAGGCCGGCCAAATGGCGCAGAGCCTCTTTCAGTACGGGGATTTTGTCGGCAATGGGGTCTGCGAGAATGTCTGACATGGTGGTCAGTGCACCGATGTGCAGGGCACCCCCGTCATCGCTTGTCACATATGAGAGGCCAAGGTTTCCTAAGTAGATCATGTTAAAATCTTTTACAGAGGCGTCATACTTGTCATACCAGCCACTTCTCGCGGGGTTGCTTTTCAGCTTGGGGACGATATCTGTTCCGCCAGCTAAGAGGACATTTTTTTCGCTAGATAGTTTCTCCAGCAGATCGAGCGCATTCTCAAGGTTTGTGGGGGCATAATACTTCATGTTTCAACTCCTCCTTATTTCTTTCATGATTCAGACTCATCATCTTAACTGGTGTGCGATCTCTTCTTACAAGGACCTCCTTCCCTATGCCGGGTGATCTGCCGATCATGGCACCCATTTCGTACTTGTGCTCCTTTTAAAAGGATAGGGAAGAGAAAAGGGGGAACTGGGCCTGATTGATATCTTCGGCATGTGTGGGCATCCGATTTAACAATATACAGCAGCAATAAGCATGCCAACTTAAACTGTGCAAAAGAAAGCAAAAAGCTCAGTATAGAAAGGACCAGGCTTGGTTCATAAGACATAATTAAGCGCCAATTGAATACAAAAGTAAACACTGAAAGACAAAGAAAAACGTGTTAATAGAAAATGTGCGGCCGACTGCACTAAACAGCCTATTCGCACGCCACCGCCGTACAGTCCCAGTGTAAGAACTGAAAATAGCTGCTTTAGTCAGGTGTAGCTGCCCTATCGCAATCTAGAAGCACCGGAACAGAGGCCCCAGCGGGTCCGGCCACCCTGCCAGACGTCTTTCAGCTCTGCTGGATCAGGCGCTTCGGCCCTCTAAACGGCCATAAAAGTGACCATTGCGTACGTCTAAAATCCATTGCTTTCTTTAATCGCCTTGTGTTTCCATATATTAAATGTACATTAAAGTGAACAAAATTTCCGCATGGTCAAAAAAGGTAGGTTCATTGAAAGACCTACCTTTTTATGATTAGCACGCAAAGATGGTGTATACTTTAGTTTACGTTTTTCCTGTTTTTTGAGTTTAAGATTAGTTGTAGGCGCCCTAAAACTCCAAGGGTTAAAATAAAATTTGTGGTCATGTTTACCGGAACGTGCCTGTACAAAAATCCGGCAGGAATATATGTCCAATTGCAGTGCGAGGATAGGCTATGTTCCAGTTGGTACTGTGACCAAAGTGAGCTGGAGATACACTCCATTCTCCGATGTTCGCCTCAGATATGATCTGAATACCCGTATCCAGAGGCATATCCAAAGACTGATGCACTTTGGCGCCTTATCCCCGTTCAGCCTCTCCGATACTCTGGATGGGCCCTTACTAACCGATTACACGGAAAAACTGCCGTTTCCAGGGCTATGTTTTTGGTCAATATATATAATATAAATTTATTTTGGTCTATTTTCAAGCATTCCGGACAACGTGTAAAGCTGGATATACGCACAAGGTCGTTCGTATTTTAGCCTTCGATGCCCCAAGTTGTTGGCATAAAAACATTCTTGCCTGTCCCGACTAAGACTTGGCATAGAAATTGTATAACTCAATGACAGCGTTTTCTACATCTCGAACGATAAAAGTGAATATGCAATGAAAGGAAGATCTCATTAATGAACAACTGGAAGATTAAATCGCTCTATTATGGCAAGATCAACGTGCCCCGCGGTGTCATGGCCGCCGGTTTGGACCCTGAGTTGATGATTGACATCCCGTATATCGGCTATCTCCTCCAGAATGGGAAGGAAAACGTCCTGGTAGATACGGGAATCCATCAGGACAATATCGTTGATGGCCGGGCCTGGGGCGGCTATACTGCCGTAGGCGGCAATCAATATGTGCTGGGTGCCTTGGAAAAAGAAGGGTTAAAGCCCACGGACATCGATACGGTCATCTACACACATCTCCATAACGACCATGCTGGCGGGGCCCTTCTATTTCCCGAAGCCCGCACGATTTTCCAGCGCGATGAGTACGCCAATTTGCTCAACCAAATCCCGACGCAGATGATTCGCTCGGACTTTGATAAGCGGACCCCCGGCGACCTCACCCAACTCAAAAATATTTACATGTTCGACGGCGACCTGATACTGCCCAACGGTCTAGAGCTTTATAAGATTCCCGGTCACACCCTGGGCTCGATGGCCATCGTCGTGCCCACTGCCGAGGGCCGGTATGTTATCACCGGCGACCTGCCACACATGATCACCAGTCTGTTTCCAAAGATGGACAAGATGGAACTGTTGGGCGGCGAGATGATTGACATCACGCCGGCACCGGACAATATGATGCCCTATCTATTCAACAGTGTTATCTACAATCACTTCGCGGCATATGACAGCTTTAACAAACTGAAGCTGTTGCCCGAAACGTTTGAGCCTAAGTGGTATTTAACGGGTCACGACAGTTGGGTCATCAATAAACATTCCTTCGGTTAAATTCGGCATTCATCCAATGAAAAGGATCCTCTCCCACCCTGTCGGGAGAGGATCCTTTTCCACATCTGTGATACTCTTCGTGGATAGCATCTTGGGCGACCATATTCCTCATTTACCTGCCCTAAGATGCGATTGCGGACAAAAAGAACAATGTGTATAATAGTGTACAACGCAAGAATGGCCGCAGTGGCAGGTGCTGTACGGCGAGGAGGTCATATCATGGAAAATTATTTGACCAATCTAAAAAAGTCAGATATGTTTGAGCTCATCATTAACCAGATTGGCGGAGTATCATTGGTTGGAAAAGACGGCCGGTATGTCTATGTCAATCAGCCCTTTTCAGAGATTACCGGTTACTCCTTGGAAGAGCTGAAAGGGCGATATGTACGGGACTTTTTTCCGGACAACCTGATGGATAAGGTGTTGGTGACGGGTAAAAGCCTAGTCAGTGTGCCCTATCGCATCCAGAACAAAAATATGGAAACGGTCCAGCTCATCAGTTCCTACTATCCTATATGGATCGACGGTATATTAGAGGGCTGCATTTTTTTAATCGTTCTCCGTAACATGGAGCAGGTTATGGAATTGTCTACTAATATTAACGAGCTTATGGAAGAACTGTCTTATTATCGGAAAAGCCTCACAAAGATGCGCGGGGCCAAGTATTCCGTAAACAGCATTATCGGAAAGAGCGACCAGGTCAAATCTATGAAGAAGGCGATTCTACAGGCGGCCCGGACAGTATCCACTGTGTTGATCGAGGGGGAGACCGGGAGCGGCAAAGAACTGGTTGCAAGTTCTATCCATTACCACAGCAAGCGTTCAGCCAATGCTTTCGTCAAGGTGAACTGCGCCGCGATCCCAAGAGAGCTGTTGGAGTCAGAGTTTTTCGGCTATGATCCCGGGGCGTTTACTGGCGCCGCTAAGAACGGGAAAAAAGGAAAATTTGAGCTGGCAAGCGGCGGGACCCTGTTTCTGGATGAAATCAATCAGCTTCCAATCGAGCTTCAGCCGAAGCTGCTTCGTGCGATCCAAGAGCGCGAGATCGAGCGGGTGGGCGGTGTGAAAAGTATTCCGGTGGACTGCCGGATCGTTGCGGCCAGCAATGTCTCTCTAAAGGAGCTTATGTTAAACGGGGTTTTCCGTGAGGATCTTTATTACCGGCTGAATGTCGTCAATATTCGGGTGCCTCCGCTCCGGGAGCGCAAGGAGGACATCCCTCTTTTGGCGGACAGCCTTCTCGAACGGCTGAACAAGCAGATGGGCATGTGTGTTCCAGGACTTTCCAGCAATGCCAAGGAGCATTTGAAGCAGTATGACTGGCCGGGAAACGTGCGGGAACTGCGAAACGTCATTGAGCGCGCCATGAACGTGGCATGGAGTGAAACCATTACCTGGCAGCATCTGAAGCCCTATTTTAAATCGCAGCCTGAGGGTGAACTCTGGGGAATTGCCGACAAGATGTCGATTCGCAAAAAAAAATATGAGCTGGAGCAGGAGACGATCAAAGAGGCGCTGGAGATCACCGGAGGTAACCGGAGCAAGGCGGCGGAGCTGCTTCAGATTTCCAGAGGGATGCTGTATAAAAAGATTAAGAAATATAATATGTGATCGTCCGGGACAGGGCAGGGAGCGAGGCTCTCTGCCCTGTCCTGTTTTGGGCAGAAAGCATATTTGGCACAAAAATTGCTAAATAACATGTACGAGCGCTCAAGAACTGAACTAGCACCGAAGCAACGCGACCTTGTGTCTGAACAGCCTAAGAAAACGGCAAAAAATTTAGGAGGTTTCCGTTATGAACAAAGCTCTGATCACCGCTGCCATTACCGGCGCAATCCATGTTCCTACCCAGACCGAGTACCTGCCCATCACACCCGACCAAATCGCCGATGAGGCCATCGCGGCTTGTCAAGCTGGTGCAGCCGTGGTGCATATCCACGTCCGTGATCCCAAGGACGGACATCCGTCCGCCGATATTGACATGTTTAAGACCGTCTGCAAGAAGATTAAAGATAACTGCAATGCTCTGATCTGCGTTACGACCGGCGGCGACCCCACCACCATGACCTTGGAACAGCGACTCCGCCCTGTTAGTGAGCTGGAGCCAGAGTTGGCATCCTTCAACGGAGGCTCCTTTAACTTCTCCATGCACCCCATTGCGGACAAATTTGAGACATTTCAGTACGAATGGGAACGTCCCCACCTACTCAAATCCGAGGACAACATCCACTACAATACTTTTAAGTCCATGCGGGAATATCTGGACCTGTTTGCTGAGAAGGATACCAAGCCTGAGTTTGAGATCTATGACATGGGACAGCTCAGTAACCTAGCCTTCATGATCAAGGGCGGCAAGATTAAGATGCCTGTGGACATTCAGTTCATCTTGGGTGTACTGGGCGGTCTGCCTGCTACCGTAGAGAATCTGGTACATATGGTGGATCAGGCGGAGAAGGCGCTGGGCAAGGGCAACTTCGTGTGGTCCGTCGTAGGCGCCGGTAAGATGCAGATGCAGCTCGGTGCTGTGGCTCTGGCCATGGGCGGGAACGTACGGGTAGGTCTGGAGGACAGCGTGTGGCTGGAGAAGGGCGTAAAAGCGAAGAGTAACGCGGAACAAGTTACCAAGATTATCCGGATTGCCAAAGAGCTGGGCCGGGAGATCGCCACACCCGACGAGGCCAGAGGGCTCCTGAAGGTCAAAGGCGAGGATAAGGTCAAGTTCTGATCCCACTCTGTGTTTTCACCGTAACGACCATCTGGGCCGGGACTGGTGTTGCAGCGAAGTTCCCGGCCCGGACCCATAAAATGCCCGATGTGCCTGGGTAGGGGGGGTGGAAGGGGGGTAGATCCCGTCTGGCGGTGATTAAATCTACGGAAAGATCCCTCCCACGTTTTTTTACCTATACACCGCACATCAAGGGCATGATGGCGGGACTATGAGAAAGAGAAAGGATCGCAACAGGTATGGCTAGAAAACCAATCCTCACTGCTTCGGAGGCCGCAGCTCTCGTGAAGGACGGCATGACCATAACGACCAGCGGGTTTGTGGGCAGCTGTATGCCCGAGGCTTTGACCAAGGCGCTGGAACAGCGCTTTTTGACGACAAACTCCCCCCAAAACCTGACATTCGTCTATTCTTCGGCACAGGGTAACCACGATGGGAGCGGTGCCGACCATTTTGCCCATGAGGGCATGACCCGGAGGGTGATAGGCGGGCATTGGAATCTGGCGCCCCAATTGGGCCGCATGGTACTGGAGAACAAGATCGAGGGGTACAACCTGCCCCAGGGTGTTCTGTGCAAGCTTTACCGTGATATAGCGAGCCGCTCCCTCGGGCACATCACACATGTAGGGATTGGGACGTTTGTCGACCCCCGCATCGAGGGCGGTAAATTGAACCGCATGACCCAAGAGGACCTTATTGAGGTCATCCACATCAATGGCCAGGAGCGCCTGCTTTTTAAGGCTATTCCGTTGGATATAGCCTTTATTCGAGGTACCTATGCCGATGAGAGCGGTAATGTCACTTTGGAACGCGAGGTTGCATCTCTGGAGGCCACCTCGATGGCACAGGCCGTACACAACTGCGGTGGTAAAGTGATTGTGCAGGTCGAGCGATTGGTTCAGGACGGCACGTTAGACCCTAGGTTGGTGAAGATACCAGGTATCTACGTGGATGGCATCGTTGTCTGTAAGGTCCCGGACGATCACGCCCAGAGCCTGGGCTGCGAATATGATGGCTCCATGTGTGGGGAGTTCCGAGCGACAATATCAAACGGGAATCCCGTGCCCCTGTCTGCCAAAAAGATCATTGGACGCCGGGCCGCCATGGAATTGTCCGCTGGAAAGGTCGTGAACCTCGGCATTGGCGCCCCCGAATACGTTGCTTTAGTAGCCGGCGAGGAGGGCATCAGCAACTGCATTACCCTGACGGTCGAGGGGGGACCTGTGGGAGGTATCCCGCAGGCTGGAGTGCGCTTTGGGGCATGCGTCAATGCCGAGTGCATTTTGGACCAGCCATATCAGTTTGACTTCTACGATGGCGGCGGCCTCGATATGGCGTTTCTAGGCTTGGCGCAGGCCGATCAGGAAGGCAATATCAATGTGTCTAAATTTGGGCCGCGGATTGCTGGTTGCGGCGGGTTTATTAATATCACACAAAACGCCAAAAAGGTGTTTTTTTGCGGTACCTTCACGGCGGGCGGACTGAAGATCGCGGCGGCCTCCGGGAAATTGCAGATCCTTCAGGAGGGCAGAGAACAGAAACTGATCGGACAGGTCGAACAGATTACCTTCTCCGGCCGGTATGCCCGGCAGATGCACCAGCCCGTCATGTACATCACAGAACGGGCTGTATTCGAATTGCGCTCTGACGGCGTCTATCTTATCGAGGTGGCCCCGGGTATAGATATTCGTACTCAGATCATCGATCTCATGGGCTTCGTGCCCAAGATGGAAGCAGCAGGGCCCAGGCTTATGGACAAAAGGATTTTTCGGGATACGCCTATGGGGCTTATCGACTCCATCGAACGGTAATTTCCCGGGACATCCCCCTGCCCGATCGCAATCCTAATAGACGGCTGCCAGTTGCAGTTTCAATCTGAATTCCCTCTCTGAAAGTATGACCACTTTAGATGCCGCAGATGGACTTTGACAAGGCCATTGCCCACAGCCGGATGTATAAACAGAAGGAGGCCCTGAACATGAACCGTCATATCGGATGCAATCTACTGCGGAAAGGGGAATCCTCACGTGCCTAATATGGAGCCGAAAAAGACCCCGGCGGGGAGCAGGCCCCTTTGGTCCGCAGCGCTACCTTCTGTAAGGTGAGCCTGGGTGGGCTACTCTTCAGAAGATTAGAGAGGGCGACTTGGCGGCGGCTCACGTCATTTTGAAGTCTACCAGCAACCTGCCAGCCATCCACGGGCGGGTGCGCCCCCAGGAGAGCCAGTGCGGGAGTAAGTGTGTTTGGGGAATCAAGGCCGGTCCGGTGGCCATTGGCCGCCTGGAACAGTATGTGGAGGAATGGGGGATGGTCCATGCGGAAGAACTGCGGAAGGCGGAGGCTATGCCTGCCAACGGTAAAAAAGTGGCGGTGGTGGGCTCAGGACCCGCGGGATTGACCTGCGCGGGCGATCTGGCCGCGCTGGGCTATCAGGTGACAATCTATGAAGCCCGGCACACCCCGGTGGCGTGCTGGTATACGGCATCCCGGAGCTTCGTCTGCCCAAGGCGCTGGTACAGCTGGGGAGCGCCACGGTGGAGGCCCTCGGCGTGGCGATGCGGATAAACAGTGTAGTAGGCCGCATGGTTTCGGTGGATAAGCTTCTGGGGGAGGACGATACGGTGTTCGTGGGCCCTGGGGCGGGTCTGCCAACTTCCGGAAGATCACCGGGGAGAACCTGAACAGGGTGTATTCGGCCAATAAATTTTTGACCCGGATCAGCCGAATGAAGGCGTATGCTCTCACGACGGCGGACACGCCAGTGCAGGTAGGAAGAAAAGACGGGCAAGACCTCCAAGGTTGGCGTTTGCGCCGGAGGTGACGCGGCTGCCGTCATCCTAGCTACGGGCGCCGGCAAAAAGGCCGCTAAAGCTATCCGTGAGGATCTGAGAGGGGAAAGTATGACAGATGGCTATTGGGCAGAATCGCTTGCTGCGATTCCGCCCAATAGTCGCTTCAGGTGGGAGGCTAAAAGGTCAGGACAGCTATGTAGGAGACCGACGCCTGATGCCCCGGCGCGGTGCGGTCCGTCCGGGGAAAGGTCAAAGTTCGTTCGGGACACATCTTCTTGACCATCTGGCCACCCACGGAACCGGCCTCACGGGAGGTCAGGTCACCGTTATAGCCCTGCTTCAGGTTCACGCCGACTTCCCTTGGTGTTCCTTCTCCATCTTAGGATTTTGAAACCCTTGCGGTGCAATGGTTTGCGGGTGTAAAATTTTCTAACAACTCAAGCGGGCGTATCATTTGCCTCATTTTCAACTGCCTGGGGAAGTTCCCGGACTGGTTGGCTGGCCACCTCTCCAATGAACTTGTAGAAGATGCGGATGCTCTGCCTATAAGGCTGGTTTCGGTGTGTGGCCTTCACGATGCCGTCAGGATACTCCTTGGGGCCGACTTCAATACGTTCCACAAAGATCAGCAGCGTCTCACGATCCAACTCTTGAATTTGCGTATACGCATGGGCCAGCGCAAAGAAATTGTCATAGCTGGATTCAATTTCCGCCGCTGACCTTGAGACGGTCAGCGAATCCAGAGCAGCTTGCAGCCCAACAGACTCCTTTTCCAAATCGGCCACCATCCGCCGCAGACGGGCATCGTCCAAATCTCCTGCCGCATTGTCGGTATAGAGTTTGGTAACGATCTTGTCGATGGTCGCAATGCGGGCTTCGATTTTCTCCCGTCTTTGCCGAAGGGTCTTTGGATTTTCAGTGGCGCCTGCCTGCCGCAAAGCCTCTTTTACCAATTTGTTCACTTGCTTGTCCGTCAGTGCCAGCAAACTGTTCAATTCCTGCCGCACAATCTCCAGCAGGTCGGCATACCGCACCCGAACCCCAGTGCAGGGCTCGGCGATGTCCTGCCGCTGGTGGGTGCAGGAGAGATACCAGTACTTCTCCCTCTCACCCTTATAGACCGTGCCGCAGGAGCACAGAGAGTAGCCGCACTTGGCGCAGACGGCGATGCCGGAGAAGATGCTCTTGCGCACCTGGTCGTAGGAGCGGTAGTCCCGGCTGCCCCGGCCCAGATTCCGCTGGGCCCGCTCATAGAGCTGCTTCGTGACCAGAGGCGGGTGGGTGTTCTCCGTCACCGCCCAGTCATCCCGGGGGACCGGGACTTTTTTCTTGGACTTCACGCTGACCTTTTTGCTTTTGCCCAACAGGGTGTGGCCCAGATAGACCGGGTTTTTCAGGATCCGCTTCACCGTGGTGTAGTTCCACACATCGCTGGCCCGGGCGGCACCCTCCTGGCTGAACTCGTCCCGGTACAGCACCCGGTACTTCAGCGGCGGGATGATCCCGTCGGCGTTCAGGTCCAAAGCGATCTTCCGGGAGGAGTCCCCCTTGGCCGCCCGTTCAAAGATGCGCTGGACCACCGGGGCGGTCTGCTCATCGGGGGCCAGCCGGTGCTTGTCCTCCCGGTCCTTACGGTAGCCGTAGGGCGGGCAGGCACAGTACTGGCCGCTCTCCCGCTTGCTGCGGAGCACATCCTTCACCTTCCGGGAACCGTCCCGCAGGTAGACCTCGTTCATGGCGAACAGGAAGGGGGCCATAATGTTCTCCCGCTCGGTGTCGAAGTTGTCACCAATGGCGATATAGTGGATGCCGTGTTCCGGGAAGAACTGCTCGGCGTAGTAGCTGGACTCCCGCATATCGCGGCCCAGTCGGCTGAGGTCCTTGGTGATGACCGTATTGGCCTTACCTTGCTCCAGCTGGCGCATCATCTCCTGGAACGCCGGCCGGTCGAAGTTGCCGCCGGAGTAGCCGTCGTCCACGAACTCCCGCACCAGGGTGATGCCGTTCTGCCTGCAGTAGTTCTGCACGATCATGCGCTGATTGGTGATACTGGAGGACTCACCACCCTGGGCCTCCTCGTTGGACAGCCGCAGATAGGCAAACCCCAGCGTCAATTTGTCGGTTCTCATCCTCGCCTCCTTACGACGAACCGACCCACAAGGCCATTATACGACCTTGGGGTGCCCTTCGTCAAAGGGAGGATTTTCCGCCAGTCGCTTGGCCAGACGCTCCGCCACCAGTTCTGAGGCTGGGCGGGTTCCGGTGTAGACCCGGCTGATCTGATAGGTGACCTGTCCCAGTGTGATCTCTTGCTGTTCCATACATTCGCCTCCGGGCGTAGTTTGACCCGGACGCTTATGATTCATTCCGTTATTTCCCATGGCGCTCTCCTTTGGGCAGAGAGGCCAAGTAGATATTGCTCACATCGGCCCGCTCGTGGCCCAGCAGCCGGGATACGACGAAGTGGGCGTCCATGGCGCTCCTGCCACTGCCAACCAGTTCCCGGTACTTCTCCGCCGCGTAGGTGTGGCGCAAGCCGTGGAAGGTCAAGGGCCGGTCGGAGCCCGCGTCCCGCACCTTGTCCCGGTGTTTCATGATGAAGAGTTGCAGCAGGTTGATGGCCCGATCCGTGTGCATATCGTCGGGCACCAGCAGTTTCTGACCCCGGGGCGTGCGGTTCAGCTGTTTCCTCATGGCGACGGCGATCTGCTCGTTGATAGGAACAGTGCGGACCTTGCCACCCTTGCCCTTGATGGTGATGGCGTTTTCCCGGAGGGCCTGCGCCGCTGTGGCGGTGTCAATGCGGAAGCACTCGTGGATGCGCAGACCGGCGTAGCGGGCCAGATAGAGGGCCAGGATGAAGTCATAGCGGTCCTCGGCCAGCGCCTTGCCCAGCATTTTGTTGAACTCGATGTTGCTCCAGGTGCGGTCCACGCCGCCAAAGCAGCGCCGCTCCAGTTCCACAGCCAGTTTCTCGTTGAAAGGCAGCTGATACTTGGGCCGGCTCATTTTGTCGTGGAAGAACCGGATGGCGGCCAGATCGGTCTTGATGGTGGAGGCGGACTTGCCGCTCTCCTGCATCCAGAGGACGTAGCGGACCAGATGCTTGCCGCTGATGTTCTCCAGCTTTTGCAGATGATACTCGTCCGCAAGGAACACGCAGAACCGCTTGAACGCCTCGTAGTAGCGCTCCTTAGTGCGGTAACTGCCCTGGCGGTTGTGGCGGGCCAGCTTGTCCAGTTGACTCACCAGAGTCAGGTAGAGGCCTAAGTTTTGGATTGATTTTGCCATATATGAAAAGCTCTCCTTTTTATCATAGGTCGTTCAGATGGGCGCAGTCCACCCCTTGGCAAGTCCGTCTGTTTCCGCCGGATTTCCAGATAAATCGCGAAGGGAACGGCGGTTTGACGCAGCCGGAATTCCTTGGAAGTGAGGCGCTTTGGTGCATAGTGCGATCTGCCGGCGAACGTCTGTCTCTCTTCAATTTTGAGCCAGGTCAGTACGGATGCAGTATGGGGATGGTCCCTGTCGTCGGTTCCAAACCAAATCGAAGCCCAGCGCAGCGGGTTCGATTTGGAGAGGAGGAACAGTGAAGTGAGCGAGTTTTCGCATTCATGCGGAAACGAACGATACGGAACTTGTTCCGACGACGACTGCCGACACGGCCGCTGAACTCGGCTGCGGGCGATGGCAAATGCCATACCCGCGTGTGTCGTGTGATCCCTTCGGCTGGAATCAGGAGTGTGCGTCCTCCGTGCTGCCGAACCGGCGCAGCGCCGGAGCAGGGAGGGGTGAGCCTGCTGCCATAGGCCCCGAGGTGTTACATCCCAAATCCCTCTGCACACCTCGACTTGGAGGAGGGTATCGGCCATGATCTGTCTGGAATTCCTTTATCGCCTCACCTCAGACTGGCAGGATCTGGGGCGGCCCTCAACAGGGCAATGGGACATGGACGCAAAAAAAGGGTGCGAAAAGTTCCTTCTGTGCCCGATAGACTCAAGCAGCAAACTTTTCGCACCCTCAAACAAGTGCCTGTATTCTTTCTTATGGCTGTCCGAAGAAGCAGATCCTTTCTTCGGCGCAGCGCTGTATCATCAAAATGAAAGCAGCCGATGGACATAGTACGACCACAGCTGAAACGTACAAACTTAACAACGTGTGCAATGCAGGTTTTCCCCGCTCACAGGCAAATGCCAGCCCCCGCATTTCAGCGGAGTACGCACAAAAATCAATCACAATTTCTATATACCACAAGATACCGGGTTTGTCAAACAAAAAATACTATATATTGTGCATTTTGCTGTTTCGATTCTATATATGGTCTAGTGCTCCGACACAAGCACTGTGTCAAAACAACCCGAATAGTTTTTTAAAATTTGACTGAATAGAGTTGTAAAATTTATCTGAATAGAATATAATAATTTCACTGAATCCTTGAGGTGAATGCCATGGACAAACAAAACTACAAGCCTCGCATCATTGACCGGCAGGTGGAAGAATACCTGTCCGCCTTTGGTGCCGTCTGCATCGAAGGGCCGAAATGGTGCGGCAAGACCTGGACCTCCTCCTACCACAGCAAAAGCGAGATCTACATCGGCGACCCCGCCGGCAACTTCCAGAACCGCCAATTGGCAGAGCTGTCCCCCGCTCTGGTACTGGATGGAGAGACGCCCCGCCTTATCGACGAGTGGCAGGAGGTGCCGCCTCTCTGGGACGCGGTGCGTTACAAGGTGGATCAAAGCGCCCAGAAGGGGCAGTTCATCCTCACCGGTTCCGCCACGCCCAACCACAAGGGCATCCTCCACAGCGGTGCGGGCCGCATCGCCCGGCTGCGAATGAGGCCCATGTCCCTGTGGGAGTCCGGGGACTCCAGCGGTAAGGTGTCCCTGGAGCAGCTGTGCCATGGAACACTGACGCCCGCCATGACCGGCGAAGTGGATTTGAAGAAGCTGATCGAACTGATCATCCGGGGCGGCTGGCCGGGGAGCCTGGGCCTGCCGCTGGAGCGGGCGGCGCTGCTCCCGGCTCAATACCTGGACGCCGTCATTGACGATGACGTGTACCGGATCGACGGGGTGAAGCGGGACACCCAGAAGATGCGTCTGCTGCTGCGCTCCCTGGCCCGAAACGAGAGCACTACCGTCACCAACAAGACGCTGATGAAGGACATCAAGGCGGTGGACGACGAGGACATCGACGCCAATACCGTGGCGGCTTACCTGGATATCTTCAAGCGGCTGTTCATTACGGACAACCAGCCGCCCTTCTCCTCTGGTATCCGCTCCTCTGTACGGGTGAAGCAGGCGGAGAAGCGGCACTTTGCCGACCCTTCCCTAGCCTGTGCGCTGTTAAAAGCTACTCCTGCCGGACTGCTGGGGGATCTGGAGACCCTGGGTTTCCTCTTTGAAGCTCTGTGCGAGCGGGATCTACGCATCTATGCCGAGTCCTTCGGGGCCCATCTCTATCACTATCAGGACTACAAAAATCAGGAGATCGACGCGGTGATCGAACTGCCCGACGGCCAGTGGTGCGCCTTTGAGATCAAACTGGGGGCCAACCAGATCGACGCCGCGGCGGAAAATCTGCTGGAGATCAAAAGACAGATCGAGGCAGATCCCAAGGGCAAGCCGCCCGCAGTCCTGTGCGTGCTGTGCGGGATGGCTAACGCAGCGTATCAGAGGCCGGACGGGGTGTTCGTGGTGCCGGTGACGGCGCTGAAACCATGAATGTGTAGGTGCCATTATGAATGTAAAAGAATTGATTGCAAGTCAACCGCCGGAGGCCATTGCCGCCCTTCTGCTGGGTAGGTTCCGCAACCAGCCAGACGGTCGTGACGCTCGTGAGCGGGCCATGAAACGCCTCATCAAATTCATCAAGGACCTGGACAGGATCAAGCCTATTGAAAGCGGTCACTTGATCCTCGGCATCTTTCATGTTGATGATGATGGAGACTACCTGGATCCCTGCCTTTACTGTAAAGAAGAACTCGTTGCTGGTTTTCAGCCGAAACCCGAACTCGCTGCGCTGGAGAGCATCGAGGGGCTGGCAGACGAGGAGCTGGAGCGGCTGGCCCATCTCAGAGTCTTCCCAGAAGCCTATGCGTTTGAATTTTCTCCCTGGAATGAGATCCTCGGCTATGAGATTGACACGCGCAATACCTGCGATGTGGAAGCGACTGAGTTGTGCGCCGCTGTCATCTGGGAAATGACCTTCTTTGGGTTTGACGAAGAGCGTGTGGAAGCGGAGCGGCGAAAACTTGATGAAGCCGCACGCGAGGCAGAGGAGATCCGCAAACTCCCGGAGGAAGCGCAGAGGAAATACTATGTTCCCATGGATGAGGTCTTTGCCGAATTTGACATCCCAGAGCAGACGGAGGAAGAGAAGCAGGAGGCCCACCGAAATATCTGCCTGGAAGTGCTGACGAACAATCTGCGAACCTATCAGGCGCTGAAAAAGTATGTAATGCTGGAGACTTAGATGACCAGGTGCCGATACCAGAATTATAGAAATTAGGAGATCGGGGTGACCCCCAAGAAAAAGTTTACCGCCGTGCTGCGCATTCTGTGTTGCATGACCAACGTAGTGTACCAAAAAACAAATGAAATGTTAATGGCGCCTATTACTGCATTAAAAATTATTTCAAAAATTTGTAAACACAGCAGGATGAGAAAAATGGCATAACAAAAGACCGCCGCGCAGGTACCGGTTAAATTGAAAGAGTGTGGAAGTGGTAAAGTAACGTCTCCCAGAGATGCCAAATGCTCCTTTACGCGACCACTGTAGATATACAGTAACTTATTGGCACCAGCTGTCATGTAGACCAGGTATGACTTGCTCTCAGAGCGTTTCTCATCCGTGGAATACACCGTCCTTGATGTGTCTGCCCTCCAACATCCGCACTAACTGTATCGCCTGCTCCAGACTACAATTGGGGCAACACAGTATTACAAAGTCCACATCCCGACTCTTGCCGGAGATCAGGTTTGCGCGCCCTGCTGCGGTCCCTTGCCCCGAATTCCACCATCTCATATTTCTTCCTGTGGAATACCGCTCCATGTCCTGCGCCTTAGGTGTTACGCCAATCACATGGAACAGCGCAACACCGTCTGGGGATGCCAGTGTCGCGCCGAAGTAGGGGCGGTCAGCTTTTCCCCGGCCGATTTCTGATAGGCGAAATTGGACTTCTCCGCACCGGCAAAAACACCGACGCAGACAGGCCGATGGTATACTTGCCTTTAGCGTATCCGACCGGAAACGGACAGATAGACTTTGGAGAGAGCATTTACTACGACGGCAAGGGCCAGGAACAGAAAGGCTTCGCGCTGACGGTATCGTTTCCCCTGTCCAATAAAGGATACACGCAGTTTTTTCCATCTTAGGATCAGGTATGGACAGCGGACGAAAACAGCCCGCTGAAGCTTCCGGAGCATCCGTTTCCCAGCTTCCGGTATGAAACAGTGAGCATAAATAAATACGGGTTTGCGGTGATTGATACCAACCGTTACGGGCTGTCTCCAGTTTTGGAAGGAAGAATCGTACAGGCAAAGATTTTCTTTGACCACATCGAGTTTTACCATGACCACCAGCCGGTGGGCAATTACCCCAGAAGTTACGGAAAAGAGGAAGAAATCTATGACTGGCGGCAGTACATTGGTACTTTGCTGAAAAAGTCGGGCGCGGTGGAGCATACCCGTTTCTTCCTGCAGATCTTCAAGCTGTGGCGGAACCTGTTGGCCCAGTCCAGAGGACGGGAGCGAAAAGGCGCGCTACGGCTGTTAGATGAAATTGTGAGAGACGGGAACGCCGAGCTCAGTGAGGACGCGGTTTCACTGGCCGCTGAAAACGGGAGGACTGACCCGGACAACATCCGACAGTGCTACTATACAAAAAAGCCCAGCAAAAGCTGGGCTTTTTCGACAGTCTGAGGTGCCCGGGCGCAAAGTGCGCCCGGGCACCGGTTGCCTTTCCGGAGGATTCTTCTATTCGCTAAAAATCTCATTTTTGATGTAGACCTGGCCGTCCATAATTTTTCTGGCTGTGCGGTAGAAGGCAGCGCGGGTGATGAAGATCTCCCCGTTCCGCTCCTCTGCGGCGGCCTCTACCGGAATGATACCGGCGGGGTGGCCGATGCGCAGAACGGTCTCCTTCTTGGCCTGCTCAGAAAGCTGATCCCACAGCACACTGCCCGGGATTCGGGCGGCGCAGCCGGTGCAGACAGTGCCGGTGCCGGGATAGGTTTTGTGCATTTTCAGCATAAACAGCAGGCGGGAAACCACGTCGATGTCGTCTTTGTCCACATGGACGCCGTTGTAGCAGTCATAGCTCTGGGCGGGGCTGACAATCGCGAAGAACGGGACGTAGGGGCTCTTGGCGGCGGCATCCTCTTCTTTCTCCACCAGGCCGAATTTCACCGCAGCCCGACCGCGGATCATCTCGATGGTGTCCATGAGCGGCTTGTTGGCCTCGATCTCGGCAGGGGTCTCGATGCCGGTCATGCCCAGGGACTTGGCGCTGATGAACACCAGGGGATTGCCGGCGTCCACCAGCGAGACCTCGAACTTGCCCTTGTCACCGAAGTCAAAGACATCCTTGGCGTTTCCGGTGGGAAGCAGCTTGCCCGTCTGGGCGCCCTGAGTATCGCTGAAATCCAGGGTGATTCGGCTGCCCGTTCCAGGCACTCCGGCGATGGAGAAATCTCCGGCAGTGCAGGCCCGGCCGTCCTTTACCGGAACCTCCGCAATAATCACATTGTCCGTGTTGGTCAGGTGGATGCGCACCGTGGTCACCGGCTCCACCGCCTGCACCAGGCCCGCATCGATGGCGAAGGGGCCAACGCCGGCGGAAATATTGCCGCAGTTGCCCTTGTAGTCCACCAGCGGGGCGGTATAGCTCACCTGGCCGAAGGTGTAGTCCACGTCACAGCCCTCCCGGGTGGAGGGGCCCACGATGGCCACTTTGGAGGTCAGGGTATCCGCGCCGCCCAGGCCGTCGATCTGCCGGATGTCCACGCCGCCGAAGGCTGCCCGGATCACCTTGTCCCGCAGAGCCTGGTCCTTGGGCAGGTCGTTTTCCAGAAAGTATACGCCCTTGCTGGTGCCGCCGCGCACGATGCTGCAGCGAATGGGTTTCATGTCAGGATGCATAATGATAACTCCTTTCCGCACTTCAGAAATGGCCGTCCGTGGGCGGTCGTCTCACTTCTCCTGCTCCAGCTGCGCCACCAGGCCGCCGGCCTCCAGCATGTCCAGCAGCCGCTGGGGCATAGGGACAAAGTGATAGGTCTTATTTTGGGTCAGGTTGCGGATCTCGCCGGAGGTGAGGTCCACCTCCAGCTGATCCTTGTCCCGAATCTCCGCCGCCTCCGGCAGCTCCAGCGCCGGCAGGCCGATGTTGATGGCGTTGCGGTAGAAGATCCGTGCAAAGCTCTTGGCGATGATGGCGGAGATCCCCGCCTCTTTGAGGGCCTGAGGAGCGGTCTCACGGCTGGAGCCGGAGCCGAAGTTGTTCTCCGCCACCAGAATATCGCCCGGGGACACCTTGGAGGCGAAATCCGGGTCTACCCCCTCCATGGCGTGCTTCGCCATCTCCTGAATGGACAGCTCCATATACTTGCCCGGCGTGATGATGTCCGTGTTGATGTTGTCGCCGTATTTATGGGCGGTTCCCCGACAGATGTCCATAGTCACACACTCCTTACAGATAAGCCCTGGGGTCAGTCAGCCGCCCCTCCAGGGCGGTGGCTGCAGCGGTGGCCGCACTGGCCAGGTATACGTCGCCGTACTTGCTCCCCATCCGGCCGATAAAGTTCCGGTTCGTCGTGGACACGCACACCTCACCTTTGCCGATGGTACCGGAGTGGAGGCCCAGGCACGCGCCGCAGGTGGAGGCCAGCACCGTGGCCCCGGCCTCGGCCAGAATATCCAGCAGGCCCATCCGGCTGGCCTGGTTCCAAATCAGGCGGGAAGCGGGAGAGATCAGCAGCCGGCAGCCGTCTGCCACATGCTTGCCCTTGAGGATCTCCGCAGCAGCCATCAGGTCGGACAGGCGGCCGCCGGTGCAGGAGCCGATATAGACCTGATCCACATGCAGACCGGCCTTCTCCCGGACGGTGCAGGTGTTGTCCACCTCGTGGGGGCAGGCCACCGTGGGCTCCAGCTTGGCCGCGTCGAACTCCAGGACGCGGGCGTAGTGGGCGTCCGGGTCGGCCCGGAGGCGGGGCGCCTGACCGGCGTCTTTCACGCCGTGCTCCTCCATGTAGGCCACCGTCTTTTCATCGGCGGGGATGAGGCCCACCTTGGCGCCGGCCTCCACGGCCATGTTGGAAATGCAGATCCGTTCATCCATGGGCAGAGACATGATCGTGTCTCCCACGAACTCCATGGACTGGTAGGTGGCGCCCGCATGGCCCACCTTGCCGATGGTGTGCAGGATGATATCCTTGGCCATGACGCCCCGGGGCAGCTCCCCTGTCCAGACGATTTTCATGGCTTCAGGTACCTTGAACCAGATCTCGCCGGTGACCACCACGCCCAGCATCTCGGTGGAGCCGATCCCGGTGCCGAAGCAGGCAAAGGCGCCGGAGGTGCAGGAGTGGGAGTCCGTCCCCACCAGAATGTCGCCGGGGCGGGAGAAGCCCTTTTCCGCCAGCAGCTGGTGGCAGGGGCCCTCCAGCTCATAGAAGTGCTTCACGCCGTTTTCCCTGGCCCACTTCCGGCTGAAATTCACGATTTCAGCCTGGTTTTCGGTAGCCGACGGGGTGTAGTGGTCGCACACCACCACCACCTTATCCGGGTCCTTCAGGCCCCGACCGATCCGCTCCATCTCGCCGGCGATGATGCGGGGGCCCAGTATGTCCGTCATCATGGCGCAGTCCACAGGGACGACCACGATCTCGCCCGGAACGACCTTGTCCTTGCCGCATTTCCGCGCCAGGGTCTTTTCCGCTAATGTCATACCCATAACCATTCACCTCAAGCCTTGGGGAAAACCTTGTGGACTGTTGTCGCGTTGATCTTGCTGTCGCAGCAGCAGCCGATTTTCCCGGTAATGTACTCGGAAACGCTGATGACCTTGTTGATGTCCACACCAGAGGCGATGCCGGCCTCATTGAGGAAGTAGATCAGATCCTCCGTGGCCATGTTGCCGGAGGCGCCGGGGGCAAAGGGGCATCCGCCCAGGCCGGCCACTGCCGTCTCAAAGCGGTCTACGCCGGCCTCCATGGCCGCCAGGGTGTTGGCCATGGCCATGCCCCTGGTGTTGTGCAGGTGAACCGACCACTGCACGCCCTGGCCGCTGTACCGCTCCTGAAGGGTACGGAAGATGCGCCCCACTTGTTCAGGCATACCCACGCCGATGGTATCGCACAGGCAGATATCCCGGATGCCGGCCTCCACGGCGCCATCCACCACGTAAGTAATCTCCTCCATGGAGACCTCCCCCTGGAAGGGGCAGCCGAAGGCGGTAGCCACATCCAGCTTGACGTACAGATCGGGGTAGGCCGACACCGTGGCCCTCAGCTCCTCCAGAGACTGCTCCGGCGTCTTGTTGACGTTGTTCTTGTTGTGCTCGGCGCTGGCCGAAATGACCATGGCGATCTTCTTTACGCCGGCGGCATACGCCCGGTCGGCGCCCCTCTTGTTGCCTACCAGAGCCAGAAGCCGGTCCGCCGCGCCCGGAATGGCCAGCAGTGCCGCCGCCACCTCTTCGGCATCCTTCATCTGGGGGATGGCTTTGGGGGAGATAAAGGAGGTGCACTCCATCAGGGGGATACCGGCCTCCAGCAGCCGGCGGCAGGTCTCGATCTTATCCGCCGTCTCGATCCAGGCCTTGATGCTCTGGAACCCGTCCCGGGGGCCAACCTCCACCACTGTTACGGAGGATGGATATTTCATCAGATCACACCTTCTTCTTTCATGCGGGCGATCTCCTCATGGGAGTAACCCAGGGACCCGTAGACCTCCTCGTTGTCCTGACCCAGCAGAGGCGCGTGGGTGCGGATGGCGCTGGGCGTGCGGCTCATCTTGATGTGGCAGCCGGTGAGCTTCATCTTGCCGGCGATGGGGTGATCCACCTCCACAAACATCTCCCGTGCCCCGGCAATGTGGGGGTCCTTGGTGGTGTCGGCGATGGTGTTGATGGGGGCGGCAGGCACACCCACATCCAGGATCATCTGTACCAGCTCATCCCGGTCATACTGGGCGGTCCACTCCGCCACGATGGGCCGCAGCTCGGCGTGGTTCTCCACCCGCTTGACGTTTTTGTCGAAGCGGGGATCGGTGAGCAGCTCCGGCTTGCCCATCAGGTTGGCCAGCTTCACGAACAGGCTGTCGTTGGCACAGCCGATGACCAGCTCGCCGTTCTTGCAGGGGAAGGAGTCGTAGGGGTAACAGGATTCATAGCGGTTGCCGATGCGCGCGGGGATGCGACCGGTGGCCAGGTAGATCATATTGATGATCTCCAGGCTGGCCACGGCGGAGTCCACCAGAGCCACATCCACCTTCTGGCCCACGCCGGTCTCCCGGGCGTTGGTCAGGGCAGCCAGCACGCCGATGCACACGGACAGGCCGGCCAGCACGTCGGCGATGGCGGTGCCAGTGCGGGTGGGGCCGCTGTCGGGCCAGCCGGTGGTGCTCATCATGCCGCTCATGGCCTGGCCCACGATGTCGTAGCCGCCGCGGTCCTTATAGGGGCCGTAGTGGCCAAAGCCGGACACGCAGCCATAGACGATCCTGGGGTTCACCTTCTTCAGGTCCTCATAGCCCAGGCCCAGCCGATCCATGACGCCGGGGCGGAAGTTCTCCACCACGATGTCGGCCTTCTCCACCATTTTGAGGAAGGCGGCCTTTCCTTCAGGGGCCTTCAGGTTGAGGGTGACGCCCTTTTTGTTGCGGTTGAGGTTCATGTAGTAGCAGCTCTCGCCGTTGACGATGGGGGGCATGCCGCGGCTGTCATCGCCCTTGCCCACGGCCTCAATTTTAATCACGTTGGCGCCCATATCCGCCAGCATCATGCAGCAGAAGGGGCCGGCCAACACACGGGTCAGATCCAATACTGTGATATGTTCCAGAGCCTTTTCCATAATGATCTCTCCTTAAAATGCTCGCTGTAAAAGCAACGTGTTATGCGCGTTCCGGGAGAAGGCATTCCTCCAGCGCCCGGAGCAGGGGCTCCAGGCTGGGCAGCTCGCCGATCCGATCGATGCAGCGCAGCAATTCTCCGGCCCGGGACAGGTCCACCGTCTGAGACAGGCAGTCCAGGAGCTTTCCCCGCAGCTGCTCTTCGCCCAGGGGCCGTTCCGGGTCGCCAGGGGCATACCGAACCCGGCGGCTGAGCGTCCGCCCGTCCCGCAGGGTGATGTGCACGCCGGTCTCCCACGTCCCATTGTAGTAGGCGCCCCCGGCAATGTCCGGGCACACCTCCATTTTGATCCTGTGCATCAGCGCCTCCACTGCCGGATCACGGATCTCAGTCCCCTCAAACTGCTCCAGGGTGACCTTCCCGTAGAGGAGCGCGCAGGCGATGCAGTAGTTCATGCTGAATTTCCCCTGGAGCGGAGTACGGGCAATGGGGTACTTCAGCAGGTCTTTTGCAATGGGCTGGCAGTCCACCAGGATGCTCTCCACATCCTCCGCCTGGAATCCCTCCTCCTGTTGGAGGGTCATAGCCGCGTCGATTCCGTTGTGGGTGGCCTTGCAGGAGGGGAATGGCTTGATGGCGATGCCGGGGGAGGAAAACTCCGATTTTCCGTCCGCGATGAACGCAAGCACCGCCTCCTCATGGATGCAGCCGGTGGTAACCGGGGCGTAGCCGCCGTCCATCTCAAAGATGTCCGGGTTGGCGTCCAGGCCCAGCCTGGCGGCCTTGGCGGCGAAGATGCCGTTGGAGGCGGCCAGGCCCGCGTGGAGGGACTTGGTCATGGTGCCGAAATTGCCCTTGAGTCCGGCGGAGCGGCTGGCGGCGATGGAGAAGCTGTAAATCAGCTCCTGCCGGTTCAGGTCCAGCAGCTTGCCCGCGGCCGCGGCCGCTCCGAAGGTGCCCAGGGTCCCGGTGTTGTGCCAGCCCCGGCTGTAGTGCTCCGGGTTGAGCGCCCGGCCCATAAGGCCCATCACCTCCACCCCCAGCATATAGGCCTCCAGGACTGCTTTGCCGGAGGCGCCGGTCTCCTCGCCCACAGCCAGGGCCGTGGGGAGGACCACCACGCTGGGGTGGCCGGTGACGTTGGTGCTCACGTCGTCATAGTCGTGGATGTGGGCGGCGGTGCCGTTGACCATGGCGGCGGTGCCCGCGTCCGTCCGCAGGCCCCGGACGCCCAGAATGGTGGCGGAGGCCCGGGAATCCAGCTCCGCGGCGTACCGCCGCAGGATGGCGGGGGCGTCCTGACCCACCCCGGCCAGCATACAGCCGAAGCAGTCCCGCAGGGCCGCCGTGGCGCCGGCCCGGTCGGCCGGCCTGGTCCGATCCAGGTCGAAGGCCAGGGTATAGTCCGCCAGGATCTCAGTCATTCGTCCCATGGGGCGCCTCCGTCAGGCCTGCATGAGGGCCACCAGATCGCCGATGTCGCCGTAGCTGCCCAGGTCGCGGAAGGCCTGATAGACCCGCTCGGACTTCTCCTGCGGCCAGGTGATGTTGGCCAGCATGAAGTACTTCTCGCGGATATCCTGCTCGGTGGCGGGGCGCATGGGGTGGGCCTTGCAGTAGGGCACCAGGCTGCTGAAGGTACGGCCATCGGTGGTGGTGATGGTGGCCTCACTGGTAAAGCCGCTGTCGGGGAAGCGCTCGTTGAACTCGGGGTAGGGCTCGATGGTGACCTTTTTCATGTACTCCAAGAACTTGGGGTCGTGGATCAGCTCCTCGGTGAAGTCGTCCAGGGTGACCTGCCGCTTGATGGCGGCGATGGCCATGCAGCAGGGCATGCTCAGCCGGGCGGCCAGCACGTTTGCCGGCTCGTAGTTGACGCCCTGCCCCTTGGCCAGTGGGGAGAGGCGGATGTGGATCTCCTGGATCTCCTCCGGCTTCAGGTCGTGCTCGGTGACTACATTCAGGGTGGCCTCGATGCCGGAGTGGCTGCCGTGGATGCTCGGGTACATCTTCAGGGCGTCCTTCATAACGGCCCAGGTCTTGCCCAGATCCTCATCCAGATAGTCCATAACCGGCTGGTCGCACATGGCGTTGCAGAACCCGGTGGGGTACTCCAGCAGGCCCTTGGGCCCGTTGCCGCCCACGGCGATCACCTGGGCCGCCATGACGCCCCGAAGGGCCGACCAGGCCGGGTGCAGGCTCTTAGAGAAGTCGCCCTTGTCGATGCAGTAGCGGAAGCCGGCGGCCTGGTCGATCCCCAGGCCGATGCACATCTCGGTCCGCTCCGCGTCGAAGCCCATCAGTTTGGCGCAGGCCGCCGCGCAGCCGATGGTGCCGGCGGTGGCGGTGGGGTGCCAGTACTTGTAGTGGCGGTGGACAGCTCCCTTGTTGACGCTGTTGCCCACCCGGGCAGCCACTTCAAAGCCCAGGACGAAGGCGGTCAGGACTTCCTTGCCCGAGGCGTGGAGCTTCTCACCCAGGGAGAGCACGGCGCCCAGAAGGCTGGAACCCAGGTGGGCCACCGACTCCAGGTGGGTGTCGTCGTAGTCGATGGTGTGGACCATGCAGGCGTTGGCCATTGCCGCCGCCATGGCGGAGAGCTTGGCGCCGTCCATCCAGACGGTACTCTCTGCGGGCCCGCCCATCTCCTTGGCAATGCGAATCACCCAGCCGCACTCCTCAGGGGCCTTGGTATAGCCGGCCACCGCACAGCTCAGGGTGTCCATCATGACCGTCTTGGCCCGGTCCACCACCTCAGGGGGGAGGTCCTCATAGCCGGTGTCCGCCACCAGCTGGGCCAGCATACGGGTGTATTCTGCCATACGATCGTCCTCCTTTTCCTGCCCCCTGGCGGAGCGTGGTCCTCCCGCCGGGGGGCGGCAGTTTCATGTCAGCGGTTGCGCGGAGCTCAGCCGTTCATCTGGCTGGGCAGCCAGGTGGCCAGGTCGGGGAAGAGGAACAGAATGACCAGGCCGATGGCCAACAGGGCCATGAAGGGCAGCACGCCCTTGACCACCTTGAGCATGGGCTCCTTGGAAATGCCCTGGATCACGAAGGTATTCAGGCCCACAGGCGGGGTAATGAGGGCCATCTCCATCAGCAGGGTAACGAACACGCCGAACCAGATGCCGTCGAAGCCCAGGGAGGTCATCAGGGGGTAGACGATGGGCATGGTAATGTACATGATGGAGACGACCTCCAGGAACATGCCCAGTACCACAAACAGCAGGCACATGATGAGCAGGACCAGGTTGGCGGGGATGTTCTGCTCACTGACGAAGTTGACCAGGGTCTGGGAGACCTGGGTGATGGTGATCAGGTTGCCGAAAATCAGGGCGCCCGCCACGATCATCATGATCATGCCCGCGCTGCCGTTGCCGATCTTGGCCACACGGACCACTTCCTTGGGCTTGATCTTGCCCCGGACCAGAGAGACGATCAGGGCGTACACCACGGCCACAGCCGCCGCTTCCGTGGGGGTGCAGAAGCCGGTGTAGATGGACACCAGGATAATCACAGGAGTGAGCAGGCCCCAGATGGAGACCACCAGATTCTTCAGCCGGTCCTTCATGGAGCAGCGCTCCAGCTTGTTCCACCGCTTGGTCTTGACGCAGTAGATCACGGCGTAGCCGGCGAAGATAATCGCCATCATGATGCCGGGGATCACGCCGCCCATGAACAGGGCGCCGGTGGACTCCTCCGTGATGGTGGAGTAGATGATCATGGATGTGGACGGCGGGATCAGGATGCCCAGTGTACCGCCGGCGGCCACCAGGCCCAGGGAAAGCGCCGTATCGTACCCGTATTTCTTCAGCTGGGGCAGCGCCACCACGCCGATGATGGCGGCGGTGGCCACGGAGGACCCGGAGATGGCGGCGAAAATGGCGCAGGCCACGATGGTGGCCACCGCGATGCCGCCGGGCAGGTGGCCCACCCACTTGGAGCAGAAGTCAAACAGCTCGGCGCCGATCCCGCCCTCCACCAGCAGGTTGCCGGCCAGGATGAACAGCGGCACGGCCAGCATGGTGTAGGACTCTACGCCCTTCTGGGCGATGGTGGCGATCTGGGGCAGACCGTTGACGCCCATCATCATAAACAGGCCCAGGGAGCCCACCAGGCCCAGGCTGGCGAAGATGGGCACGCCCACCAGCATGAAGGCGAATACGATCACGATCAGACCCAGGCCGGCATTGATGTTGAACAGGTAGATCCCCACCACTATGCCGATGATCATCAGGATCAGGGGAATGTAGGGGTTATCCTTGATGTCCTTGCCGGGCGCCAGGCCCATTTTGACCAGCTCTTTCAGCTTGTCAATGGTCAGCAGCACCGCCTGCACAAACAGGATCGCCGCGCCAATGACCATGCCCAGCTGGATGATCCAGAGCGGCGCGCGCAGCAGGGAGATGCTGCGGGCCCCCATCTGGAAGTTGTTGAACATGACCTGGAAGCAGTAGTTGGTCATCATGGCGGAGTAAACCATCACGCCCACATAGGCGATCAGGTCGGTCATCACCCGGGAGCGGCCCTTCAGCATGTTGATGATCACGTCCACCTTGATGTGGTGGCCGCCCTTCAGGGCCTGACCGGCCACGATGAAGGAATACCAAATCAGGGCGTAGACGCAGATGTCATAGGCCCACTCCGTGGGGGCGTGGAAGAAGTGGCGCATGATGACGTCGAACATGGTGATGAGCGCTACCGCCAGCATGGCGATGCCCATGGCGCTGTCGGAGATGTCAGTGATCTTATCCAGTATGCGTACTACAATGTTTTTCTGCGGAACAGATTCCAGCTTATTTTCCATTTTTGCTCCCCTCTTTCTGTCCGATGTCTACAAATTTCCAGCAGGCAGGGTGCAGGGCGGAGGATCACTCCGCATCACGCAGGGCCTCGGAGGCGTCCATCAGATAGTTGTAGGTCTCCTCGTCGATGGTGCTCTTGAACTCCTCCAGCACCAAAGGCTCCACGATGGCCTGGACCTCGTCAAAGACCTCGTCGCTCCACTCGGTGACGGTGACGCCCTCCATGGCCTTCAGCTCGGCGATGTCGTCGGCGTCCTCCTGCGCGGCGGCCTCCAGGTTGTACTCCAGGGCCTCGTCGGCGCACTCCTGGAGCAGGGTCTGCTGCTCTTCCGTCAGGCTGTTCCACACGTTGCCGTTCATCATCAGGAAGTACTTGGTCTCCTTCAGGTAGGTGCCGGTGGTGACATAGGGGCCCACCTCATACAGGCGGCGGGAGATCACGCTGGACGGGCCGGTGGAGGCGCCGTCGATGGTGCCCTTCTGCATGCCCTCATAGTTCTCGGAGGCGGAGATGGACACCGGGGCGCCGCCCAGGGCCTCCAGATAGATGGCCTCAGAGGTGCCCAGCATGCGCATCTTGCTGCCCTCGAAGGACTCGGGGCCCTCCAGCGGCATGGTGGAGACCAGCTCGCACACACCGTAGTTGAACAGGGTCAGGATCTTGACGCCGCACTTCTCCTCGATCAGGTCCATGACGTATTCGCCAGGCTCACCGTAGCAGCAGCGCTTGAACCAGTCATAGTCGTCCCAATAGGAGGAGAGGGTGAACCACTCGGCCTCGGGCACCAGCCCGGCCCAGTTGGCCGTCTGGCACACGCCCATCTCGATGCCGCCCTGGGGGATGGCGGTGATCATGGTCTCGTCGGTGTACAGCTGGCCGGCGGGGTAGAACTCCACATTGATGGTGCCGCCGCTGCGCTCGTTCACCAGGTCCGCAAACTTCTGGCTGCTGAGAGAGAGCTGGTGGTTAGCCGGCATGGTGCCCGCCATACGCAGGGTGATGACGCCGTCCTCGTTGGCCACAGCGCCTCCGCCACCGCCGCCACCGCAGCCGGAGAACAGGGTCAGGGCCAGGGCAGACGCCATAGCCAGAGCCAAGATCTTCTTCCCTTTCATTACGTACATCCTCCTTTTGAAATGTGTGATAGTTGTTCCGCGCGGTCTCGCTTTATTACATATGCAAGTTCCGTGCCGTCTTTTTCCGCTCCGGTCAAAAAAACGCCTCTCACCCCCTGTTTTTTTCGGGCTGGCTCATTGATGAAACGCCGCAAACCATCTCGGCTCTAAGAAAAGGCAGGCCGGCACGGCATCGTTCCATTGCCCCCGTTTTTGTGAAGATTCACGAGAAGAAACGGGGCGCTTCTCCCTTGGCCATAGCATTTTAACTAAAGGGAAGCGCCCCTCGTCTGTACAAATTTTGAACAGCACTGTTTATTTATTGTCATCCTCCTGCTCGTCCAGGAGGCGGCCCAGCCGGTTCAGCACGGTGCCGCGGCTTACGCCCAGGGTATCAGCCAGGGCGCTCTTGTTCTGCCCGCACTCCTCGTACATCTTCAGAATCAGCTGGTCGGTCATGTCCTGCAGACTCCCCTTCCGGATCGTCAGCCGCTCCCCGCCGGCCGCCTCCGCCGCGCCGTAGATCCGGCGCCCGGTGGTCAGGCAGGAGCGCCAGACGTCCTCCGCCTGGAGGTTGGGGTAGAGCAGGCTGAACCGCTCCACAAAGTTCTGCAGCTCCCGGACGTTGCCCGGCCACTCGTACTCCATCATCTCCTGCACGATCTTCTCCGGAATGGCGGACGGGTCCAGCCCGCGCAGGCCACAGAAGTACTTGAGCAGCCGTGGAATGTCGTCAGGCCGGTCCCGCAGGGGAGGCAGGCGCAGGTCCAGCACACACAGGCGGTAGAACAGATCCAGGCGGAACTCCCCCCGCTGCACCTTGAGGCACAGGTCGCTGTTGGTGGCGGCCAGAATGCGCACATCCACCGGGATGGGGTTGTCCGAACCGATGCGCCACACCTCTTTCTCCTGGATCACCCGCAGCAGCTTGGACTGCAGGTTTTTAGATACGCTCCCGATCTCGTCCAGGAAAATGGTGCCCCGGTGGGCCAGTTCGAACAGGCCCGCCTTGCCCCGCTTCTTGGCTCCGGTAAAGGCCCCCTCCGTATAGCCGAAAAGCTCGCTGTCCAGCAGAGTGCTCTCAATGGCGTTGCAGTTCACCGCCACAAAGGGCTCATCCCGCCGGGAGCTCAGGTTGTGGATGCTTTGGGCCATGATCTCCTTGCCGGTGCCGGACTCCCCGATGATAAGCACCGTGGAGTCATAGCCGGCGTAGGTCCGGGCCATCTGGCGGCATTTGCGGATGCTCTCGTTCTGCCCGATGAAGGAGTCCAGGGTGTACCGGGGGCCGGGCTTTTTATAGAGCCGGGTACGAATGCTCTGCTCCAGCTTCTGGATCTTGGCAGAGTGCTGGAGGAAGAGGGCCACACCCATCAGGCGGCCGGAGATGAGAATGGGGTATTGGCTGCACAGGAGCATGGTCTCCCCCACCGAAACCAGCTCCGACCGGTAGGCCCGGCCAGTGTGCACCTGGTCCAGCAGTACCTGCAGCTGAGGCAGCTCCCCCAGGCTCCTAATGGCCCGTCCATCGGAGAATTCGTTCAGCAGCTCCTCGCCGCCCCGGTTGGCCATCATGATATTGCCCGACAGGTCAGTGAGCAGAATAGCCTCGGAGGCGTAGCGGATGATCTGGCTGATCTCCTCCAGCTCCAGCTTGTCCCGCTGGATGATCTCCATCATATGGAAGGCCTCGTCCACGGCGTTCTCCAGGGTCTCCGGCCGGGTGGTGATCAGCACGTTTTTCATACCGTTCATCTGCGCCATCCGCACGGTCACGCCGCCGCCCACCACTACGTCGATGCCCTGCTCCTTCATCTCCATCACACAGCGCAGGTTCCGCTGGGGGTTGTCGTAGCCGCTGGTAAAGGTGATCTCTGTCTGGAACAGGTCCACGATCACCCGCTCGTCCACTGGCACAGGGGCGTAGGTGATCACCCCGATGTGTCGGCCAAAATTCTTGGCGATCTGCAGGGCGTAGATCAGATCCATGGCGCCGTATGCGCAGTTGACCGTGGGAATGGCGCACTGCTGTTCGATGTAATTCAGGGTAGCGCCCCGGCTGATGATCACGTCCGCGCCCTCCCGGCGCATCCGCTCGGCCTCCCGCACGCCCTCGTCATAGGTGGCCTCGCTGATCATGAACTGGATGCCGGGACGCTGCCGCAGCTTCTCCGCTGTGATCACCATGTCGTGATAGGTCGCTATAATTCCGATTTTCATCTGGCTGTCCTCCGTCCGCAATAACTCCAAACATACAGATTAGATCTACCTTGAAGTTTCGAAAGCGTTGCCCGCTTGCGCTCTTAGGCAAACAGTTTAAATTTGCCCTTTGTTTTCTGCCATTTCAATCACAGCCTTAACTTTACCATGTAGTTTAACTGTAGCATAAATCAGCCTATTTCTCAAGGAAAAAGAGGCCACAGAAGAACCACCAGCAATACCCGCCCCCATCATTTCTCTGTGTCTGATTGAAATTTTATGTTTAGAGGAGGCTTTATCTGCAGACCCAGGGCGCGATGGAGGTTCCTCAAACGGTACCTGCTTATCCTACTAACTTCAGAACCGTCTCATAGTACGTTTCTGAAATTTGGGCGGCCATATCGATCTTTATCGTCAACCGTCAGTCCACGTTCATCAATTTGAAGTAGCCGAAAAAGGGAAGTATCTTCTCTAAAAGACGGATCAGCCTACACTCTTGTCTGACACCAAGTCCACCTTGCTCTCCGATTAGATCATCTTCCTCTATTTTGCCAGACAGCTGCCCAAAGCGCGGAGGAACTCTATTACTGCAAATATAATAAAAGGGATTCGCTGCAAAACGCTCGTTCTACAGTGCATCCCTTTTTGTGAATCAATTCGTCGATCTAAGTAGATTTTAATAACATTTTTTCTGCAATTTTTAAGATGGTGCGGGTACACGCAAGTCCTGAGCGGCCTCCATCTTAAACTTGTTCAGGGCCTCGCGGGCGCTGGGCACGACAGGCTGATTGGAATTGTTGGAACTGGACATAATTCGCATCTCCTTTTTTGTGTGTTTGTTGGATTGGGAATCCAGACATATCTTTGCCCCAGCGAAGTTTTATATGTGCGCCAGTTTTTGCTGATTCAGGTCAATTTGACCACAGTAACACGACCGATCAAATGGCCGTGGGGGGCATGTGTCAAATGGAACACATGCCCCCCACGGCCATGCAAGTCAATGGATGGAGCGCTGGATGATAATCTGAAGGCGCTTCATTTTTTTATAGAGCAGGCTCCGCTCCACACCCAGCTCCTCGGCCGCCGCCTTGACATTTTGGCCGTTCCGGCACAGCGCCTCCCGGATGACGGCGGATTCATAGGCGTCCATGGTGTCGGCCAGGCGGCTGCTCTGACGGCGAAGGCCGGGATCATATTTGTGAAGCGCGGTGATTTTGGCGGGCAGATCGGCGGGTTCCACCATCAGGTTGTCGCAGGAGGCGTAGGCGCCGGTGATGACGTTTTGCAGCTCTCGGACATTGCCGGGCCAGCTGTACTGCCGCAGGCAGCACTTGACCGGGTCGGAGAGGATGATCTTTGTTTTATACTTTTTGTTTAATTCATCCAGATAATAGTTGGCGTGGAGCAGAATGTCCCCCGGCCGCTCCCGCAGGGGTACGGTCTCCATGTTGATGACAGCCAGACGGTAATACAGGTCCTCCCGGAAGGAGCCTTCTGCCATCATTTTGGGAAGGTCCTGGCGTGTGGCGGAAATGACACGCACGTCCACCGGCATGGGAGCGCCGCCGCCTACCTTCTCAATTTCCCGCTCCTGGAGGGCCCGAAGGATTTTGACCTGGAGCGGAAGCGGCATATCCCCGATCTCGTCTAAAAAAAGCGTTCCGTGATTGGCAAGCTGAAATTTCCCGGGTTTTCCACCCTTTTTGGCCCCGGTAAAGGCCCCTTCTTCATAGCCGAAGAGCTCCGATTCCAGCAGATTATCCGGGATGGCGCCGCAGTTGACGCAGATGAAGGGACCGTCCCGCCGGGGGCTTTCGGCGTGGATGGCCTTGGCCAGCACCTCCTTGCCGGTGCCGGTTTCCCCGGTAATGAGCACTGAAAAGTCGGTCTGCGCGATGCGGGTGCCCGTCCGCTTTAGCTCCAGCAGTTTGGGGTCCTTGCCGATGAGATGCTCGAAGCCGCCGCTGCCGGAGGTGCTCTTGGAATATTCCTCTCTGTAATATTTCAGCTCCAGATCCAGGATCTCCTTGGCGGTATCCATGGCCCGCTGCCGGAATTTCATGTGTGCCGCCGCACCCAGAAGGGTGCTGTCCTCGTCGAAGAAGCAGAAGCGGTTGGCCACGGCATAATTCTCCGACTGATCCCGGGTCTCGCCGGCACAGTAGGGCTGAATATAGACGCCGTTGCTGCCGTCCCCACGATGCCTGCGGGCGAGAACGTCGTACATGGAGGTGGTGGTGATGACCTGCCCGATGGGCTTCCCAATCACGTCCTCCTGCCGCTTGGCCAGAAAGTCGCAGTAGTTTTGGTTGATATCCGTGATGATGCCATCCTTGTCCACCACGATGAAGCCGTCCTCGGTCTTGTCCAGAAACTCCTCAAAAATCAGCCGGTACCGATGATCCTCCGTCATGCCGGCAGCCCCCTTTCCGCGCGATGCTGTTTGCGCCATTATAAAGCAGGCCTGCGGCAAAATGCAAGTCCCTCCCGGCCGGTCCGCCGTGGGAGCCAAAGGGTTGAGTGAGGAAAAAATGACACATAACCGCCGGAGAGACACATGAATTTGCCCCAATTTGGCGGGACCAGAGCGGAGGCTGAGAAAAAGGAACGGCCTTGGGGCGCAATGACTTCGGGGGACGCTCCAATCCCTTTTGCGGTCAGAAAGAAAAACTTGGCACAAAATTGGCTGATATAAAAACCGGAAACAAAAAGTGTTGGCCGACACGAAGAGCCGTTCGGGCGCAAAGGCGCGACGAACGGAGCCAGTCCACCGCAGATACCGTGAAGCGCCGCCTCAAGGGCGGCAGAATGGAGGAATTTGTATGCCGAAAGTGATTACCAGTCGGGAAGCCGCTGCTTTGGTACAGGACAATATGACCGTGGCTGTGGGCGGATTCATTACCTACGGCGTGCCCGAGGACTGCCTCGTGTCCCTGCAAAAACGCTACGTGGAGACCAGCAGCCCCAAGGACCTGACCCTGCTGCACATCGCGGCAGTGGGCGACGGCGCAGAGGGCGGGGCCAACCACTTTGGGGAGCCGGGCCTGTGCAAGCGTATGATCTGTGCCCACATTGGCCTGGAGCCCCGGCTCAACGCCCTGGCGGTCTCCAACCAGATTGAGGCGTTTCTTATCCCCCAGGGCGTGGCCTCCCACCTGACCCGGGCCATCGCCGGGAAAAAGCCGGGCGTGCTGACCCATGTGGGCCTCAAGACCTTCTGCGATCCCCGGCTGGAGGGCTGCAAGGCCAATCAGGCCGCACGAGATGGCGGACACGAGGTGGTGGAACTGGTCCACATTGGGGAGAAGGACTACCTGCTCTACAAGTCCATGCCCATCGACGTCTGCTTTGTCAAGGGCGTGCTGGCCGACGAGAGTGGCAACATCTCCCTGAAGGGGGAGGCCAATATTACCGAGCAGCTAGAGCTGGCGGCGGCCGCCCATAACAGCGGTGGCATCGTGGTGGTGGAGGTGGAAAAGCTGGTCCAGGCCGGCACGATCCCCGCCAACGAGGTGGCCATCCACGGCTTCATGGTGGACTATGTGGTGGTGGGCGATCCGGCCTATACCCGCCAGTGCCTGGCCTACGAGGGCTACCGGGCCGAGATGTGCGGCGCACTGAAGATCCCGGTCAGTGAGGTGGCGCCCGCCCCCTTTGACGTGCGCAAGCTCATCGCCCGCCGCTGTGCCTTTGAGATCCAGGCCGGCCAGTTGGTGAACCTGGGCCTGGGCGTGCCCGATCTGGTGGGAAAGATTCTGGCCGAGGAGGGCTGCTCCGATGCCATCACCTTGTCCATCGAGTCCGGAGTTCTGGGCGGCGTCACCCTGGGCGGTACCCTGCTGGGCGGCACCATCAACCCGGAGTCCATCTATAAGATGCCCGACATCTTTGATATTTACGACGGCGGCGGCATCGATGCCGGATTCCTGGGCGCGGCGGAAATCGACGCCATGGGCAATGTCAACGTATCTAAGTTTGCCGGACGGGTAGTGGGGCCTGGCGGCTTTATCAACATTACCCAGAACGCCAAGAAGGTGTGCTTCGCCGGAACCTTCACCGCTGGAAAGATGCAGATCGAGATCCGGGACGGCAAGCTGGACATCGTAAAGGACGGCGGCAGCATCAAGTTCAAAAAGGCGCTGGAGCAGGTCACCTACTCCGGCGAGTACGCCGCCGAGGCGGGCCAAGAAGCCCTTTACGTCACCGAGCGGGCCGTTTTCAAGCTGACGCCCAAGGGTATCATGCTCACTGAGATTGCCCCGGGCGTGGACCTGCAGCGCGACATTCTGGACAAGATGGAATTTAGACCCCTCATCGCCGAGGAAGTGAAGGAGATGGATTCCCGCATCTTCCGCGACGAGAAGATGGGCCTGACCCTGTAACCACCCAAAGGAGGAATCACGATGCAATTTACCGAAGATCAACAGATGATCCAGCAACTGGCCCGGGACTTTGCGGAGTCC
>ERZ857998.895-NODE-895-length-38476-cov-5.827959_pt1 | contig 38476 bp, 30 predicted proteins | sample MGYA00519954_ERZ857998 | MGnify/ENA primary metagenome ERZ857998 (study PRJEB31778, sample SAMEA3449424) | human gut metagenome | biome: human gut; feature: human-associated habitat; material: faeces | place: United Kingdom | collected 2010/2012 ...
TGCCTGGTTCAACGCCAAAGCTCAGGCTATGAACCAATCCGGTACGCGCTAAAATGGAAACGCCGCCCAGCGCGAAGCGCTCGGCCTCGCATACGGAAAAGGATACGGGCAGCCCCAGCACGATATCCGCGCCCGCGCGCAGCGCCATTTCGGCCCGCGCATGGGGGGATAGCAGGACGGGCATGCCGCGCTGGGTAAAGCAGCAGCTCATGACCACGACGGTCGGCTCATCCCCACTTGCCGCGCGCGCCTGCGCGATATGCCAGGCATGGCCGTTGTGCAGCGGATCGTACTCCGCAATGATGCCGGCCATGCTTATCCCAGCAGCGTGGGCGGGTAAACGCCCTGCTCATGGAGCTTAAGCAGCGATTGCTGCACCAACGGCTTATCCTGCGGATAGGTCATGCCAAACCATACGGCATTGGTGGACAGCACGCGCACACGCAGTTTACCCGCATGCATGAGCTGATCCATCATGCTGGGCAGCACATATTCGCTTTTGATATCATCGGGTGCAAGGGTATGCAGAAAATCGTCAAACGCAGATTGCATATCGTCAAAGATCGTGGGTAGATATCCCCAGAAATTCATCGATACGGTCGTATCAAGCGGGAGCGTACGGCTTTTTCCGTCCATAACGCTCACTGCCTGCTTACCGTCAATTGAAATCTTCGGATTCTCGGTTATAGACAGCAGCATACCGTCCTTATCGGTAACGCATACGCCTCTTGACACATCGCCGTTTTCGGTAAGGGTCTTTCCGAGCTCGAAGCCGGCCATGCAGTAGTGCGAGACGTCCGGCGCACCGCACGGCGCCTGATTTTTCAGAAATTCGGCCACTGATACAAAGGCCTGCCTTCCGTAATAATCGTCGGCGTTGACAACGCAAAACGGCTCGTTTACAACCTTCCTGCAGCACCACACCGCGTGACCCGTACCGAGCGGTTTTTCCCGTCCCTGTATCGGCTCAAAGCCGTCGGGCAGCTTATCGGTCGACTGAAAAACGAAGTCCACCTTTATCCGGTCGCTCAATGAATCCGAGACGGTCTTTTTAAACAGCTCAAGATTCTCTTCCTTTATAACAAATACGACACGGTCAAATCCTGCTTTAACGGCGTCGTATACCGTAAAATCTATTATTTTTTCACCGCTCGGTCCAAAGGGCTCAAGCTGTTTAAGTCCGCCGAAGCGGCTGCCCATTCCGCCGGCCATTACAATGAGTGTAAGCATGGTTTTTATAATTCCTTTCGGTTTGCAGATGAATTAATACGAATTATTTATTTTCTTCCCGTTTGATAACCGGTTCTATATTGCTTCTCATAACGAGCTCCGGAACCAGTAAAATCTCTCTGGCGTTTGCCGGTTCCTCGCCGGTGAGCATCCTGTAAAGTGTTTTTACCGCAATCTCGCCCTGCTCTTTTATATGCTGGAATATCGTAGAGCTTATAACGCCCGAAATAATATTCCGGGATATGCTGCTGAAAAGATCGGTGGCGACAATTTTATATCTGTCCGAAATTCCAAGCTCACAAAGCCGCTCGCATGCGCTTTGCGAATTGGCCGAGCAAATATAAATCCCCCGCGTTTCGGGATATTCGTCTTTAAGTTTATCAATCGCTTTTTCAGCGGTGTCAGGATCGTCGTAATTTTCGAAAACATGCCCCGGCGTTATGCCGAACCTTTTGCAGCCGGACAAAAATCCGCTTAGGGTCTCTGTGCATATCGGTACCTCTTTTGAGCTTGCAAAAACGGCAACCGTTTTATTCGGACAAAGCTTCGAGAATTCCTCGGCCGCCATTTCCCCGGCGCAAAAGCCGTTGGAACGCACCGACAGTACGCGCTCGCTTTCGGGAATGTCGGTAATTAAGGTAGCAGTCAGCACTCCTTCGTTTTTGGCCGCCGATATTGCCTGTCTTAATCCGTCGAGCTTTGAGCCTGAAAGTATAACTATCCCTTTGCAGCCGGCCGAAACAAGCCTTTTGTACGCCGAAACGTCGCTGCCCGATACATCGGAGCCGCGCTCAACCGTTACGACCTTGCTTTTTACATTCAGGTATTTAAGCGAATCCATAGCGTTGTTTATTCCCTTTAGCGCCTCCTCGGACACCTCGGGAATCGACCTTGTCAGCAACACTCCTATAGTAATGGGATTCCTCGAAAGGGCCTGAGCGGCACGATTGGCTGTATATCCCATTTCCTCGGCAAGCGCCGTAATACGCTCACGCGTTTCCTCACTTACCCTCGGCTTGTTGTAAAGGGCACGGTTGACCGTCGCTATTGAAACGCCGGCCGTCTCGGCAAGATCATAAATTGTTATTTTCCCGTCGGACACGTTATACCTCCAAAAATATCAATCCTAAAACCGCTCCGGTATCGGTTTAAAACCGCAAAAAGCCCTTTATAAAGATAATTTTACTATTATTCCGTAAAAAATACAAGCATTTTTTGCGGACGATAAGCCCTCTGTAAATAAAGCATATATAAAGTCCTTGACAGATCACCCGAGCCATCATTTGTACGCCTCATTAAGGCAGCCTATCCAAATGTCCGGAGTTTTCACGAAAAGCCTCGTTTTGTGTCGCAGGACCGTACTTTCCCGCCGGGTGTTTTTTGTAAGAAGGCATAAAATCAGCCGTAAAAACCGGCGCCTATGGTCGATTAGCACGATGCCGCAAGGAAAAAGAGAGGGGCGAAACCTTACGGTAGGAGATTGTGTTTGCTTAAGCCGACCTCAGAATGTCGTCTGCCGAAAAACCGCAAGAATCATACACTCTTCTTCATTCTTTTGCAGACTCCTCATTTTTAAGCCTTTTCACGGTATCAAGGGCATCAAGCAGCTCGCAAAGCGCACCGTCGGGCGACTGTCCCTTGGCTATTTTAAAGGAGATATATGGCTTTGTTCCGGCATTTATGAGCACCCGTCCGCGATGAAGCGACGCCACGCCGGCAGCCGAGATGCCATCAAAGGGCTTAGAATAAACAATAAGGGTATCGCCACGCTGGGATATTTCGTAGATCCCGTTTTGCGCCGCCCTGCTCCGAAGTAATGCGATACGCATAAGGCCCGAGACCGATTTCGGAGGCTCGCCGTAGCGATCAATAAGCTCATCGGTAACATCCAGAATATCGTCCTCGCTGCGTATTTCGGCTATACGACGGTACATATACAGCCGCTGGCTCAAATCGGTAATATAGCTTTCGGGTATATGAGCGTCAAGCTGCATATCCACCATGCATTCATTTTCCTCCTCGACCTGCTCGCCGCGTTCGAGCTTTACGGCGTCCTCAAGCAGCTTTAAATACATATCGTATCCGACCGTTTCCATCTGGCCGTGCTGCTGGGCGCCGAGCAGATCGCCGGCTCCCCTTATTTCAAGGTCGCGCATGGCGATTTTCAGTCCCGAACCGAACTGGGTGAACTCCCTCAGCGCCGTCAGACGTTTTTCCGACACCTCACTTAACGCCTTGCCGGCCCGATAGGTAAGGTAAGCATAGGCCCTTCGCGGTGAACGTCCGACCCTGCCGCGAAGCTGATGTAATTGCGACAGCCCCATACAATCGGCATTTTCTATTATAAGGGTATTGACGTTCGGAACGTCAACACCGGTTTCGATTATGGTCGTGCATACAAGCACATCTATCTCGCCGTCCAAAAGCTGCCGCCAGACATCCGATAATGCCTCCTCGCTCATGGCGCCGTGGGCAACCTGTATTCTGACCTGATCGCCGAGCCGCATTTTAAGCGACGCCGCAACACGCTCGATATCTTCGATACGGTTATGAAGATAATAAACCTGTCCTCCGCGCGAGAGCTCGCGGCGTATAGCCTCGGTTATAAGGGCAGAATTGTATTCGGTAACAAAGGTCTGCACCGGCTGACGGTCGCGGGGAGGATCCTCGATCACCGACATATCCCTTATTCCCGACATAACCATATTAAGGGTCCTCGGAATCGGGGTGGCCGATAGGGTAAGTACATCGACCGCCTTGAACATTTCCTTTAAGCGTTCCTTCTGGGCCACGCCGAAGCGCTGCTCCTCGTCCACTATCATAAGGCCGAGATCCTTAAATTTTATATCCTTCGAAAGCAGACGGTGGGTACCGATTACTATGTCGCACTCACCCCGTCTCAGCTTTGCTATGGTCTCGTTTTGCTGTCTTGTGCTTACAAAGCGCGAAAGCAGCCCGATATTTACCGGCATCGACTGCATACGCCGTAAAACGGTCTGATAATGCTGCCATGCAAGTATTGTCGTCGGAACAAGAATGGCGCATTGCTTGCCCTCGCTTATGCATTTAAAGGCCGCACGGAGAGCCACCTCGGTCTTACCGAAGCCAACATCGCCGCACAGCAGCCGCTCCATGGGAACATCGCGCTGCATATCCGCCTTTATTTCATCTATACAGCGAAGCTGATCGGCCGTTTCCTCAAACTCGAACCGCCGCTCAAAGTCGTTTTGCATGTCGGTATCGGGCGAAAATGCGTAGCCCTTTGTGTTCATCCTCGCCGAATAAAGGGCGATTAACTCCTTGGCCATGTCCCTTACGGCCGCACGAACGCGCTTTTTTGAACGCTGCCACTCGGTTCCGCCGAGCTTATTGAGCTTTATTTTGACGTCGCCGCCCGACGCACCTATGTATTTTGACACCAAATCAAGCTGGGTTACCGGAACATACAGCGTGTCGCTCCCGGCATATGAAATGGTTATATAATCCTTTGATACTCCCGATGTAACTATCTTTTTAATACCCATGAAGATGCCTATTCCGTGCACACTGTGAACCACATAGTCCCCCTTTTTCAGCTCGTCAAGAGAATTAAAGGAATTCTTATTTTTAGCCTTTTTAACGCTTTTCGCCTTGTTGGTAACATATCCGTGGGTGATGACGGCAATTTTTGTTTCGGGAAACTGGAACCCGGCCGAAAGGGCTCCTCTTGTTACCGTAATTATTCCCTTTACCGGCTTTACCGGGCTTTTTTCGTATCTTGCAGGTAGTCCCTCGCTCCTTAGATCCTCGGAAATAAGCATGGCGCCCTTTTCGTTTCCGCCGAGCAGAACGCAGGCGTAATTCTGGTCTATAAGCGGCCTTATATCCTCGCAAAGTTGCTTTATATCCCCCGACCAGGGGGTGCTCTGAAGGGCCGTAAAGCTCACAGTTGTTTTAGCGCCGACAATGTCTCCGCCCGAGGAAAAGGTATCAAGACAAACGGTTTCGGACGAGCTTAATTTTTCGAACAGCTCGTTCTCGCTCATGTAAAAATCATCAAGGGGAGAAAAGAGCACTCCGCTTTCAAAAAGCGAAGCGATATCGGTTCGCATACGCTCGCTGTATCCGGCGGCGTTTTCCCGTACGCCGCTCATATCGCACACAAAAACAAGTGAATCGCCGACGTAATCAAAAACCGTAGCGCGTTTGTCGGTAAGGGGAATAAACCTGTCCAGTCCTCCGACGGGCAGCCCGTTTTTAAGCTTTTCGGCCGCATCGGTAAGCTTTTTGCGGTTTTCGTCGCTTATTTTTCTCCGTTTATTGCCTGCAAGCTCCAAAAGCCTTTCATAAAGCGGCTTTTCGCCGCCGAAAAGCACCTCGCACGCCGGAGAAATATGCACAAAATCGACGCTGTCGGTACTTCGCTGGCTTGCAATATCGAAAAACGACATACTGTCGACCGTATCGCCGAAGAATTCTATTCTGACCGGATAATCGGAATCGGGCGAGAAAACGTCAATTATTCCGCCGCGGCGCGAAAACTGTCCGGGCGCCTCGATCTGGGACGATGAAACATATCCCGACGCTATCAGTCTTCTTAAAATATCGTCGGGGGCGATCTCGTCGCCTACGTTTATTTCAAAAACCGATTCCCCGAGCACCTTCGGAGACAATGTGTACTGCATAAGCGCGTCGGCACAAAGCACAACATGGGTAAAATCTCCCGATAAAATGCGCGAAAGCACCCCCGTACGTTCCTGTTCGTACTGGAGTGATGCCGTGCTGTTTTCAAAAAATTCGTAATCCCTGAGCGGATAAAAAAGCGGGAGCGCCCCGAATGCGCCCAGATCCTCGCAAAAACGGCGACCCTCGCTTTCGCTCGGCACTATGACCAGTCCGGTTTTCCCCGTATCGCGGCAGATATTGCTTATAAGAAACGCCTTGTGAATGTACGAAAGCCCCGCGGCGGCGGCCGGCAGGGTGTTTTTCCTGACGGCGCTGAGCAGGGTTTCATATTCCGGCGTTCCGGTTATCGCCTCATCGTAAAAAGGCATACGAAACCACCTTTATTTATATTTTTTACAATTATCATAAATTTCCGGTATTTATCACTAATTGATAGACCCTGAATCCCGTCCGTTTAAGGGCTTAATCAGGCCAATTTTTCAACCGTTCCCTTGTAGCTTTCGTCGGCCGTAATGCGCCAGACTTCGCCCGACGACGAATAGGCGTAAAGATGGTACCCCGTCCGGTAAAGCTCGGTAACACCGGGCAGCTGCTCGGCCACGGTGTAATCCGCCTCGGGGATATCGTCGGATTTATAGACCTTTACATAAAGGGTGCGCGCGCAAAGCGAATCCCCCGACATATAGTATATAACCCCGTTGCCCTCGGCATTAAAGCAGTAGTTGAATATCTCGGCATTTATGGGATTGTATTCGGGATAAAGCGAGGTGTCGAACTCGCCGGCATACTGATATATCTGCTTGACCGTACCGTTTTGGCTGTAGAAAAGATTGTCGCTTGTATAGTTGAACAAGCCGACGTTATCGGCAATTTTTCCGACAAATTTACCGTCGCTTTTAATGCAGTAAAGATTCTCGTCCGACAAAAACAGCACCCGTCGGTTATCGGCCGAAAAACGCCCGACCTTTAACCCCTCGGGCGAAATATTACGCAGATCGCTCCCGTTGCGGCGCATTTTGTAGAGAGCACCGTTCTCATCGCTGAAATACACCCAATAGCCGTTTACGCTCATATGCTTTACGGTATATTCCTCAGCCAATGTCCTTTTTGCAAGACCGAGATAATCCCCGGCGATTATTCTGCCCTGTGAAATATAAAAGATCTCACCGTCGGCCGGATTTATACATGACACGTCTCCATCGGCTATTTTATCGCTTGTTCCGTCCGACACGGTGTAGCGGTAAAGTCCGTCGCCCGGCAAAACGTAAAATTCATAGGCCGAGGTGGCGGCCGCGCGGCCGGACATCATTAAATTGGCGCTCGAATTAAATGGGGTCAGCGTTCCGTCGTCATACGGACGTAAAAGTATGGCGCCGGAAACAACCGCACCGAACAAAACCGCGGCTGCCATAAAAATACATGCGGCGATCTTGAGTTTTTTATCCTTTGTCATCATGCACCCTCGCTTTTTCCGGTTTTCCGGCAATCCGGTCATTCTCACGGCTTAATATCAAGCCCTTGCGGCCGAATTTCTTTAATGCGTTTTTATCCGCTTAATTTATACCCGGTAATTGTAACATATTATCCGAAATTTTACAAGGACGCACACGGCATTGTTTACGATTTATTCACACGACGGAACTTCCCCTCGTTTTTTCGTCTGTTTTTCTCTTTTATTAAAGGGCATTTTTGCCGTTATATCGATTTACCTGCCTCAAAATGCTTTTATTTATGTGGTTAAAGTATTTTGAGTGCGGCTTTCCGGATACAATAAAGGAATTTTGTCGTCACGGCAGACTTCCCGGTTTGCAAAGGATGTTTCCCGTTTTTTACCGGGCGATTTATTTACCGGCAATAACAATGAGAATAATCCGCTTAGCCGCTTTCATTCACCGGATTTTTGTAAGAAGAGGAAAAAGGGTTACCGGCTCCTCGCTTTTTACATGCTTTTGAACCGTTATTCGGTATTCGATAAAGTCTTCGTTTTCGCTCTTTTCGGATCTTGCGTTTATTCCGGCGCGACGTATGCTTTCAACCGCACGTTCGAGGGTATTGGCAAGAATTCTTGCGTCCTTTACCGCCGCCGTTTTTTTGCGGACGCATTTTTCTTTTTGTCCGTCCTGTTCGAGATAGTCTCTTACCAGCTGTTCGGCCTGCGCCGCCGTCATACACTCGGCAATCATTTTATTGAGCAGCTCGTCGGCCTTGTCGGAATCGCTTATGCGAAGCAGGGCTCTTGCGTGGCGTTCGCTTAAATTACAGTTGCGTATTTTTTCAATCTGCTCTTTCGGCAAACGCAAAAGGCGAAGCTTATTTGACAGTGCCGACGGCGACAGCGAAAGCATACCTGCCGCCTGCTCGCGCGTAAGCGAGTACGAATCGATAAGATGCTTTATTCCGGACGCCTCTTCGAAAAAATCCAGATCCTCCCGTTGCAGATTTTCGACCAGTGCCAGCACCGCCGATCGCTCGGAGTCGGCCGAGACCACTATGCAGGGCACATGCTTCATCATAAGCGATTTTGCCGCTTTAAGCCGCCGCTCGCCCGATATCAGCTGCCAGCCTCCTTTATCGAGCCGTCTTACACAAAGAGGCTGTATAATGCCGTTTTCGCGAATGCTCCGCGCGAGCGAATCGAGCTTGTCTCCGTCAAAGCTTTTACGCGGCTGATCCGGATTCAGAGCTATTTCATCCACCGGAATTTCCCTTACCGTCTTTTTTGAAAACACATCGAATATTCCCCTGCTCATACCGTTTTTACGCCTCCCGGCATTTTTATTGTTATTGTTTATTTTTAAATTTAAAAAATAGGAAGGCAGTGCGGCCATTACTACAAGGAGCAATATACATCGTTATCGGAAATACTGCATACCCGGATATAAGCCATCGGTTTGACGTCCTTTAAGCTCCGTTTTTAAACTCTTAAAGGCGGCCTTGCGATATCGCCGTTATAAGCTGACGGAACATCAAAAATTAAAGGTTCGAAAGACTCGAAAACCGAATTTACGCCGACCGATACCCCTCCGGTAAAAATAATAGCACACCCCAAAAGGGATGTGCTGTCAATAAAAATATGGAAAATAATGTATACTATTACTCTTTAAGAGCAGATTAAACCGACTAAAGGGTCTTTTTGGCTATTAAAGCACCCTTCCTCGGATATTCGCGCGGCGTCGCTTTTATTTTTTTTGTTACTATTACCCCTCTTGTAATATCGTCCGCAAGGGTAAAATTGCAGATTTCGGGTTTTTCTCCGCCGAGCAGCCTTACGGCATTAAGGCCGAGGGAAAGCTCATCCTTGGCAAGCGGTCCTTTCAGGGCCGCAAAATATCCGCCGGGCTTTACAAAGGGAATACAGTACTCGCAAAGCTTAGGATAGGACGCTACGGCGCGCGCCGTTACCGTATCGAACCGGTCGCGGTATTTTATGTCCCGTCCTCCGTCCTCGGCGCGAAGATGCGCCGTTTTGACATTCTCGAGTCCGAGAGAGGCTACTACCTCCTCCAAAAAATCCAGCCGCTTTTTAAGACTGTCAACAAGGGTCAGACGTATATCCGGCCGCATTATTTTTGCCGGAATTCCGGGAAATCCGGCGCCGGTACCGATATCGGCAAGAGATCCGTTTTGCGGAATTTCCACGCTTTTTAAAAGGGTAAGGCTGTCGGCAAAATGCTTAACGGCTATCCCGTAAGGATCACAAATCGCCGTCAGGTTCATGCGCTCATTCCACTCAACAAGCAAACGGGCATATTCGTTGAACATGACGAGCTTTTCATCGCCGAGGGCAAGCCCCAGGCTTTCCGCTTCGCGCAAAAATATATCGCGGTCAAAATAAAAGGTCACTGTGTTTCTCATCCTTTATTACTTGTGTCGCCCCGGAAAAGCGGCCTATCGGTTTTGTATCGGCAAAGCCGCCTTTATAAATTTATAAAAGCCGTAAAGCATTACGACGCACCGTATTCGGGCTTTTAAGCGCATCGCCAAAGAGTAAATTGCTTTTTCTCAGCAATTTATTCTTACAGAATTTCGCGATTTTGCACCCTTACTGCTTTTCCCAAAGCCACTTCATCGAGCCGTAAAGACGTTTGTATTTTTCGTATCCTTCGGCATAAAGCTTTACGTCGTTTTCGTCGGGAAAATCCCTTGTCAGCACCTTTACCGTATTCATAGCCTCGTCAAGAGAGGGGAAAATTCCGGCAGTAACGCTCGCCACGAGCGCCGCGGCAAAGGAGCCGCCCTGACGGCTGCCCGAAACGGTATATACCGGAAGATTGAATACTCCGGCAAATATCCTGCGCCAAAGGGGACTCGAAGCACCGCCGCCGGCGAGCACTATTTCGCTCGGGCAAACACCGCAAAGCCCGGTCATTTCGTCATATATCTGGCGAAGGGCAAAGGCGACTCCCTCCATAACGCTTCGCGCAAAATGGCCCTTGGTATGCAGCATATTAAGGCCGAAGAATCCGCCGAGCGCATCGGGATCGTAAACCGGGCAGCGCTCGCCTATAAGATATGGTAAAAAGAGCAGTCCGTCGCTTGCGGGAGGGACCTTTTCGGCCTCGCTGTCAAGCAGGGCAAATACATTTTTGCCTATTTTTTCGGAAATTATTTTTTCTTCTCCGCCGAGTGTGTCGGCAAACCATGAATAAGCACCGGCTGCCGAAAGCATGGCGCCCATTATGTGCCACTTGCCCGGAGCGTTTCCGGCCGACAGCTGCATACGTCCCATGGTATTTTCAACCGGATTCGAAAGTCCCATTGCAACCACTCCGGAGGTACCGACCGTAATTCCCACAAGTCCGTCCTTTACAAGACCAAGTCCGGTGGTCGAAATAACGGCGTCGCCGCCGCCTGCCGAGCAGACAAGCCCGACGGGAAGTCCGGTAAGAGCCGCCGCCTGTTCGGTTATATATCCGGCAGGATCGGTAGATTCCCTTACCTCGGGAAGAAGCTCCTCCGAAAGGCCGAGAAGCTCGAGCAGCTCGGCGCTGAAAGTGCGCGCCGGAACATCGTAAAGCCCTGTTCCCGACGCCTCGGAAACATCGGTTATAAATTCACCGGTAAGCCTTAGGCGTATGTAGTCCTTGGGATTTAAAATGTGACGGATTGCGGAAAAATTCTCCGGCTCGTTCTCGCGCATCCAGAGTATTTTCCCGGCGGTAAAGCCGGTCATGGTGCGGTTGCCGGTAAGCTTTACGAGAGAGTCTGTTCCGCCGGCCGTTTCGGTTATTTCGTCGCACTGCTTCGCCGTACGCTGATCGTTCCAGAGAATCGCCGGCCGTATAACCTTGCAGCCCTCATCAAGGGCCACAAGTCCGTGCATCTGTCCCGAAAATCCGAGGGCCGATATCTCATACCCCGGGATTTTACCAACAACCTCTTTAAGTCCCTTTACACAGGCATTGAACCAGTCCTCGGGGTTTTGTTCCGACCAGCCCTTTTTCGGAAAGCTGCACGGATATTCCTCGAGCGCATCGGCAATAATTCTGCCCCGCTCGTCAATTGCGGTTATTTTGCACCCCGACGTACCGAGATCAAGAGCAATTACTGATTTCATTTTCAACCCCTACACCTTTTAAAAAATCCGGAAAACGCCGATGTATAAAAAATATATAACGCGAAATCCGGATTTTCGAATATTATTCTTAAAATATCAGTGGCAGCCGCCGCAGGTCGAGCAGGAGCCCGAGCAGTTAGAGGGCTCGCATGTAGCGGGGTCTTCGCCGTTTATGCACATAAGCAGTATCGAATTGACCTTGCTTACGACCTCGTCAAGAGCAGTTTTGGCATCGTTGAAACGGGACATGGATTCATTCTCCATGATCTTGCCGTATAACTCCTGAAGGGAGGTGTTAAGGCTTTCTATCTTGCTCTGGCTTTTTTCGGCCTCCTCCTTTTGCAGTTCCTGATTAAGGGACATACGCTGGAGATTGAATTCGCCTATAAGGGCCTGCAGTGCCTCATCCTTGTCATTTTGTTCCTTGGCAAGAGCATAAGCGATATAGGTGGGATCGGCCTGAATGGCCGCTCCGAGCTGACGTGTAAGATCCATAATATCCATATTTTTTACTCCTTGGTGTTTTTTTGATAATTGCGGTGCCTTAGTTCCCCCTTAAAACGGATTGTGCTTTTTAAAAAGGACGAATCCGTTTTATTTTTACCGTTCGGCAAATGGCAAAACCGGCATCGTTTTTATTTTTATACATTGCGGCGGGCTTACCCGTTTGTATACTTTTGAAGCCTTGATATCTCCGTAATTTGCGTCGCGGCGGCTGCTTTTTCTTTTTTGCTCGAAAAAAATCGGTTTTTCGTTTTGCGCCGCAATATTCCTTATTTATTTTATCTTTCGCTTAAGGGGAGATATTTTTCGGGATGAGAGGTCGATTTATAAGCCGGACGGATAATTCTTCCGCCCCATACCAGCTCCTCCATCCTATGAGCACACCAGCCGGCCATTCGCGATACGGCGAATATCGGGGTGTAAAGCTCGGGCGGAATTCCGAGTATGCGGTAAACAAGGCCGGAATACAGATCAACGTTTGCACAAATATATTTGGCCGAGCCCTTCTTTTCGGCGAAAACACCGGGAGTAAGCCGCTCCACCGCGTCGAGCAGACGCAAATCGTCGGCAAAGCCCCTTTCTTCGGCCAGTGCCGTCGCGCGGCTTTTAAGTATATCGGCGCGCGGATCGCTTATTGTGTAAACGGCGTGTCCCATTCCGTAAATAAGACCCGAACGGTCGCCCTCTTCCTTGGCGATTATCTTCCTTAAAAAGGCCGCTATTTCCTCGTCGTCGCCGTAATCCTTGACCCCGGCCTTTATATAATCGAGCATTTCTACCGTTTTGATATTGGCACCGCCATGGCGCGGTCCCTTAAGGGCACCTATGGCCGCCGCTATGGCCGAATAGGTATCGGTGCACGAGCTCGAGAGCACCCTTGCGGCAAAGGTCGAGTTGTTACCGCCGCCGTGCTCCGCATGGAGAATAAGGCAGGTATCGAGAAGCCTTGCCTCCTCATGGGTGAAATGCATATCCGGCCTCATTGATGAAAGTATCATCTCGGCCGTTGAGTGGGCAGGATTAAGAGGATGGAAATACATACTCTGGCGGTCAAACTGACGGCGCTTTACCTGATAGGCATAGTTCATAATGGTCGGCAGCTGAGCTATAAGGGTTATCGACTGGCGAAGTACGTTCTGCACGGTGGTCTCATCGGGATTATCGTCGTACGAATAAAGCGCCAGCACCGAACGCGCAAGCTTATTCATAATATTTACCGAAGGAGCCTTGATTATCATATCCTCGGCGAAAAACTCCGGAAGCTCGCGGCATTTCGAGAGCAGCTCCCTGAACCGCTCAAGCCGCTGAGCGTCGGGCAATGTGCCGAAAAGCAGCAGCCAGGCCGCCTCCTCGTAGCCGAAACGATCGTCCCTGTCGCAGCCCGAGACAATGTCCCGCACGTTTATGCCTCGATATGTAAGCATACCGGTATCGGGGATCTTTTCACCCTCGCTCATTACATATCCGTGAACGTTACATATGTTAGTTATTCCGGCCATAACTCCCGAGCCGTCGGCGTTGCGTAACCCACGCTTTACGTCAAATCGCTCAAGGTAGGAAAGGTCCATGTGGTTATTATTTTTGTACTCGTCGCATAAATTGGACAAGAGGGTGTTATCGATATTCGCCTGTTTGTTCATATATCCGCTCCTGACGGGGTTAATAGAATCTATATTATATATGTAAAGCCCGATAAAGTCAAGTGTGCCGCTTTATTTTTCGCCCCTTTAACACAACAGATCTTCACCGGAGTTTTTTCGTAAAACCAAAAAATACAATCCACACCGGAGAATTTTAAAAAAAAGGAGAATTTTTCAATGCCGAGAATTTCCAAAAATGCAAAAAACGCTCTTTTTTTCGCTGCCGTAATCTACATACTGCTTGCAGCAGTGCCCTTTACGGCACTTATAGCAAGGCCCGGACGGACATCAGACAAAGACCGCTCCCAGGAAAGCCTGCCGGAAAAAGCATTAAAGGGCGGATTCTATGTTCGCGAGCACGAAACCGGCACGGTCAAATTCTTCAGCAACAGCGACTATGTTTTCGGCGTTGTGGCGTCGGAAATGGATATAAATGCTCCGGACGAAGCGCTTAAAGCGCAGGCTGTGGCGTCGTACACCTTCGCCCTTAACCGAAAGATCAAAAACCGGCTAAACGGTTCCTTCGGCGAAAAAAATCCCGATATAAGCGACGATCCATCGGTCGATCAGTGCTTTATTACAAGAGATACGGCGAGACAGCGCTGGGGCGACAATGCGGACGAAAACGAAAAACGGCTCGATTCGCTTATAAAGGCGGTCGAAGGAAAGGCCGTAACCTACAACGGGGAGATTACAAACACGGTTTACCACAGCATTTCCCCCGGCAAGACCCTTTCAAGCGAGGAGGTCTGGGGCAACGCGGTGCCGTATCTTGTCGAGGTCGAAAGCGTGGGCGATCTGTTAGCCGACGGTTATTTGTCGCGCGAAGAGATTCCGGCGGCCGATTTCGAGCAGAAAATGATAAGCGCCGGTGCCGAAAGTATCGGCGAGGATAAATCAGCGTACGTTTCCTCTCCGGTTTACGGAAAATCCGGATCGGTGCTGTCGCTTACCGTCGGCAACAAAGAGTTTTCCGGCAGCGATATAAGAAAAATATTTTCGCTTAGATCGTGCGCCTTCGATGTAAGCTTCAACGGCGATTCCGACAGCTTTGTCTTTACGGTAAGAGGATACGGCCACGGCGTCGGAATGAGCCAAAACGGCGCCATAGCGGCGGCAAACCAGGGTTCAAAATACGACGAAATACTTAAATGGTACTATCCCGGATGCGACATATCCTCCGGATATTAAGGACGCTCAAGGATATTAAGACGAATTTTTTTGTTAAGCGCTTAGTTGATCGCTTAACCCGTCAGACACTTTTCCCCCTTCGCCTTGAACGCCTTAATCTCCGCTTAAACCACCTTGCATCGCCGCATTTCGCCCTGCACCAATGCGCTTTCCTCATTTCCTGCCGCTTAATTACGCTTCGCCTTGAATTACCTCACCCTGCTTCGCCTCACTTTGCCTTGCTTTGCAGCACCATTGTCTTGCCATGCCTCACCTCATCTCGTCTCGATGTACCCTTTTGTCCCGTTGTATGTAATCTCGTTTCTTCCGACATTGTCTCGACGGATTTCGGCTGTATAGTACGCGGCAATGTGGCCCTGCCCGCCCTTTCTCCGTGTAATTTTGTGTTAATTCTTAAAAAAGAGAATCAAAAAGCAAAAAAATACAAGTGCATATGTTGTTTTTGTGCTTTTTATATGTTAGAATTAGCTGGGTGTTGCACCGGATACGTAAGAAGCGCATATCCCGGGCGATGTCATCCCGTCCGGTAAACGTCAGCTGTTGTCGCTATCGTTACAACACGGGTTTATTACTTGTTGCTTGTTGTTTTCGGTGAACCAAAAATCCGCCTTGCGCGTTCCGGCGGATTTTTTGCGGACTATTATTATTTCACCAAAAACAGACGGGGCGAAACCGTTTTCCCCGGTATCCTGCAACAACCGCAATAAGAGTATAAAGGGAGAGAAAAATGAAAAAAGCACTGTCAATTCTATTGTCACTCGTCATGCTCGCCTGCACGGCTGCCATATCGCCGTCAGCCGCCGACGGGAATTTGCCGGTCGTTTACTTCGGCGATGTCGACGAATCGGGCAGCATAACGGCTACCGATGCACTGATAGCGCTTCAGTTCGCCGTAGGCAAGACCTCGCTTTCGGCAAGGGGCAGACTGCTTGCCAACGCCGATGCGAAGGGGATAGTCACCGCGTCGGACGCACTGCTTATTCTGCAGTGCTCGGTCGGAAAAATAACCGCCGTTCCGGCTCAGTCATACGGGATAGAAACATCTCCGTATACCGGTATGCTTGCTCTTAAGCAGTCAAACGGCGAATTGGAGCTTGAAGGGCCTGTGGTAATAACCCAGGAGGAGGCTCAGTACAGCTCGAACCTGAATATTCCGGCCGATTCGGTCATGGCATATGTCCGCGGCGCATGGCAGGTAAACTCCTCGCTCGGCTCGTGGGCAAAAGCCGCCCCAAAGGGCAAAACCATCGACTGCATGATAGCCATTAACCGCTCCTTCGGGGAGGAATACTATAAGGCCTATCCCGACCGGGCACAAGGACGAAAGGACTCGCAGACCAGAAAAGACGGCTCGCGCATAATCCACGGCGCCGACGGGGATTATATGGTTCCGACCGATAGTTTCATCGAATACAAATGGAGCATTATTGAGGAAATCTTAAAGTACAACGTCAGTTACATAGCCTTTGAAGAGCCGGAAATGTGGCAGGCCTCCGGATATTCCGAGGGCTTTAAAGAGGAGTGGAAAAAGTACTACGGTACCGATTGGGAGGATCAGGAATCCTCGCCCGAGGCAAAGTACAAAAGCTCCCGTCTTAAGGTATATCTTTTCGAAAAGGCAATAAAGACCCTTGCGGACCGTATACACGCCGAAAAGCCCGATGTAAAGATAGTGCTCGCGTCGCACGGCACTCTCAACTATACCGCATGGGGAATCGTATCGAGCATAGGGACCCTGGCAAATCTCGATTGCATAGACGGAATTATAGGACAGACCTGGTCCGACACGATAAAACGCAAAATGAAGTACGACGGCGCATCCTACACCGACGGCTTTACCGAAGCATACGCCGAATTCACCGGATACGGCGATCTTGTAAGCGGCGATAAATGGTTTTTTGCCCTTTCCGATGCGGCGGCCGACGGTGCCGACGGCTGGGACGATCACAAAAAGTGGTACGAAAGAACCGTAACGGCACAGATGATGTTCACCGATATGAACCGTTATGAATTTATATGGCCGAGCCGCGCATACTCCGGCGCTCCGAAGGAATACCGCATGATGCAGCTAAATGTCATAACGGCGCAAAACGAGCTTGCCGGCAAGGCGTCCGAGCTTTACGCCGGAACGCAGGGTATATACGCCGCCTATTCCGATACGGCCTCTTGGCAGTTCGGCTCCTCGGCAATGCCCCACAGCACGGCAGCCACCGGAATGGAATCGCTTACCGTCCCCCTTATAAGAAAGGGTATTCCGGTAAAGGGGGTGTCCCTTGAGCAGGTGCGCTCGGCCGAGGATTTAAAGGATGTAAAGCTGCTTATTTTAAGCTACGACTGCATGAAGCCCCAGACCGAACAGGTAAATACAGCCATTGCCGAATGGGTCAAAAACGGCGGACAGCTTTTGTATCTGGGCGGGCGAGACGGCTTTGAAGGAATAAACGGTACCTGGTGGGGCGACAAAAATACGACTCCGCTTAAGGATCTGATGGAAAAGCTCTCCATCGGCGACGTTAAAATATTGCAAAGCGTAAAATCGGACGGCGCACTGACGTGGGGCGGGCCTTCAGGCTATGTCCAAAGCGCAAACGGGCTTAATATGACCGAAAAGCTCGCCGGCTTCAGTGTAAAATTCGAGGGCGCAAACTCAATTCTTTCGTGCGGCGGAGAGTCGGTCGGGATAACCTCAAAATCAGGAAAAGGCAACGTGACCGTTATAGGTCTTTCGTCCTCCTTTTATTCCGATGTTGCAGGAGGAGCGGGGCTTATGAGGGAGCTTACCGAGTATGCTCTTTCACTGGCCGACATACAGTACCTCGAAACAAACAGCATGGTTGTTCGCCGGGGCGACTACGTAATAGCCCAGGGGCTCGAGGGCGAGACCGTATTAAAGGGAAAATACATTGATATTTTCGATAAGGATCTTACCGTCTACACCGATCCCGTAATAGGCGAAAACGTTTCGGCAATGTACAAGGACGTTTCGAAATACTTTACCGGACAGACCCCGAAGCTCACACATGTCGGAGGACTCTGCTCTGATCTTGAAGAGGAGGCCGGATCGACAAAATTCACAAACGAAGTACCGAACAACACGCGGGTCAGCATCCGGATCGCCTTAAACGGCAAAAAGCTTGATTCGGCACAAATTATACGCACCGATACGAATGCTCAGATAACGGCAAATGTTTCGGTGGACGAAAACAGCGACACGCTGCATATCTGGTATCTCGGCACCTATGCGCCGGTAAATATAACCGTAAATTACAAGTAGGCATAATTCCGTATAACCAGCAAAAGGTCCCCATCCGGATTTTCCAGGACGGGGACCTTTTTTGCAATTATTTAAAGAGAAAAAATGTATTCTCACGCTTACCGTCAGATAAAACTCTTTTTTTATTACGACGATTGCTTTTGTCCCGGGCCAACCGGCAAAGCGGCAGGCCGCAAACGGGTTTGCCTGAAACAAAAATAAAAACAAAGAAAACGGGAGCAACACGATTCTTGTCTCGTATTCGGAAACCGGCTATTCGGCCGATGAGTCCTCGGCCTCGTCGGCTTTTTCGTCCTCTTTTGGCAGCTCACTTGTGCAGTGCGGGCAGCGAACAGCCTTTATCGGAACGTCGCTGTCGCAAAACGGGCATTTTTTGGTGGTCGGTGCGGCTTCGGGCTCGTTGCGCTTTGTCATATCGGTCACCTTGTTGACAATTTTTACAAGAAAAAACACCACAAGCGCCAGCAAAAAGAAGTTTATAACGGTGGAAATAAAATTGCCGTAGGCGAAAACCGGCAGCCCGGCATCGCGAAGGGTTTTAAGGCTTTTGTCCCCGAGGGAAAGATAGGTTTCGTTTGTCGAGGTATCAAAAAGAGGTATGTAAAGGTCGGAAAAATCGACCTTGAACAAAAGCCCTATTATCGGATTTATAAGATCGTTTACGACCGAATTCACAAGTCCCTGAAAGGCGGCGCCGATAATCACGCCGACGGCCAGGCTCATGGCGTTGCCCTTAAGGGCGAACTGGGAAAACTCCTTGCCGAATCTTTTTCGTTTCATGTTAAGCTTTGCAAGATCTTCCTTTGCTTTTTTGTTATCCACTTGGTTACCACCCTCTCGTTTTTTGATATTATAGCATAAAAGGGCAAAAGCCGACAAGTACCAAAATACGCTTTACCGGCCGATCATCGTACCGATTGTTGCATTTTATTGCGCCGCAAGCTGTTTTTGATCCTTTTTACCCGATTTGAAATTTCACCCGGTTTCGCGTTTTTATGTCGGGTTGTTCTTTATGCCTATCTTCTTTATTTTAGACGAGGCCGAAAAGGTGTAATTGCTGCATGCAAGAATTTTTGACGGGTCGTCAAGCTCCCTATAAAAATCCGGCTCGCTGAATTTAAGGGCCTTCAATAGATTAAAGACATCGCTTGATGCGTTTATTACGGCACTGTTCACGGCCGACTCGGCAGATTCTTCAATATATCTGCAAAGCATATTCTCAAGCTTTTCGGTATCATCCCCCGAATACAGCCTGTTTTCGGCCGACGATATTTCAAGCAGCTCGCATTCGGCCGAAAAGGAAAAATGGAACACCGGTTGATTATTGCCGTCGAGCTCGGTGCTCAAAGATTTCGAGACGTTTTCTATTCTGAAGGTAAAGGTAGCATCAGAATACTCGATATCGACCGTATCGTGTATATAAAACCCGTTCATCCACATAAAGGCCTTCGATTCGTCATTTTCGAGCAGACCGGTGGGGTACCCCTTTGAAAACAGGAGCACCCCCACGGCATATAGCGACTCGCCGTTCGCATCCTGCCTTTTTTCAATAAGCTGCATATAGGCATCCCCCTCGCCGTAAAGACGGTTGCCTATGTCTATAAGCTCGCCGGGGGTTGAGCTTTTGTTCCGGCTGCTCATTTTTACTATATCGTATATATTCTGGGAGGTAGCCGTCTCGCCGGCCTTCACCTTCAGCATCTCTCCGGCCGTACCTCCCCTTACCGCAAGCACCATAACGTCCTCACTTATGCGGCTGTCCCGTAAAAAGAAGCTTAAAATCTTATATAGTCCCTCGTTTATAACATCCTCGCCGAGGAGTATTATCTTTACCTCGGCGTAAAGCGGTTTTGACCCGGTGGTTTTTTCTATGCTTTCGAGAGCGGAGGATATCGTGTCGGCGTGGGTCCAGTGCAAGGTGGAGTCCCGGTCGGAGGATTCGGCATTGCCGGGACGGTAAACCTGTATGGTTATGTCGTAGCCGCCGAGCTCACCTGTATCAACGGCTATTCCCTGTACAACTACCCTGTTTTTAAGGCTTTTTACCGGCGAGCAGCCCGAAAAAACCATGATTACCGACAAAAGCATCAAAGCCGTAAAAACCGTCAAGGTGAATCTGCCTTTTACTAAGTCGGAAAATCTGCATTTTCCCCCTGTCTGCGTTTTCCCGTTTGCCGATATAAGCACACTCGGTTTGCCTGCCTGTCTGTTTTTTGGCGGAAAGCCGATTTTTCCGTCGGTCCCCGGCTTTTCGCCTTGTCCCGCACGGCTCGTTTTTATGCTGCGGAAAATTGTTTTAAAGCGGCCTTTAAGGCATATTTCTTTGTTTTTTCTCATTGTAAATCACCCGACCTTGATTTTACGGCTTTTTGAATTCCGTACACGGCATACAGTATTCCCGGCACAACAAGGGTCGCCCCCAATATTACGGCGGTCGAAGAGTAAATTCCGAGCTTTACACGAAGGGTCTCAAAATCACCTGAAAAAACCGCTATTATTACCCCGAGTAAAACAACCAGTGCGATATACATAAGAGTTCTGAATTTTTTCGGCACGATTTTTTCGAGACACACCCCTGCAAGGTATATGCATACGGCCGATTTTATAAGGGCGAGAATCGTCCAGACCCCGGTTTGCAGTGCATCGAGCCGCTCTATCACCGCACCGCCGATACTGCTTGAAACGGTATAATAGGGAAAAACCTGGATGGCGTTAAAGTCGCCGAGTACCGCGACAATGCTTATCAGTATAATTTCAATGGCAAGCACGGCAAAGGCGGAGAAAATAAGAAAATGCCGGTATTTTACCCCCTTTGCCGTTTTCAGCAGAAACATAAACATAAGCGGCTCCACCGAATTCGAAATTATAAGCGCGGTGTTTTTAAAAACCTCCGAAACGCCGGAATAAAACGGGGTAACAAGATTGTACAGCGACATTCTCGGTATCAAAAACAAAAATATAACGACGATTGCAAAAAATGCTACAAAAACAAGAACTCCGGCAAAACGGGCAATCGGCTCTATCCCCTTTATCGCCATATACAATATCGGCAGCAGCATAAGCACCGAAAAGGCGACCGGAAGCTCGACCGTCTGCATGGACGAAAGAGAAAAAGCATCAAACCTCATCAGTGTTATTGCGGCGATATACATAAAAAACAAGGTGTAAACAACGGCCGATACATCCCCGAGCGGACGGCAGATTTTGTAAGCACAGTCTACCGGCGACGATTTTTCTTTAAGCGAAAAGACAATTCCGGGAAGCGAGATTATAACGGTTATCGGCACAGCCAGCAAAGCGCCCATACAGGTTGCAAGGCTTAAAACTTCGGTATCTCCGCCGAGGGAAAAATTCAGTGTTACGATTATTCTCGAGCAAAGCAGCACGGCGATAAGCTGTCCGGCGCCTATTTGTCTTTTCATTGATTGTCCTCCTCGCCCTGTCTGTCGGCTATTTTTTCGGCTCCGTGCAGGCGCTGTATTTTAATGGTGTTTTTGGCAAGCGTACGCCAACCGGCTCTCGCCATGGTATCGCGCGTTGAGGAAAAATCAAAGGGCGACACCGGCGACGAAAAGGGCACCCCGTAAGGATTAAGCGACATTATTCCGACAAGGGTAACCGAGAGCAGCAGCATTATTCCGTAAATCCCGGTAAAACCGCCCGCAAAAATAAAGGCAAATCTTAAAATAACGCCCGGATAATAAAGCGACGGTACAACAAAGGCCGAAAGAGCCGTTACGGCCACCACCATTATCATCGGTGCACCTATCAGCCCGGCTGTAACGGCCGATTCGCCTATGACAAGCGCGCCGACAATGCTGACGGCATGGCCGAGGGATTTCGGAAGCCTCAGTCCTGCCTCACGCATTATCTCGTAAATAAACAGGATGATGAGCGACTCCGACATAAGGGGAAACGGGGTTATATTCTGGGAATCGAGCACCTTGTAAAGAATTGAGGTCGGGAATATTTCGGGGTTGTACGTGCCGAGTGCTACATATACCCCGGGCAAAAGTATCGAAATAAAAAAGCTTGCGAATTTTAATACCCTAATAAAGGTCGCAAAGTAGGGCTTAAAGTCATAATCGTCGGGATTTTGGAAATTCTCGCTGAAAAGATACGGAACAATAAGACAAAAGGGTGTTCCGTCAACCAACACCGCTATTCTCCCCTCGCATATTTTGGCGCAGACGGCGTCGGGTCGCTCGGTAGTACCGATACACGAAAAAAGCGAAAGGGGCTTGTCCTCCAAAAAGGGAACCAAATACCCGGACTCGAGCACATTTTCGATTTTTATACCGCCGAGTCTGTGCCTTACCTTTTTAAGAATGCCGGGCGATACGGCCGATTTTACATAGCAAAGCAGAATGTCGGTATTTGAAAGCCGGCCTATTTTAAGGGCTTCGAACACAAGATCGGGAGTTTTAAGCCGGCGGCGTATTAAGGTCATGTTGATTTTTAAGGATTCGACAAAGCTTTCTCTCGACCCGCGCTCGGTAACGTCGTTTTCGGGATCCTGTACCGAACGCGTCTCAAAGCCCTGCACCGAAAAGGCAAGAGCCCTGTCCGATCCGTCGGAAAAAACGACGGCACAGCCCGAGCAGATAAGTCCTGCCACCTCCGAAAGCGAGGAGACCTCGTTTTGTCCGCTGGCAGTGCTTAAACTCTCTGCCATGACAAAAAACCGCTCGCCCGGATCCTTTGGAAGGCTCTTTGCAGAGCAAAGCCGCTCTAAGATTTCCTTGCCGAGCTGCTCCTTGTTTATCATGTTTTCAAGGCTGACAACGGCGAATTTATATCCGGCTGCCGAAAACTCGCGGATCACCAGATCCTCGCTTTCCGAAAACATTTTTTTAAGCTCGTCGGTATTACGGCAAAGCTCTTTTTTTATAAGACTTTCTCCGTCAAGGGTAAAATCGGAACCGAAGCCGGCACCGGTTCCGGCATCGCTGCCGGAACCCGGATCACGGCCTAAACCCAAGGCGAATCCGGAATTATTACCGTCATCGCCGGAAATTTCCCTCCCTGTTTTCTGCCGGGCCGGCCGAGCTTCTTGCTTTTCCTTCCCGGGATTATTCTTCCCTGTCTTGCTCACCGCCGCGACAATTCTCGAATATATATATTTACCTAACATTTTATTTATATCGTCCTTTTTCCCAACTTTTACCGTTTATATGTTGCCCCGACAGGCGCAATGCTTCGGTTTCAACGATCGGCCTTTTTTCTTTCTCGGTTAAAAATTCCCGGCTGCCGGTCAGTCCGCTTAAAGCATAACGTGCGCGTCCGAATCCGCCCCTATCGCCGTAAAATTGCAGCCGGTAAGCGAAAAAACAATTCTTCTTTTTATTCTTTCCGTCGGACGTCAATATATTCCTCTTAAGTTTATATGACAAAGCTTTTATATTCCGCAGAAGCAAAAAAGCGTTAATAATATTATCCTTTTCGGGGTAAAATAAAGCCGTATTTTTATGACATTGGCCGATAACAGGTTTGTGGGACGATTTTATATTACAAGGAGATTCAAAATATGACCGCCACCCTTTTAAGAACCGTTATTGTGTATATCCTTGTTGTAGTAGGTATACGTATAATGGGAAAAAGACAAATAGGAGAACTGCAGCCCGGAGAGCTTGTAATAACCATAATGATTTCCGAATGCGCCGCCTTTCCGATACAGGATTTAAGCCGTCCCGTGGCAAACGGGATAATCTCGGTTTTTACCCTTATAATCCTTGAGATCGTCTTATCCTATCTTACAAGAGGAATGCCGTTTTTACGCCGCATTATAGAGGGCAAGCCGACCGTCATAATCGACCATGGGAAAATTGATATAAAGGCAATGAAAAAGCTTCGTCTGAATGTTGACGACCTGACCAACAACCTCCGCCAGCAGGGGTATTTTGATTTAAAGGACGTCGCCTTTGCCGTGCTTGAAACCAACGGAAAGATAAGCGTTCTGCCAACCGAAGATCAGCAGACCGCCACCGCCGGAATGGTGGGCGGTATAGGCAACGGCACCTGCAAGGAAATGCCCTGTATAGTCGTCGATTCAGGCCACATACGGGATAATTCGCTAAGCGAAATAGGTATGAACAAACCGGAGCTTAAAAATATACTAAAGACCCAAAAAATAAAACCCGACGACATCTTTTTGATGACCGTCGGGAGAGACCGTAATATTTACATTGCAAAAAACGATAAAGGAGACAGCAAAAATTGGAAAGATTTATAGCGGCGATATGCCTTGCCGCCGGCGTTATTGTTCTGACCCTTACGGGAATACTAACCGCAAAGGCCTGCTCGGATGATCTTGTAAGAATAACCGACAAAGCGGTTTTGTATGCCGGCTCCGAAAATCAAAAAAAAGCGCTTGAAGCCATGAATGAACTTAAAAAAGAATGGGACAGCCGCGAGACCGCCCTTTCTTTTTTTGCCGGGAGCGAAACGGTCGATACCATATCGCGGCAAATAGAATACTCTGTGTCGGTTTTGCAAAACAAGGGGACAAAGGCCTTTATGAGCGAGGCCGCTTTGCTTAAAAGCATGCTGTATGAGCTGTACGAGGATGAAAAGCCGTCGGCTTTGCTGCTGTTTTAATGCTTGCCAATTATAGTTTTGCAGCAGACATAATTCTTTAAAGTGCCTTTATTCTGCCGAAACCACCGTCAGCGTGCCGTTTTGCACGGTGAATCGGACGCTTTTCCCGGCGAATTCGAAGCCGTAGATTCTGTCGGGATCGTCGTGATAGGCCGGCCTCGGGTCGAGAGAGAGCACCTGCAAAAAGGCATTTCGGCTATCCTCGGGGATAACCGCCAGTATTCTATCGTCGCAATTAACCTTAAGCGCACTGTCGGCAAAGCGGTCGGAAAATCCTCCCGACGCACCTGTTTTGCAGTCGACATACGGAAGATAGGGCTTTACGTCGTATATAGGGGTATTGTCCATTAAATCGGCGCCCCTTACGGCAAGGGCAATACCGCCGGCGGTTTTTTCAAGGGAGACGAATTCGACGCATGAAAGCCCTATGGAATTAGGCCTGAAGGGACTTCTTGTGGCGAATACCCCTACCCGCTCGTTTCCGCCGAGCTTCGGCGGACGTACCGTCGGAGAAAAGTCCGCTTTTTTCTCAACCGCCGAAAATCCCCATATTATCCACAAATGGGAATACTGCTCGATTCCGCGAAAGGCCTCCGAAATGCTGTATTCCGGCTTAAAAACTATAAGCCCCGATGTGTCGGCCAGTCCGCTCTGTCTGGGAATTCCGAACTTTTCGGAAAACTCTCCCCTATAATGTGCTATTGCCCGAAGCTCCATTTTTACTCCTTATTAAACGATTTAAAGCCATATAAACGATTTAAAGCCGAAATCCGAAAGGGTAAGCCCTAAAGAGTTTTCGTTTAGATATGATTTAAAAAAAGTCAGTGAGTTATTGAGCGCCATACGGGACCACTCCACATAAGAATCCTTGAATTCCCCCTCGTATATCGCGTAACTAAGTGGAGACCAGCTAGTATAAGCGGTCGGGTTAAGATACCCGCAAAGATAGAAAACTAATTCATCACTATTTGTTTTATAGCCGGAAGACTCGATATAGCCGTAATCAAGAACGAGCATAAAGAAGCCATCTATCGGCTCACTGATTGCGGCATGGGTAATGGTAACGATGTCAAGCTCGGTATTGTAAAGAAGCGTAAACTTGACATTTTCTGTAAGCATTATATTTTCAACGTAATACTTGCCGTTTTTTTTGCCGGTTTCGGCGATCCTGTCTTTGAGCTTTCTGCAGGCATTGTACCTGATTTCGGCCGAAAATATCTGTGTTTTGCCGACCGAATACTGTAAAATCTCCAACGCGTCGGCGGCGGTTATGACCGAATCGACATTGACGTCGGCATATTCGAACCATTCATCAGGAACCTGATTTTTCCCAACGGCTGCCTGAAGCGCAAGCAAAGCGTCGGTTGAATCAACCGTGCCGCTTAAATTAAAGTCACCGAATTTTCTTTGGGTCTGTGCCGAGGGACAAACGGAAAACGCGCCGGTAAACAGCAGGGTTGCAAGGAGAATGCAAAGGACTCTTTTTTTCATGCTTCTTGTGCCTCCGAAGAATTAATATGAGTATATCAGGGCGAAAACCAAGCCTTGAAAACGGCTCAAAAAAGGCAAAAAACGCTCCCGCGTAACGCCGGATATCACCGAATTCATTATATATTAAACTGGATTATTTTTCAATATGTCGTCTTGAAAAAAAAGCAAAAGCCGACCGTCATTATGCTATACCGGAGCATTCTTTCAAAAGGAGAAGTCTTGGCATACCTTGTTATATGATATTCCCCCTTTACATGATAAAAAATAAAGGCTATAATTCTAACAATGCAACCGGATATTGATTTCTTGTAAGGCGAGGGATATATCTATGAAAATAAAATACCTCGGAACGGCGGCGGCAGAGGGGATTCCGGCAATATTCTGCGAATGCGAAACCTGCAAAAGAGCCGCCGCTCTCGGCGGCAGAAACATAAGGACAAGAAGCCAGGCGATAATCGACGACACACTGCTCATCGACTTCCCGGCCGATACATATATGCACTATCTTAAATGGGGAGTCCCGATAAATAAGATAAAGGCCTGCATTATTACCCATTCGCATGCCGATCATCTTTATCCGCTTGAGATCGAAATGCGCAAAAGGGGGTTTTCTCATCTCGAAGACGACGCTCCTCTTGTATTTTATTCTGATGAGAGCGGATACAACGCCCTTAATTCGGTGATAAAGGACTATAATATCTCAAAAGACGACGTCCGTCTGGTTAAAATAGAGCCCTTTAAAAGCTTTGAGACCCGGGGCTACACCGTAACGCCGGTAAGGGCGACCCATGATCCGGCCTCCGATCCCGTGATATATGCTATTGAAAAGGACTCAAAGAGCCTTCTTTACGCCAACGACACCAGCGAGCCGTGCGAGGAAAGCATGGACTGCCTTAAATCGCTCGGCCGTCCGTTTAACGTTATATCCCTCGACTGCACCGAGGCTAATCTCGAAAACATAGGCTACATCGGCCATATGAACCTTAACAAGTGCGACCGTTTACGCGAACGGTTCATCCGTGACCGTATAGCTGACGAGAACACGGTGTTTATACTTAATCACTTTTCCCACAACGGCGTAGACGTTTTATATGACGAATTTTCGAAAATAGCCGGGAAGCGCGGATTTATAACCTCTTTTGACGGAATGGAGCTTGAGTTTTAGTTTTAGTTCGGTTATCCGTATATAGCATAAATCCGTTTTTACGTTAAGTGATATTTCGAACATATTTGTATATCTGTTAAAAGAATAAAAAGCGCCCGGCGGCAGGTTTTTAATACCGACCGTCGGGCGCTTTGTGATTATTCTGTTTTCTTTTATTCTTGCCTTAATTCGGCGCAACGGTTGAGCTGAATATGACAGGTCAGAGTGCCTTGTTACACGGGATAAAGGGGAGACGGCATTGAGCTAAACGGGGAAAATCTCTCCCTCAACCGGCGCAACCGAGAGGAGAGCTTATCGATAATAAGATAAGATAAGATCAGATCGCCGCCTTGGTGTCGATCTCATTTTTAAGCATGGCGGTGAACTCCTCCTCGCTCATCGCTCCGAGGTCGCCCTTTGAGCGCGAGCGGACCGAAACGGTGGAGCTTTCAATCTCCTTTTCACCGATTATAAGCATATAATTTACCTTTTCAAGCTGTGCCTCGCGGATCTTGTAGCCGATTTTCTCGCTTCTCGAGTCGGCCTCGGCGCGAATACCCTGCTTTTCGAGGTTATTTTTTATCTCCTCGGCCTTATCGTAAAAACGGTCGGATATCGGCAGCACCTTAACCTGGACAGGAGACAGCCACGCCGGGAAGGCTCCCGCAAAATGCTCGATTAGTATTCCTATAAAACGCTCAATGCTTCCGAATACAACGCGATGAATCATTACCGGGCGGTGCTTTTCGCCGTCCTCGCCGGTATACTCAAGCTCAAAGCGCTCGGGCAGCTGCATGTCAAGCTGAATGGTTCCGCACTGCCATGTTCTGCCTATTGCATCCACAAGATGAAAGTCAAGCTTGGGCCCATAGAAGGCGCCGTCGCCCTCGTTTACGGTGTACTCTCTGCCCAACTCCTCAATGGCGCTTCTGAGTCCGTCGGTTGCCACATCCCAGTCCTCTTTTGAACCGATATGATCCTCCGGCATGGTCGAAAGCTCGATGTGATAGGTAAATCCGAAAAGGGAATAAACCTTATCAATAAGACCTACGACGCCCTTTATTTCGCTCTTTATCTGATCCGGAGTCATGAAGATATGGGCATCGTCCTGAGTAAAGCAGCGAACGCGCATAAGTCCGTGAAGGGCACCCGACAGCTCATGGCGATGGACTATTCCGAGCTCGCCCATTCTCAGCGGCAGATCGCGATAGGAACGCATTTTAGTCTTGTAAACCAGCATACCGCCGGGGCAGTTCATGGGCTTTACGGCAAAATCGGTATCGTCGATTACCGTTGTGTACATATTATCCTTGTAGTGATCCCAATGACCCGAACGCTCCCAAAGGGTGCGGTTGAGCATAATGGGCGTGCTTATTTCCTGATAACCGGCCTCACGGTGGATCTGTCTCCAGTAATCTATAAGGGTGTTTTTAAGTATCATACCCTTGGGTAAAAAGAATGGGAAGCCCGGTCCCTCGTCCATAAGGGCAAAAAGCTCAAGCTCGCGGCCCAGCTTGCGGTGATCCCTTTTTTTTGCCTCTTCAAGCATGTTGAGATATGCTTCAAGCTCGTTCGCTTTGGGGAATGAAACGCCATAGACCCTGCAAAGCTGCTTGCCTGTCGCGTCGCCCCTCCAGTAAGCGCCGGTGCACTGGGTAAGCTTTATGGCCTTTACATTGCCGGTGGTCATAAGGTGAGGGCCGGCGCAAAGATCGGTAAAATCGCCCTGCTTGTAGAAGGATATCTTCTCGCCCTTGGAGGAATGCTCCTTTATAAGCTCGACCTTATAATCCTCGCCCATATCGCTCATCAGCTTTTCGGCCTCGGCAGGATCAAGCTCAAAACGCTCGAGGGGAATGTTCTCCTTGACTATTTTTTTCATCTCTGCCTCAATGGCCTCAAGATTTTCGGGGGTGAAGGGGGTGTCAACGTCGATATCATAATAAAATCCGTTTTCGATGGCAGGGCCGATGGCAAGCTTCACCTCGGGATAAAGCCGTTTTACCGCCTGGGCAAGTATGTGGGAGGTGGTATGCCAGAAGGCGTGCTTTCCGCCCTCGGAATCGAAGGTCAGAATTTCAAATTTACAATCGCGGTCGATGACGGTTCTGAGGTCACAGGCCTCTCCGTCAACGGTACATGCGCAAGCAGCCTTGTAAAGTCCGGCGCCGATCGACTTTGCGATTTCGGCAGCCGACATGGGAGATTCTATCTCGCGGACACTGCCGTCTTTAAGGGTTAATTTTATCATTTTTCTGCAATTCCTTTCGGTACTGAGATTTTTTTATTTTAAAAAACAAAAGAGCCCTATCCCGTAAAAAACGGGATGAAGCTCTTAAAAAACAAACTTTTAAAAAACTCCACGGTTCCACCCGCGTTGCCTTAAAGTTTTGTATGACCGGTTTAAAAAACAAGCCGAAATACAAAACCAAAGACCGCTCAAATTAAAAGCCCTTGTAACGGTAGGCTGCTCCGTCCGCCTTAACGTCCCCCAAAAATCGCAAAAAGCTTAAAAATAAAAGGATAAAATCAAAGCTTTTCGGTTCGAATTCAAAAACCAAAAATGCGACCGATGACTTTTCGGCGGCTCTCAAAACGGCGGTTTCCCTTGTCCCTTTTGTCGCGCTTTCAGCCACGGCGTGACTCTCTGTGATAAAAATGCGATAAAACCGGTGTGTCCGGAGTCGGTACTTTTCCGTTTTTCAACGATTTAGCCGGATATTTAATTTTACAGTGCGCCGTACGGCGTGACCGCCGTCAAACCGCACATGTCTAATACATATTATATTGTCAATATATCACCCTGTGAATGTTTTGTCAAGGGCGATAAAATCATTTTATTGCTGTTTTTCCGTTATGCCGCGCGCCGGTGTCCCTTCCGTTTTTAAGCAAAATCACTAAAAACGCCAACATCTCCGGAAAAATGTATTTTTTGCCAAAACTCTCCCTGATAAGCCGCCGTATACCGACCCGTTTATCTTTCCTGCAAAACGGCATATGGCGAAAAGGGGCATCGCTAATACGAAAATGCTTCTTCCTGCCCTGCGCAATAATGTTTTATTTTCACAAAAGGAGGATTTATTGCCCCGAAAGAGAGCATTATTGTCAATATTTTTGAGCACAAATGCACTTTACTTTAAGTTAATCACAAAGTATACTCAAAGCAGATAAAGGGAGTTTGAGACCTTTACCGTAATGTAAAATTACTTGAATTTAAAGGAGCAAAACCATGAAAAAGGCTATTTCACTTATTCTTTCACTGCTCGTTGCCGTTTCGGTATGCGCCGTTTTACCGTTTGCGTCGGCAGCCGAGGCGGGATATGTCGTTTTCAACAACTGTGATGAAATTTACGACATGGAAGCGATGAAAAACACCAACCCCATAAGCCGCGATACCGAAAATAAGGTAGAGGGCGAGGCCTGCGTTGCTATTGACCTTCCCGCCTCCGGCGTAAAGAAGGAGGCTGATGTTTTTGCCATGATGGTGGCCGTAAACACCGAAGAGGCCGTAAACACAAACAACTACCCGATAGTCGACTACATGCTTTGGGTAAGCCATGATATGGATCCCGAGACCGCTGGCGGTATGCAGACAAACCTTATCGATACCGACTATCAGCAGCATGACGGATTTAACCTCAACACCAACATAAAGGGCTGGACTCAGGGCTGGCACAGGGTCACCCTTGATAACCTCCTTAATACCGAGCTTAAGCCGAACAAGCCGGCCAACCGCAATCACATCTCGCGTATGCGTATTTCATGGTTGCTTTACGGCGGTGCCGATAATTACTACGAGACCGACTTCAAGATCGACAACATCATTTTCATGAACAAGGAAACGTATGACGCCCGTACGGCTGCCGAAAGCGCGCTAAGCCAAACCTTTGACGCCCTTACCGTTCCGACTGCCGAAACTGTTGATTCCCTTGAGGCCGAGATTCTTGCCGCAAAGGCCGCTTTGGAGGATGCCCGGAGCAAATATCCCAACGTTTATGTTGAGAACATAGCCAAGTACAACAGTGTTATGTCCGCTTACTGGAGCTTCAGAAAGAGCGATCTTGAAAATGCCGCAAAAGAGAAAATTGCCGCTATAGGTGATGTTACTCTTTCCAGCTACACCGAGAAGCTTGCCGCAATAAATGAGGCAACAACCGCTCTCGACACCCTTAAAGAGCATTTCGGCACCGATTTCTCCGTTGAGAATATCGATGTTTATAATGCAGCCGTTAAGGCTTATGACGATTGCGCCGCCGCATCGTCGGTTATATCGGCCATAGGCGCACTTACCGCTTACGATGAAATAACCCTTGTGGATAAGTTCCCCATCAGCGAGGCCCGCAAGGCTTATGATGCTCTTACCGACGATCAGAAAGCGTTGGTAGGCGAGGACAATCTTGCAACCCTTACAAACGCCGAAAAGAAGATTTGGGACATTGAACATCCCTACACCCTCGGTAACGTCGACATGGACGAGGAAAACAAGATCACCGCTACCGATGCACTTCTTGCCCTTCAGGCAGCTGTCGGCAAGGTTGAGCTTACCGATCTCCAGAAACTCGCTGCTGAGGTTGACGGCCAGGAGAATATAACCGCTACCGACGCCCTCCTTATTCTCCAGTATTCGGTCGGCAAGATCAATAAGTTCCCCATCGAAGGCTAAAAGGCCGCGAGCGCTATTAAATTTTGACAACTAAGTTTAAGTAATTATTTACTTAAATCCCTCTCCCTAAAAGGCTCCGCGTAATTTTTTACGCGGAGTTTGTTTTTATATTGGATTTTAAAATTATAAGTCTTGGTGAAAAAGACGCTTTTAAGGAATCAGCGCTTAAATACGGCAGGACAACAAATGAGCCGATACCATTAAGCTTTTTATTCGTTTCGGCTGACAACAATAAATGAACGGATAAGCCGTTAAAAAATTTGTCGCCGCAATTTGAGATTTGTTAATCGGCTATATAAAAAAAGATCACCATGCAAAACAAGCTGCAACAGTGATCTTTTTTCGATGTTTATAGTAAAAAATCCGGTGACGGTCCGGGCGTCGGGCCGTCTCATTCCGACAACGCGAAGTGCTAATACTTACTACTTGCCTTTGGTCAACTGCTCGGTCGGTTATAAAATCAGCCGCGCGATGCATGGCGTTTTTTCAAAAAATCCTCTAAAATCACCACTGCCGCAAGAGAATCAATCACCGCCTTGCGTTTTTTTCCGCGGGTGTTTGTAAAATTAAGACTTGCCGCCGAGACCACCGTTGTACACCGCTCGTCGTACATTTCGAACGGCAGTCCGGTGCGCTCGCTCAGTCTTTCGGCAAAGTTCCGGCTTTTTTGAGCCCGCTCGCCCTCGCTCGAGTCCATATTTTTAGGAAGTCCCACAACTATAAGCTCGGCTTTTCGCTCCAAGGCTACGGCCGCTATTTTTTCAATCAGGGCCGCCTCGTTTCTCTCATGTATCGTACATACCGGGCTCGCAAGTATCTCACCGGAATCGCATATGGCAATTCCGGTGCGCGCGTCGCCGTAGTCTACCGACATTATTATCATAGCTTTCTCCTTTTTAAGGCTTGTCCCACAGTAAAGCCGACGCTGTTCATATGGCAAAAGCCGATAATAAACCGTGCTTTAAAACATAAATTTCCGGCAGCGCTTTTTGTCCCGGAATCCGGCGATTTCCTTAGTCGGCGTTACCTATACCGGCGCATGACCGCCGTTACGATTCCGAGTATCTCGGCGTGGTCGGAATATATCGGCTCAAATGCCTCGTTTTCGGGCTGAAGCCTTACCATGCCGTCCGGCTCCATGAAAAAACGTTTGACGGTGGCCTCGTCATCTATAAGGGCTACTACTATCTGGCCGTTATCGGCCGTGTCGGCCCGTCTTGCGACGATTATATCACCGTCTAAAATCGCGGCGTTTTTCATGCTTTCGCCCTGAACTCTCAAGGCAAAAAGCTCACCCGATATGTCGGAAAACGGTATGGCCATCATATCGGTTATTTCCTCAACGGCAAGTATCGGAACTCCTGCGGTAACCCTGCCTATAAGGGGAACCATCCTCGCCTCGCTGCCCGATACACGGTATCCTCTTGAGCCGGAATTGACCTTTTCGACAAGCCCCTTTTCGGTAAGCTGGCATAAATATCTGTGCACACATGATGTCGAGCTGATTCCGGTACCCTTGCAAATCTCCCGTACCGTCGGAGGAATGTCGCCTGCACGGCTGCGTAAATATTCGAGTATACTCGTACACTTTTCGTTAAGTGTCATTTTACATTCCTCCGAAAATTTATTGCGCCGCTAAAACGCTCGACGCTTAAAAATTAATCAAAACTATAGCGATGAGACCGGTAAAGTCTCGGTTTTCGGCGTTTTTTGTCGTCTTATCCGGTAAAAAACGGCCGATATACATTTTATAATTGATAACACAAATCGCGCCGAACCGGTCAAACCTCATGCCAAATCGACTGCACTTGCAAAAAATCGGGCGCTCCTCATACGAAGCCGGGCCGACTATGCCTCATGACATACCCGGGTACACATCATACCGCACCGGTTATAATCCCATGCCGAACAGAATTCGCCCGGCACCGCTTAATTGCCGGCTACGTCTGCCGTCTTTTTAATACCTGTGCTGCAGCGGAGGGTGAACCCTGATTTTTTTGGTTTATCTTTACCCGAAGCAGTATTTATAACGCTTTATCCCAACAGCTCGGAAAGAATACCTTCAACCTCGCCGAGAGCCGATAAGGCCTTTTCCGGCTCCTTTGCTCCGGCCATGGCGCTGTCGGGCCGGCCGCCGCCGTTACCGCCGCAAAGTGCCGCCGCGCGTTTAACAATTATGCCGGCGTTTGCTCCGGCCTTTACGGCCGCACTGCCGCAGGCCGCCGCAAAGGTTACCTTTGACGACGCCTTGTCAACGCTGCACATGACGGCCACTATATCGTCGCCGAGCTCGCGCGCCTTGTCGCACGAAAGCCTGAGTGCGTCGGAGGGTATATTCTCGCCAAACGAGGTTACAAGCCGTACGTTTTTGACCTGTTTTGCATTCTTTATAAGATCAGCAACCCGTCCGGCGGCAATCTCCGATTCGAGCGCTTCGATCTTGCGTTCGGCATTTTTAAGCTGGGTTGTCAAAAGTGCGGATTTTTCGGCTATATCTTCGATGTTTACGGCGCTCTTAAGGGCGGAGGCCGCCTTTGCCATTCCGCCTACATATTCGTTCAAAAGCTCTATAACACGCTTGCCGGTAAAGGCCTCAATACGTCGGACGCCGGCCGCGACCGAGCTTTCGGAGATTATGCGGAAAAGTCCGATTTCGGAGGTATTCTTAACGTGGGTGCCGCCGCAAAGCTCTATTGAAAAATCGCCGCAGCGAACAACCCGTACAACATCCCCGTACTTTTCGCCGAACAACGCCATGGCGCCAAGCTTTTTGGCTTCGTTTACGGGCATTTCTTTAACCTCAACGGGAATGGCCGAAAGCACGGCGTTGTTTACCGCGTCCTCGACGGCCCGCAATTCCTCGTGGGTAAGAGCGCTGAAATGCGTAAAATCGAACCTCATGCGCTCGGGGGAGACAAGCTGTCCTGCCTGCTCGACATGATCGCCGAGTATCTGTCTTAAGGCCGCCTGAAGCAAATGGGCGCTCGTGTGATTGCGCATGACGGCATGCCGTTTTTCGCTGTCAACCTCGGCCGTTACGGTATCGCCGATCTTTATCTCGCCGGCCGTTACGGTGCAGGCATGAACTATTACGCCCTCGTGATTTTTAAAGGTATCGCCGACCGAAATATCGACCGATTCGCATACCATACGTCCGGTATCACCGGTTTGTCCGCCGCTTTCGGCATAAAACGGAGTGGTATCAAGTATTATCGAGACATCCTCGCCGGTCCGGGCCGATGAGCACGCCTCGCCGTCCTTTACAATGCACAAAACCTTCGCGTCGCATGCGAGCTTATCGTAGCCGACAAAGTCGGTGCTTTCTATTCCCTTTAAAACGTCGGATGAGCCCTCCCACGCCTCGGCGCCGGCATTCTTGCGCGCCGCACGGGCACGGGTCTTTTGCTCATGCATGAGGTTATCGAAACCCTCCTCGTCTACCGTTATGCCCTTTTCTTCAAGGATATCCTTGGTAAGATCAAGCGGGAAGCCGTAGGTGTCGTAAAGACGGAAGGCGTCCTCTCCGGATAGGCATTTAAGCTTACCGTCGCCGCAAAGCTCGTTAAGGAGGCTGAGTCCCTGGTCGATCGTACGTCCGAAATTCTCCTCCTCGACCTTTATAAGCTGCGATATAAAGGCTTCCTTCTCGCAAAGCTCGGGATAGGCCGTTTTGTTCTCCTTTATGACGGTGGAGGCCACCTTGTAAAGGAAGGGCTCGTGCAGTCCTAATAGCCTGCCGTGACGTGCAGCCCGGCGTAACAGTCGTCTTAAAACGTAGCCGCGACCCTCGTTCGAGGGCATAACTCCGTCGCCTATCATAAATACGGTCGAGCGGATATGATCGGTTATAACACGCAAAGAAACGTCGGTTTTATGATCCTGCTTATAGGTAACGCCGGCGATGGTCGAAATGTGCTTCATTATATTCTGGACGGTGTCGACCTCAAAAAGATTGTCCACCCCCTGCATAACGCAGGCGAGTCTTTCGAGTCCCATTCCGGTGTCGATATTGGGATGATCAAGGGGGGTATATCCGCCCTTGCCGTCCGAATCAAACTGGGTGAAAACAAGGTTCCAGACCTCAACATATCGGTCGCAGTCGCAGCCGACGGCACACCCGGGCTTGCCGCAGCCGTATTTCTCGCCGCGGTCGAAGTGTATTTCGGAACACGGGCCGCAAGGTCCGGTGCCATGCTCCCAGAAGTTGTCCTCTTTGCCCATGCGGACTATTCTTTCAGCCGGAACGCCGACCTCCTTGGTCCATATATCAAAGGCCTCGTCGTCGTCCTGATATATCGTTATCCACAGACGGTCTGCCGGAATCTCAAGCTCCTTTGTGAAAAATTCCCACGCCCAGGCGGTTGCCTCGTGCTTGAAGTAATCGCCGAACGAGAAGTTGCCGAGCATTTCAAAAAACGTACCGTGACGGGCAGTTTTTCCGACCCTTTCGATATCGGGGGTGCGGATGCATTTCTGGCAGGTCGTGACCCTCTTGCGCGGAGGGGTAATCTCTCCGGTAAAATATTTTTTCATCGGCGCCATACCGGAATTTATAAGCAAAAGCGACTTATCGCCGTTCGGGATAAGCGAAAAGCTTGGAAGACGAAGATGTCCCTTACTCTCAAAAAACTCCAGATACATTCTTCGGAGCTCATTTACACCATACTTCTTCACGATCTGTTCCTCCAAAATCTATTTCTCGTTTGCTTCTGATTTTGCATCCTTGCTCATTCTCCATTTTTTTCCGGCAAACACACCGGCGACTGCAAGAATTACAAATACAACGAATTTAATAAAATACTGCAGAAAACTTGCTAAAAATGCCATATTACTTCCTCCATCTTCTATAAAACACTATGTTTTATCATATCATAGGCAAAATCTTATTTCAAGATGTCACCCAGACCTAATTGCTCATTTTTTCCACTTTCCAATTCCACGTCATCTAAAAGTCCGCTTCCATCGGCTGCCGTGGTTGCCAACGTGTCACAGCGTTCGTTCTGCGGATGTCCGTCATGCCCTCTTACCCATACAAACCGAACTTCGTGCGGCTGCATTACTTCTAACAGCCGTTTCCACATATCCACGTTCTTAACAGGCTTCTTGTCCGACTTTTTCCAACCGCGTTTTACCCAGCCACCGATCCAGTTCTGGTTAAAGGCATCGACTACATATTTCGAATCTGAATAGACTGTAACCTGACACGGTCTGTTCAATGCCTCTAAGCCTCGGATGACCGCTAACAGCTCCATGCGGTTATTTGTCGTCTTTTTATACCCTGCTGACAATTCCTTTTCATGCAGTGTCCCGCTTTTATCTATATAGTGCAGCACCACGCCATATCCTCCCGGCCCGTCGGGATTTCCTCTGGCTGCCCCATCTGTATACATTGTGACTTCCATTTTTGTTCTCCTTATCAATAATATCTATAATTCAAATATCTGGTTCTCCTCCCGGATATCCATAACCTTTTTTGCTAATTCCGGTTCTCCCGCCAAAATCAGTTCCTTTTTATATTGCGGGATCAGATCGTATCTTCCCCACAAATGCATTGGGAATACAGCATCTGCATCCATAGTATGCAAAAAATAGTCGATTCCATTCTTATACCGCTCCTCTAGCCGCATATCCATCACTACAAATGCAACATCCATATGGACTCCTAAAAGCGGTTCTAACTCCTTTCGGAATTCTTCTCTCATTCTCCGGCGGTATGCCTCATCGTGCGTCTCGCCCTTTCGCACATACCAGCTCCAGTCGTTTAAATCTCCTGCATGAAAGATCGTCTTTCCACCATAGTGTACCAAAAAAGAGACTCCTGCATCATTCGAACCGAGTGCCTGCACCTTTAACTCTCCCATATCATAGGTTTCGCCCCGTCTTGCAGTAATCATCCGCTCTTTTACGGAAAAGTCAACGCCGTTACGCTCTAAATATTTCCTGTTAAAACGCATATCGTTTCCTAAGAAAAATACCATGTCCGGGTATTCCATTCCCCATTTTAAAGACTCTAACCAGAAGTGGTCACGATGTCCGTGGCTTGAAAAAATATAGTGTTTTTTATAGTTAGAAAAATCAGGAAGCTCCCCTTGAAAGTCCACTTCCGGAGTTCTTGACTTATCAAAGTAGTCGAATAGCAGCAGGGTATCCTCGATCTCCACTGCAAAACAACTGTGCATTATATAGATGATCCTCATTTCATTCTGCTCACAATCTCATTTGCTTTTTTATAAATCTCCTGCGGTTCTTCACTGATAAAGAACTGCCCATCCTCATAGAGGATCTTTCCATTGACCATTGTTAATTTTACATTCTGCTTGCTGCCGCTGTAAACCAGATTTTTTGTAAGATTATGCTCCGGCTGCATATTCGGCTGCATCAGGTCCATTAAGAACAGATCCGCTTTTTTCCCAACTGCCAGACAGTCGCAGTCTGACAATCCCATTGCCTTTGCACCACCTGTCGTTGCCATGTACAGCACATCGTTTGCATCCATGACTGCTGCATCGTGTTCTCTTAA
>ERZ857998.897-NODE-897-length-38417-cov-6.154085_pt1 | contig 38417 bp, 26 predicted proteins | sample MGYA00519954_ERZ857998 | MGnify/ENA primary metagenome ERZ857998 (study PRJEB31778, sample SAMEA3449424) | human gut metagenome | biome: human gut; feature: human-associated habitat; material: faeces | place: United Kingdom | collected 2010/2012 ...
ATGCCTTCATCTTAGCGGTGGACTAAACCTGAAAAACGGCTTCCTACGCGTTATGTCCGGTTTTGATGCCGGGGACATTGCGTAGAAATGCTACAAGTTATCGCCCGTTATGCCTTCATCTTAGCGGTGGACTAAACCTGAAAAACGGCTTCCTACGCGTTATGCCCGGTTTTGATGCCGGGGACATTGCGTAGAAATGCTACAAGTTGTCGCCCGTTATGCCTTTATCCTGTCGGAGGACGAAACCTGAAAAACAACTGCCGCATTGTTGTGCCGTTATCCCTGTTCCGAATGAAGTTTTAAAAAAAGCGGCTGCTTATCTTTTAATACCGGGGATATTTGGTCGTAATGTTGCAGCTTACCGCCGGTTATACCGATCTTATAAGCATTAGAAAATTAAAAAAATACATTTTAAGTTTAAGTACCGATAACGAAGGAGCTTTGCCCGTCTTAAGACTTTTTAAGGTCGCGGAGCGGCTTTCCGGCTTTAAAAACCGTATTTCGCTATCGGTGCTTTCTTCTTATTTATAGATTTTTTGGTTTTTTTAACCGTCTTTTAATTGCTGTCGCTTATATATTGTTTTATCCGTATCATTCCTGTTTTTGTTTCTTTTGCGGATCGGTCGAGCCTTGGGAGCGGTATAAGCTCGGGGGAGTGCCGATCTGCCTTTTAAAAACCCGGGAGAAATACGTGCTGTCGTAAAATCCCGAAAGGGAGGCCGCCTGGGCGACGCTTAAGATAGATCTCGGGTTTTCTCTTAATAGCTTTTCGGCGTTTCTCACCCGTATGGCCGTTAAATATTCGGTCGGCGAACATCCCATCGCCTTTTTAAATCTCCGCCTTACATAATCGGGATTGTAATGCTCGTAGGAAATGGCCTGCAGGGCGGCGAAATCCGGGTCGCAGAAGCGATCGTTCATAATCCTTATAATCGACTCGACCAAAGGATCGTCGGTATTTTTCGCTTTGCTTTTTGAAACAACAAAGCTCAAAAGGGCGCCGAACAGCTCCTCGACCGTATGGCGGTAGCGTTTCAGAGGATCCCAGTACAGCCGGTACATAAGCGAAAATAGGGCTTCCGCGGCGGAATATTCGTCCGAAAGAGCTATTATTTTATCGGCAATGCCCTGTGCGTTTAAGGAGTTTGACAGCACGTGCAGCTCGGTTATTTCGCTTAAAGCGGTTTTTGTATATGAGGTTTGCGGCGGCATGCATATTATTGTCCCCGGAGAAAACGGGATCTTCTCGCCGGACGCGTTTATAACCCCCTCTCCGGCGACGGTAAGGGTAATATCAAAGCAGGTTGTTTTATCCGAAATGCTTACCGAAAAGTCTTTTTTTGCAAAGGATTCGGCTGAAATCGGGATATTTTTTGCGACACGGTAACGCGACCGATACCTTGCATCGGCAACAAACCGCACCGTTTTTCCGCCCGTCGGCACGGTATACTGCATAACGGCGCATTCGCTGTCAATTTCCTCGGTTATTTCCACTCCGTCAAATTTACCGCCCTGGCAAAGCGGTCGTGAGTTCTCGTCAAACACCACCAAATGCCACCCCTGGTATTTTACGGCGGGACCGAAGTACATTACGTCCCCCTCCCTTGCCGCAACAGGAGCGCCGGTAAAAAATCCGCAGTCGTTGAGCGTTTCGCCCGAACCGTTTATCCAGCCGAGGGTCAGATTTTCCCCCTCGCCTCGAACGGGAGCCTCAAAGCATATTACCGAAAGAACCATTTTCCGCCTCCTTTGTTTTGCGATGCAGATTCAAACGACCGTGGTTAAAAAACCGTAAAGATCAATTAGATTATATCTGAAAAATGCGTATTTGTCCATTATTTTCGAAAAAACAGGTCTGAAAAATCCAAATATATGTCGTAAATGTTATTGCCGGAAAGGTAAAGAGGAGGATATCATAAAATAAAGCGGTGCAGATTGCGATACCAAGGCAAAAACGTAAAAATGCAAGACCCGAGCCGTGAAAATCACTCGCTTTGCCGTTTTTGTCATTTTACCATATTGCCGTCCTGCCGTATCTTTAAGATATACCGCGATAAAAGGTACATTACAAAAAATTAAAAAGGGAGAGTCGGTGTATAATGAAAATCAGGTGCAAAAAAATACTTGCGTTTATTCTCGCCGGAATGCTGACCGTCGGGATATTCGCCGGCGCTTGTTTTGCAGCTACAAAAGATCCGACGGAAATTGACGTGAGCGAAAACAGCAATCTTACGGGAAAATCGGTGCTTTTTTGCGGCGATTCCATAAGCTACGGACAGTGGGATACCGTTGTCGGCGGAGGCGGTTGGGGTACGCGCATAGCCGCCGCTTATTCGATGAAATCCGATAACCCCTCAATGGGCGGATATTCCATCTCGAACATACGCGGCGGCCGTATAATCGACCAGTTCAAAAATTATACGTCAAAGCAGTACGATTATGTCATTCTTCAGGGCGGAGTCAATGACGCATGGGGCGACATCAACACCGGAGTGGTCGCCGAGCCGGGAGAAATGACCAATTCGTACGATTTAAGTGATTTTGACATAACCACCTTTGCCGGCGGACTTGAGGAGCTCTTTTTAACCGCAAAGAAAAACTGGCCGAACGCGAAGATCGGCTACATGACCACCTTTGCCACCCCGAATTCCAAGGGAATAGGACGTACGGCCGAGATGGATCCCTATTATGCCCAGGCAATAAAGATTTGCGAAAAATGGGGAATAAATCTGCTCGATCTTTATCACGATCAGTATGTAAACGACAAGCTGATGGCGGTTAAGACCTACAATTATTTAAAGGACCCGATTCATCCCAACGCAAAGGGATATGACCGGCTTGCTCCGTACATTGCCGATTGGATGGAGAAGATGGTTGATAATACAAAGCTGGGTGAGAGTCGGCTTTGGGGTAAAAAGGCCTTATTTACGGGCGATTCCATAAGCTACGGCTCAAACGACTCGCCCCAGGGCCGCGGCTGGGCCGGAAGAATAGGTGACGCATACGATATGACTGTCGTTAATGCATCCTCAAGCGGAATGCCGATTTCGACCTGCCGTCCGAATTCAATGTACGAAACCCTTGTAAGGAACAAGGGAAAATACTACGACTACGTTATTCTTCACGGCGGAGTAAACGATGCATGGGACAAAGCTCCCGTCGGCGAAATAACCGACTCCTTCGATTATACGGACTTTGACCGGTCTACCTTTGCCGGAGCGCTTGAACACTTTTTCTATATAGCCGTTAAATATTGGTCGTATGCAAAAATCGGATATATAATCAATTTTAAGCAATATTCCGCCGCGAACGAGGCCGAGTTCGGAAACCTTAATAACATGGAGCCCTACATCGATGTTGCAAAGAAGATATGCGACAAGTGGCAGGTACAGTATCTTGACCTTTATCACGACGACTACGCTTCAAAAACCCTGCTCGAGACCGACAAGATCGGCCCATACATGGCTGATGCGGTTCACCCGAACGCAAAGGGCTACGACCGGCTTTCGCCCTACATAGCCGAATGGATGAAATGCCTTTCGGCCCGTGAGGATACGGCGAAAATGCGCTCGATTATGGATCACATAAACGCCATAACCGACGAGAACGACGAGGATCTGTCCCTTACGGCAGCGGCCGTTGAGGAGTACTATTCTCTCGACGTCGTCCAGCGCATGGGCGTTTACAACAAACAAAAGCTTGAAGAAAGGGCGCCTGCCTACTTTAAAAAGCTGCTTGATTTAAACGGCGACGAAAAGATAACCGCCACCGATGCGTTAATGCTGCTGCAAAGGGCGGTCGGAAAGCTTGAATTTGACGAGCGTCAGGATTTTTGCGCCGACGCCGACGGCAGCGGACACGTGACCTCGACCGATGCCCTCATAGCGCTTCAGATAGCGGTCGGCAAGCTTGACAATCCGCCGAGAAAGCTGTGAGCTCATGATTCCGGCTCTCAGGGCGCGAAAAATGTGACGACTGTCGGCAAAGGACGAAAAGCGCCGACAAACATCGACAGCCGGCACGGTTGAGATTTACGGTGTTACGGAAATTCTATCCGACAGGCTGATTTTATTTAGGCCGACCGGAGAGTTATCGGTCCGTATCGTTACATGCCGGGGCGGAATCTTTGCAAGCAAATGTAAAATCGTCCGGAATAAGCAAAGAGCATAATTTATATTCAATATCCCGTCATGCCTTTTATCGGGCGTGGCGGGATTTTTACCTTTTTGCCCGTTGCCGTGCGGACACCGGGGAAAAATCCGTCCGAATTTCAAACAGAATGATTTACGCGGCACGATGCAATAATCCGTATTGCCGCCGATTTACACCGGTGTTTTTTGAGAGCGGTATTAAAAAACGTCTTTTTCAAACCGATTTTCCGCGTTTTTTATCGGGATGTACTTAAAAAAGGAGGTTTTTCTCCTCGATTAAATGAAAAAGGGGCATAAATACTCTTTTCACGACATAATTTTTATGATATAATAACCTCGTCTATGCAAAACGGAGCATTTTTTTATTTTTTATACCGCCGTGTTGCGGTGATTGATGCGGCATAATAGTTTTTGACGTTTTTTGCAGCAGCAAAAACGAAACACTAAACACCTGAAAAAGGGGTGCGGATTTGAATATTTCGGTCGGCGATCGCCTCAGAATGAAAAAGAAACACCCGTGCGGCAGCGACATTATGCTGGTGTGCCGAATAGGGCAGGATTTCAGGCTTAAATGTACGGGCTGCGGTCATGAAATAATGCTTCCGCGCTCAAAATGCGAGAAAAATATCCGCGAAATCATCGGAAATAACGATTGAACCTAAAAATGCGAGGTAGGGTTACCGTGTAAAACCGCAAAAGGATGTGCAGTGCCGATAAGGCGGCAACACAACGATAAAAGAGTAAAAAAGAAAAGGAAAACAGATATATGTTTGAAAAAATGGAAGGCGTCGCCGAGCATTACGAGGAGATATCCCGGAATCTTTCCGATCCCGATGTGGTGAGCGACCAGGAACGTTATAAAAACCTTATGAAGGAGTACAAATCGCTTACTCCCATAGTGGAAAAATACAGGGAATACAAAAAGGCCGAGTACGACCGGGATTCTGCCCGGGAGATGCTCGACGCCGGCGGGCTCGACAGCGAGATGAAGCAGCTTGCCGAGGAGGAATACGAAAATGCGTCTAACGACCTTGAAAAATTCGCCGACGAGCTTAAAATCCTGCTTTTGCCCAAGGATCCCAACGACGACCGCAACGTAATTGTGGAAATTCGCTCGGGTGCCGGCGGCGAGGAGGCGGCCCTCTTCGCAGGGGTGCTTTACCGGATGTATTCGATGTACGCCGAGGCCCGCTCGTGGCATTGCGAGGTTGTATCCTCAAGCGAGACCGAGCTTGGCGGATTCAAGGAAATAAGCTTTGAAATCTCGGGCGAGGGGGCATATTCGCGTCTTAAATACGAAAGCGGAGTCCATCGTGTCCAGCGTGTTCCCGAGACCGAAACCCAAGGGCGGATTCACACCTCGACGGTTACCGTCGCTGTGCTGCCCGAGGCCGAGGATGTTGAGGTCGAAATAAATCCGGCCGATCTCCAGATAGACACCTACCGCTCAAGCGGAGCAGGCGGCCAGCATATAAACAAGACCGAATCGGCCATACGTATAACCCATCTGCCGACCGGACTGGTCGTGGAATGTCAGGACGAGCGAAGCCAGCATAAAAACCGCGAAAAGGCCATGCGGGTGCTCCGCTCCCGACTTTACGATATGATGCTTGCCGAGCAGAACGCCGCAATCGCCTCCGAGCGCCGCTCGCAGGTCGGAACGGGCGATCGCTCCGAGCGCATAAGAACCTACAATTATCCGCAGGGTCGCGTTTCCGATCACCGCATCGGACTTACCCTTTACAAGCTTGAACAGATATTAAACGGCGACCTCGACGAGATAATAGACGCCCTCATTACGGCCGCCAGGACCGAAATGCTCAATTCCCCTGCCGTCGAGGCTTAAAAACCGGGCAAGCCCGGGGCATAACGAGCCGGCAGTCCGTTTTTCAGGTTTACGTCCGCCGCCGTGATAACGGCACAACGGGCGATAACCTGTAACACACCTACTCAATGTCCCCGGCATAAAAAAGGAAGATGTTATGGAAACGAAGATTTTAAAGATAAATGATCCCGATAAGCAGATCGGTAAGGTGCGCGAGGTAGCTTCGGCGCTGGCTTTGGGGCTTATTGCGGCCGTACCGACCGAAACGGTTTACGGGCTTGCGGCCAACGCGAAGGATCCGTCGGCCGTAGCCGAGGTATTCCGGGTTAAGGGACGTCCTCAGGACAATCCGCTGATTGTGCATATTTCCTCAATGGACGAGCTTAAAAATGTGGCGGTTGATGTGCCTCGGGAGGCGTATATTCTGGCCGAAAAATTCTGGCCGGGTCCCCTTACAATGGTGCTTAAGCGGTCGGATCAGATTCCGGCCACTGTTTCGGCCGGGCTTGATACGGTGGCCGTCAGAATGCCCTCTCATCCGGTCGCAAGGGCGATTATAAGGGAGTCGGGCGTTCCTCTTGCGGCGCCGAGCGCCAATCTTTCGGGCTCGCCGAGTCCTACGACGGCCGAACACTGCATAAACGATCTTTTTTCTAAGGTTCCGTACATAGTCGATTCCGGCGAATGCAACGTCGGGGTTGAGTCGACCGTTATAAGCCTTGCTTTCGGCAAGCCGGTTCTGCTTCGTCCCGGTGCGGTAACGCCCGGGCAGCTCGAAGATGCGCTGGGCAAAAGGGTCGAGCTTGATCCTGCCGTCGAGGGAAAGTTTACGGGAAACGCGGCGTCGGCTCCCGGCATGAAATACAAGCATTATTCTCCTAAGGCTGAGGTTGTTCTTGTAAAGGGAAGGTGTGACAAATTCGCCGACTTTGTAAACGATCGTGCAGGTGACGGGGTTTACGCCCTTTGCTTTGACGAGGACGAAAAGCGGCTTCGCGTGCCGGAAATCAGCCTCGGGGCAAGCGGCGACGCTTTACATCAGGCGCATGAGCTTTTTTCGGCCCTTCGCCGCCTTGACGAAATGGGAGCGAAAAAGGTTTTTGCTCACTGTCCCGAGACTAATGGGGTCGGGCTCGCGATTTACAATCGCCTCGTAAGAAGCGCGGCGTTTAACATAATAGAACTTAAATAACAAGGAGCAGGTAAAAAACATGGGTATGAGCAGGATTTACGTAGTCGGACTGACCGGTCCGACCGGAGCAGGCAAGTCGTTGGTGTCGGCTCTTTTAAAGGAGCATGGCATTCAGTCGGTCGACGCCGATGTTATAGGACATGCCGTAACCGAAAAGAATTCGCGCGGGCTTTACGAGCTGAGCGTGGCCTTCGGGGACGATATTATAAAGCCCGACGGAACGCTTGACCGTCCGTTGCTTGCGAAAAAAGCCTTTTCGGATCCCGAAAAGCTCAGACTTTTAAACGATATAACCCACCCGCTTATAACCATGGAGATCCGCCGCCGAATCCGCGAGCTTGAAAATGAAGGCGTCAGCATAGTTTCTCTTGACGCCGCGCTTTTATTCGAGAGCGGAGCGGACATACTTTGTAATGATACCATTGCCGTTTTGGCCGATCGTGCCGTTCGCAAAAAGCGCATAATCGCACGCGATTCCTTAAGCGAGGAGGACGCCGACCGCCGTATAAACGCACAAAAAAGCGACGAATACTATCTTTCAAAGGCCAATCATACAGTGTATAATAACGGCGATATAGGAAGGCTCACCGCCGACCTTGTCCCCATAGTCCGCAAAATGGAATGCGAAGCCGCCATACGCAGCGGAATCCCCGACATCCACACACATTTTTAATTCCGGGGACATCTTCTGCAATGTTAAAACTTGCGGCCCGTTGTGCCCGGACCAGCCCGCCTTTTATTCCGGGGACATTTTCTGCAGTGTTACAGCCTCCGGCTCGTTATGCCTTCATTTTACTGCCGGACGAAATTCGCGAAAAACAGTCGCTTGCCCTTTAATGCGGGGGACATTTGGTGGTTATAGGTTACAGATTGTTGTGCCGTTATCTTGGTTCCGGATGAAGTTTGCAAAGCGAGCTTTTTTGTGCCGGGGACGTTGAGCTGTAATGTTATAGGTTACAGATTGTTGTGCCGTTATCTTGGTGCCGGACGAGGTTGGCGAAAGCAAATATTCCGAAAATCAAGCGGCAAGGGAGAAAGGCCGATCGGCAAAATATAAATCGCGTGTAAGCGGCCGACAAAAAAGTTATGTTAACCTCATCTCAATTATAAATAATAATTTTTATGAAAGGAAGAATAAATCATGTCTAACGAAAAATCTCAAGCGGCGCTTTTGAAAGAAAAGCTTTTTTCCAACCCTAAAAACGGCTGGCTGAGGGTAAACGACAGTGAAAAGTCCGAAATATTCAGCTTTTGCGACGGATATGTTGAGTTCCTCGGCAAGGCCAAGACCGAACGGCTTTTTTGCAAGTACGCCGAGGAATTCGTAAAATCCGAGGGCTTTGTTCCCTTTGAAAAGGGCAAAAAATACGCTCCCGGCGACAAGGTATATTATGTAAACCACAAAAAGTCACTTATCCTTTGCGTTTTCGGCAAAAAGCCGCTTTGCGAGGGTGTTCGCATTGCGGCGGCGCACATAGATTCGCCCCGTCTTGACTTAAAGCAGCATCCTCTTTACGAGGACACCGATCTTGCCTATTTCAAGACCCATTATTACGGCGGAATCCGCAAATATCAGTGGCCGACCGTTCCCCTTTCGCTTCACGGCACTATTGTTCGTGCCGACGGCGAGGTTATTGATGTAAATATCGGCGAGGACGAGGGAGATCCGGTCTTTGTCGTAACCGATCTTCTGCCTCATCTTGCGGTTGAACAGTCAAAACGCACATTGTCGGACGGTATCCGCGGCGAGGAGCTCAACATTTTGGTCGGCGGACTGCCCTTCGCGGCCGACGGCGAGTCGGAGCTTGTAAAGCTCAACGTTTTAAAGCTGCTTAACGAAAAATACGGTATAACCGAGGATGATTTTGTATCGGCCGAGCTTGAGGCCGTTCCGGCTGCAAAGCCGAGGGATGTCGGCTTTGACCGTTCGCTCATAGGCGCTTACGGCCACGATGACCGTGTATGCGCGTATCCTGCCATGATGGCGGCCGTAAACTGCAAGAACCCCGAACGCACGACCGTTACCGTGCTTACCGACAAGGAGGAGACCGGCTCCGACGGCAACACCGGACTTCAGTCGGCTTACCTTAAAAACTTTATTTATGATATCGCCGGCGTCGAGGGTGTTGACGGATACGAGGTTATCGCGGCTTCCGAGTGCCTCTCGGCCGACGTTAACGCCGCGTTCGATCCGACCTTTGCCGATGCTTTTGAAAAGAGAAATGCATCTCTTGCCTCTTACGGCGCGGTTATAACCAAGTACACCGGCGCGCGCGGCAAGGGCGACACCTCCGATGCATCGGCCGAATTCACCGGAAAGATACGGTTGCTTATGGATAAAAACAACGTCGTCTGGCAGACCGGCGAGCTCGGCAAGGTTGACGGCGGCGGCGGCGGCACCGTGGCCAAATACATCGCCAATCTCGGCGCCGATGTTATAGACCTCGGCGTTCCGGTGCTCAGCATGCACGCCCCCTTTGAGGTTGTTTCCAAGATCGACGTATACATGGTATACCGTGCCGTGTATGTATTTTACGACGAGAAGTAATTTTTAAAGTATGACAGATGTGACGGCTATGACGGCTGAAATTTTTGATTCTCACGCGCATTATGATTCTTCCGCCTTTGACGGCGACCGCGACGAGGTGCTTATCGGACTCAAAAGCAGGGGCGTGTGCGGGGTGATAAACTGTGCGACCGACCTTGAAACGGCCCGCATTTCGCTCTCTCTTGCCGAAAAATATCCTTTCATATATGCCGCCGTCGGCATGCAGCCCCAGGAGATAACCGCATCGGGCGGATTTAAAGAGGAGGATTTTCTTCCCCTTTTGTCACATGAAAAATGCTTGGCGGTGGGGGAGATAGGGCTCGAGTATCACTATGACTGTGCGCCCAAAGAGGTTCAGCTCGATATTTTCTCCCGGCAGCTTGATATAGCGCGGCGAGTATCCCTTCCGGTCATAGTACACGACAGGGAGGCCCACGCCGACACCCTCCGCCTGCTTCAAAAGCACAGGGTCAGAGGAGTGGTGCACTGCTTTTCGGGGAGCGTCGAGATGATGCGCGAGGTGGTTAAAATGGGCATGTATATAGGTCTCGGCGGAGCCGTCACCTTCAAAAACGCCCGGGTTCCGCTTGAAGTGGCAAAAAATGTGCCGATAGACCGGCTTTTGCTTGAGACCGACTGTCCGTATATGACCCCGGCACCCCACAGAGGAGAGCGCAATGATTCCTCCCTTATAAGGCTTACGGCCGAAAGGATCGCCGAGGTAAGGAACATGTCCGCCGACGAGGTGATTTCGGCCTCAAGGGAGAATGTGCGAGCCCTTTTCGGAGTGTAAGCGTGTTTGGTTAGGCATAGGGTATTCGAACACTTGTCGGTTTTTATGGTCTTAAATTCAAGTCCAAAGACTGCAAAAACTTTGCAAACAAAAACTTCATCGATTTTTGTCATTATGACAAATCATCTCTATAAAAACTGCCTTACACCAGACACAGAGGATTTTTTGAGGAATTTTCCTTTTTTGAGACGAAGGCGGGCTTATCGCCCTCCAAGGCGAAAAAAGGGAAAATAACCGAAAAAGACCTGTGTCGGGCGATAAGGGTTCGAACATCCTATGCCTAGATAACCGGCAGGCGCCCTTTGTACGGCTTCGCCCGACCATTTCTCCGCGCGCCGCCGCGTTTAGCGGTAATATGCGGCCGGTATTATGGCCGATTTTACACTAAATGTACGGCAGATGCATAATCGCACGAAGCGGGGGCTTTACGGCAGTTTTTTCTGCTTTATCCCCGTGGGGAGCAGCGGATTCCGAAAACATTGACCGTAAAAACATCAAGCATCCAAAAATATGACCGATTGCATCCGCGGATGCAAAAAGATATGAGGTGTAAAAATGAAAATGAAAAAGATCCTTAGTCTTATAATCGCATCGGCCTTGCTTTTGCCGATTATAGGCGGGTGTAATTCGGCCGATGAGGACGAAAACCCGGGCAGCAATAATTCATCCGAGGTGGTTGACATGAGCAGTTATCCCGAAACGTCACAGGTAAAGGCGGACAAGGCCGGCTATCAGCTTGAAGCCCCTGCCGCCGGCGAAGAGATCGCGGTTTTGCATACAAACAAGGGCGACATTAAAATAAGACTTTTTCCGGAGTATGCCCCAAAGGCTGTAGAAAATTTCAAGGGTCTTATAAACAGGGGATATTATAACGGGATTGTATTTCATCGTGTAATCAACGATTTCATGATTCAGGGCGGCGATCCGACCGCAACGGGAACCGGCGGAGAAAGCATTTACGGCAAAGCCTTTGAGGACGAATTCACCCCGAATCTCATTAATCTCCGCGGCTCGCTTTCGATGGCCAACAGCGGTAAGAACACCAACGGCAGCCAGTTCTTTATAAATCAGAAGGGTCCGGACGGCCAGACGGCGGCCGATTTGCGCTCGTATTACGAGGCTTACAAAACCGCCCAGTATCTCCCGCAGTACACAACCTACTACAACTATCTTAAGAGCATGTACGATTCGGACAGCCGTTACAGCCAGCATTATCCCGATTTCAATGACTTTTTTGCGGCGCAATATCCCCTTACTCCCGATATTGACATGGTTCCCGATAATGTTTTGGAGCTTTATGCAAAATACGGCGGAAACATAAATCTGGACGGCGCGTTCAGAATTTCGGGCGGTCATACCGTTTTCGGACAGGTCTTTGAGGGGCTTGAAACGGTCGATGCAATTGCCGGCGTTCAGGTGGACGATAACGACAAGCCGATCGAGGATGTTGTTATCGAGTCTGCCGAAATCGTAAAATATCAGTGAGAGTGAAGTAATATGCAGAAAAACGCTCAGGCGGACGCTAAAAATATTCTGGCCGAAAAGATTCATGCTTTTTTATTAAGGGAAAGCGAACACGGCCGTTATAAATTCAAGGCCAATTCGCCGGGATTTTCACTGGCGAGGTTCGGATTTTTTCTGTTCGGACTGTTCGGAATATTGCTGACCATGCTGCATGGACTGATCATTTACATGGCGCTTACCAGCGAGCTTACCGATCGGTTCAGGCTCGCCTACCGCTCGTTTATATTCCCGACGGCGCTGTGCTTCGTCTTTTTTGCGGCGGCGGTGCTGCTTATGTTTTTTAAAAAGGAAAAGACAGCGACGGCGTTTTCCGTAGCGTCGGTTCTGCCGATTGTTTTGGAGCTTATACAGCTTTTGTCGGACAGCTATTCGGCCTCTTACAAGACGGCTCTTGTTGTTATGTATTTTCTGACCCTTTTTGTTCCGATCTGTGCGTTTGTATGCTGTATGCTCAAACGGGCCGACCGCAAGGACGAGGAGCAGCGATGCGCCGAGGCGATCAGAAAAATATATGCCAGAGCCGGCGGCGACGGGATTATGAGCAACGAGGAGTTATCAGCCGCGGCCGAGGCCTTTTCTCCCAAGCTGTAACACCAAGCGGTTAAAAAACGACCGATTGATAAGCCGACATTATAAGCCGGCATGACATATTCGGCGATTGCGTAGTGCGCTCGGCTTTATCGACCGACGGTGGTTGCCGAAATACTGTTAAAAATAAATTAAAATGTGCAATAAGGGGGTTCGACCGATGAGTGAATACTGGGATATTCTTGACGCCGACGGCGAAAAAACCGGCAAGCGTGTAAAGCGCGAACGGTTCGGCACGCTCGGAGTCGGTCAGTACCACCTTGTTGTGCATGTGTGGATAACCAATTCTTCGGGTGAGTTTTTAATTCAGAAAAGAAGCCGAAATAAACAGCCCATGCCGGGCGAATGGGCGGCGACGAGCGGCTCGGTAAAATCGGGAGAGGATTCTCGAACCGCCGCTATAAGGGAGCTTTATGAGGAGCTCGGAATTCCGGTAAAGCCCGGCGAAATATTTTTTGTTGAGCGTTTCAGGCGAAAAAATTCCATTTCGGACATCTGGCATGTCGGGGTGGATGCCGACATAAATTCCCTTAGCCTCCAAAAGGAGGAGGTAAGTGCCGCAATGTGGGTTACTCCCGACGAGCTTAAACGCATGATAAAAAAAGGCGAATTCCACAACTACGGTATGGAGTATTTTGATACGGTATTTTCCCTTATAAAAGGCTGATGTATTTTTTAGCCGGCTTATCGACCTCGCCGGGTATGCGGAATATTTACGAAACTTTAGTTTTCTATACGCCGTTTTGGGTTTGGCTTTATTGTGCTTTTACGCTTAATCCCGTTATGTGTTTCGGGATATTCCCCGACGGCTTTTTAAAATATGTCGGACGGCATTACCGGCCGTAAATAATAATTTGCAGGTTAATCGGAGGTAAAAACTCCGATTTTTTATTTTTCGGGCTTTTCAGGGAGACGCCGTTGCTTTTTTAAGCAACGGCAAAGGAATGGCCTTATCTACGGTTTTATTCGTCCGGTAAATTTACAAAAAGGCGATTCCTTTGTCAGCGAAAGCTGACGTCTCCCTCAACGGTCATGCGGTTTGATTTTGAGAAAAAAGCGCCGAACCTCAACGCAAAAGCAGCTTTTTTGATTCAGGTAATTTGATCGAAACCGTATTTGATTCTTCCGATATGGGATGAATTCTTTTATTTGTCTTATTCGGAATTATCGGCCGAAATCGGGGGAAATCCGGTACATCCTGTGTAATACACAACAAAGATGTTCAATATATGGCGGTTGCTTTTTTTGAGATAATAGGTTATAATATACACCGACTATGAAGTATTATGGGAGAGGAGTCGGACGGCATTGAAAAAAGCGCTTGTTCTACGACTTATCTGTGCCGTTGCGGTGCTGGCGGTGCTGGCCTCGTGCTCAAACGGCGGCGAGAATCCGTCCTCCGACAGCAGCTCCTTGTCCTCCGGTTCGGTCTCGGGGGAAGCGAAAATAAACGGGACGGTAACCTTGCCCTACACCCATAACGACAGTCTTAATCCTTATGTTGCAAAATCGAAAAACAACCAGGAGTTAGGGCTGCTTTTGTACGATTCGCTTTTTGTAAGCGACAATTCCTTTAACATATTGCCCGGACTTGCAAGCGAAATAAAAAAGGATACAAGAAAATGTACGGTTGCCCTGAAGGATGCGCTTTTTACCGACGGCACAGCCCTTACGGCCGACGATGTCATATATTCGGTCGAGCGGATAAAGGAACAGCCCGAATGTAAGTATTTCGAGGGCGTTTCGATAATAAGACAGTGCTATGCCGAATCGTCGAAAAAGGTCGTGTTTGAATTTTCGCGCGAGTGCGAATTTTTTGAGTACTGCCTCATGTTCCCGATAATAAAAACGGGAACGGCGAGCCTTAAGGATGTTGATAACAAAGAACTTCCGCCGACAGGCAGCGGCCGGTATGTTTTTGAAAAATCGGCCTCGTCGGTATTGCTTCGGGCAAACGAATCCTGGTACGGCGGGAACGTCTCGGTAAAGGAGATAGTTTTATCGGCGCTGCCCGATTCGGCCGCCGTTGACCACGCTTTGCAGACCGGAACGGTCAATATATACTATTCCGATTTGTCCGATAATACCATGCCGACACTGCTTTCGGGTAAATCGTGCATCGTTCCGAGACAAAATCTCGTTTATCTCGGAGTGGGTAAAAAATCTCTGCTCTCGGGTGATAAATATTTAAGATACGCCGTATCGGCGGCGGTCGACAGGACCGATATCGTAAAGAATGCCTATTTCGGTCAGGCCGAGGCGGCAAAAGGGCCATATCACAGCTCTCTTGCGTCGGTTCAGGGACAGCAGATATTGCAGGTTACGGCCGACAAAACCTCGGCGGCCGAGAATCTGGCCCTTGGCGGATATTCTCTCGGCGAAAACGGGAAGTATTCCAAAAACGGCAAGGCCATATCACTTACCGTTGTTTATAACAGCGAAAATACCACGCGCGAGCAGGCCGCAAAGCTGATTTGCGATCAGCTCTCCCGCGTAGGAATAGACTGCACCGTAAAGGCCTGCGGATATGCCGAATATGTAAGTGCAATAGCGTCGGGCTGGTGCGATCTTTACATCGCCGAGATGAAGCTTAATCGTATGCTCGACCTTTATCCGGTGCTTACCGCCGGCGGGAACATATCCTTCAGCCAAAGCGAGCTTGAATACACCGAGCCGGAGGCATCAACCGGCGACTCATCTTCGGCGGACAAAACGGAGAAAAGCACATCCGATTCATCTTCGGGCGGGGCGTCCCATAGCGATGATGCCGCTTCGGGCGACGGTACGACCGAATCGACGTCAGGACAGCCGTCCGGCGAGCCGGACGCCGACATTTCGGGTGCGGCCGTCTCCGAAAACCATAAAACCGCCCTGCAGGCGGCGTATGAATACTACTGCAAGAACGGGTCGCTCAGCGAAATGCTTTCCTGTTTTAACAGCGAAATCCCCTTTATTCCGCTTTGTCACCACAATGCCGTTGAGCTTTATTCTCCCCGCATAAACGGACTTACCCCCACATGGTACGATCCGTTTTACGGAATCGAAAATGCCTCGGTGGAGTAGTTTTTCGATATCCGGTGTTCTATATATCCGGTATTCGGACTTATAACCGTTAACTACCCTTTTTATCAACGGGAGCATACACGAAAAATCGTTGTCTGTCGGAAGCATCCGCTTTTAAGGTCGGTTTATCCCTGCTTGGCGCATTTCTTTTAACGGGCGTAAACAAAACCGCAAGTTACGGTTTTGTTTATATAAAAATCATTAACACTCGTGTTGTGCCTGTCGGGCACAGCATTAAAACCTCGTAATTTTACGGAAAGGATGAAACATATATTATGATAATGTTTGAAAATCGCCTCGGCACGGTAAGAATATCTCAGAAATTCTTCTCGAAGCTTATAGGCAATGCGGTATCGTCTTGCTACGGCGTTACAAAAATGGTCCCGAGAGGGGGTCAGTGGTGGCGTCAAAAGCTGATGAGAAGCCGTTATTTTGCCGATACGGGGATCCGCGTGCGCGGCAACGCCGCCGGAATAGAGGTATCGCTTCACATAACGGTTATGTACGGGCTGAATATAAACGCCATTTCAAAGAGCATTGTCAACAAGGTCACCTATATTGTTGAAGAGGCCACCGGCATAAAGGTCGACAGGGTAATAGTCCATGTTGACCGCATGACCGCCGAATAAGGCGGAAGCTGTACGGCGGGACAATTGGCCCCGAGCCAAGCTCTGTCTTGCAAGAAATCTTTAAAACGGATTTTAATTACGGAATTTAAATTTATAGTTTACAATTTTTTATTTTAAAAAATCTGCCTTGTGTGTCCGGAAAAAAGACATATTTGTCTTTTTTTCAGCCCTATTTCGCCTTTGGGTAAAATCATCTTGCGCCGGGTATCGATCGATTCCTGCGCCGGATGTTTTTAAGTCGAAATCAGGCCGAAGAACCGGAGACAGCAGGAGGGGAATCATCCCTTCGGGTACGGCACTTGTTTTAAGCTACAGGAGTGATTATTGAAATGATAAACGGAAATCGGTTCAGGCTGGCGATACTTGCCGCCGCCGACTCATTAAGCGCCAACCGTCAAAAAATCGACGAGCTGAATGTCTTCCCGGTGCCCGACGGAGACACCGGCACCAATATGTCAATGACCCTTTCAAATGCGGTTGCCTCGCTTTCGAAAATGAGCGAGGATGCACCGGCCGACGAGGTTTTAAAGGAAACCGCCTCCTGCCTTTTAAGAGGAGCAAGGGGCAACTCCGGTGTTATTCTTTCCCTTTTGTTCAGGGGAATTTCCAAGGGAGTTAAGGGCCATGAGTCGGTTTCGGGCGTTTTGCTTGCCGCCGCGCTTTCAAAGGGCGTGGAGTCGGCATACAAGGCGGTTATGAAGCCTACCGAGGGCACGATTCTGACCGTCTCGCGCGTTGCGGCCGAATGTGCCAAAAAGGCCGCCGAGGAAGAAAACAAAGGTGCGGTTGAGGTTTTTGCCGCCGCCGTTTCGGGCGCGCACGACGCCCTTGATAAAACCCCCGAGCTGCTTCCCGTTCTTAAAAAAGCAGGGGTCGTCGATTCGGGCGGAGCCGGTCTTTGCGTTATATTCGACGCGATGCTCGCCTCATTTAAGGGTGAGTATGTAAGCGCGTCTGATGTTCCCGAAAGCACCGAAGAGAAGGATCAGTCGGCCGATTATCATGCCGAAATAACCTTTACATACTGCACCGAAATAATAGTCAAAAAACCCCTTTCCGACAAAAAGGATCCGATAGGACTCAGGGCCTTTATCGAGAGCATCGGCGACAGCGCCGTTTTTGTGGACGACGACGAGATAATCAAGCTCCATGTTCATACCGATCATCCCGGAAAGGTGCTTGAAGAGGGCATTAAATACGGCGAACTGATGACCGTGAAGATTGAAAATATGCGCGAGCAAAACCGCAAGCTTTTAAATGAAAAGGAAGCGGCAGAGGATAAAGCCGATGTTTACGCGGCGCCCGAAAAGACCTACGGGTTCGTTTCGGTTGCGGCAGGCGACGGCGTGGTTTCGCTTTTTGAGGATCTCGGAGCCGACAAGGTGGTAAAGGGCGGACAGACCATGAACCCCTCCACCGACGACATTTTAAAGGCGGTTGAGGCTACCCCGGCCGAGATCGTATTTGTGCTGCCGAACAATAAGAACATAATCATGGCGGCCGAGCAGGCCATTCCCCTTTCGAAAAAGAAGATATGCGTGTTGCCTACGCGCTCGATCCCTATGGGAATTTCCGCAATGCTGGCCTTTGATGAGGACGCCGACCTCGAATCCAATATAACCGAAATGCGCCTTGCAGCCGACGCTGTCGGCTCGGGACTTATAACCTACGCGGTGCGCGATTCCGAGTACGAAAATCACAACATAAAGGCCGGCGAGCTTATGGCCATGAAGAACGGCAAGCTTTCCTTTACCGACACCGATCTTACCAAAACCGTTTACAAGCTGACCAAATCGCTTTGCAAGAAGGACTCCTCCTCGGTCACTCTTATAAAGGGCAAGGACGTAAACCAAGAGACGGCCGAGGGCGTGGCGAATTATTTGAGCGAAAAGCTGCCCGAGCTTGAGGTGACCCTCATCGACGGCGGACAGCCGGTGTATTATTTTATAATCTCGGTTGAGGCTTAAAGCTTTTAATAAAGCCGTAAAAAGCGGAGAGAAAAGGGTTTTTACGACGGGATTTTATCTTGAAGGAACGGGATTTCGTTTTATAAGTATCCTTATGCTCCATGATTTTCGGACTTGCGGCATTAAAGAACGGTACTTTCCGCTTTAAACGGCACCGTTTATTCTAAACGGCGGCGAGGGCCGTTGTATTTTCGTTTATAAACAGAGATATCCGGTTTTTATAAATTTTGAAATTTCCCTATTGACAAACCGGATAAAGTGTGCTATAACAAGTAACATCGAACGGCAAGGACGCCTGATTTCAGGCGTCCTTGCCGTTTTTTACTTTTTATTCGGGAGGAATATTTATGGTCGGTTTTTCGGTTATCGACACATTCTGGGTGTTTTTGTCGGCAATACTGGTTTTCTTTATGAACCTCGGTTTTGCGACGGTTGAAGCCGGTTTTGCCCGCTCCAAAAACACCGTAAACATTTTGTCCAAAAACTTTATAGTTTTTGCGATATCGTCGCTGGGCTTTTTGCTGCTCGGCTGGGGCCTTATGTTCGGAGGAGACAATCCGGTAATAGGCACCGAGCACCTGTTCATCCTCGGCTCGGCGGATAATTCCTTTTACGACTCGACCCTCACGTCCGAGGTTCCCTTCTGGGGCAAGGTCTTCTTCCAGATGGTCTTTTGCGGAACGGCCGCAACCATTGTATCGGGCGCCGTTGCCGAGCGTATAAAATACGTTTCGTTTATAATTTTCTCGTTCGTTTTAACCCTTGTTATTTATCCGATAGTCGGACATTGGATCTGGGGCGGCGGCTGGCTGTCCCGGCTCGGCTTCCTCGATTTCGCCGGCGATACGGTCGTTCATTCGCTCGGCGGCTGGTCGGCTCTTGCCGGTGCAATAATTCTCGGACCCCGTATCGGTAAATACGGCAAGGACGGCAAGCCCAGAGCAATACCCGGACACAGCATGTCCCTTGCGGTCGTCGGCGCGTTTGTGCTGTGGCTCGGCTGGTTCGGCTTTAACCCCGGCTCGACCATGAGCTTCCAGCATCCGGCCGACGTGACCCACATACTTTTTACCACCAACGCCTCCACCATCGCCGCAATACTTACCTCCACCGTTACCTCATGGATCGTAATCGGCAAGCCCGATCTCGGCATGACGGTAAACGGCAGTCTTGCGGGACTTGTAGCAATAACCGGAGGCTGTGCTTATGTCAGCGTTGAGGCTTCCCTGCTTATCGGTGCCATAGCCGGCGTTATAGTGGTGCTGCTTGTCGGATTTTTCGATCGCATCGGCATTGACGATCCGGTCGGCGCTACCTCGGTTCACCTCGGGTGCGGCATATTCGGTACAATATGCACCGGACTGTTCGCCAAGGAGGGCGTTACCACCCTTTCGACCCAGAACGGCCTGTTTTGCGGAGGCGGCTTTAAGCTTTTAGGCGTTGAGCTCTTGGGAATTCTCGCCGTCGGCGCATTCTCCTTTGTAAGCTCGTCTATCGTATGGCTTGTGCTTAAAAAGACCGTCGGAATAAGGGTCAGCGCCGCCGAGGAGGTTGCCGGACTGGATATCGGCGAGCACGGCAACATCGCCTACCCCGACTTTGCTCTGGTTACCGAGGTTTCGGATCCTGCCGAGTTTGACGAGACCGAAATCGCCGCTAAAGCAGCCGAAAACACATCGGGCGTTCCCGTAGAAGCGGCCGTTCCGGTGGTTCATGAAACGGCGGCTCCGACAGCGGCAACGCCGACCGGCATGACCAAGGCGACAATAATAATGAATCAGAACAGGTTTGCGCAATTGCAGGAGGCGCTCGAGGCCATCGGCATTACCGGTATGACGGTTACCAACGTGTTCGGCTTCGGTGTACAAAAGGGCCACAAGGCATTCTTCCGCGGTGCGCCTATTGAGACAAGGCTTTTGCCTAAGATCAAGATCGACGTCGTGGTCTCAAAAATTCCGGTTGATACCCTTGTAAAGACCGTTCAAAAGATTCTTTACACCGGCAACATCGGCGACGGCAAGATATTTGTCTACGATGTCCGCGACGTTGTAAAGGTCCGCACCGGCGAGCACGGCTACGACGCCCTTCAGGATTAAAATACCCAAAGCCGCAAGCCAAAAACGGCCGGGGTTTTAAATAGGCTTGGTTTAATTATGCCGGGTTTAAAATGATTACAAACCGCTTAATTCACCTGACAACACAGGTAAATCTAACCGCAACCCGTCTTAATCCGAATTACAACCCGACCTGAAATGCAATCTGAACCCACACTAAAACCGGGCTTAATCAACCGTGACCGCGACCAAAATCGGACAATTCACCCTTTGTCGCACCTTTAAGGCTTTGTTTTAAGAAAAATACCTCCTTTAAAACGGTAAGCAACGCTTTTTACATGATGTCAAGAAAAACGGCAGACCGCCTTTATCTTGTCGCATGTTCCCCTTTGATTTTGCTTAAAGCCTGAAAAGCGAAAAATTAACAGCCCCCGGATCCGTTTCGGAGAATGAAAAAAGCTTTACTCTTTTCATCTTCCGCCATTGTGATCCGAGGGGCTGTTTTTTAAATGCTTGTTAAAACCGATTTGCCGAATCCGAGGCAACCGGCAAATGCAGCCGAAAATTTTTGTTTTTCGGGACGCCGACGAGAGCCGCGAGGGAAAGGCTGCATGGAGGAGGGCCGCGTGGAGAAAGGCCCCAAAATGCTACGGATTAATTGTAAGTGAGTCCGATGCATCCGACCGGCAATCCTTTTGAAAAATCATCCTGCCATAAAGCGCGCGACCGATATGACGACCGGCATTGTAAATATCGAAAACAGAGTGCATATACTCATAAGCCGGGAGGCAAGCTCGCCGTTTGTGTTGTATCGCTTGGCAAACATGACGGTGTAGGTGGCCGCCGGGGCGCACATCGGCACCGAGCAGGCGGCAAGAGGAAGCCCTTTAATTCCCAAAAGCCAAAGAATTCCCAGCGAGCAAAGCGGAATTACAAGCAGACGCAACGCACAGGCGGCGATAATTCCGATATCCTCCCGGCAGGGCTTAAGGCTGATTCCGCACAGCAGCTGACCCGTTACCACCATCGCAAGGGGGGTATTTATGGCGGCAATGCTTGAAATGGGGGTCATCATTATGTCGGGCAGCTTTATTTGCAAAAAGAAAATAATCAGTCCGATCGCCACGCCGATAACCCCGGCGTTTAAAAAAATACCTTTAAGCGGAGGCTTGGCGGAGCCTTCGTTGTAGTCGTTTTTTCGTATGACGGTCGGTTTTTCACACGACGGTTGCGCCGCACAGGGTTCGGCGGAGCCGTTGTCAAGGGGGAGCTCGGCCGATTTGAAGCTTTTGTTTTTCCGAGTTTTCCTTGTGTAAATATAAACGCCGTATGTCCAGGCGGAGATCTGAAAAACCGCCATGTATATCGACACGATGAACACCCCGTTGTCGCCGAATACGGCCTGGGTCACCGGAATTCCCATGAATCCGCAATTGGAAAAAATCGAGCCGAAGCGCAAAACGGGCCTCACATTGTCACTGCTTTTACAAAAAGCAGCGGCCGACAGCGCGCCGCCTACCGCGGTTACAACAACAAGCGCCAGGGCGGCAAGTCCCATTTCCCTTATTTTATCGGGCGAAAATTCGACCGTCGCAAAGGCCTTGACTATTACCGCCACGGTCACAACGGTGAGTAAAAGGTCGGTCATCTCTTTTGCGCCGGTCGAGGTTATTTTGCCGAGCTTTGACATAACGACCCCGACAAGCATCATTATAAAAAGTATGGCCACCTGGGTAAAAACGTCGATGAAATAATTGAGCATAAAATAATCTCCGGTTGAAACTGAATTTTTGCGCCGAGCTTATCCTCTTTTGGGAACAAAACAAAATTAAATCATATTAAATTAATGCAACGGGGAATAAACCGCAGCCAACAAAGAGAGGCTTTAAAAGAGGAGGAGAAAAATCGGGGAAACCGGTTTTTTCTTTTTATTACACGTCACGAGTGTGGCGCCGGGCGGGTAAATTGCCATAAAACAGGTCTTTTTACGCAACATTCCCCGGGAATCCCGCCCCATATAAACGGGCGAGTAAAACTTCGGTGTTTTCGTTTTGCCGTATGCCGGGAACGAGTCTTTCTCTTCCGACGAGTCGCGCGGTGTGTCGTGAGGCATTGTCGAACGGCAAGCACCGCGGCGAAGGGAAACGAGCTTGTCTGCCGATACAGGACAAAAACTGCGTGAAGGTGCCGATTTCACGCAGTTTTTAATTGATTCGGTTTAGCGGCTCCGAATTAACGGAAAAATAAGCGGCTATCTTCTGAGCTCGGCGCCTATCTCCTTAAGAGCGGCTATAACGCGCTCGACCGTCTCGTTGGTTTCGGCGTCGGTCAGGGTCTTGTCGTGAGCCCTCAGGGTCATCGAATAGGCGATGCTCTTCTTTCCCTTTTCAATGCGGTCGCCCTCGTAAACGTCAAACAGCTTTACCGATTCGAGCAGCTGTCCGGCGGCTTTTTTAATGGTCTTTTCTATCTCGCCGGCCGGGAGCGATCGCTCGCAAAGCAGGGCAATGTCGCGGGTTACGGCCGGGGTGCGCGAAATGGGCTTGTAAAGGGTCTTCGCGTCGGACGATTTATAAAGCTCGACAAGCGAAATTTCGGCAACATATACGCGCGAGCTTATTCCGGCGTCCTCGGCCGACTCGGGATGGATCTCGCCGAACGAGCCGATCTTTTTGCCCTCCGATATTATATCAGCGCTTCTTCCGGGGTGCAGCCAGCTTTCGTTCGAGCGGACTGTCTCGTATTTTGTCCCGAAAGCGTCCAAAAGGCACAAGACGGCCCCTTTAAGGGTGAAGAAATCCTCATCCTCGCCGTACATTCCGAGGCAAACGGTCGGTATTTCGTCGGGCTGTTCGGTCACCGGCAGGGATTTCGGGAAATAAACGCGGGAAATCTCAAACAGCCTTGCCTCGTCGTTTCCGCGCTTTATATTGGAGGAGAGCACCGACAGCATTGAGCTTACAAGCTGGGTGCGCATGACCGAATATTCGTCGCCCAGGGGATTGAGTATGTGTATTTCGGAAAGTCTTTTATCTTTTTCCGGAAGTCTTAAAACCGATATCGCCTTTGAGGATATAAAGGAATAGGTCATTATTTCGTGCATTCCGGAGGATACGAGAACCCTCTTTACCTTGTCGGCCTTTTCGCGATCCATAAGCAGTCTGCCCGGACGGATGTCGCCCTTCATAACGCTGCCCTTTATGTGATCGTAGCCGTATATGCGCATGACCTCCTCGGCCAGATCGGCCCGTCCCTCAACGTCGTCGCGGAAGGAGGGAACATGGCAGGTAAGATGCTCGCCCAATGCCTTGGTTTCAATGCAAAGGCTGTTGAGTATCGATACGATCTTATCCTTCGGAACGTCAACGCCGAGCAGGGCGGTTATGTCGCTTACCGTGGTTTTTATAACGCGTTTTTCGGGCAGAGGGAGCTTTTGGTCTATCATTCCGCCCACAATATCGCCGGCGTCGAGATCGTTAATAAGCTGCAATGCGCGCTTTAGGGCGTATTCGGTGCCGACGGTGTCCACTCCGCGCTCAAATCTTGCACTCGATTCGGTGCGAAGTCCGACCGCACGAGAGGTGCGACGTATGCTGTCGCGGCGGAATTTTGCGCTTTCAAGGAAGAGCTCGGTGGTGTCGGGCTTTACCTCGCTGCCCAGTCCCCCCATTACACCGGCAAGGCAGGAGGGATTATCGCGGTCGGCTATTACCAGCATGTCGGGTGTAAGGGTGTGCTCGTTTCCGTCGAGGGTGGTGATCTTTTCGCCCTCTTTTGCCCGGCGGACGATTATTTCGCCGCCTTTTATATCACGACGGTCAAAGGCGTGAAGCGGCTGACCGGTCTCAAGCATTACAAAGTTGGTAATGTCTACAATGTTGTTTATCGGCCGCATTCCGCCGGCTTTAAGGGTGCGTTTGAGCCAGTCGGGCGACTCGCCGATTCTAAGGTTGTTTACCGCCGCACCCATGTATCTCGGGCAGATATCGGTGTCCTCAACGGTTACCTTTATCAGGTCCTTAACGTTGCCTTCGGAAATATTATATTCCGGAACGGGCGGACGAAATTCGGTTTTGAGCACCACGCTTACCTCGCGCGCAACGCCGAGAATGCTCTGGCAATCGGGACGGTTGGCGGTGATTTTAAAGTCGATTATATAATCGTCAAGGCCGAGAACCTCACGCATATCGGTGCCGGGGAGGTATTTTTCGTCCATTATAAGTATGCCGTTTACCTCGGCGCCGGGCATATCGCCGTCGGTTATAAGGAGCTCTCCTCCCGAGCACAGCATTCCCTCGCTTACAATACCGCGCAATTTGCCCTTGGTGATTTTGGTGCCGTTTGGCAGCAGCGAATTGTGAAGGGCCGCCGGAACGGTTGCTCCCTCGAAAACATTGTCGGCACCGGTTACTATCTGACGGGGAGTGCCGTCCCCGACGTCAACGGTGCAGATTTTAAGCTTGTCGGCGTCCGGATGCTTTTCTGTTTTTAGAATTTTTCCGACAACGACATTGTGCATGGTATCGGCGGTGTTGATGATCTCCTCAACCTCAAAACCGGCCATCACCATTTTGTCGCAAAGCTCCTCGACCGGAACATTTATATCAACATAGTATTTTAAAGCCTTAAGTGATATTTTCATTTGGTTTTACCGCTCCTTTCGTTAAAATTGTCTGAGAAAACGCAAATCGTTTTCGAACAACAGACGTATATCGCTTATTTTGTATCGGGTGGTCGCAAGGCGGTCAAGTCCTATTCCGAAGGCAAAGCCCGAATACTCGTCCGGATCGATTCCGCACGAGCGAAGAACGTTCGGATGAACCATTCCGGCGCCGAGAATTTCTATCCAGCCGCTGCCCTTGCATACGCGGCAGCCCTTACCGCCGCATTCCGAGCAGCTGACGTCGACCTCGACGCTCGGCTCGGTGAAGGGGAAGAATGACGGACGGAATTTGACCTTGGTATCGTCGCCGTATATAACATGGGCAAACTGCTCAAGACAGCCCTTAAGATCGCACATGGTAATACCCTTGTCGACCACAAGACCCTCCATCTGGTGGAAAACCGGGGAATGGGTGGCGTCCACCTCGTCGGCACGGAAAACACGTCCCGGGCAAACCATGCGGATAGGGGGCTTCATGTTCATCATGGTACGAATCTGGGTGGCCGAGGTCTGGGTTCTGAGCATTATGCCCTCGCCGAGATAAAATGTATCCTGCATGTCCCTTGCCGGATGATCCTCGGGGACGTTTAAGGCCTGGAAGTTGTAAAAATCGGTTTCGACCTCGGGTCCGTCCACAACGTCAAAGCCCATTGAGCGGAAAAGCTCTATCATGTCGTTTTGAACAATGCTCAAAGGATGAAGTCCGCCCTTTTTAACCTCCTTTGCAGGCAGGGTTATATCAATGGTTTCGGCTTCGAGACGGGCCTTGCGCCGGGCGTTTTTAAGGGCGCTTGTCTTTTCCGAGATGAGCTGTTCGATCTGGGTGCGGACCTTGTTGGCAAGCTCGCCTACCACCGGCCGTTCCTCGGGAGAGAGTGAGCCCATCTGTTTTAAAATGGCCGTAATTTCTCCCTTTTTGCCGAGATACGAGACCCTTAACTGCTCGAGCTGGGAAAGATCATTTACCGAATCAAGGCTCTGCTCGGCGCGCTGCTTTATTTCCTGCAGCTGTTTGATTATCATATTTCATTCCTCCGTAACAGGTTTTTTATTCTTTTGGTTTTCTTGAATTTCCGTCGCTGATGAGTATGTTATGGTTAGTCACAGACGGTGTAAATCGAAATTAATTTTGCATACCGCTTTTGATGTTGCGTCGGTTCTTTAAAGAGCGTTATATAAAGGCGAAGTCCGCAACCGTAAAATCGCGTTTTTCTTTTCGATCGGCTTTTTTGTCCGGTTACAGGAAAAAGCAAAATAAAAAGACCGCGGCATATGACAAAGACCGATAACGAAGTATGCTTTAAAATATGAATTTTCGGCAGTACTCTTCGTTAAAAATATGCGGTATACGCGAGTATTACCGCATATTTTCGCCTAAATTTCTACTCGAAACTTATATTTTAAAGTGCAAAGCAGTTTTGTAAGGAAAAGATAAATCATTCGCGGCGAAGTTAAAAAACGCAGGAATACTCCCGTATTTCAAGGCTTTTTAGCTTTGCCGTGGATGGTTTTTCCCTTCCAAAACCATGCTTCGTTATCGGCCTTTGTCATATTCGCCCCGAAACGAATTTACGACGGGACGAAGGCCGCGGCCTGAAAAGGTCGCAAAATTTAAATTGCAAGCCGCATTTTTACTGCAGACCGCAAATAAACAGAGCCCACGCGGTACCACCCACGTTCGCATCATTTTTTTGCTTCGTTTTAAAAACCGTAACCGGTAACAAAATCCTTAATGATCTTTGTCCCTTTTGCTCTTTTAAACGGGCAAACCGGCTTCTTTCGGACGGTCCGTCAAAAAGAAATGCGAAAGGCGGTTCGCAAAAAAGGCAATCCGCCAAAAGAAAACCGTAAAACCAAAGGTCGAAAGGCAAACCGGCAAAATCGATGCGCTCTCATTTTCCCTGTAACGGGGGATAACCGGCACCGCTTACTTAGTTTTACCGATTTTAAATCTGAATCGGTAATTTTTGTCCGAATCGCGAGTTTTTATTTTTATCTTCTACCTCGCGGCCGTTTTCGGCGGGCTGCTAAAAGGCGAAATTCGGCAAAACGCGGCACGGAGCGGTTCCACCCACGCAAAAAACCTGAAAAGTCTTTCGCGCGCCGCTTTCCTCTCTGTTTGACCTGAACAAAATCGCCGGTTTTATGGCGTAGACCTACCCCGGGGTTCCCGTCAGATCAAGGTGCCGTGACCGTTTGCTTACTGAAGGGCTTTAAACCGCACAGACAAAAAGCACTCCCGATAATCTTTACCCTTAAGGATTAAACGGATGTTATGCTGCTTGTCCGGCCGTTTAAGCCGTCCTTTATCACTGCATTTTTTAAATTATTCAGTTTTTATCTTATCTGTTTTGATTCGGTTGATCCGGACAAACATCTTCGGGATTTACCGGAGAAAAAGCTGTTTGCGCCGGCCGTTAAAAAGGATGTTTAAAATCAATTCGGCCGCCGAAATCGGGTTTTAGATAAGTTGAGGTTGTTATTACTGCTTCTGGCCGATTATTTTGCCGAGCTCGTCCATAAAGGTATTTATATCCTTGAACTGCCGGTAAACCGAGGCGAACCTTACATATGCAACCTCGTCAATGCTTTTAAGCTTGTCCATCGCAAGGGAGCCTATAAGCTCAGACGGGATCTCGCGGTCGAGCGAATTCTGAATGCTCGCTTCGATCTCATCCACAGCTTTTTCGAGGGTATCTATGGACACCATCCGCTTGTCGCAGGCTCTGAGCATGCTGTTTAAAAGCTTTGAGCGGTCAAAGGTCTCGCGCGAGCGGTCGCGCTTGACTACAATAACCGGCAGACATTCTACCGTTTCATAGGTCGTAAATCGCTTCTGGCATTTTTCGCACTCTCTGCGACGTCTGATGTGCGAGCCTTCATCGGTGGGTCGTGAGTCGATAACCTTGCTTTTCGGATATGAACAATAGGGGCATTTCAATTCGTTTCACCGCCGAACATTAATAAACCGGCGCGTCTATGTACATATTACACGCCTTACCTATAATATATAACACAAGCATTCTGAAAATTCAAGTCTTTTTAAGCAGCAAAACGCCGCAAGAGTCGGCAAAAAGCAATTTTTGCAAAGAAAACAAGCACGACAACGCATAAGACAAAATCCGTCCGATAAAAGGCCGGCGAATGAGAGAGAATACGGGAGTTTATCGGGATTCTCCGGTAAAAACCGGCAAAAATGATTAAAGGCGGATAAAAATGTCGAGTGGGCCGATATTTGTTTGTCGGGCGTTGACTTTTACGGCCATGTTTAGTATAATGTATCGGATAAATTATGCCAATATGTCAGGCGGACGTTCCGTCCGGCAGAATTGTCGCCGCCAAACAAGTCCGGCGGTCTTACCGCTGCCGTGGCTTGTGCGGCAATCGGACAGCGGCAGCCGACGTGTTTTTTAAGCGCTTTTTAATCCATGTGCTGCGCCCGACGGGGGATAAAAGGCACAAGGGAGAATCGGTTTTTACAGGTGAATTCCTTTTTTCCTTGCTGTAAGGCCCGTAATACGACGGGAACGGTTTTATTTTTGTTGCCGGTTGCCTTTGTTTTTTTGTCTTTTGCCTTTTAGAAAATTGTTGCCTTGCCAAAGCCTTAAGGCATCGGTACGGGCACACCGCCTTTACGGCGCCGATACGCCCCGAAAAGGGCAATCGGATGTCATTTGTTTAAAAACGGAGATGTGAAAATGCAGAGAATACGAAAAGCGGTTCCCGTAATACTGCTTATGCTTTGGGATATCGTTTCGGCAGGGCTGTCGGTTTATGCGGCATTTGCCCTTTGTTATTGGATAGACAGCGGTGTTCCCGATTACTACACCAACAACCAGTTCCTCTACATGATAGGCGTTGCCATTGTAGTGGTGTTTTTTAATGCCGTTTTCGGCAATTACAGCAGTGTGTGGCGTTCGTTCGGTATAAACGAGGTTTACCGTTTGCTGCCGGCCGTCGTTATGGATATTGCCGTATTTTTCCTTGTCGACGCTTGGGCGAGGAGCTATGTCGAGCGGTACTATCCCGGCGGATCGAGCAGACTGCCGGCCGTTTGCTACGTTATATTGGCCTTGTTTATACTGTTTTGCGCCGTTGCTTCGCGTGCCTCGGTACGTTTTTGCAACAGTGCAAAGGGACGTATGAAGGGAATGTTCGCAAGCGATGCGGCCCCGGTAATAATTTACGGAGCAGGCGAGGCCGGAAGCTATCTTTCAAGCAAGCTGCAGACCCATCCGGAGGATAATCTTCGTCCGGTGGCCTTTATCGACGACGATCCGCTGCTTAAAAACAAAAAGATAAACTCGCTCAGGGTGCTCGGCGGACTGGATTTTCTCGCGGATGCTATCGACCGTTTCGGTGCGAAACAGGTTATAGTTGCAATTCCCACCGCGTCGAAGGAAATGCTTTCGTCGGTTTTAGATGTTTGTCGCGAAAAGGGCTGCAACATGCGGCGCTTCGGCACCATTGACGAGGGTGACGTTTCAAAAATGCAGCTCGGGGAGATAAATTTAGAGGATCTTTTGCGTCGCGACAGGGTCACCCTTAATATGGGGGTCGTGCGCGATTTTGTAAAGGGCAAGACCGTAATGGTTACCGGCGGCGCCGGGTCGATAGGCTCGGAGATATGCCGTCAGGTGCTTTCCTTCGGCTGCAAAAAGCTTGTGGTGTTCGATATACACGAAAACGGACTTTTTTATATAGATAACGAGCTTAAGGAGCGCTACAAAAACGGCGAATTCGAGGTCCGTCTCGGCTCGATACGCGACCGCGCCCGTTTAGAGGAGGTCTTTACCGAGTTTGAACCCCAGCTCGTTTTTCATGCGGCGGCGCATAAGCACGTACCGATGATGGAGATAAATCCGGCCGAGGCCATAAAAAACAATGTCCTCGGAACAATAAATACCGCCCAGACCGCCATTCATCACAAGGTGGAGAAGTTTATACTCATCTCGACCGACAAGGCGGTAAATCCGACCAATATAATGGGCGCATCAAAACGCATTACCGAGCTGGTCATCCAGATGATGGATACGATTTCTCCGGACACCGATTTTGCGGCAGTGCGTTTCGGCAACGTGCTCGGCTCAAACGGCAGCGTTGTGCCCTTTTTCCGCAAGCAGATCGCCGAGGGCGGCCCCGTTACGGTAACCCACCCGGATATGCGCCGTTATTTTATGACCATTCCCGAGGCGGTCCAGCTTGTGCTTGAGGCAGGTGCCATGGCATCGGGCGGCGAGATATTCGTGCTTGACATGGGTCAGCCGGTAAAAATAAGCGACCTTGCGCGCGATCTTATCCGTCTTTCCGGATTTAAGCCCGATGTTGATATAAAGATAGTTTACACCGGGCTTCGTCCGGGAGAAAAGCTGTTTGAGGAAATAAGCATGGCGGATGAGGACGTTGACCGTACGGCCAACAACAAGATCGCCGTAATGAAGCCGATCGACACCGATTATCACATGCTTGCCAAAACCATAAAGCAGCTTGAGGGAACGCTCCAAGAGGGCGATCTGCCCGGGATGTTTGCTCTTGTAAAGGAGCTTGTTCCCACCTTTACACACAAATCGGTCTGAAGCACATCCGTCCGTTTTAAAGAGGATTGAAAACCATGAAAAAAATAAGATATGCGCTTATCGGATGCGGCAGAATAGCGCCGAGTCATATTACCGCAATAAAAAACAACCGCGATGACATTGAGCTTGTCGGCGTTTGCGACCTTGAGAAGGAAAAGGCAAAGGCGCTTTTAAGTGCAAACGGATTTGAGAACATTCCGGTTTTTGACAATCATCGGGAATTGCTCGAAACGGTAAGACCCGACATGTGTGCCGTCGCAACCTCCAGCGGAGATCATGCGGCAGTTGCGGCCGACTGCTTAAAAAGCGGCGCCAATACCCTTGTGGAAAAACCGATAGCCCTTTCCCTTGCCGACGCCGATATGCTTATTTCCGTTGCAAAGGAGAAAAAGCTAACCCTCGGTGTTTGCTTCCAGAACCGCTTTAACAAGGCGGTCTGCTCAATCCGCTCGGCCATAGACGAGGGGCGCTTCGGCCGGCTGTTTTACGGTACGGCGAATATCCGCTGGGGCCGGGATAAAAACTACTACGACCAGGCCTCATGGCGGGGCACCTGGGAGCAGGACGGCGGTGCGCTGATGAACCAGTGCATACACGACATTGATCTGCTTGTATGGATGATGGGCGGAAGACCGAAGGAGGTTTTCGCCTACACCGACCGGCTTAATCATGATTATATCGAGGCCGAGGATCTCGGTCTTGCCGTAATAAAATTCGAAAACGGCAGCTACGGAATTATAGAGGGCACCACCGATGTTTACCCGAAAAATCTTGAAGAGACCCTTTGTATCTTCGGGGAAAAGGGCACCGTCCGCGCCGGAGGAAAGGCCGTAAATACAATTGAGGACTGGATATTCGGCGACCGAAAAGAGGACGTCGAAAAGCTCAAAGCCGACTGTCTTGAAAGCAGCTCGAGCGTTTACGGCTTCGGTCACACTCCCCTTTACAGAAATTTTATAGATGCGGTTAAAACCGGGGCGCCGCTTAAGGCGACGGCATATGACGGTCGTCGCGCATTAGAGGTGATTCTGGCGGTCTACCGCTCGGCAGCTGACGGAAAACCGGTGAGCTTTCCGCTTGAAAACGGCGCTACCGTCGATTATAAGGGACGTTTTAAATGAACATTCTTTACATAGACCATTATGCAGGCTCGGATAAAATGGGTATGGAGTTCAGACCCTTTTACATGGCGAGGGAATGGGTGCGCTCGGGTCATGATGTGACGATACTTGCCGCCGATTACTCCCATTTAAGGGCTAAAAATCCCGAGGCTCCGTACGATTTTTTTGAAACGGTCGAGGAGGGCGTCCGGTTTTCCTGGATTAAAACGCCGCGATATGTGGGCAACCGGGTAAGACGTATACGCAACATGTACGCATTTATAGGCAAGCTGTCGCGTTTTGCCGGTACGATTGCGGAAAAATACAAGCCCGATGTCGTTATAAATTCCTCGACCTATCCGATGGATGTTTATCCGGCGGTTAAAATTGCGCGTATAAGCGGCGCCGCGACCTGTTACGAAATCCACGATATATGGCCGATGTCGCTTATGGTGCTCGGCTCGCGGCCGAAGTGGGAGCCTGCCATGCAGGTGGTCCAGATGGCCGAAAACTACTGCTACAAAAACTGCGATACGGTGGTGTCGGTCTTACCCGACGCCGACCGTCATATAAAGGAGATCGGATTCGACAAGGTGGATTTTCACTATATCCCGAATGGGGTGTTTATCGAGCCTCAGGCGGCGTGCGAGCCGCTCGGTGGAGAGTGGACCGAACCCCTTTCGCGGCTTAAGTCCGAGGGAAAATTCATTGTTATGTATGCCGGGGGTCATGCGCTCTCGAACGCGCTTTGGTGCTTTATCGATTCGGCCGATACCTTACCAGACGGATGCACACTGGTGCTTGTAGGTAACGGCAGCGAAAAGCCCGAGCTTATAAAACGGGCAAACGGGCGGAAAAATATAGTTTTCCTCGATTCGGTCAAAAAGCGCTGCATGCACGAGCTGCTCGGATATGCCGATGTGCTGTATTTAGGGGCGAAAAAATCGCCGCTTTACAGCTACGGAGTCGGCATGAATAAGCTTTATGATTATATGCTGGCCGCAAGGCCGATAATATACGGTGTGGGCTCGTCCAACCGTCCGGTGGAGGAGGCTCATTGCGGAATAACGGTGGAGCCGGAGGATCCGAAGGCTATATCCGAAGCGGCAGGGCTCCTTATGAAAACGCCGAGGGAGCAGCTTGCCGTAATGGGCAAAAACGGCTACGATTATGTTGTGAAAAATCATGATTATAAGATTTTAGCCGACAGATTTTTACGGATTCTTGAGGACACCGCGGATAATATAAAGCGAAACAATCAAAACAGCCGTGATTTGTAACGATTATTAAAATTAACGGATCACGAGGCTTTTAGGTTAAGCTTCAGACGATAATTTGGGATTAGCATTAAATACACAAAGAAATAAAGAAAAAGAAGGTCATAAAAATGAAGATAAGAGATAAATTTCTTCCCTATTGCGTTCCTTTGCATGACGAGAGGGAAAATGCGGCCGTTTTGGAGGCTATAGAGTCTAATTGGTGGTCGCGCGGACCGAAGGTCGCCGAATTTGAAAAGCAGTTTGCCGAGTATATAGGGGTAAAGCACGCGTTGGCGCTTAATTCCTGTACGGCGGCTCTTCATCTTGCGATGAAGGGTAAGGGTCTCGGCCCGGGCGACGAGGTAATAGTAACCGATATGACCTTTTGCTCGACCGTAAACACCATTGTCAATTGCGGCGCAACTCCGGTTTTTGCCGATTGCGACAGCGAGACCGGCCTTATCGACGTTGACGGAATAGAAAAGCTCATAACCGAACGTACACGCGCTGTTGTTCCGGTGCATTATGCCGGCCGTCCGTGCGATATGGACAGGATAAACGGCATTGCCAAAAAGCACGGGCTTTTCGTAATTGAGGATGCGGCCCATGCGGTTTACACCACCTATAAGGGCAGACTTATAGGCTCCGACGGCAACCCCACGGCCTTTTCGTTTTATGCGACCAAGAACATAGCCACCGGCGAGGGCGGAATGCTTACCACCAACGACGACGAGCTTTACGAAAAGGCGGCGGTGCTTTCCTGCCACGGAATGTCCCGTACGGCATGGAACCGTTACGGCAAGGGCGGAAAATGGCGCTACGACGTGCTTGAGGCCGGCTTTAAATACAACATGACCGACATTGCGGCGGCGCTCGGCCTTGTTCAGCTTTCGCGCATCGACGAAATGCAGGCAAAGCGCGAGGAGTATGCGAAAATCTATAACGAGCGGCTTGCCGATGTAAAGGGCGTCGGAATTCTCCCCGACACCGCCCTCGGCCGCAACGCATGGCACATTTACGGCATCAAGATCAAAAAGGGCGAGCTTAAAATCGACCGCGATGAGTTTATAGATATCCTTACCGACAAATATCTTGTAGGTACGAGTGTTCACTTTATCCCGGTACACCTGCATCCGTTTTACCGTGAGCATTTCGGAACCAAGCCCGGCGATTGTCCCGGTGCCGAGCGCTTCTTTGAGGAGATAATCTCCATTCCCCTTAATCCATCAATGACAAAGGACGATGTACTGTATGTTGCTGACGCCGTGGCGGAAATTGCCCGAGATAATGCAAAATGAGGCTGTAAAGCCGTATTATGACATATTGCGCCGTAAGCGTGTATCGCTGTTTTTTAAAAGACTGGGCGATATAATAATAGCGCTTATAGTTATAATTCTTCTTTCTCCGATTATGCTTTGCGCTGCCGTGGCCGTAAAGATAAACGACGGCGGACCGGTATTCTACCGGCAGAAAAGGGTCGGCCGGGATTTACGCGAAATACGGATATTTAAATTCCGCACCATGGTGCAAAACGCCGACAAGATCGGCGGAGCGCTCACCGTGGGCGAGGACGATCCGCGTATAACAAAGCCCGGCGCCTTTTTGCGGCAGACGAGGATCGACGAATTCCCCCAGCTGTTCAACGTTTTTATAGGTGATATGTCCCTTGTCGGAACCCGACCGGAGGTTAAAAAATACGTTGATAAATATACGCCCGAGATGCTCTCTACCCTGCTGCTTGCTCCCGGAATATCGGGGGAGGCGAGCATTGCCTACCGATACGAGAATGAGCTTTTAAAGGATAAGGAGGACCCCGAGCAGTATTATATCGATACGGTCCTGCCCGACAAAATGGCGATAAATCTTAAATATACCGCGAATGTCGGCGTCTGGCGCGATATAAAGGTTCTTTTCCGCACCGTTATGTGCGTATTTAAAAAGTAGACGTTTTTATAATGTGTTTGTCAACCGATTAACGCCAACTGCCGAATTATCCATCAGGCGCGACCGATAACCGGGCGGTATCAATCAGCGACCCTTTTAACCGCCGTTTGAAAGGTCGGTAAAAGGTGCGAAAACGGTAAAACCGTAAAATGCCGCCGGACATTTTTGATCGCTTTATATTACATCACCTCACTTCCATTCCTTTATTTTAATTTATTTTTACTTTTTACTTTTTCATTTTTTCAATTAATTGAAAGGCTCGGATGAAAATGACCAAAAAAACAATATTCGGAATAAACGGGCCGGTTATAACCGTTGCCGATACACAGGGCTTCTCCATGGCCGAAATGGTCTATGTGGGACAGGACCGGTTGGTCGGCGAGGTTATAGGTATAAAGGAGGACCGCACCGTAATTCAGGTGTACGAATCCACAACCGGACTCAAAGCCGGCGAGCCGGTCGTCGGGGCGGGAGCACCGATGTCACTTGCCCTGGGACCGGGAATAATCGGCAATATTTTCGACGGAATACAGCGTCCGCTTCGCGACGTTGAAAAGGCAAGCGGCCCCTTTATAGCGAGGGGAAGCGCCGTTTCTCCGCTTGATACCGAGCGCAAATGGTCGGTTGAGGTAACGGTTAAAGAGGGCGACATCCTTGCCCCCGGAGACGTTTACGCGACCTGTCCCGAGACGCCGGTAATAACCCATAAGGTCATGCTCCGTCCCGGTCTTTCGGGCAAGGTGGTTTTTGCGGCCGAAAACGGAGATTACACCGTAAACGATACCATAGCCATAATAAACGACGACAAAACCGGCCGTCAGGTGCCGCTTACCCTTTGTCAGATGTGGCCTATACGTACTCCCCGTCCCACCGCGGCGAGACAGACCCCCGAGCGTCCGCTCATTACCGGACAAAGGGTAATAGATACCCTTTTCCCGATAGCAAAGGGCGGAACGGCGGCAATACCGGGCGGATTCGGTACGGGTAAAACCATGACCCAGCATCAGCTCGCCAAATGGAGCGACGCCGATATAATCATATACGTCGGATGCGGCGAGCGCGGCAACGAGATGACCCAGGTTCTCGACGAATTCGGAGGCTTGGTCGACCCGAGAACCGGCGCCGAGCTTAAAGACCGCACTGTGCTTATAGCCAACACGTCGAACATGCCGGTTGCGGCGCGCGAGGCCTCCATTTACACAGGAATAACCCTTGCGGAATACTACCGCGACATGGGCTATCATGTCGCCATGATGGCCGATTCGACCTCCCGTTGGGCCGAGGCCTTAAGAGAAATTTCCGGACGGCTTGAGGAAATGCCGGCCGAGGAGGGCTTCCCGGCATATCTGCCGTCGCGTCTTGCGGCCTTTTACGAGCGCGCCGGATACTTCAAAAATCTTAACGGCAGCGAGGGATCGATAACCGTTATAGGAGCCGTTTCCCCTCAGGGCGCCGATTTTTCCGAGCCGGTAACCCAGAATACAAAAAGATTTATACGCTGCTTTTGGGCGCTTGACAGGTCGCTTGCCTATTCGCGCCACTATCCGGCAATAAACTGGATGCAGAGCTATTCGGAATACGACAGGGAACTGTCCGACTGGTACTCCCTTAACGTCGATCCGGATTTCATGAAATACCGTAACGAGATACTGGTTATACTAAGGCAGGAAAATCAGCTTATGGAGATCGTAAAGCTCATAGGCTCCGATGTTCTGCCCGACAGACAAAAGCTGATAATCGATATCGCCAAGGTCATACGAAACGGATTCCTGCAGCAAAACGCCTATCATAAGGACGATACATACGTTCCCCTTAAAAAGCAGTTTTTAATGATGAAGCTCATTCTTAAGCTGTATCATCGGTGCGACGCGCTTGTGGCTTCGGGAATTCCCGTTTCGAAGGTGCATGAGACCGGCATTTTCGAAAAGGTAATGTCGGTAAAGTACGAGGTGACCAACGACAACACGGCCGCCTTCGCCGATTACGAAAAGCTGGTTGACGAGACGATAGATTCCCTTGAGGAAGCCGATAAGCTTTAAATTTGCGGCCGTGAAGCGGCGAATACAAATTGTCGGCTGCAATAATTTACATTAAATTCAACTTAAGGCGTAGTTCGGATATAACCATTACGCAAAAGCGAAAGGACAGATAAAAATGCTTACCGAACATTTGGGTCTTAATGAAATAAACGGATCGCTCGTTGCGATGAGCGGCATGAAGGACGTTTCCTTTGAGGAAACGGTCGAGCTTCGCATGCCCGACGGGACAAGGAGGCTCGGCAGAGTGGTGGTAATAGACGGAGACAATGCCATCGTTCAGGTATTTGAGGGAACCGAAAATATGTCCCTTGACAATACAAGAACGAAACTGACCGGACATCCGATGGAAGTTTCTCTTGCACCAGATATGCTTGGAAGAACATTCAACGGGATCGGAAAACCAATTGATGGATTAGGCCCATTGATCACGGATGTAAAACGAGATGTCAATGGACTTCCGTTAAATCCAGTCCGAAGAAAATATCCAAGAAACTATATCCGCACAGGTATTTCAGCCATTGATGGATTAACAACGCTGATTCGTGGACAGAAGCTTCCTATCTTCTCAGGAAACGGATTGCCACACGATCAGTTGGCAGCACAGATCGTAAAACAGGCATCCTTAGGAGATGGTTCTGATGAGCCATTTGCGGTAGTTTTTGGAGCAATGGGTGTCAAACATGATGTTGCGGATTTCTTTCAGAAAACATTTGAGGAAAGCGGTGTTGCAGATCATGTATGTATGTTCTTAAATCTGGCAAATGATCCAGTTGTCGAGCGACTGATCACACCGAAAGTAGCCTTAACGGCAGCAGAATATTTGGCGTTTGACTGCAACATGCATATCCTGGTAATCCTGACCGATATGACATCATTTGCAGAAGCGATGCGTGAGGTATCTTCATCCAAAGGAGAAATCCCATCCAGAAAAGGATACCCAGGATATTTATACAGCGAACTTGCGACACTTTACGAACGTGCAGGAATCATCGAAGGAGCGGAAGGTTCCGTAACACAGCTTCCGATTCTCACAATGCCAAATGATGATATCACCCATCCGATTCCTGACTTAACGGGATATATCACAGAAGGGCAGATCGTACTGGATCGTAACCTAAACGGACAGTCCATTTACCCACCAATTAGTGTTCTTCCTTCACTTTCCCGTCTGATGAAAGATGGAATTGGTGAAGGATACACAAGAGAAGACCATCAGGATCTTGCTAACCAGTTATTTTCTGCCTATGCAAAGGTTGGAGAGGCAAGGAACTTGGCATCTGTCATCGGTGAAGATGAATTATCATCGATCGATAAAAAATATCTGGAATTTGGAAAGGCATTTGAAGAACGATACATCGGTCAGGGACCGGAAGAAAATCGTTCTATGATCGAAACTTTGGATCTTGGATGGGAATTATTAAAGATTCTGCCAAGGAAAGAATTAGACCGAATCGACACGAAGATCATCGATAAATACCTGCCAAAAGAGCAGGAAAGCTAAA
>ERZ857998.898-NODE-898-length-38380-cov-5.858291_pt1 | contig 38380 bp, 33 predicted proteins | sample MGYA00519954_ERZ857998 | MGnify/ENA primary metagenome ERZ857998 (study PRJEB31778, sample SAMEA3449424) | human gut metagenome | biome: human gut; feature: human-associated habitat; material: faeces | place: United Kingdom | collected 2010/2012 ...
CATCTGCCTTACAAGCAGAGGGTCGGCGGTTCGAATCCGTCAACGCCCACTTTTTTTAAGAGCAATCATGATTACATGATTGCTTTTTTTATTTCCCAACCAACACAAAGAAACACCTTATTCTCCCACTATTCTTTAAAAGAAGGCTAACACAACAAAAAAGGCAGGAATAATAATTCCCGCCTTTTTGTTTCCTTTCGTATACGCCTAACGGCTTCTCCAATAGAACCTCACCGTTTCTTTTTATATAATGCAGAAGATATGACATGATCGATAGAAAATTTACCCGGTCCCGTTATGTACATCAGCACAAACACCACCAGATAAATAAAGGCCAGTTCCTTCACGGCAAACGGATCATTCCCGTGTATCACAAAAAAAGCCATTCCCATTGTAAAGACCATCGGGATCATAGCCAGACGATAAAACGCACCGAATATAAAGCCTACGGAGCAAAATACCTCACCGAAAACAGCCAGCCCCAACGACAACGTACTTCCTACACCCAATGGGTCCGGGAAAGATTCCGACATAGCACTAAAATTCGTCCATTTCTGGATACCATGCGAAAGCAGCAATACTCCGAAAAGGATACGCAACGCCAACAAAAAAAGAGAAAAAGCATTTCCTACCGGCTTGGCAGGAAAAAGAAATTTATAAACCACTGACATAATCTTTGTTCTTTCTTAAATTAGTTATTCATTTATAAAACATAAATAAAAAAGAAAAGTTTACGCGTAACCCCATAAAAAAAGGACTTCCAACACTTGGAAATCCTTTTGTGACCAGGGTGGGATTCAAACCCACGACCTTCAGAACCGGAATCTGACGCTCTATTCAGCTAAGCTACCCAGCCAAAGACAGCGCAAAAGTATATATAATCTTGCAGGAAAACAAATGAACGGGCAAAAAAAGATTACTTTTGATATTTTGCAAGCATCCTAACGACAATCACTTCCATTTTGCAAATAAAAAAAGGCACATAATTGCTATTTTGCCATTAATTAGTATCTTTGCCACGCATTATTCACAAACATAAAGCACAACAAGTATATGAGTTACTTAATTAAACCAGCAGGATATAAGGCTTTATTGAACTTATCGCAGACCGAGATGGGTATCAAAAAGATCAAAGACTTTTTCCAGCAAAACCTGTCTTCCGAATTACGGTTGCGGCGCGTCACTGCTCCGTTGTTCGTTTTAAAAGGGATGGGTATCAATGACGACCTGAACGGAACGGAACGTGCGGTCACGTTTCCGATCAAGGATTTGGACGATGCCAAAGCTGAAATCGTCCATTCGCTTGCCAAATGGAAACGCCTTACTCTTGCTGATTATCAAATCGAAAAAGGCTACGGTATCTATACCGACATGAACGCTATCCGCTCTGACGAAGAGTTGGGAAACCTACATTCTTTATATGTCGACCAATGGGACTGGGAACGCGTCATGGGAGCCGAAGAACGGAATGTAGATTTTCTGAAAGAAATCGTACGTCGCATCTACGCAGCCATGGTACGTACCGAATATCTGGTCTATGAGATGTTCCCTGAAATCCGTCCTACATTGCCCCAGCAAATCCATTTCATACACTCCGAAGATTTATTGCAAAAATATCCGACCTTCACGCCGAAAGAACGGGAAGATGCGATTACGAAAGAATACGGAGCCGTTTTCATTATCGGTATCGGTTGTAAGTTAAGCAACGGAGAGAAACATGACGGACGCGCTCCGGACTATGACGACTGGTCGACAATTGCAGAAAACGGACAAGTCGGATTAAACGGCGACCTGCTCGTCTGGGACGAAGTACTGAACCGTTCGCTCGAACTGTCCTCCATGGGTATTCGTGTGGATAAGGAAGCCTTGCTCCGCCAGTTGGAGATTTGCAACGCGGAAGAAAAAAAAGAACTATATTTCCACAAACGCTTGCTAAACAACGAACTGCCTCTAAGTATCGGGGGAGGTATCGGACAAAGTCGCTTGTGTATGTTTTACCTCCGCAAAGCCCATATCGGTGAAATTCAAGCAAGTATATGGCCGGAAGAAATGCGTCGTGAAGCCCGTGCTGCCGGTATGTACTTAATCTAATTGATAATTAAAAATTGAAAATTGAAAATTAAGGATGGATTATTGATAATTATTTCTGATATTCGCGTAATAAAGAGAATTTCCAATTTCTAATTTTCAATTTTCAATTACCATTATGGACGTCAAGATAGAACAGAGCTGGAAAGAACGATTAAGTTCTGAGTTTGAAAAGGATTATTTCAGCCAGTTGATCACCTTTGTTAAAGAAGAATACCGCCAAAGAACCGTCTATCCTCCTGGTCCCTGTATCTTCAGTGCGTTCGAACACTGTCCGTTCGACAAAGTCAAAGTAGTCATTCTCGGACAAGACCCCTATCATGAACCCGGACAGGCACACGGACTTTGTTTCTCCGTCCAAGACGGGACACCCTTTCCCCCGTCGCTCGTCAACATCTTCAAAGAAATCGAAAGCGATTTAGGCAAACCCATGCCGCAAACCGGCAATCTGCTCCGTTGGGCGGACCAGGGCGTCCTGCTTCTCAATGCAACCCTGACGGTTCGTGCACACCAAGCCGGCTCACACCAGAATAAAGGTTGGGAAGAATTCACGGATGCCGTAATCCACCGCCTGACAGAAGAGCGAAGCCATATCGTTTACATCCTGTGGGGGTCGTATGCACAACGGAAAGGCGCTTTCATCGACGCCTCCCGCAACCTGATATTGAAATCGGCTCATCCGTCTCCCCTCTCCGCTTACCGCGGATTCTTCGGGAACAAGCATTTCAGCAAAGCAAATGATTATCTGATCGCAACCGGACAGACACCAATAGATTGGTAATTATCAATTGACAATTGGAATTACTCCCATTTCTGCCCGTCACGATAGTTGCTGCTCTGGCGCCATTTCAGGTCTTTCAGCAAAGACGAACTTACTGCAATATTGAAGGTATAGGACTTATAAGGTCCCACCGGCACAAAACTGGCAGTCATCTGCCAGCAATGCAGGTCGCGAGTGATATTGCAAGTCATATAGGATATCTTATGCGTATCGAAGTCATAGGTGGCATTAAAGTTAAAACGCCAGTTCTTCGTCGGCTGGATATTACCGTTAAAGCTCAATGCATGTGTAAGCTTGTACTTATATTCGAGCTTGCTCGGGTCAAAGTCTCCATAACGCAATTGCATGCTATAGCTGAACGAAAGGCTCCAGGGTACTTTATTGACCATATAGCCATACGAATCGAACTCACCCGTATCTTTCTTGGCACCACGCAATCGGCCTCCTTCCATTTTACCCTGCTGGTCCCCTTCCTCTCCCGAAGAGATTTGTTCGAATTCCGGATCGTTCGATGCATTGGGGTCTGTCGGAGGGTTGTTGGAATCGTCGTTATTATCTTTCTTGCCGAACAATTTGCCGAACGTATCATTATTAAAGGTATAAGAGAAACTCGTACCGGTCTGGCGCAAACGGCCTAATCCTTTACCGGCCTGCCAACGCGGAATATCCAACCGGCGAACGGTCTTCGTCGCTTCATCGTAGCCATAGGTATAGGTATCGAACGTACCGTTCAGGTTCAATGTATAGCTCTTCGAAAACTTGAGACGCAAGCCTACACTCAAGTCACTCCACTTGAACGAATCGGCCGCCATATTATAACTCATCCCCAACGACAACTTATCGATCAGACTGATCTTACGCTCACCTGTCGAATCGCGATCCGACTTGATCTTCATTTCAAGATTGTTATCTAACTGAAAACTCACGCTCCCCGACTTCCCGTTAGGGGCCGTCCCAAACATACCGCCTTCAAACGGCGAATAAGAGATCTGCTGCGTCTGTCCATATTGATCTTCATACATAAGATCTTTCCAGAAACCATATTTGGAAGCTCCAAAATCAGGCGTATAACTCAACGTTACCGAAGGTTCGAAACGATGACGAATCATCTTGATCTTGTCACCCAAAAACGGCAACGGTTTATAGAAACCATATAGCGTGGTGGAAGCTGAAACGGATGTGCTGTAATCGAATACGCGGTAGAAACCATAAGTCGTATCACGCGCAACCACCTGCTTCTTCTGCATGTCGTATGCTTTTTCCACCTTATTGGTGTACCAACGTTCGGTATAATTGAACGACGGCGAGATATTCAAATACTTGAACAAAGAGAAAGTAGCACTCACCGGAATCTGGTGCTGCATGGCATTCCGCCAATCCTTCACCAAGCTCGACTTGAACAATTTGTCTTCTTTCGTATCGATACTATTACGCAGGTAACCATTGTAACTCATGGAAATCTTCTCATACCAACGTTCTTTTCCGACCGCATTCTTCCGCTTGAACGGGAAGATACGACTCATCGTAATTGTAATATCAGGCAATGTCAGCGAGATCGTCGAGTCTTTCGAACGCTGGTTCACATTCATGGTAGCCGAAATACTGAACGGATTATTCGGGAAACGCTGTGTTATACTGATACTGGACCCTTTGGTATTCTGGTTCGCATCTGCAAACCCTTGCGAGCCAGGATAGAAGCTGTTCAGGTTATTACGGTCATAACTGCTGGTCGCAAAGTTCACACTCGCCGAGAAAGTCCGGTACGGATTTGCCTTCGGGTCCTGCGAGTGTGTCCAGTTCAGCTTGAAGTCCTTAGACAAGCTATAATCGGGAAGTCCCTTGTCGCCCAAACGGGTAACTAGATAGGAGGCATTGAAACTGCCCGAAAACTTATACCGTTTCCGATAAGAAGAACGAGCCGACAGTCCCCAAGAACCTTTCGTATAGATTTCACCGGTCAAGGCCAGGTCCATATAATCGCTCAACGCAAAATAATACCCGCCGTCGCGCAGATAGAAACCACGCGAACTTTCATCCCCGAAAGTGGGCATGATAATGCCCGAAGAATAAGAACTCGAAAACGGGAAGAAACAGAAAGGCAGACCGATCGGATAAAGCGGGACGTCCTCAAACACCATATAGACGGGACCCGTCACGATATTTTTCTTCGGGCGGACTTTCGCCTTCGTCATCTGGATATAGAAATGGGGGTGATCATGCTCGTCGCAAGTCGTATACCGTCCCCCCTTCATATTCAGGACATCGTTGTCCATCTTTTTGGTACGTCCGGCCGTCACATAACCTTCGCCTTGTTGCGTGATCACATCTGTGATATATCCTTTTTTCGTACCGAAATTATAGCGCATCGTCTTGGATTCATACTGTTGGTCGCCATCTTTGAAAAGAGGATAGCCGAATTCCTCCCCGATCGAGTCGAGGCCGAAAGTGGCATACACCAGGCTACTGTCCATATTCATCTCGATTTTCTCGGACTGAAGTTCGATTTGTTGATATTTCACATCGCTTTCCCCAAATAGATAAGCCCAGTTCGCTCCCGTCATGATGATGGAGTCTTTCGCCTGGTAAGAAACCGGAGCGTCCAGCCCTGTCTGCTTCTTCGGTACACTGTCTAACGCAAGCACACTATCTTGTCCGGCAGATACGACCGTATCGCCCACAACGGCCATCACGGTATCGGTCGGGGCTATAAGTTCCTGCGCCTCAGTCATCATGTTTCCAGTGAGGAAAAGCAACAAAATAATCAGGCATTTGTATTTCAAAAACATTCCGTCGTTATTTGCAGTGTGTTACAGCGGGCAAATGTATAACAATTTAGCGAGCCAATCCCTTTTTATTCCCCTAAAAAGAGTTTACACCAGTTATCAAACCGTTCGACAGTTTCGTTTCCATACTTCGAAAGGCCCTGTTTTACCTTTTCGACAGATTTTTCTTTGTCCAGTTTCGTTTTGCTGTAAAACTTGTCGGCGTAGCAAATCAGTTGTTCTTCCAAGGTTTCCGGCATAAAGTCCCGGTGCGGAAGAGGCAAACCTCGTTCTTCAATCATTGCCAGCGTAATACCTGTTCCCGTATGCCGTTCGCACACGCGGGCATGGCGGGGATAACCTTCCGCCCGCATCAATTCGGCCCCCAGATAACCGTGGCAAATATATTCCGCATCTCCATGACAATCGATATCGGGAGCATTACAACGGAAAATACCGATATCGTGCAGCATAGCTGCCTCTTCTACAAAGGTAAGGTCAAGATTCATCTCCGGATGCATCCGGGCTATAGCCAAAGCTTTATCTGCCACACTTCTACTATGAATAACCAAAATCCGGTACGCCTCCGAACCTACCGGATAATATTTGGCAATAATATCTAAAGGGTTCATAACAATCAATCGCTTTATTGAGAGACAAAGATACGCAATAAACAAAAAGAATCGTTACTTTTGCAAAAACAAATAGTAAGGAATGAGTCTATGAGAACAGTTATCAGGTATGCCTTCTGGCTGTTAAGCCTGTTCTTAATGTCTGAAATCCAGGCCGTCACTCCACAGAAAGCCCCTCTAAAATTGGGAGCCGAACGTATGGACGTCGTTACCCGTCTGTTGAAAGACAAACAGGTCGGATTAGTAGTGAACCAAACCTCCATCCTCGAAAAGCAGCAGAAGCATTTGCTGGACGCCTTGTTGGAAGAGGGTATCAACATAAAGAAAGTGTTCGCCCCTGAACACGGTTTCCGCGGGACGGCCGATGCGGGAGCCGAGATCAAAGACAGCCGTGACGTAAAAACAGGAGTCCCCATCATATCCCTATACGGAAAGAACAAGAAGCCGACAGCCGAGCAGTTGGCCGGCTTGGACGTGGTCGTGTTCGACATTCAGGATGTCGGAGTCCGCTTTTATACTTACATCAGCACCATGCATTATGTGATGGAAGCCTGTGCCGAAAACGATGTCGAATTTATCGTCCTGGATCGCCCTAACCCGAACGACTTCGTCGACGGTCCTGTCCGCCAGAAAGGATTCGAATCCTTTGTCGGCGTTGACCCATTACCCATACTGCACGGTCTGACGGTTGGCGAACTGGCTTGGATGATCAACAAGGAAGGTTGGCTGAAAAGTACACCCGACACCTGTAAACTACATATCGTCAAGATGGAAAACTGGCGTCACGGAGATCCGTACTGGTTGCCGGTAAAGCCCTCTCCCAACCTGCCGAACGACCAGTCAATCCGTCTCTACCCTTCACTCTGTTTCTTCGAAGGGACCAATATCAGTGTCGGTCGCGGGACCTATTATCCATTCCAGATATTGGGAGCACCCGATGCCAGATACGGAGATTTCACCTTTACGCCCACCTCCTTGCCAGGTTTCGACACGAAACCGTTGCATAAAGACAAGGAATGCTACGGCACAGACTTGAGAGAATATCCCTTTACCGGGGGATTGACGCTGAAATTCCTCCTTGATTTCTATAATAAAGCAGGCAACGACCAAGCTTTTTTCTTCACCCGCCCACAATGGTTCGACCTGCTTGCCGGGACAAAAGAATTACGTTTCCAGATTGTCCGCGGTTTAAAGGAGGACGAAATACGCGCAAGTTGGCAACCGGCATTAAATAAATATAAGAAAATCAGAAAGAAATACTTATTATATCCCGATTATCGTTAACTTTGAACGGTTTTTAAACAGTACGGGTACAATTGATAAGTGCTTCTTCCTTGAAAATACATATATACATAGCGATGTTGATATTGGCCCTTTGTTTTCCGCGTGAAGCAAAGGGTTCCTCCGATAAAAAAGGGAAGGAACTGTTTAATGTCCTTGTCATACAGTCATACAATCAAAGCCTAAGTGCCTACTCCAAGTTCGACAAGCTGCTGCACGAGGAACTGGAGGAAGAGCAAATATACTCTTCCATCCACACATTCTACCTGGACTGCGAACGCTATAATGCCACAGACGAAGAAGCCCGGATGTACTCCTTTCTCGACACTTTAAGTTTCAAACCGGACATCATCATTTCCAATGACGATCAGGCTACCTATACTTTAATGGCCTGCAACCATCCGCTCGGCAAGACGATTCCGGTTGTCTTTTCAGGTGTCAACTTTCCCAACTGGGAACTATTGGAACAGCATCCCAACTTCACGGGTTATTGGGACAAGCCTGAATATCTGAAAAACATACAACTGATCGAAAAACTATACGGAAGATCAAAAATACTGATCTTCAAAACGAAAGAATTCATCGGCAGAAAAGCGTTCGAAACGTTGATGGACAATATCCAGGGACATGGAATAGCTGTTTACGAAGGATTGTATCAAACAAGGCCCCAAACGACTTCCACGGAAATCCAGCCCGGCAAAGAAGGCGCTTCTGCCTTATATACGACCTCGACAGCCAACCTGACCGCCCGCCAGCTTCTTTGGGTATTTGAAGACAAGCCTTACACCGCCTGCATACAAATCATTCTCGACTTCAATGTCCTGACCGTCGGACGCCTGGCCAATGTGCCGAACTTCACAGTCATTAACAACGGGTTCAACGACAACAGAGGGATCACCGGAGGCTATTTCACTACCTTGCAAATCCAGGCTGATTGTGTTGCCCAAACAGCTGCCCGCATCCTGAAAGGCACTTCTCCAAATGACATTCCTATTGTAGAAAGCCCCAAAACATTTGCTTTCGACTGGAAAGAGATGCAACGTTTCAACATACGGTTGAGCGATCTGCCACAGGGAAGCGTCATCTATAACATGCCACTGGAAGTCCGTTACCTAAACTATATTATTGCAGGCGGAATCCTGCTCGTCATAGCAATCGTCTATATCATCCTTCACCTCATTTACATGTACTACCGCGAAAGCGAACGGAAAAGGCAGGTACAACTCCGGTTGATCGAAGAGAAAGAGCGAGCCGAAGAAGCCAATAAGATGAAATCGGCATTCCTCGCCAACATGAGCCATGAGATACGCACACCGTTAAATGCGATAGTCGGTTTCACCAACCTATTACAAGACGAAAAGGAATTGACCGATGAAGAAAAAGACCTTTTCCGCAATACGATCAACAAAAACAGTAATTTGCTGCTGAAACTGATTAATGATATCCTGGAACTCTCGCGCATCGAGTCGGGACGGATGTCTTTCGCTTTCGACGATTGCTCTCTAAACGAGCTGTTAGAAGAGATCTACCAGACACATCACCTGCTTATGCCTTCGAATATCCGTTTCCTGAAAGAATTCCAAGAAACGGAACTTATCATTCATGTAGACCGTTTCCGGTTCACGCAAGTGATTACGAATTTCATCAACAATGCCGTCAAGTTCACCACTAAAGGGCACATCCTGTTAGGAGCTGTCTATAAGAAGGAGGAGAAAGAAGTTCATGTCTTTGTCGAAGATACCGGAAAAGGCATGTCGGAAGAGGCCCAGAAGAAAGTGTTCGAACGTTTCTTCAAGGTGGACGAATTTGCACAAGGTACCGGACTGGGCCTATCGATCTGTCAAACCATCGCCGAGCGCCTGGACGGGCGAATCACCCTTTCTTCCCAGGAAGGAAAAGGCAGCCGCTTCACCCTGGTCATCCCTTGCAGGCCGAAATAAAAAAGGCGGCCCGTCACAACCGGAACCGCCTTCCAAACATTTCACAATGAAAGTCACTTCTTTTCAATTACCATCAATTTGGTATTGTCCGTGCCATATAAAGCGATTTTATTGACCGGTTTCACCTCACCTTCTGCATCAAAGCGAACGACTTTATCCAAAGCCTGCAACAATTCACGCTCACCACTCATATCCGGACAAGCCATACGCGTTGTCGCAACCTGCGGGAATTTAATGATATTCTTGCGGGAATCGCTGTATTCGATCTGCCCCATCATCCGATTGCATCCAGCTCTTCCGGAAAGGGAATGGCGAGCCACGTCGAACTCGATGACTTGATTCGTCTCGGCAGGATTCAACACCTTGCCGTTCAACTCGACAATATTCCAACTACCATCCAGGTCGGAGAAAGTCGCTTCCACACCTTTTTTCGCCTTACAAGAAGCAAAGATACCGATACTCAACGCAGCAAGACAAAAATACATGTACTTCTTCATTTCTGTCCAATTAGTTTTTTGACAAAACCATCAACACGTTACCGTTGGCATCGACCAGCAACATTTCATTTTCGGACTGGCCGGCTTTCACACCTTTCACGTCTCCCATAGCTTTCAAGATCGCATCTTCAGTCTCCATATCCGGACAAGCCATCATGGTAGTGGCCGCGGGGTTGATCGTGATGGAAGAAATATCCTGGTCGTCCAGCACGACAGTCGAATTAAAGATATTACATCCGGCATTACCGTGAACTTTATTATCTTTCATATCAAACTCCATATTGGGCAAACCTTCTTTCAGTATTTTTTCTCCTTTTACTTCCACAATATTCCATTTACCTTCCAACTTCTTTGCATCTGTTTTGACTTCAGAGCAAGAAAACAACATCCCGACAAAAGCAGGAATCATCAAAAGTGTCAAAATAGCTTTTTTCATTTTTTACTTTTTCATTTATAATAATCACTCGTAAAGATAAGACGCCGAATCATTACAAAAAGTTCCCGACAGGCTCATTATTTAATACTCATTAACCATTCTTACACCCCATTCACAGCTTGTATTATATTTAAAGGGGTTAAAAAACCACAGAGGAACCGGCAAATCCGGGAACAATCATCTATTCATCTGCTAAAGCAGACGGCAAAAGAGAGCTTGCGGCACGAGGTTCAGCCTTACCCGTTAGTTCACCGGTAAATCTGCATTTACGGTTCAAACTTATCAATACTATAATGAATTTAAAAAAACAACTATCATACTATCATGTTTCTTATATATAACTTGAACATCATAACATATAGGCATGACAGTTTCCTTTTTAACTATCATGTAACTATCATAAATCAGTTGTTTAACTATCATTTTAGCCGTTTTACCCAAAACAGATACACTCCAAAAGTGTTAAAAACGGAATGTTTTCAGGAAAGCATAAGCCTTTTTTGCCGGAACACGTTACTTTTTTATAAGAAAGACGTTAGATTTTTTCCTCAAAATGCCCGTATCAGGGCCATTTACACCTCCATCTGAGCGGTCTTGAGATCCGGGTCTGCAGACGTCTGACACCGGGTCTCGACAAAAAAATATAACTATATTGCTGAAAATATGCTATATGTTACATGTGAAAAAGTTATTGTATTCATGATGGTATGATAGTTGAAAAAACATCCATCATGCCTACTATCATTCCACATAAGTATTGATATTCATACTACAAAAAGCAAAGCATGATAGTATGACAGTTGTTTTCACAATCAATAATAAGTTTGCAGAATAATAGTCCGAATGATGATTTACCGGTATCAACATTTATGCTCCGTCAATATCCAGACCACCGACAAAGGAGTTGGTCAATTAATAAGGCTTACAGATTAATTTTGTATATTTGTTGCAACGTATAAAATAGTATGATATGGACACAAAAGCTTTATTGAACGACAGCAGCATACATCACGGACGCAACCTCGTTTGCCTTATGAATAGAAAAGGATTTAAAGTGGAAGACCTGGAAAAGGCACTTCAATTGTCACAAAAACAGGTAGAAGAACTAATGGAGATGAAAAAAGAAGCCGGAGAATGAATAAGAGCATCGTCCTATATTTGTTACTCGCAGGACTGCTTACCTGCTTTTCCTGCACACATACGAAACAACAACCCGAAGAAGAAGGAGTCGACAGCGAATGGCTGGACAGCCTGCAACACGTATATCAATATGGCGTCTGCATCGACTCGTTGGACGTGACGGAGTACAAGATGAGAAACGGCGATAATCCCGCCGCAATCTTTTCTGCCCTCGGTTTCTCCGCCTTGAAAGCGGACAGCATTACGAAAGCCTCCATCCATGTTCTGGACCCGACCAAACTCCGTGCGGGTATGAACTATTATACATTTACAACTCAGGACAGCGTTGCCGATATACGTTATATCGCCTTTGCCAAATCACTTGTCGATTATGCCGTCATCGACCTGACAGGCGATTCGATCCTGGCATACGAATTCAACAAGCCTATTACCATCAAACGCCATTACACAGAAGGGACAATCAATTCTTCCCTTTGGAACGTGATCAAGGCAAGTGGAGCGGACCCGTTACTGGCGATCAAGATTTCGGATGTATATGCCTGGCAGATCGACTTTTTCGATGTAAAAGAAGGAGACTCATTCCGGGTGTTGTACGACGTTGCCTATATAGACGACACGACAGCCCTGAATATCACCTCCATCGAGGGAGCCGTCTTCACGCATCAAGGAAAAGATTTTACAGCCATACCATTCACCCAGGATAGCGTTTTCGAATATTTCGATCTTGAAGGGAACAGCCTCAGGAAGGCTTTCCTGAAGGCTCCGTTGGATTTCTTCCGCATCACATCGCGTTTCACGAACGCCCGCTTCCATCCGATCCTGAAACGCTATCGGGCACATCATGGAGTAGACTATGCGGCTCCTGTCGGAACGGAAGTCAAGAGTATCGGAGCGGGGACCGTCATCGCCAAAGGCTATATGGGCGGAGGAGGCCATACGTTGAAAGTAAAACATAACTCCGTATATACGACTTCCTATATGCACCTGAGCAAATATGCCAAAGGCATACAAGTCGGCAGCCATGTCGGGCAGGGACAGGTTATCGGCTACGTTGGCTCGACAGGGCTTTCGACAGGGCCTCACCTCGATTTCCGGGTATATAAGAACGGACAGCCGATCAACCCGTTACAGATGGAAGCTCCGCCTTCGCTGCCGGTCAAACCGGAACTGCGCGACAGCTTTGCCATCGTGAAGCAGACGGTTTTGGCAGAATTGGACAGCATGAGAGTAAAAAATAATTTATAATATTGATGCTATGAAATTTTTGGGTAATATCATTTGGCTTATCTGCGGCGGGTTGCTTACCGCTGTGGAATATCTGATATCCAGCTTGCTGCTGATGATTACGATAATCGGTATCCCTTTCGGGTTACAGACATTGAAATTAGGAATGCTGGCCCTTTGGCCCTTCGGCAGCCGGGTGACGGACAACGGTAATTCAGGTGGTTGCCTGTGCCTGGTCATGAACGTGATCTGGATCTTCATCGGTGGCTTCTGGATCTGCCTGACACACCTGTTTTTCGGGTTACTGCTGTGCATCACGATTATCGGCATTCCTTTCGGCAGACAGCATTTTAAGATGGCCGCACTGGCTCTTTCGCCGTTCGGAAAAAATATCGTTTAAGAGAAAAGGACAGTCTATCACCAGATAGTCCAGTCGTGCTTCCACACACAAGTGCAAGCGTCGATTGGCAGATTATTCATTCAACCAATCGAATCTGTTCCACCTCTACCGGATGATTCAAGAAAACAGAGGCGGCATCGGAGAATTTGGCAGCGGACTCGGTGGTCAGGAAACGACAGTTTCCCTGCTTTGTCAAACGGATATCCATTTCGGGATGACGGCGTAGATAGTCGGTCAGGCTCGCGGCTACGTATTCTCCCTGCGAGAATAAAGTAATTCCCTCAGGCAGGAATGCCTTGATCTTTTCGATCAGCAACGGATAATGCGTGCAGCCCAAGACGAGCGTATCGATCTCCGGATCGGCAGCCAAAATATGTTCCAAATGCTTCCGCACGAAATAATCCGCTCCCGGTGAATCGAACTCATTATTCTCAACCAGCGGAACCCACATCGGGCAGGCTTCACCCGTCACCGTCATATGAGGAAACATCTTTTTTATTTCCAACGAATAGGAGTCGGAAGTAATGGTGCCGGTCGTCCCTAAAATACCGACATGCTTGCTCTTGCTGATCTTATCCATCAGCTCCACCGTCGGACGGATTACGCCCAACACCCGACGAGCCGGGTCCCACTGTGGCAAGTCCCGCTGTTGGATCGTACGCAATGCCTTTGCCGATGCCGTATTGCAAGCCAGGATTACAAGCTGGCATCCCTCATTGAAAAGCGTCTCTACAGCCTGCTTTGTAAAACGATACACGACCTCGAACGAACGCGTACCATAGGGAGAACGGGCATTATCGCCCAAATAAATATAATCATACCCCGGCATTGCTGCTCTGATCTTATCAAAAATGGTAAGCCCCCCGTAACCGGAGTCGAAGATACCAATCGGACCTGGTACTGATGAAAACATGAGAGAAGTTGTTTATTTATATATAATTCAAGCACGGATTTCACTGAAAACGCGGAAAGAAAATAAATTTATCCGTGTAAATACGTGAAATCCGTGCCTTAAAAGATAATAGCGAGGACTTCTGTCTTCGCTATTTTATGTTTGCTAATTATATTAGTTAATACCTAACTTAGCTTTTACGAACTGAGTTGCGTCAACTGCAGCGTTACCCTGATAAAGAACAATCTGCGGATCCAGAATATAAGTATATCCTTTTTCGTCACCGACTGCCTTGATTGCATTTTTCAGTTTGTCCTGGATCGGAGTAAACAACTCACCCTGCTTCTTCTGGAAATCCTGCTGAGAAATCTGGATGAAGTTCTGTGTACGCTGTTCCATATCCTGCAATTCCTGCATTCTTCTCATTTTGATATTTTCTGTCAATGAATCCTGCTGTGCAACAAAATCGGAATATTTCTTCTTATATTCATCCTCCATCACCTGCATTTCGCTCTTATATTTGGCTTCCATGTCAGCCATCTGTTTCTGCATATTAGCAAATTCCGGCATAGCCTGGATCACTTCCTGCGTATTTACAATCGCAATCTTAGATTCTTGAGCAAAAACGCCCAGCGGGAGCATCATCAACAAAAAAATAATCAGTTTCTTCATTTTCCTATAAAATATTACTTGTTATTAATCATATTCTTAATTTGCTTCATTAAAGCGCACAAATGTAAGCATTTATTTTGAATATCCTAACTTTATCAGGACTTCATTGCTTATATCGATCTTCGGAGAAGCAAAAATGATATTCATTGACGACGCCCGATCCATGACCATCTGATAACCTTTATCTTCGGAGATTTCCTTCACAGCATTGTAGATCTCATCCTGTATCGGCTTCATCAGGCTTTCACGTTTTTTAAACAGTTCGCCTTCAGGACCAAAATATTTACGTTTCAAATCCTGTGCCTCCTGTTCTTTCTGAACGATCGCTTCTTCACGTTTCGACTTCATCTCGGCAGACAGAAATACAAGATCGCTCTGGTAAGTTTTGTACATGTTCTGCGCTTCCTGCTGGATAGCATCCACTTCGTTTTGCCATTTTTTGGAAACCTGACTCAACTGCTCATTCGTCATTTCATAAGCCGGAATATTTTTCAATATATATTCCATATCTATTAATGCAAACTTTTGTGCGTGCCCTGCAAACGAGCAGAGGAACAACAGACAGCTTAAGGCAATAATCTTTTTCATACACATGTCATTTATAGTTACACCTTCTGACTGCAAAGATAAGAGAATTGAAATTTGAAAGTTGAAAATTGAAAATTAATAAGATACAATTAACAATTTAACAGACTTGCCAAGTACGGTTCAAAGAATGCCCAAACGCAAAAAAGACAACCGGAAACAAATCCGGTTGTCTTTTCTATCTCATATTGAACATTCAATATTCAATTTTCTAAAATTCCTGACCGATAATGAAGTGGAAGTTGCTACCACCTCTCTGATCGTATCCATCAGGACGGTCGAAACCGTAAGCCCAGTCGATACCCATCAAACCGATCATCGGGAGGAAGATACGGACACCGACACCGGCAGAACGCTTCAATTGGAACGGATTGAAATCTTTCAAATCTCTCCAAGCATTACCCGCTTCCACAAATACCAGACCGTAGATCGTCGAAGACGGTTCCAACAGGAACGGATAGCGCAACTCCATCGACAGACGGGAGTAAGCGTAACCATAGGAATTGTAGCCACCGTTACCGGCAATACTACCATTCTCGTAACCTCTCAAACCGATCGTTTCGGTTGCATAGGTACTTGAGTATCCACTCATACCGTCACCCCCCATATAGAAGGTTTCGAACGGCGATTTCTTATACTTGTTGTAAGAACCCAGAAATCCGTATTCGACACGTGTCATCAATACCGGCGTACGTTTTACTGTCAGAGGAGCCAGCGGAGAGAATATCTTCGCTTTGAATTTCCATTTATGATATTCGATCATACGGAACTTGGCTTCATCTTGATCGCTCATATTCTTATAGTCCTTGCCGTCCCATAAAGACCAAGGAGGAGTGGCGGCAACCGAGAACATGAACTGGGAGCCTTTACGTGTGTACAGCGGATTGTCAATAGAGTTACGCTGCAAATTCAATTCCAAGTTGATGTTATGACAGTTACCGTTATTTACCAGGAAGTAATCCCAGTCTTTCATCATATACAACTGATAGTTCAGAGTCGCCATAAACTGGAAGTAATCATCCGGCCAGTTCAAGCGCTTACCATAACCGGCAGAAAGTCCGAACATCATGATCGACTTATCCGGGTCATAGGCCAGCTCATAGTTACCATAATTACCATAACCATAACCGTAACCGTAGCCATAACCATAGCCACCGTAGCCGCCATAGTAAGGATAGCCGCCATAACCGTAATACGGGTTATAACCATAACTGTTATTGCTCAAATAATTACTACTGATATCCGTCTGTTTGGAGAAGTAGGCGCTCACGGACAATGTATTCGGTCGTTTGCCTCCGAACCACGGATCCATAAACGATATGCTGTATGCCTGATAGTAACGTCCATTTGTCTGGCCGCTCAACGTCAGCGTCTGTCCTTCACCCTGCGGAATAATGCCTTTATATGTACTCGGATTCAGCAGGTTCTTCATGGAGAAGTTCGTAAACTTCAAACTCAACTTACCGATCACACCAGTTTGTCCCCAACCGGCAGAGAACTCGATCTGGTCATTTGCCTTGGACACAAGGTTGTATTGGATATCCACCGTTCCGTTATCTGGATCGGGTATTGGTTGCGGAACCAAGTTTTCCGGATCGAAATGTCCCATCTGTGCGATTTCACGGGTTGAACGCATCAAGTCATCGCGACTGAACAACATACCCGGCTTCGTACGGAGTTCACGGCGCACGATATCTTCATACAGACGGTCATTACCGTTAATGATCACCCGATTGATAGTCGCCTGAGGGCCTTCCTGAATACGTACTTCCAAAGAGATGGAGTCGTTTTCGACGTCCACTTCTACCGGGTCCGCCCCAAAGAAAATGTAACCGTTGTTATAATACAAGTTGGAAACGGCATCCTCGTCGGTCGTCAATCGTTCATTCAGTTTCTTCTGGTTGTAAACATCGCCAGGTTTCATTCCTAAAATATATAACAACTGTTCCGTCGGATATTTCGTATTACCGACAAAGTTGATATCCTTCAGGTAATATTTGTCACCTTCTTCCACTTTCAAGAAGATATCCACACGTTTATCGTTATAGTTCACAACACTGTCTTCCACAAGAACAGCATCGCGATATCCCTTTTCATTATATTTCTCGATAATGTGTTTCTTATCGTTTTCGTATTCTTCAGTCGTAAATTTCTTCGTGCTGAATGCTTCCAAGATACTGCTCTTCCAGTCGTTAAACAGGCTGAACTTCTCGTTCGTCTTTTTCATCGCCTTTTTCAAGTCGCGATCAGTCAACGCACTGTTTCCTTCGAAATGGATCTTATGGATTTTGGTCTTTTCGTTCTTGTTGATGTTGATATCTACGATCACTTCACCTTCATGTGCGATATCGTCTTTCTGAAGGATTTCGACATCCACATTCTTAAAGCCTTTGCCATCGAAGAACTTCTTGATCAGCGTGGTCGCACGATCGATCAGGTTAGGAGTCACCTGGTATCCTTTACGCAACCCCAGACGGGCTTCCAGATCTTCACGTTCCCCCTTCTTGATACCATGATAGTTGACTTCCGAAATACGCGGACGCTGTTTCAATTGGATTTCCAACCAAACCTGATCTCCCTCTATTTTAGTTGCCAGAATCTTTACATCCGAGAATAGTCCATGTTTCCAGAAACGCTTTACAGCATCTGTAATCGCCCCGCCCGGCTCAGGTATAGTAACCTCATCCCCTACCGACAAACCGGAAAAGCCTATTAACACGAAATCATCATAATTCTTAATCCCTGTCACCTTGATATCCGCAATTTTATACTTTTTGGGAGGTGACGAATAGGAAATGACCGGCACTTCTGCCGGCTCTTCAACCTTGGTAGTGTCAGTTTCCTGAGCAAAAGCCCCGAAAGCAAATCCCAGAAACATGAAAAACAGCACTATTCTTTTGTACATATAACAGCTATTGTTTATAAGATTAATTGCTCGCTTGTCTTACCGAAGCGCCGTTCACGCTGCTGGTAATACAATATAGCTCCATACAACTCTTCTTCTCTAAAATCCGGCCAATACACATCGGTAAAGAAGAATTCGGCATATGACAACTGCCAAAGCAGGAAGTTGCTGACGCGTTGTTCTCCTCCGGTACGGATCAATAAATCCGGATCGGGAATACCTTTGGTTGTCAAATAATCCGAGACGACAGCCTCGGTTATATCGTCAGGGTTTATTTTTTTCTCCACCGCCTCCCTGGCCAGACGCTTCACGGCTTCGGTTATTTCCCAACGGGCCGAATAACTTAAAGCCAATATGAGCGTAACACCCGTATTGGCTGAAGTCTGTGCAATACAATCCTGCAAAGTGGCATATGCATCTGCCGGCAAGCGATCCAGATTGCCGATCGCCATCAGACGGACGTTATTTTTCATCAGATCGGGAGTCTCGCGATGGATGGCTGCGACCAGCAAGCTCATCAACGCCTGTACCTCCGCCTCCGGACGATTCCAGTTTTCTGTCGAAAACGTGTACATCGTCAGATATTTCAAACCCACGGTTGTAGCGGCTTCCACGACTTTACGGACAGAGACAACGCCCTCCTGGTGTCCATAGCTCCGGTCTTTTCCCTTCGCTTTGGCCCAACGTCCGTTACCGTCCATAATAATCGCCACATGCTGCGGCAATCGATTTTTATCTATTTGTTCAATCAGCGACATAGTGTTTTCATCTATAACTACTGTATATTATCTATATTCTTCGCATTGTTGCAAGTCCTGCACCGCGGACCGAAATCCCAAGTAACCGTAAACAACAAAAAAGAATACCAATCTTTATTCTTCAAAAAACTACCTTTCATATGGTAGGGATCATCCAGAAACGCATTGCTGTCGTCCGTCACGTCCAGACCGTCGCCAAATAGCTTACGGAACGAGAACTCGCATCCCAGGTTGATCCTGTTCTTAACCTTGTATTTCAAACCTACACCGAGCGGAATGTTCGGACCGGCAAAAGTCTTCCCGCTACCCGGCGCTACCGTCACCCCCAATCCCATAAAAATATAGGGAGTGAAACGTCTTGCGTTTGAATACGCAAATTTATCACTGTACGGAAAGAAGTTGAACTCCATCTGCCCGCCCAGTTCGATCAGGCTCCGACTGAAAGAACCTTGTGCACGGTCCGGAAAAACATTCTGCTGCCCTTCCGTCGTACCTGAAACCTGCCCCCACATCAGATTGGTCTTTAAAGCCCACCTGAAATTGGGATTATAGCGAAAAACGGCTCCGAACGCGGGATTCAGCCCTTTGAAAAAAGCGTTCTTGTTGACATCGCCCATATAAAAGGCTCCGCCTGCCATTCCTCCGATCTCGTATTTATATTCTTGTGCGTGAAGACCGGTCATGCAACCGGCCAAAAGGACTAATAAGAGTATGCGCTGAAAGAAAGTTGAAGTCATAATCGTTTTCTGTTATAATCTATACCTTCTTTTCTAACGCCGAATCACTCATAAAATTATACGATCCTCCACGAACTTTCTTTATACTTAAAAACCCAGACGGTTAATACGGCCGCGCCAGATTTGATTTAATACATTCGAACTATTGGTTTCTTTTCCACCGAAAAGATACATATAATTATCCTTATCCACGTAGATAGAAGAGAACCCTCTTGCCTTGAATTCCTGCGGCATTACAACCAATGTATCCGACAGACTCCAGTTTACGCCGCCGTCACGTGACAGGTAAATGTCAGAAGAGGCCTTACCTGCTTCATCGATACCACTCAACATAAACATTTTATCGTCATATTCCGCTACAGCGACCCCCTCCTGTTTATCAAAAGGCGCCGTTTCATCGTCCGTCAACTTCGCCCAGACTCTTCCGTCTTCCGTCGCCCAGGCCGTATTCGTCAGTTTATTATCCTTATCTCTTCCGGCAACCACTAACAAGCGGGCACGGAACATCGAATTATAGGAAAGATTACCGAATCCGGTCAAAGGGAAACCTTCGTTCAGAAGAGTTCCTTCGTTCCATACCTTCGCTTCATTCATATACCCGTAAACCAACGTGCCATTCTTGTCGATAACCGCACTAAGGGCTGACGGCTGCTTACCGGTTGCCGTAAAATCATCTTCCACATCTATAGTTCCCAAAAGGGCTTTTATCACCGGTGCATTTTCGACTAGCGACCAAGTCTGGCCATCGGCTGAACTATAAAGGATACCTTTCGTCGTAACGGCATAAAACGCATCTTCATAAGCAGTAATCTGTGACAAACGGATTTCTCCGGCAGGAAGCCCCGATACAGACAGTTCCGTCCAGTTCTTTCCATCCGTAACGGCCGAACGGTACAACCGGTAGCCTTCGTTTACGTTTACAGGCTGCGTATACATATAATAAGACTCGCCACTTCCTTCACCGAAAACAACTACCTTTTCTTCCTTGACAGCACCGTCCGTAATACCTTCCTTGTAAACACCCCAGACCATCGAGTCGGGAACAACCTGGTGAATATTGACTTGCGCGATGTATGTCTTTGTCGTTTGGCCGTCCCACAATGTGTTCACGAACTTAACCGGTTTGGAGAAATCCAAAGAGTCTTCCAGGTTCCAGTAGCTTAACGTATCACTGATAGCTTCCTGCATGACCTGACAAGTATACACCGTAGAAGCCAGCTTAACCGTACAAATCACTTTTTCATCCAGCTTTGTTCCATAAGGCATTGAATCGATATTAAATATTTTCCCTTCCACCTGATCAATCGTGAAAACGACATCTTTCAAACCCGGGATAGAATCATTCGACAAAGAAAAAGATAGAATCTGACAATCTTTACTCAACTCATATTGCGTATCATCCGAACCCAAACAAGACGACAATAACAGAGCACAACATCCGGCTATAAACAGTACTATTCTATTTTTCATCAAAAAATAAGTTTGTTGCATATAAAGGCACAAAAGTAGAAACATTTTTTGCTTTATACCCCATATAGGAGAATATTTATAATATTTTAGTGTCGTTACGAATTATAAAGTTCATTTTAAGCCTTTTGTTTCCAGGTTTCCAAAAGATGTCCGTGCCTCTGTTCCGTACCGGTCAACACGCCAGGAACAGCAGGCGCTTTTACACCCGCACCCAAAACGACCGGAGCCGTCTCAACCCAGGCCTCGTCCCACAGGCCGGCATCAAGGAAGCTTTCCAGCAGTTCCGCACCTCCTTCGACCATCAACGAATTCAAATTCTGCCCATACAAATATTGCAAGACTTGCGACAAGACCTCCTGCCCGAAATCAATCTGCACATACTCGACATTCGGTCGGCTTTCGACTTCGACAGCTGTAAATACGAGCGTAGGCACCGCGCCATCCAGCAGATGCGAACCGACCGGCAACTTCAACGTCCGGTCGAGAACCACCCGGACTGGAGAACGGCCAGCCCAATGCCGCACAGTCAGCGACGGATTGTCTAACAACGCCGTACGTGTCCCGACCATAATAGCCTCCACTTCGGAACGAAGCCGATGAACCCTTCGGAGAGTCTCGGCTGAAGACAAAAGCACCGAAGGTACAGAAGCATCTTCCCTCCGGATATCCATAAACCCATCTGCGCTCTGGGCCCATTTCAGATAGACATAAGGGCGTTTCCGTATCTGGAAAGTCATAAAAGCAGGATTCAAGGCACGGGCCTCTTCTTCCAGCACACCCGTCACGACTTCGATACCTGCCTCGCGCAACATGCGTACTCCTCGTCCCGACACTTCTGGAAACGGGTCCAAAGTGCCGACCACGACGCGCGGGATACCTTTCCTTATAATCAACTCCGCACAAGGAGGTGTCTTTCCGTAGTGGGAACAGGGTTCGAGACTTACATAGATAGTAGAATCCCGCAAAAGCGCTTCATCCCGAACGGAAGCCACCGCATTCACTTCGGCATGCGCTTCGCCACATTTGCGATGAAACCCTTCCCCTATGATCTTCCCTTTATGCACAATCACCGCACCGACCATCGGATTCGGAGCCGTATTGCCTTCTCCACCCCGTGCAAGCTCGATGCAGCGGGCCATATATTTCTCTTCGACAACCATCTTCTTTTGTTCTTTATTCAACAAAAGTACTACTTTTTCTTGGAATACAGAAGAACGAGGAAGATGATTTGAGATACAGACAATTAAAGGATTTTTGATTGGCGTGTAAACGCCACGAAAAACCATGAAAACGCCAATTGAAGCCTGAGTCGCGTTACCTATTCGTGACCAACGGAAATCAGGCTCTTTATGGCACAATATTAAGCAATAAGTGGCTGAGATGGTGGAAGCCGGGATGAAGTCCAAAAAGTCATACGAAAAAATGCTGATGGACGGAAAGCTGAAGAACGCCAAGCAGGAACTCTACTGGGATATGTTCCTGTTCTGCATCTTCACGGGATTGAGCTTTTCGGATATGCGCAATCTGAAAGAGGAAAATATCGTGACTTACCTCGATGACCACCAATGGATAAAAATCAACCGACAAAAGACCAGCGACTACTATATTGCGATCCAACAGAGTACCGATTGAAACCGTTAGCTCTATCCTTGGTCATAAGAACATTTCCACGACTCAAATTTATGCGAAAATCACCAAGGAAAAGCGGTTGGGAAATATTGAAAAAGTGTGAACCGTGCCGTGAAACGGGTGCTGAAGGCGGACGTGTTGAACGATTATGAGGTAATAAAGCTCGTCCGTTTGGACAACGGGTTGCTGATGGAGTTCTACTCGTTGGAACTCATCATCGTGTTATCCTACAAATGGAATACCTTTTACACCAACCTTTTCCGCAAATGGATGATGAAACGGATGTTTGAATCAAGAAAAGAAAGCCGTCATCAGAATTTATCTTTACGAATAACGACTGATGGCGGATTTCTTATTTTTACTTTCCGTGATTGATATGAGAATTAAGCCGTTCTCTCATTTCACTGATTTTACCATTCGCTCGATGCATCGTTTCTTTTGCTCCATATTGGGGTGAACATATAGGTCAAGCGTTGTGGATATGTTGGCATGACCGAGTAATACGCTGACGGTCTTGTAATCACAGCCCGATTCTATGCAACGGGTGGCGAAAGAGTGGCGCAGTCCGTGAAATTTCAAGTCGGGCATATTGAGTGAAGCCATGAAACGCTTGTAGAACGAACGATATGTGCGCGGTTCGGTGGGCTTCGCATCGTTTGTTACCACATAGAAAGCAGGATTTACGACTTTCAGCAACGGCTTTATCAGCGACAAGGCTTCTCGGCTAAGGGGAATTTCACGGCACGAGTTTGCCGTCTTCGGTGTGTTGATAACTATTTCGGTGTGCTTCTCATCGGGAGTAATAACATAGATTCGCTCAATGGTACGTTGAACGGTCAAAGAGCCTTTCTTAAGGCAAATGTCGCTCCACCGCAAAGCGCAGATTTCACCGATGCGCAAGCCCGTAGTTAAGCAAAGGTAGATGCCTAAACTTTGGAAGTTGAAGTTGGCACGGATATGCGCCAAGATTTTCTTGTGATCGGTAATAGACAGCACTTCCAACGGTTTCGTAGCCGATGATGTGGGGTACTTTATATCCCATTCGGCATGGAGAAGCCACGACTGCTTCACCCCGTACTTCATCACCATTTTAAGGACTATGAGAATATCCTTTATGGTCTTGACACTGATACCGTTTTCCAACTTCTGCAACACAAACTGCTGCACATCGGTTTCGGGTAATTCACACGATTCTCCAAATGCCGGAACAATATGGTTCTGCACAGTGAGTGCATAAGCGGCAAAGGTGGAATCTTTCACAAATGGTCGCTTGTATTCGAGCCATGCGACCGCAATCTCTTTAATTGTTTTCAGATTCATAATGATATGGTATATAATTCGGAGCAACAACGCTCTCTAATTATATACTCATAGCCAAATGAGTACTTTAAGTTCCACATTTGAGATTCCCGGAGTTCAGTGGAGAGTGGAAAATGTGTACTATAGGCGAACTAACTACAAAAGTGGGTAGTGGTGTAACGCCAAGAGGTGGGGAAGCTGTATATAAGACAGAAGGACATCCTTTTGTACGTAGTCAAAACGTTGGTTTAGGAAATCTTCTGCTGGATGATATTGCTTTCATTGATGAAGAAACGCATCTACGCCAAAAGAGCACAGAGCTACAATTCAATGACGTATTGCTTAATATTACAGGAGCATCTATTGGGCGTAGCGCATTAGTAGACAAACAAATAGTCGGTGGCAATGTAAATCAACATGTTTGTATTATTCGTACTAAAGAAAATCTTGTTCCTTCATTTATCTGTAGCTTTTTATTGTCTAATTATGGTCAGAGACAAATAGATAGTTTTCAAGCAGGAGGAAATAGACAAGGGCTAAATTTTGAGCAGATTAAATCTATCAAGATTACAATACCCTCAAAAGACGAGCAAATAAAAATCGCTAAGTTATTGCGTGCCATTGACGAGCGCATCGCTACTCAAAACAAAATCATTGACAAGTTACAGTCCTTAATCAAGGGAATTGCACAGAATGTAGCTCGCAACAATAAACCCAATATTCGCTTATCGGAATGCTTGGAATGTAGTTCTTCAACGCTACAAGAGAGCGATGTTTGTAAAAACGGTACATACCCTGTGTATGGTGCAAATGGCATCGTTGGCTATCTCGATAATTATAACACAGAGAAGGAAGCCGTCTATATTATTAAAGATGGTTCAGGTGTTGGAACCGTTTCTTATGTTACTGGAAAATGCTCTGCAACAGGGACATTGAACACCTTACAAGCAAAAGAAGGTTATTCACTTCAATACCTTTACTATATGCTAAAAGTGTTCAACTTTGAACCTTATAAAACAGGCATGGCTATACCTCACATATATTTCAAGGATTATGGTAAAGCCAAAATATTTTGCCCATCATATACAGAACAACTCAAATATGCAAGATTACTGTCAGCAATAGATAACAAACTATCGGCAGAACAGAGTATTTTAACCGACCTTAGTTTGCAGAAACAATACTTGCTTCGCCAGATGTTCATATAAACATCTGGCGAAGCAGATACTGCTTTTGAAGTATATAAAGATTTAAGACATTATGATTAATATCTATCTTGTCTTGAATTTTATCAAGAATCATTGCTTTCTGCTTTTGTTCAGAAATAGTGGGCAATGTTATTTTTAACTTTTCCAATGGGGTTCGTACTATTTGCGGCTGGCCAGATCCAGAAATTATACTATTGAAGTTATATGCAGAGAGATAATGATATAAATATTTCTTGTACACCTTATCTTGATACTTATCTGTATTTATCACCATTGCATTTCCAGTTATCCAAGACATTGGCTTGGTATAATTCACCATGCCACAAGTATTTCCACGACAAGTTATACAGATTTGTTCTGTTTTATGGTTGTAATCCTTATATTTACCAATAATACCATTTGCCCCATATACAAGAAAACCATCTTCTGTTAATTCTGCTGAAGATATTGTTTGTGGCTGATATATTTGTGCAATTTCACTTAAATATACATTATCGCTACCATTTCTTTGCATACAACAAACTCTTAGTCCCTTGATTAAGGACTGTAACTTGTCAATGATTTTGTTTTGGGTGGCAATGCGTTCATCTATCAATGATAACAACCTCGCAATCTTATTCTGTTCCTCCATCAAAGGAAAGCACAAAGAGATTTTAGATAATCCGTCTTGACCGATATTGAAATGTTGTGCACCAGCCCCCATTCTACAAGTTCGCTTTCGTGCTAATGGGGTAGATAGTAAATACTTAAAAAATAACGGATTGTAGTCACCAATTTTACGACCACGAATGACAAAACCTCCATACACAGCTGTACGATTATCCATATAAACGTTAGCACGACCAACATCTTCTAATGTTTCCGAACTACGTTGAAATAGGATGTCTCCTTTTTCTACGCTAAAATTTTCAATTTCTCTTTCAGTTGCTTCTACCTTTCCTCGAATACTATCATAGTTAATAGTTCCATCGGCAAGAATATCCATAACGGAAATAAAAGGGAGTCCACGTCCAATGCGTTTCACATCTGGATTAAGACCATTTTTGAAATCTAAATATTCAGCAAGTGCATGTTCTTCCCACTCCTCCGTAAACTCCGGAAATCTCAAATGTGGAACATTAAGGACTTTATTGTCGTTATTATTTGCCATAGTTATTTTTAATCTCTAATCAAATTTCGTTATGCTGCAAGAAAAACTGCTACGATATGTAGCAGTTTCAATATGCGTTTAAGTCTTATCCTTACTCTTTATCGGGGTTAATATCAAAGGACAACAAGTTGTCGCCATTATTGAAACGGTCGAAATCGGAGCTAAACAAACGGTCTTGAACGATACGGTATTTCTCGAATTCCGATTCGGCAAATTCCTTGGCGAACTCTGCCGTAATCTTTCCTGCATCGGCTAATATCGCATCACCTCCAGCTTCGAGGATGATGTCAATACGTTTTGCCCAATCTTCCATAGTCATCGGAATGTGACGTTTCGCCATTCGTTCTGCTAAATCAAGAACAGCATTGACTAATTGCGCCATATTTTCCAACTCGTTTTCTTTCAGATAGTTTTTTGCTATAACCACATCGGGCTTCACTATCTTTCCGTCAGGAGCATTTTCCCAAGAGGTAAGCCCCATGTGTTCTTTCTCGGAGTTTGCACGTTGCACGATAAGTTCGGCAGCCGTATGCCCATGTACGGCATAGTGCATTTTGTTCTGAACCTTTTTGAAGAACAGCCGTGTAGTGGGCGCATCGCGATTGTAGTCAATGGCAGTGGCGTAAATATCGGTGAGTTTTTGGTAGAAACGGCGTTCACTCAATCGTATCTCACGGACTTCAGCCAACAAGTGTTCAAAATAATCCTCACCGATAAAAGAACCGTTTTCCATGCGTTTCTTGTCTATGACATAACCACGGATGGCAAATTGGCGCAACACATAGGTACACCATTGGCGGAATTGGGTGGCACGAATGGAATTGACACGGTAGCCCACAGAGATGATAGCATCAAGATTATAGTATTGTACTTCTTTAGTCTGCGTTTTTCCGTCTATAGCCCCATGCTCGGTGGTATGTGCAATTTTTGCACATACCACTTCCTTATCCAATTCACAAGTGTCGAAAATATTCTTCAAGTGCTTGGTGACAACCGTTCTATCCACATCAAAAAGAGTGGCAATAACTTTTTGTGTCGCCCAAATGCTTTCATCTTTATACAACACTTCAACCCCTTGCTCTTTGTCTGCGACAGTAAATATCAAGAACTCCGCTGTGCTGTTTCTTATCTCGAACTTTTTAGCCATAATCTTACCCTCTTCGTTTTATTCTACAATTCCCAGTTCACGAAGGTAGCCTTCAATCTCTTTGTCAAGGTCAGCACGTTTGGCTTCCAATTCCTTGATTTCAGCCATGACAGCCTTAATGTCGATAGGCTCTTCCTCTTCAAAGGTATCCACATAACGGGGAATGTTCAAATTATAGTCGTTATCGGCTACTTCCTGCAAGGTGGCGAGGTGGCTGTACTTTTCTATCTCGGTGCGATTGCGGTAAGTATCTACAATCTTGTCGATATGCTCCTTGCGTAGTTTGTTTTGGGTCTTGACCTTTTCAAACTCCTTGCTTGCGTCAATAAACAAAATATTATCGTCCTCCTTGCGGCATTTCTTCATCACGAGAATACAAGTGGGAATGGAAGTGCCGTAGAAGATATTGGCTGGCAAGCCGATAATTGCGTCAATGCAGTTCTTCTTCTCGATAAGGAAACGGCGGATAACGCCCTCGGCATTACCACGGAACAATACGCCGTGCGGTACAACGCAAGCCATTGTACCACCATCCACAAGATGATAGAGCATGTGCAGTATAAAGGCATAGTCAGCTGTCTTGCGCGGAGCAAGGCGACCGGCACGGCTGAAACGGTCATCATTGTTGAACTTGTCGGCGGCACTCCACTCTGCGGAGAAAGGAGGATTGGCAACCACGGCATCGAACTGGGTGTCACCGAAAGCGTCCGCCTCCAAGGTGTCGCCATTCTCTATTTGGAAATTACTGAACTTGATACCATGCAGCAACATATTCATACGGCACAAGTTGTAAGTAGTGGGGTTTTTCTCCTGCCCGAATATCTCGTATGCCCGTCCCGTATGAGCTGCACGAATAAGCAGTGAACCCGAACCGCAAGTAGGGTCATATACATTGCGTAAGCGAGTATGTCCGATAGTCACTATCTCGGCAAGAATCTGGCTCACTTCTTGCGGTGTGTAAAATTCTCCGGCTTTCTTGCCCGCTCCAGCGGCAAACTGAGAAATCATATATTCATAAGCATCGCCGAGAATATCTATCTGCGTAGCTTCGTCCGCTCCGAAGTCAATGCCGTTCAAAGCAATCAGTACATTGGATATGAGCGTATTCTTGTCATCGGTAGTTTTGCCGAGCTTGGGCGAAGCAAGGTCTATGTCTGAAAACAAACCTCCAAAATCGTCCTCACTCTCTTGTCCGAGCGTACTGTCCTCAATGCGCTTCAGCGAACGTTCGAGAGAGGGAATAATATTCTCCTTGCGCTTAATTGCGTCAATGATAGAGGTGAAGAGATATTGCGGCTCTACAAAATAACCGATATTTTCCAAACACTGCTTCTTGACTTCCTCTTGAAGTTCAAGGGCATCTTCTTCGCCTGACTGCCACAACTGTTTGAAAGTGATTTCGTCATCTTCAAGCGCACGGTCGGCATAGTTCTCTATTTTTTCAGAAAGGTACTTATAAAAGATAAAGCCCAACGAGAAGTACATAAATTCGTTGGCTGACATATTGCCGCGCAGGTTGTTGGCAACCTCCCAAAGCTGGGCGCGGAGTTTTTGTTGGAGTTCTTCACTCATGTTCTTAAACAGTTTTGTTTTCTACAATGTTTATTTCATTATCAGCTTCTTTTTCAAAGGCTGTCCTTAAGTCATCTAATATTTTTCCGTTGTACGAGAAATACTTGCTCCCCTGATAGGCATTTGAAGGTGTTCTCTTTTCTTCCGGAAGAAACGTACCGACAAAAGGAGACAATTTGTAAATTCGTCCGTCATATTCGATGGAATCATCACTTGCAACTTTCACTTTCAGATTGGTAGGGATAAAAGTAATATATTCACCTATCTTGATATGTACCATGCTGAATTTGAATCGCTCCCGTTTTTTCGGTCGAGAAAATTCTGATTTCTTTTCTTTCTTTTCGGGGTGCGCTATAATAGGTTTATTGTCCTCATATTCAGTTATGACCGCATCGTCAATTGTCAAAGCGATGTCTCTGAAAATATCAAGAGCCACTTTGGGGTCAACATTAAAGAATTCCCTATTTTGCCGAATACGCAAGTCTGTCAATCGGTCTATTGTCTTATGCACAAGTCTTTCAACCTCATTGAATTTAGAAGTCTTCATCGTGGCAAAGATTTCAAAAGGCAACGGCACAGCGGTATTGTCCAACTCCTTTGAACGAATGTCAACGGGACGAGTACTTTTACCTATTTTCACCCAATCCTCTCGAAAACTGGGATTGGTCAGTATATAAACATAGCCGGGGTCATTTGTTTTCATACGCCATCTTTTAGTCCCAAGAGAATGTTCTGATAATATTGCGCAGACGGTCGAGAATACGGTTCACGGTTCTGCGCGTCTTTAGCAACCCGAGGTGCTTCTCCTTGACTGCCGTTTGAATGATTTCGGGTTGCACTTTTTGTGAGAAGTCATACTCCGAGAGGAAACGGTTCAGCAGTTCGGTAGGCAACTGCTCATCTTCCGCAAGGCGGTCAATGGCTTTGCCTTTTTCCTGACGGATATATTGGTTGAGCCGTTCTTCGAGGTCAACAGAACCATCCGCTTTCTTCTTGCGCTCCACGAAGCCCTCCTTGTCTTCATCTACATTCTGGCGGATAAAGCCGTCAATCAGTTGCGACTTGCTGCGCAGCTCGGCATCTTTAATCATTGTGTCGATGATATGGCGGCGTTGTTCCTCATAGTTTTCACTGAACGGATTGAGTTCTGCAATCAGCTCGAGGATATAAGCCACATTGATAATGTCGCTGTGCAACAGTTCAAGACAGAAGTCGATGTCTTCAAGTCCTATTTCGTCTTCGGTGGAATTATCCTCAATGGAAGTGCCGCCTACGGTAGTGCTGTCAAGGAACGTGTCGTGAATGTCGAGGTACTTACTTCGGAAGTCGTTGTACTGTTGTTCGGATATGCCCAATTCGGGGTCATCCTCCGAATAGTCCTCGTAGATTTGTATCTCCGCATGTTTCTTTATCAACTCACGGAAAGCGAGAATGAAGTCGCGCTTTTCGGGTTCGGTCTTCAACGCATCGACAGCCGCAGTGTCGGGATATTTGGCAAGGAAATCTTTGGCGATGTCGGCATATTCCTTTTTCACCACCTCGAAAGCCTCGCGGATGATAGTGCCCGTACCCCCGTTGCTGAACAGTTTTATGGATTCGTCCACATTGCTCTTGAGGTCGCGGAAACAGACAATCTTACCAAAACGTTTGCGCTCGTTGAGTACACGGTTGGTACGTGAGAACGCTTGCAACAATCCGTGGTATTCCAAATTCTTATCCACATACAGCGTGTTCAGCTTCTTGGAATCGAAGCCTGTGAGGAACATACCCACGACCAAACAAAGGTCGAGCGGTTTCATGTCGGTTTTCTTCTTTTTCAACCGCAGATTGACATCATCGTAGTAAGCACGGAAATTCTCGATGGAGAAATTCGTACCAAACATTTGGTTGTAGTCGTTGATGATTTCCTGCATATCGTCAGCCTCCGGCACGGATTCGTTGACAAAACCGCTGTTCATGCCCGTCAGTTCATCGTCCTCGTTAGGGTTAGATGAATAGGTGAAGATTGCACCGATTGAGATTTTAGGATTCAGTTCCTTGAAAATCTTATAGTAACGAATGAGCATCGGCACATTCTGCACGGCAAATAGCGCGTCAAACTCACCGTCAAAGGTGGATTTGCTGAAATTGTTGAGAATGAATTTGGCAATCTCGTGCATACGGCTTTCCCGTCCCGGTGATACCTCCTCGTTGCCGTGGTAGTATTCCACCAAAAAGCCAAGTACATTCTCATCAGCAATGGCATCTTTAATCAGGTACTTGTGCAGACACTTGTCGAAGATTTCTTCGGTGGTACGGTCGTTCTTAGAGTTCTCCTTGAATATAGGTGTCCCCGTGAAGCCGAATATTTGCGTATTGGTAAAGAAGTTGACAATATTTTTGTGGCTCTCACCGAAATGGCTACGATGACACTCATCGAAAATCATGATGATGCGCGACTTCCTCACTTCATCCAAACGCTTGCTGTACCATTGCTTCGTAACGGCTGCATTGAGTTTCTGAATGGTAGTGATAATGATTTTCGAATCGCTTGAAAGTTTCTTCGTCAGTTCATCGGTGTTGTCCGTGCTATCCACTGCACCGGGTTCGAACGCTTCATATTCCGATTGCGTCTGCGTGTCAAGGTCGTGACGGTCCACCACAAACATCACCTTATCCACGCCATCCAACTCCGAAACGAGTTGTGCCGCCTTAAAAGAAGTAAGAGTCTTGCCAGCTCCCGTAGTGTGCCAAATGAAGCCGTTGTCGGTAGAGTTCTGCACCTTATCCAAAATCTCCTCCACGGCATAGAACTGATAGGGGCGCAACACCATCAGACATTTGTCACCCTCATGAAGCACGATGTATTTGCTAATCATCTTACCAAGGGTACATTTATCAAAGAACATTGCTGCAAACAGACTGAGGTCGTTGAAGGGGTTGTTATCCTTGTCCGTCCAATTGAAAGTAAACTTGTAGCCTTGGTTGGGGTTGTTGGCGAAATAGCGGGTGTTTACACCGTTGGAGATAACGAAAACCTGTATATAGTCGAACAAGCCATGAAACGATGTCTTATGGTAGCGTTGCACTTGGTCGTAGGCTTGGCGCAGTTCCACCCCTCGCTTTTTTAATTCGATTTGCACCAACGGCAAACCATTTACCAATATCGTCACATCATAGCGGCATTTCTTCCTACCCTCAATGGTGATTTGGTTTGATACCTGAAACTCATTCTGACACCATTGTTTCTTATTGAGAAATTCCACCCACACACGTTCCCCATTTTCGGTTTCGAGTGGATAGAGGTCGCGCAGTTTCTTGGATTTTTCAAAGCGTGAGCCGCCCTCCAAATGAAGCAAAATCTTTTCAAACTCCGATTCGGTGAAATGTTCACGCCCTATTTCCGCAAGTTGTTTGCGGTTATGTTTTTCGAGCTGGCATTTGAAATTATCGCGGAGATTGCTTTCTTCTTCAATCTTCACGTATTCATAGCTCATTTGTTCAAGGGCATGAATCAGAGCATTTTCAAGTGCGGCTTCACTTTGTACAGCCATGGTTTATATTAAAGCGAAAACTCCTTCGCTATCCCTGCGAGGCTGACCAAAGCCTATAAGACAACGAAGGAGTTTCATATGTTGTTTTAATTGCTTTCTCAGGTCATTAGCAGTCCGATAATGAGTGCAAAGGTAGCAATTTTTATCGGTTTTTCCTTGCGCATTTGAATAAACAGTATAAGAGAAAAGAGAGAGTTTATTATGTGTAACCCTATATTCACCACAAGGTATCGTTGATTTTGGAATTATCCGACTTTGGAGGATAATCCTGCTCCCTGCAAGGACAAGGCGTTTAGAGTTACTCGAATCGTTTCGGGCAACCCAAAACATACCTTGCGATGTTCTCGGGACAAAGGTACAAAGATTATGAAAAACCAGCGGGAAAATATATTTTCACCGTAGAAAAATTTTTGTTTCACTGTTTGGAAACCTTTGTTTCGATATCGGAAAATTCTTTCTTTGTTTGGTTGCAATTTATCTTATGCTTACTTTTGCCCAAAAACAAAATATGACTGAAACCATCGCATACATTAAGGAATCATTGAGGGATCTATACCCATCCTCCGAGGTCAGCAGCCTAGTTCGTTTAATTATGGAGCGGGTTTGTAATATTCAGCCGCATCATTTTTTATTTTGTAAAGACAAAGAACTGCCAGAAAGCGAAAAAAGCCGGATTCATGACATAGTCGAACGTTTGAAGCAGATGGAGCCTATCCAATACATATTAGGGACAGCCGATTTCTACAGCCTTCAGTTCGAAGTGGACCCGTCCGTCCTGATACCGCGCCCGGAAACCGAAGAACTGGTCGAGCAGGTCATCCTCGACAATGCAGATAAAAAGATCAAGATATTGGATATCGGAACGGGAAGCGGCTGCATAGCTGTCACACTCCGGAAGCATCTGAAAAAAGCAAGCGTGATTGCGACGGACATTTCGGCGGAAGCGCTCGCGACCGCCCGCCGGAATGCCAAACGCAACAACACAACGGTCACTTTCATCCAGACAGATATCCTAGACCCGGAGAAAGCGGAAATGGACATTCCGTTCATTCTGGACGTCATCGTCAGCAATCCGCCCTACATCAAGGAGGAAGAAAAAAAAGACATGGAGCGGAACGTGCTGGACTACGAACCACACCTGGCTCTTTTCGTCCCTGACAACGACCCGCTGCTCTATTATTGGCATATCGCCCATTTCGGAAAGAAAAAACTGAGAAGAAACGGCCGTCTCTACTTCGAAATCAATGCGGCATGCGGCAATATGGTTGTCGAGATGCTGGAGGAAGAAGGCTACAAGAATATCGAATTGATCCAAGACCTGTCCGGCAAGGACCGGATCATAAAAGCACGCAAATGAAACAAGTCAGTGAATCTGAAATGCTTCACCGGGCAGCCGCCTACTGTTCTGCCAGCGAACGCTGCATCCAGGATGTCGAAAAGAAAATCAAAGCGGCGGGATTGGCCGGGGAAGAAAGCGACCGGATCGTCTCCCGCCTGCTACAAGAACGTTTCATCGACGAAAGCCGTTTTGCACGCTATTTCGTAAACGACAAATTGCGCTTCAACAAATGGGGACGTGTCAAGATCAACTACGAGATGCAGCGGAAAGGCATTCCGTCCAGTATCCGCTCGGAAGCGCTGGAAGGTATCGACGAACAAGAATATCGCTCCATCCTCCATTCTCTCCTGAAAAGCAAAAAGAAAGCAACCCGTGGTAAGGACGATCGGGAGGTTTACGCCAAACTGCTCCGCTTCGCCGCCGGACGCGGTTTCGAAACAAGGGAAACAAGCCGCTGCCTGAAACAACTGTTCAACGGGAATGATTACGAGGATGATTTTGAATGACCTCCTCAACCTTTTCTATCCCCGCCTCTGCCTGCTTTGCCAGAGGTCTTTAATGGAAGGGGAAGAGCATATTTGCCTGCATTGTTCGAATCATTTGTCCTACACGCATTTTACGGATATGGAGACGAATCCGGTCTGCCTGCTTTTACAGGGAAAAACATCTTTCGTTGCCGCCACCGCTCTGCTCCACTTCACGAAAGGGGGAAGCGGGCAAAAGCTGATCCATTCCTTAAAATATCATGGAAACAAAAAACTCGGATACGAACTGGGACGCATGGCTGCTACCACCTACCGGGAGACAGGGCTGTTCGACACCGTCGATCTCCTTTTGCCGGTCCCGCTCCACCCGAAAAGAATGAGGCAAAGAGGTTATAACCAGTCGGAATGGATCGCATACGGCATCCGTTCCGTCACTGGAATCGCGGTCGACACCTCATCCTTGTCCCGCATAAAAAAGACCGAAAGCCAAACCCGCAAGCAGATATTCGAACGATCGGAAAATGTAGAGGACATTTTCCGTGTAGAGAACACCGACACGTTGAAAAACAAACACATTCTACTGGTGGACGATGTTATTACGACCGGTTCCACCATGAACGCCTGTGCAGAAGCTATGAAAGCCATATCCGGCATCCGGATCAGTATTTTAGGCATAGCTGTGGCATAAACTCTCCTTAAACCTGCTATACAATATATATAGCTTATTTTTTTGAAGAACTACAAGGTTATCTCATTCCCTTTGTCTACCTTTGCAGACTGATATAAACATTTTTATTAGGTTGTATGAAAACACTGGAAAGATTAGTAGCAGAGAGATTATTAAAGATTAAGGCGGTCAAATTGCAGCCGGCCAATCCTTTCACATGGGCATCCGGTTGGAAATCACCAATCTACAACGACAACAGAAAGACACTTTCCTATCCGGAAATCAGAAGTTTCATTAAACTGGAGCTGGCTCGCACAATCAGCGAAAAGTATGAAAATGCCGATGCTATTGCTGGTGTTGCAACCGGAGCAATCGCCCAGGGTGCATTAGTTGCCGACCTACTGGGTCTGCCGTTCGTGTACATCCGTTCAACTCCTAAAGATCATGGATTGGAAAACCTGATTGAAGGCGAACTGAAACCGGGTTCAAAAGTAGTGATTGTAGAAGATTTGGTTTCTACAGGTGGTAGTAGTTTGAAAGCCGTACAGGCTGTCCGTAATTTCGGTTGTGACGTTGCCGGTATGGTTGCCATTTTCACGTATGGTTTCCCTGTTGCAGTAGAGGCTTTCAAAGAGGCAAAAGTTACATTGACGACTCTAAGTAACTATGATGCCGTGCTGGAAGAAGCATTGCGTACAGATTACATTGACGAATCCGAAATCGCAGTCCTTCAGGAATGGCGCAAAGATCCGGCAAACTGGAATCCCGAAACAAAGTAAGTAAAAATGACTGAATTTGTTAGTGAAGTGAAAACGATCCCCTTTAACGAGGATCGTATTTTTAATATGCTGTCCGACCTATCCAACTTGGGAAAGGTGCAGGACCGCATACCTCAAGATAAGATTCAAGATTTCGAGTTCGATAAAGACTCTTGCAGTTTTTCCGTCGCACCGGTAGGCAAGATAACCTTCCAGATCGTGGAACGTGAACCGAACAAGACGATCAAATTCACGACCACGAACTCGCCTGTCCCCCTGTTCCTTTGGATTCAGCTAAAACAGGTAGAAGAGAACGACACACGGATGAAAATAACCGTCCGCGCCGAACTGAATCCGTTTATCAAACCAATGGTATCAAAACCATTGCAGGATGCGATCGATAAAATATCGACCATGTTGGCATCCCTGCCTTATTAAATGTTTTTTTGATGGCTCAGAAACTTTGGGAAAAGAATGTTCAGGTAGACCAGGAAGTGGATACCTTTACGGTAGGCAAAGACCGTGAGATGGATCTCTATCTCGCCAAGTACGACGTGCTCGGCTCGATGGCTCACATCACCATGCTGGAAAGCATCGGGCTGCTTACCAAAGAGGAACTGACGATCTTGCTTGCCGAACTGAAAAATATCTATGCCGTTGCCGACTGTGGCCGGTTTGTAATTGAAGAGGGCGTGGAAGACGTCCACTCGCAGGTGGAACTGATGCTGACACGCAGCCTGGGTGACACAGGAAAAAAGATACACAGCGGACGTTCACGTAACGACCAAGAGCTGCTGGATCTGAAGCTGTTCACCCGCGCACAGATTCAGGAAATCGTAGAGTTGGTATCCGACCTGTTCGAGGTGTTGATCTCGCAGAGTAACCGTTATAAGGACGTGCTGCTTCCCGGATATACACATTTACAGATTGCCATGCCGTCATCATTCGGACTTTGGTTCGGCGCCTATGCCGAAAGCCTGACCGATGATTTGCAGATGATGCAGGCTGCTTATAAAGTTTGCAACCGCAACCCGTTGGGCTCTGCGGCCGGATATGGCTCTTCTTTCCCGCTGAGACGCCAGATGACAACAGATCTGCTCGGCTTCGACTCGCTCGATTATAATGTCGTTTACGCCCAGATGGGACGTGGCAAAATGGAACGTACCGTAGCTTTTGCCATGGCCGGCATTGCGGCAACCCTTTCCAAACTAGCTTTCGATGCTTGTATGTTCAACAGCCAGAACTTCGGTTTCATCAAGTTGCCGGACCAGTTCACAACAGGATCCAGTATCATGCCGCATAAAAAGAATCCGGACGTATTCGAGCTGACGCGTGCCAAATGCAACAAGCTGCAAGGATTGCCCCAGCAGATCACACTGATCAGCAACAACCTTCCATCAGGCTATTTCCGCGACCTGCAGATCATAAAGGAAGTATTCCTTCCCTCTTTCGACGAGTTGAAGGATTGCCTTCGCATGGTTACGCACATGATGCGGGAAGTAAAGGTGAACGAGCAGATCTTAGACGATGACAAATATGCACTCCTCTTTAGTGTGGAAGAGGTAAACCGCCTCGTTTTGGAAGGTATGCCTTTCCGTGACGCTTACAAGCAGGTAGGATTAAACATCGAAGCTGGTAAATTCGTCCCTGTCAAGAAAGTTCACCATACGCACGAAGGAAGTATCGGAAATTTATGCAATGACCAGATTTCCGCCTTGATGCAAAATATCATGGACGGTTTCGCGTTTAATAGAGTAAACGAGGCTGAGCAACAGCTGTTATCCTAATAAACGATGAAACGGTTTTTATTTTGCTTACTTATATCATTAGTTTGTTCGTGTTCGAAATTCGAAGAATCGGATATACCCTATGCACCGGTATATTTGGAACTAGACCTGCGCTTCGGCGACAAAGATCTGGTAGGCATATACAATCACAAATCCATCACTAAAGCCCGTACTGCCGGAGAAAAGACGGGCTTTTCCGGTGTTTTGGTTGTATGCGGAATCGACAATTACGGAAATGCGACCTACTATGCATTTGATCTGTGCTGTCCCCACGAAGCCAAAAAGAATATCATCATAGAAGCCGACAATGCAGGAAAAGCAATTTGCCCGGAATGCGGAACTGAATATGATATCGGCTATGGGACCGGAGCACCGACAAAGGGCGTATCGCAATTTCCATTAAGAAAATATTACATGACTCCAGTATCGTCCGACAGACAGGAATGGGTTGTGAGAAACTAAAAAAATGCGTTGCCCTGCATTTTTTTATTCTAAATATTTGCAGAAACAAAAATTTCATCTACCTTTGCACTCGCAAACGAAAACAATGCAACAATGCGGAAGTAGCTCAGTTGGTAGAGCATAACCTTGCCAAGGTTAGGGTCG
>ERZ857998.899-NODE-899-length-38376-cov-3.997651_pt1 | contig 38376 bp, 45 predicted proteins | sample MGYA00519954_ERZ857998 | MGnify/ENA primary metagenome ERZ857998 (study PRJEB31778, sample SAMEA3449424) | human gut metagenome | biome: human gut; feature: human-associated habitat; material: faeces | place: United Kingdom | collected 2010/2012 ...
CGGTCACCGATCCAGTAATTCTTGAAATCACCGAATGCGACGGTAAGCGCACCGGACTGAGCGGTCGGGACATAGGGGCTCGTGTAGAGCTCGTAACCGAGGAGCTTGTCCGGCTGACCCGCCTGAACGGAAGGCTGCCAGAGGTATGCGCCGTTGCCGTCCTTCAGCTTGCGGAGGATGGACACGGTCGCATCGTTCATAAGGAACTTGGCGTTCCTGCGGTACGGGGACTTCAGTGCGTACACGAGGCTGATGACCTCGTCAGCGGTGATCGCAGTCTGGCTGGCAGCGGTGACGCCGACGGTACCGCCGTTTTCGGTAAAGATACCGGTGGGCTGGTTCGTGCCGGTGCCGACGCAGAACGCCTGTTCCTCGGCAATGCCGAAGGCGCGGGCGAACTCACGAATGAGGTAGTCCTCGATATCGAACTCGGCGTCCTGCAGCAGTTCCACGCTGACGCGGCAGAGGTCGGTGAGCTTGAACGCGTCGATCTGCTTCTGGCCGAAGGTGGGATTGCTCTCGGTGTAGGCAGCGTTCTCAGCAGTCCACTGTGCGGTGGAGTGGCCGACCGCCACGGGGATCTTGCGCTCATGATGCGTAGTGATGACCTTGGCAAGACGACGGATCACGTTCTCCTCGTCCAGCGCGGTCACGATGTTGTGCTCAAAATCCGTCGGAACAAGGAATCCGCCGTCCACGTCCGGGCTGGTGGAGAGCACGTTGTGAAGCAGAGCCTTGCAGCGCAGGTGGCGACCGAAGTCCTCCTTATACGCATCCGACGCTCTGCCAGACTTCCTGTCCATCTGCGCCGTCTTTTCGGGAGCGGCGGTCAGGGGCTCGCTCATGGGTTTGTTGAGTTCGGCCTCGTGCGCATCGCGACGCTCCATACGCTTGACCTCGTTGGTCAGGGCGTCGAGTTCCACTTCCATCTTGGAATAGGTTGCGTCGTCCTCTGCGGACAGCACGCCCATATCGTTTCTGTGGGTATTGAGAAAACCTTCCATGGTGTTCCACAGAGCGGCTCTCTTGTTGCGAAGTTCAGTAATGTTCATGAAAAGAATCCTCCTGTTACAGTAGTTTTTTGTAGAGTTCAGCCTTCAGTTCCTGTACGGAGCGTCTGGCAGGTTTCGGTTCTGGTTTGCATTTTCCGGAGATCTTGTTGATCAGCGCCCGTTCCACCGCAGAAGCGGAGAACGCATAGCCCTCGGCGTCGGTACTGTGCTTTTCATCCGTGAGGATGCCGTCCGCAAAGCCAAGCTCCACTGCCCGCTTTGCATTCATCCACGTGGTGTCGTCCATCATGTGGGAAAGCTGGACCCGGGAAAGCCCGGTTTTCAGCTCATACGCGTTGATGATGCTTTCCTTCACCTCGGAGAGCATGTCGATCGCTTTTTCCATGTCCGCGTGATCGCCAAACGCCATCGTCGCAGGGTTATGGACCATCATGAGCGCGGTCGGTGCGATCAGCACTTTCGTTCCGGCCATAGCCACAACGGACGCAGCGGAAGCCGCAACGCCATCGATCTTGACTGTGACGTCGCCCTTGTAGTCCATGAGCATGGTGTAGATCTGGCTTGCCGCGATACAGTCGCCGCCGGGTGAATTGATCCAGACGGTGATCGGGCCGCTGCCGGAAAAGAGCTCATCTTTGAACATGGCCGGGGTGACGTCGTCGTCAAACCAGCTTTCCTCGGCAATCGTGCCGTTGAGCTCAAGAACTCTCTCTGCCGGAGCGCTTTCGTCCGACTGGTTTATCCAGTTCCAGAACTTCCTGTTCTTCATTGGTTCCGTCCTCCTTTCCATCGGATTCGGTATTTGCAAAAGCACCCGCCTTCGAAAGCGGGAGCATGTTGCCGTTTACGAGATAGAGATCGCCGCCGTCCTCTTCAGATATGCGGTCGAGGTTCTCCAGTTCCCGGATGTCGTTTGCGCTCATCCAGCCGTTCTGTCTCGCCGTGGCGTACCCGGACATCCGGCTCTGGTAGTCGCCCCGGAGCAGGCCTTCCACATTGAATTTCACGAAGTACCTCTGCTTCTCCGAAGGCAATAGCAGAGAACGCTGGATCGACTGTTCCCATCTCACGACCCACGGATCGAGCGTGTACTTCACGAACTCAAGGGATTGCTGCTCTATATTGGAAAAGCTCGACTTCTCAAGATCTCCGACCATGTGCGGCGGGACCCTGAAGATTCGAGCTATCTCGTTGATCTGGAATTTGCGCGTTTCGAGGAACTGTGCCTGCTCCGGGGAAATGGAAATCGGCGTGTACTTCATGCCTTCCTCCAGAACGGCGATCTTCCCGGAATTGGAGCTGCCTCCGAACTGGCTCATCCATGCATCGCGGACCTTTGCCGGGTCCTTGATTGTGCCCGGATGCTCCAGCACGCCGGAAGGCGCGGCACCGTTGGCGAAGAACTTACTCCCGTACTCCTCCGTAGCGATCGCAAGCCCGATAGCGTTCTTGGCCATGGCGATGGGCGAGTATCCAACCAGCCCGTCAAAGCCGAGACCGGGGATATGCAGTACATCCGAGGGCATGAGCACGACCAGATCGCCCTTAGTCGTATGTGCCTCATCCGAGGAACGTTGGTACTGGTAGTACAGCTGGCCATTGGCGTCCCGGTTCACGCTCATCTTGTTTGCCATGAGGGGGTAGAGGCCAACGACCTCACCTTTGCCGTTCCGGATGATCTGCGCATACGCGTTTCCGTAGAGCAGCAGGTGCGTCATGAGCGTTTCCCGGAATACGAACGAACTCATCTCCGGATTCGGCTCGTTATGCAGCAGCAGGTACAGCGGGTGATCCGTCGCTTTCTCCTTACCGCCGTCATCCTTATACCGGTACAGGTGCAGCGGGAGTCCTGCGATTGCTTCCGACAGGATACGCACACAGGCATACACTGCCGTCATCTGCATGGCGCTGCGCTCATTCACGATCTTGCCGGAGGAGCTCCCGCCCATGTAAAAGGCGAAGCTGCTGCCGGGTGTCCGGTTCACAGGCTTATCTCTGGATTTGAACAATCCGCTAAAGATTCCCAATCCGTATCACCGTCCTTTCAAAAATGAGCATAAAAAAAGCACCTGCATAGCAGATGCTGTTGATAGTAATCGAGGATATGAGGTTTATTCTACTGACAACGAGCTGGCAAAAGCATAAGAAATGGTATCAAAGAGATCTGTTTGCTTATAGGCATCTTCTGAATGCATATTATCAATGATATCATCCTTAGTTTTATTACCAAACAATCGTATTACAGCATCTAAGGTATTAACCTCTTCGGACGATAGAAACCGAGGAACATACCCGGAAGAGCATTTAAATAAATATCCCGTTCCTTGTTCAAACTCTACTTCTTCACAATGAACATCTTCAAGATCATTGAAGAATTTATAGCCATAAGGCAATGCACCCATTTGCTTGCACTGATATGCTAAGCCAGAAATAGATTGTCCATTTCGTTTAAAGTTCAGGAAATCCGAATACCATAATAATTTCATTAGCTTGACAGTATATAGCGATGTAACACGAACACTTGAAGCAAAATAATTGATCATATCAGCAAGTTTGTTGAAATCCAATTTAGCTTTGCCGTGTTCCATGCCGGTAGACCAAGCTATGGCTTGTGCAGCTTCAATTGCAGCCTCAGTATACTCCTGCCTTCTTGATGCAAACATATCTGAAGCTACCCGCTCATATTTTTTATAACTTTCTTCCTTGAGACTGTCTTTCGCTTTATGTAGTAGATCCAGAAACCATTTGGGATCATCTTTGATCTTTCGTAGCATTTTATCATGTGCTGATGTCTGAATCTGAAAACTCATATAGCGAGTTACTGTCTTTTGACCCCAGCCGAGAACTTCTGAGAAATCTGCTTGGGTTATTTGGTACTGACTCAGAATCGATGCGATTTCTTGAGAGGTGAGCAGACCGACAGTCTTCCTATATGCGTCCTTTGCACTTATATCATTCTGTCGGATCTGCTGCTCCGTTGCATAGTATTCATCTGCCTTTTGGCAGTACTCATATAAGGCATCATAATTAACTTTGACTCCGTTAATTATGTTGCTCTCCTCAACCTTGCACGTTTGCTGTTCATGTTCCTCCATGCAGCAAGGGCACAGTGCTATATTCTTTTTCTCGATCATTGCTCCTTGCCTCCTCCTTTTGACCTTTCAAGCATATGGGAATACTGTTTTTGTGAATGGAATAGTCGTGTGATGAAACGACATTACAAACACATAATTCTTACCTTGCAATTCAACCCTTAATTTAATATATATCTCCTTCGGACCCGGATATACCTTTCCAAACTCTCTCATTTCAGAGCGGTTTGGCATATTGATGTCAGAAACCGTTCTTATATAGTTTTTCACAGTGAGTGCCCGTAATTCTCGTTTTAACGCATTCACAGGATCTTCATCCGGAAATAACTCAGCTATAGTATATCTGTTTGTAAACTGTGGTGCCCGGTCAATATCCACTTTGCGAATGACTTGTAATTGAATAGTAGCCCCATTGTCCAAAGCATAGCGCAGTCTATCTAAGTAAGTTTTGACTTCAAGTTCGGATTCTATTCTTTCTGCCATAACACCCCTCTTGGTATCAATTGATACCATAATAGCATATAATATTGAGTTTGTCACTATGTTTTTCAAAATTTACAAAAAAAGTATACCCCGCTTATCATATACGCTTTCTCCCGTATCGTTCCCACACCGGATGGCGCGGTCGAGTGCCATGATCGTCGCCACGGCACCGTCGATTTTCTCGGTAGACTTCTCCTTGTCCGGCTTGATGTTTCCGGCAGGATCGGTCCGCACGTAGATGCTGTCCATCATCCAGCGGAGCACCGGATGCCCGGCATGGGCGATACGCTGCTCCAGAACCAGCTTCATGAGTTCCTTGGTGGGCGGACTCATATCCTTGAACCCCTGTCCGAACGGAACGACCGTGAAGCCCATGCCCTCAAGGTTCTGCACCATCTGCACAGCCCCCCAACGGTCGAACGCGATCTCACGGATGTTGAACCGTTCCCCAAGCTGCTCGATGAACTTTTCAATGTAGCCGTAATGGACGACGTTTCCTTCCGTGGTCTGCAGGTATCCCTGACGCTCCCACACATCGTAGGGAACGTGATCCCGGTTGACTCGCTGGTCCATGTTCTCTTCCGGTATCCAAAAGTAGGGCAGGATCACAAACTTGTCCTCCTCATCCAATGGTGGGAATACCAGCACAAATGCCGTGATATCCGTTGTGGAGGAGAGGTCGAGGCCGCCGTAGCAGACCCGGCCTTCGAGGTTGTCCTCATTTACCGAAAAAGCGCAACGGTCCCATTTCTCCATAGGCATCCAGCGCACAGCCTGCTTGACCCATTGATTGAGTCGGAGCTGTCGGAACGAGTTCTCCTCGGCGGGGTTCTGTTTTGCGGACTCGCAGGCCGCTTTGACCTTGTCGATCCCGACCGTGATCCCGAGCGACGGGTTTGCTTTCTTCCAGACCTTCGGGTCCGTCCAATCGTCATTCTCGTCTGCACCGTAGATCACCGGATAGAATGTCGGATCGATCTTCCGGCCTTCCAAGAGGTCTTTCGCCTTCTGGTGCGTTTCGTAGCAGATGGACTTCGTGTCCGTACCGGCGGTGGTTATAAGAAAATACAGCGGTTGCATCCTCGCATCGCCGGAGCCCTTGGTCATAACGTCAAAGAGCTTCCGGTTCGGCTGGGTGTGCAGCTCGTCAAACACCACGCCGTGAATGTTGAAGCCGTGCTTCGAGTAGGCCTCCGCCGACAGCACCTGGTAGAAACTGTTCGTCGGCAGGTACACGATTCGCTTCGTGGCCGTCAGGATCTTGACCCTGCGATTCAGCGCCGGACACATACGGACCATGTCCGCAGCAACCTCGAATACGATGGACGCCTGCTGCCTGTCCGCTGCGCATCCGTACACCTCTGCGCGTTCCTCACCGTCGCCGCATGTGAGCAGGAGCGCGACCGCAGCCGCGAGCTCCGATTTTCCCATTTTCTTGGGGATCTCAATGTAGGCGGTGTTGATCTGCCGGTATCCGTTGGGTTTGATGATGCCGAAGATGTCCCGAATGATCTGTTCCTGCCAATCAATCAGGGTGAACGGTTTCCCTGCCCATGTGCCCTTGGTGTGGCAGAGACACTCGATGAACGAGACCGCGTAGTCGGCTTTCGCTTTATCGTAGACGGAGTCCCTCGCCTTGAACTTCGTCGGCGTGTATTTTTCCATTCGCCTCAAATCATCACCTCCCAAAGGGCATAAAAATAGCCGCCTGAAGCGACCTTCATAACGAGGAACAGAGCCGGTCGGCTCATGCTCCAAGGTTGTTATTGTTTACTGCTGCATCGCCCAGAGGATCGCGTGCCCGTCGTCCTCGAACTCAACCTCGCTTGCTGCCCGGAGCCCAATCGCGCCCTCGCAGGTGTGGTCATCAGTCAGGAACTCGTAGGTTGCTCCATAGTAGCAGGGCTTATTCTTTCCGTTGTAGTAGTACCCGGCCAGAACCAGCTTGTCGCCAAACGTTAGAACCTTGCTCCAGCGGGTTTCCAAATTCTCTGAGCAAGTCGGGCTTGGGAGCCGGTACTTTCTCAATGCCTCGTTGATCGTCATGGCCGTGTCCTCCTTAGCTCTCTTTCTCGATCGTGCCCTTGCCGACCCAAACGCTGCCGTCCGGCCATTTGTAGGAGTCGAAGGAGTATTCGTGGCTGCCGACCTTGAACCGAATGTAGGTTCTGTCGTCACTGCCTTCCAGAAGGGTGATGCGGTCAAGGGCGGGCTGGAAGCCGTACTCGCTGTAAAGGGCTGCTTGCGCGGTGCGTTTCAGGTTCATGTTGATCTCGCGGGTTGTCATGTTCTTGTCCTCCGTAGTGTGGTTTCCACTTGGGGTAGTGTATATATCACTCTAAAACGACATAATAGCAAGTCATTTTTGCGAGATTTTTCAAGGTTTTTCACACTTTTTTTTGCAGGCTCATTCGTCACCGTAAAGGATGAACTGAACGTACTCTTTGCGGTGCTCCTCAAGGAAAATCACGAGTTCGAAGTAGTTCCTCTCAAAGGCCAGCCGCTGCACCATATGCACATCAAACATGTTCGTGAGTCCGGTGTCCCGGATGGCAAGGATCTGGTTTCGGATTGTTTCATTCATCATTCTTCATCACCCTGCAAATATCCGCACCGTATGCGACCGACAGGCCGGAGCCGTTGTCCCATGCGACCATGATAGAGCCAATGTCATCCACCCCGATGACCGTGCCTTTTGTTCCGATCAGGGGAGCCTGAATATCGTCCATCTCAACGAGCTCCACCCGTGTGCCGGGCGTGTAGCGCCGACGTAAGCCCTCGAGGGCCGCTTTGCTGATCATTCGCATGTTTCCACCTCCGTTTTCTTCGCGCCGCTCTTGAAGGCTGAGGACCCGGTGAGGTTCCGGAGCAGAACCTTGCGTTCGGTCTTGTACTCGTTTCCAATGAACCCGAGCCGGAGCAGGAAGCAACGGAATGCGTACTTATCGTTGTCGACCGGCTTCTCCTTGGCGGTGATCCGCTTCTGGTTCCTGGCCATGTCGCAGAGCGCTGTCACAAAGTGCATGTATGCTTTGACCTCGTCCGGTGACTCGTACTTTTTGAACCATGGGAAGTCCAGCTTCTTGTCTTCGATGTTGATGGGAAGATCACTTACCCCGAGCGCCTTTTTGATCAGGCTGCCCTTGGCGGCGACCAGGTCGTAAAGGTTCTGGAGCTGGCTTTCGGTGAAGATCGAAAGCGGCATCTGGATCGCAACCCCGGTAGGGCCATCTTCCTTGTCGGTTCCCGTTTCGGCTTGAAAGCCTGCTGCGGCAAGGGCAATGATGACCGCTTCGATCGTGTCTTGATCCGTGCGATCGTCGTAGACCATCGTGCCATCCTTCTCGACGAGGATGTTGTTTACCGCGTAGGCGCAGGTGGGCATGCCCTTGTAGACCGGCTTCGCGCCGATCGTCTTGGAGATGACTGCGACCAGTTCTTTGCGCTCCGGTCCTGTGGCGTTGTAATGTAGTTTCATTGGGTTACCTCCTTGTTTTTTGGTACTGTATACATCACTCTAAAGCCACAGAATAGCAAGTTATTTTTGAGCGATTTCTGTACTTTTTTTCAGGAGAAAAGGCCCTGTTCGTCTACGGTCGAAACCTCGTCGAAACGGAGCGTGATCCCGTCTCTGAATACCGTCACACCCTCTGCGGAACCGGCCTGTTCGATGTACCGTTTTACAATGACATCGCAGTATTTCTCGTCCAGTTCCACGGTGTAACAGGTGCGCTCCGACTGTTCACAGGCGATGAGCGTGCTGCCGGAACCACCGAACGGGTCCAGCACCAGCGTGTTCGTCATGGAGGAGTTCATGATCGGGTAGGCCAGCAGCGCGATCGGCTTCATGGTCGGGTGGTCCGCGTTCTTCTTGGGCTTATCGTACTCCCAGACTGTGGTTTCCTTCCGACCGGCGTACCAGGCGTGCTTCCCGGATTTCTTCCAACCGAACAGCACCGGTTCGTGAATCCACTGATAGGGGCTGCGGCCCAGCACCAGCGAGTTCTTTTTCCAGATGCAGCACCCGGACAGGTAGAAGCCTGCATCGGCAAACGCTCTGCGGAAGTTCAGGCCTTCGGTGTCCGCATGGAACACATAGATGGAAGCATCGTCTGCCATGACCGCCTCCATGTTGGTGAAGGCGTCGAGCAGGAACTGGTAGAAAGCGTCGTTTGCCATGTGATCGTTTTTGATCTTCCCGGCGGTGCCTTCGTAGTTCACGTTGTACGGCGGGTCGGTCAGCACAAGGTTTGCCTTCTTGCCGTCCATCAGGATGTCGTAGGTTTCCTTCTTCGTGGAGTCCCCGCAGACCAGTCGGTGCCGTCCAAGCGTCCACACGTCGCCCGCCTTGGTGAAAGTCGGCTTCTTGAGCTCGGCCTCGATATCGAAATCGTCGTCATGGAGACCGTCCTTTAGGTTTTCCTTGAACAAGTCGTCGATCTCATTTGGATCAAAACCGGTCAGGGAAACATCAAAGGCCTCCGCCTGCAATACTTCGATCTCGACACGCAACAGTTCTTCGTCCCATCCGGCATCCATGGCCATCCGGTTGTCTGCGATGATGTATGCTTTCTTCTGCGCCTCGGTCAGGTAGTCGGCAAAGACGCAGGGCACCTCGGTGATGCCTTCCTCTTTCGCCGCGAGGATACGCCCGTGGCCCGCGATGACGCCGTAGTCACGGTCGATAATGACCGGGTTTATAAAACCGAACTCCTGCAGAGAGGATCTGAGCTTGTTGATCTGCTCCGGGGAGTGGGTGCGGGCGTTATTGATATACGGAACGAGTCTGTCGATCGGGACAAGTTTCATTTCAGTGGTGGTTCTCATCGTACAAGACCCCATTCCGCAAACTTCTCAAACCCGCCAATCATCTGAATGTACGCCCGGGCAGTCTCCACGATCTCGGAGTACGGGAGCCCATCAATCGTGTCGTCGCCGATGGCACAGCAGAGTTCCACAGGCTTCCCGGTACGCTGCGCTTTCAGCCACGCATAGATGTTCACGGACACATCCGCTTTGCTGAGGTCCTTGCCATGCAAACCCCCGCCGGTCACGGAATCGGCCATATCGCTTCCGAGCTTCCGGTTCGTCGCACCGGAGTCCACATCCGTGCCACCGGTCCAGTCTCCGAGTGGGTTCACCAACGCCTCGGGGAACATGCCCTCGATCAGGTCGGTCTCCACGTTGCTCTGGCAGATGATGAACTTATCCTTGTCCAGAATGAACTTCCCGTCATACGGGTATAGGTCATACAGCAGGAACGCGATCTCGGTCAGATCCTCCTGTTCATCCGTGACCGGGACACCTTTGAAGATCCCATTGTCGCCGCAGCGGATGCCGTTACTCTGATTCTGGGCCAGATGCCCATCCTGCGGCACTTCCTTATAGTCGACCTCGACGGGACCGGCGATCCTTGAAACGATCCCGGAAACCTCAGTCTCCGAAAGATGCACGGATGTTTCCGCTACGATATGACAAACGCCGTGGCCGATCAGGACCTCGACAGCAATTCTCGGGTTTTCCTCTTTCCGATACGCCAAATCGACAAGCGCACCGGCTATCCGGTCTGCGATCTTGTCAGGATGCGACGGGTTTACTTTTTCAAACATGTCAGTTTCCTTTCCGAGCGGAGAGCAGCCGCTCCATCAAATCATCCTGTGGATTCCTGCCGCCGTACTCCACGGCACAGTTTTCTTTCACAATCTGGTAGATCTGGTACCAGACCTGATTGACCTGCTTCATGTAGGTCTGGCTCATGGCCACATACGGTGAGGCGATGGCGTTCCCGGTGGTGGGGTGCTTGGCAAGGAACCCGAACTCGGAGATCGCTTCCTCGCACTGAATCCATCGGGAAACAGACATGGCGTACTGCTCGATCAGCTGGTTGTTTACTAACGTTTCACAGCCGCGAGCCTTGAGCCAGTTCCACGTATCCCGGTACACCGCCTCAGCACACAGGTCTTTGCCGTTCTTCTGGGATGCCTTCAGGTACTCTTTGACCGGCAGGACATCCGCTCCTTCAATCTCGGTCGGTTCCGGGAGCACCATCGCGCCATCGAGCCTGCCGTCCGCGATCTTGTCGGCCAGCGCCTTGCTTTTACGGCCTGCACCGACGCGCTGACCGCCACGCATGGTTCCATCTTTTGCCACACATTTCACCTCGCTTTATTCATCCGGGGTCAATACCCCGTTTGATTTCTGATTTTTGCGTTCGTGACCCCACGCCGCTGTCCGTGCACGGGGTCGTAGAGATTTAGACCGCCCTACGGGTCACCGATCTCCAAGCGAGTGGTGGATTTTTGTGTGACAGGATTGGCAGAGACTCATTAGGTTGCTCCGCGCATGCGTGCCTCCTTGTGAAATCGGTAAAATATGGTGGACCTCCCCCATGGGGGTCAGTCGTCCTTCCTTCAGGCACATCTCACACAGCGGGTGCGCCGCCGCGTAACTGTCCCGGATACGCTTCCAAGCTCTGCCGTATTTCTTGTTGATGTCAGGGCTGCGCTCGTACCGGTTGTACTGATCACGGTTCAGCTTCTCGTGTTCCGGGCAGAACCTCTTGCTGGTTAAGCGTGGACAACCGGGGTAGGCACAGGGTTTCTTTGGACTTCTTGGCACATCCTCACCTCGCTTTGGGCATACAAAAAGCCCTGCAGGGAATCCCCACAAGGCTCGGTCCATTCTTTTTTCGCAAGGATAGCATACTATAGAAGGCTACATGACATATAGTGACATTTACTGCTGTGTTTGCGGAACGCTCACTTTCAACAGCGCTTCGTCATGGAGTCGGTACACGTGCCGCACGTTATAGCCCATGTCAATGGCTATCTGCTCCCAGCTTTTGAAGCATAGGTATCGTAGCTCCAGCAGTGTCTGGCACTCGTAGTTGTCCACGGCCTTGATGACCGTCATGATTTCTTTCTTCAGATCCACCAGTCGGTCGATGTCCTGCTGGAGTTCTGCTTCCAGATTCACGATCTTGATCACCGCATCCGCCATGACAGAGCTGCCTTGGTTCGGGCTCTTGGGCATGCCGGTGAGAAAGGGTGTGCATTTGGTGGCCAGTTCCCGGAGCGACTGAATCTGTTCCAGTTTGGAATTGATCCGCTGGTTCAGCCGGAGCGATTGCGAGAGGTACGTCCTTGCCGTCATACCGCCACCTCGCTTTGTACTCTGCGGCGGATTTCACGGATCAGGTATTCACCGTCGAGGTCCGTCAGCGCATCGTACCAGTCGGACCGGAAGAACCGCTCGATCTCGCACACGTTCTGCTGATACTTCGGGTTTCCGGGATGCCTGAAGTGATACGCGAGTGCGATTCTGTAATCCTTCGCTGCCTGTTCAATGATTTCGTTTGCAAGTTTCTGATAAGGGGTCATATTCTTACCTCCGAAGTTTGATCACTCGGATTGGCAAGGATTGTCGTTGTTTGTCGTAAGGTTGGCTTTGACTGCAGCGATCAGTGCCGCCTGCGTTTTATCCTTTGCTTTCAGTGCCCGGAGGATCTGCTCGTCTATGGTCCCGTCCGTCACGATGTGTTGTACAACCACCGTTTCCGAAGTCTGTCCCTGTCGCCAGAGCCTCGCGATCGTCTGGGAGTATAGTTCCAGCGACCACGTGAGTCCGAACCAGACGATGGTGCTGCCGCCGGTCTGCAGGTTGAGGCCGTGTCCTGCAGATGCCGGGTGGATCAGCGCTACCGGGATCTCGCCGTTGTTCCATCTGCGGATGCTGTCGGCCTTGTCCAGTTTGGAGAACGGGATATGCCGCTCATGCAGTCGCTTTGCAATCCGTTCAAGGTCATGCTGGTACCAGTACGCCACCAGCAGCGGTTTCCCGTTCGCGGACTCGATGATATCCTCCAGCGCGTCCAGCTTCCGGTCGTGGATCGGAACGACGCTGCCGGTGTCGTCATAGATCGCGCCGTTGGCCAGCTGACAGAGTTTCCCGGAAAGGGCAGCGGCGTTGGCGGCGGTGATCTCGCCGTCGGGAAGGTCCAGAACGAACTGTTTCTTCATCTCGTCGTAGGTTTCACGCTCGTCGGGACTGAGATAGACCTTGTACGCATTGGAGATGAGTTCCGGCATCTTCAAATGGTCGGTCGACTTCATGGAGATCGTGATATCCGAGATCTGTCGATAGATCGCTGCCTCGGCACCGGGCTTCGGGCGATAGCTGTACACGATCTGTCCGTTCATGGCATCCGGTACGAAATACTCCTGCCGGTACCCGGTGATGAACCTGCCGAGGCGCTTGCCCATGTCGATCACCTTGAACTCAGCCCACAGGTCCATGAGTCCGTTGCTGGCCGGGGTACCGGTGAGCCCGACGATGCGCTTGATCCGTGGCCGGACCTGCATCAGTGCCTTGAAGCGCTTGGACTGGTGGTTCTTGAACGAGGAGAGCTCGTCCACCACGACCATGTCGTAGTCGAACGGGAGCTTGCTTTTCTCGATCAGCCACTGCACGTTCTCCCGATTGATGAGGTAGATATCCGCTTTCCGCATCAGAGCAGCTTTCCGTTCGGCTTTGGTTCCAACGGCAACAGAGTAGGTCAGATGGTGCAGCTCGTCCCACTTGATAAGCTCGGCTCTCCATGTGTCTCGGGCGACCCGCAGCGGGGCGATGACCAGGACCTTGTGCACCTCGAAGCTGTCGAACAGCAGGTCTGCGATGGCCGTTAGCGTGATGCTCGTTTTCCCAAGACCCATGTCCAGCAGGACGGCGGAGCAGGGATGCTCTTCAATGTACCGGGTTGCGTAGCGCTGGTACTCATGTGGTTCGTATCTCATGAAGTATCCCTCCAATCTGCTCCGGATCATCAAGGACGTACACCTTGAATCCCAGATTCCGAAGCATCCCGTGTCGCTGTACCTGCAAAGACCTCGGTTCCTTGCCGGGTGCCTTGACTTCCACAAACCCGATCCGGCCTTCCGGCATAAGGACCAGACGATCTGGCATGCCGTCGAAGCCGGGACAGGTGAGCTTTGGCGCGATGCCGCCAGCACTTTTTACTGCTTTGACCAGTTTTTGTTCTATGTTTTTCTCTCGCATATAGATTTACCATCCGGAATTAAAGTGGGGGTGTGGAGGTCGTGAGCCTCATTTCCGGAACTTTTCTTATAGGCTGTTTTTAGGCCTATAGAATAGTTTTGGAAAACAGTTACACGACCTCCACTACAGTGGGTTACTGCATGAAATCCGACTTCAGCTGCAGACCGATTATGATGTTGGCCTTGCTGGTCCTGCGCCGATCGAAGCCACGGACTGTTTCCAGAGCCGTGTAGAAATCAGAAGTGCTGCGAATATACTCACCCACCTGCATGCAATAGCTGCGGTATGCGTTGTAGACATCGCCTGACTTCGCGGAGGAGGACGGATCGATCTCACAGCAATCGTCGAGGAAGTGCGTGAGCCAGTCATTGTTCTCCTTATATTTCCGAATCGCCTCATCCACCACGGTGGGCTTTCTGATATCGAACTTCTTTCCGATCACACGCTTGGCTCCGGTCATGATCCACTTGAGGATCGCGCCGCCAGCCTTCTCGTACAGATAATCGGCATAGTTCTTGATATCCGACGCGCCTTCGATCTTGGCGTTGAACGGGATCACGATCAGCCTGCGCCATGTCCCATCATCCAGCGCACCGACCTTCGGCAGGTGGTTCGTGTACAGCACGAGGGTATGGCTCGGCACGAAGCTGAACGGGTCCTTGTACTTCTTCTCCGCATAGATCTCGTCGGTGGAGCAGAGCTGTTTCACGTTCGAGGTATTGAGCCGCATGCCTTCCTCGAGCTCGGCGGCGATGATCAGTCGTTTGCCCTTGACCTCGGCCAGCTCCGGCTTCACGTTCCGTTTGCAACCGACCGTCAGGGTATCGGCGGACATGTTCCCGCTGTACGTCCCGAGCACCCGGGAGAGCGTGTTCCAGAAGGTCGACTTTCCGTTCCGGCCTTCTCCGTATGCGATGATGAGACCCTCAACACAGACCTTGCCGATTGCGGAGAGCCCGGCAATATCCTGCACGTAGCGGATGAGGTCCTTGTCGCCGCAGAAGAAGGTGGAAAGCGCATCCTCCCAGATCTCCATGCCTTCATCCGATGGATCGACGGTGGTTTGCTTCGTGATCAGGTCCGCTGCGTTATGGCCCTGCGCCGAGGAGAGCCCGACGCGGAGATCGTATGTGGCAGACGGTGTGTTCAGCAGATACTCATCTGCATCCAGCGCCTTCTGATCGATCTCGACCATTGGATGCGCTTCTTTCATGGCGGCAGCGATGTACTTCGAGTCCCTGCGCTTGATGGCAAAGTTCCGGTACATGGTCGCGTTCTCATACTTCTGGTAGGATCGCGCCTGTTCCGGATTGAACACCGCCGCTGCTTTCTTCGGACCCATAGACGCCAAGAGTTCCCATGCACCGTTCTTCATGAGCTCATCAGTTGCTTTCCTGATCTCGGTATCGGCCTCATCCAGCTGGCGGGAGGTGAGCTCCTGTGCGATGGCCTGTGCTTTGGGCTTGGACTCCTCCCAGAACCTGCCGTTGTAGACGAGGAAGTCCGTCGAAGGTGAGTAGCGGAGCCGGTCCTCGTATTCCCTCGACAGCACGGTAGCCTGTCCGACGTCGGAGTAGTCGGTGGGCTTGAGCTGCAGGTCCTGGTTATACTGCTCCGGCGGGATGTACCCGTCCTGCGCGGAGATCTTTTCATAGAACCGCTGTGCGCTGCGCCAGATCGTATCGAGTTCCGTATGCTCCAGCGGTGGCTGGCAGCAGGCTGCCACTTCCTCAAAATGGACGTGCGCTTCTTCCGTGTTCCCGAACCGCTTCAGGATGCGACCGGCATAGTGTGAGAGGGTAGCGTTGCGACTGCCTTCCGGGATCACGATGTCACCATAGCTGCCGGAGTCCAGACCAGCGTCGAGATCATCATCCGCAAGAAACGTGGAGAGCGTCATTGGCCCGTCGAATATCTCGACCTGCGGTTTCTGTGTTCCGAAGAAGAACCGGGCAGCGTCGAGTGCCTTAGTATCAAAGTACGGGAAGATCGTGTTCACCAGCTTCTTCAGTTCACTGTACTGACCCGCATCCGTGACGCGGGCGATGGAGAAGAATACATGGAACTTCGGTCTTGCTGCTTTGCCCGCTTTCATCTTCATGTGGTTCCGACTGTAATGGACCGCGAACGCCACGCCGGGGAACGCGTTTGCAACGTCGGACGGGTAGACCCATGCTTCCGGATCGTCGCTGTGATCGTTGTCACAGTCCACCGGCAGACAGTCGGAGCCGAGGAAGTTGTCGTTGCTGCGGTACCCGTCCTTATACTCGGCGCAGACATAGTCATGTGCCACAGCTCGGAGCAGGGCGTCCTTACCTGTAACCTCAACCTTGTGCATGTAGGTGCAATTGGCAGGGGTTTCCCGGTTGTCGGAATGGTATAGCGTGAATTTCATTGGGTTACCTCCTCACAGGATTCGGTGAAGTAGCGGATGCGATGTCCCTTCCACGTCGCACGCTTGATCTCGGCTTCCATGCCTTCGGAGATCCGGCTTCCAAACACGAACATCTCTGCGCATTTTGAGAGGAGCGCGTTCCCGAAGAACAGGCCCAGCTCACGTTCTTTGGGATCGGAATCGTTCAAGAACTGCGGGAAGAGCAGGTGCGGCGCGATGGGAATGTATCCGGCTTCCACAGCAAACCGGCAATAGCGCCTTGCGGCAGCGGTGTTGGATTCGATGTCTCCGGCATACGGACTGCAGATGTACACGATCGGTCGGAATGCCCGGAGTGCTTTTTCTTCTTTTTCAATGGCACAGAAGGCCCCGAAAGCTGTCGGGTCCGGGTATCCTTCTGCGTTCTTATAGTCAGCCATATTGGTTACCTCCATTAGTCTTTTTTGTAGAACGGGGTCTCATACCCGTCGGCGCGGAGCTTCAGCCCTTTAGCCCACGGCGGTGTTCGACCCATCTGCTCACAGACCGCTTCCAGCGACATGCGCGGATCGGCCTCGATGACGAGCTCGTCATGGATGTGCATGGTAATGAAACAGTGTGAGAGCGTGCGCATGGCATAGCAGAGAATATCCCGGGCGGTCGCCTGCACGATGTTTTCCACGAGCTTCGGACCATAGGTTTCCAGTCTCTCCCATTTCTTCGTGCTGCCGATGCCTTCGTAGGTGATGCATTCGCTGCCGAACTGGTTTGTCCCGAGCTTGGGCTTGACGTAGGACAGGCGTCTGCCGGAGGGGAGGGTTATAAACAACATCCCGCTCTGGTAGCAGAATTGGATGCTGTCCACCTCGCCGTTCATGTGATACTTGACCGCATTCATAGCCGCCCGGTCGATCTCCCACCAGAACTTCACAATGTTCGGGTTCGAGTTACGCCATGCTGTGACCAGCGGTTGCAGCTCGTCTTCTGTCAGTCCCATGTCGAGAGCACCCATAGCCTTGAGCGCACCGACTGAGCCGCCGTATCCTAGCGCGAGTTCCGCGATCTTGCCTTTCTGCCGAAGGTGTCCGTTCACGCCGTGCTTTTCCACCGGGACTTTGAACATCTGTGATGCCGAAGCGCAGTAGATGTCGCCACCGGACTCGAATACTTCCTGACGCCAGCGCTCCCCGGCAAACCAGGCGAGGACCCGTGCTTCGATCGCAGAGAAGTCCGCCACGATAAACTTGTACCCGGGCTTTGCTATAAAGGCGGTCCGGATCAGCTGGGATAGTGTGTCCGGGACATCCTCGTAAAGTAGCTCCACACCGTCAAAGTCACCAGATCGTACCAACGCTCGTGCCTCAGCCAGATCCGAGAGGTGATTCTGCGGCAGGTTCTGCATCTGAATGATGCGTCCCGCCCAGCGTCCGGTCCGGTTGGCTCCATAGAACTGGAACATGCCGCGTGCACGACCATCTGCACAGACTGCCTTTTCCATCGCCTGGTACTTACGGATCGAGGACTTGGCAAGCTGCTGCCGGAGCAGGAGAACCGTCTGGAGCTCTGCCGGTGCGGTCTTGAGCAGTTCCATGACTTCCTTCTTTCCAAGAGAGTCGATCGTGAGTCCGTTGTCCGAGAACCACTGCTTCATCTGTTGGACGGAGTTCGGGTTCTCGAGCGCGGTCAGAGCCTTCATGGCGGCAGTGAGTTCAGCACGGGAACGGGCGTCCATTTCGATCGCCTGTTGGACCAGTGCTCTGTCGATAGCAACGCCCCGGTCGTTGATCTGCTGGTCGAGGTGGTATTCCTCCCAGACCGCATCCGGAACGGGGAATCGGGTGAGCTTATCCTGAATGGACATCTCGACCTCGACGTCGCGGATGTTGTACCGCTTGAACGCTTCCCACTTATCCGGAGCATGCCAGGGAAGATTCCGGGTCCTGCCGCCTTTTGCCTTTGTTGGCGCACAGGGCTGGCAGAAGTACCGGATGAGGTCTTTTCCCTCGGTCAGCTTCTGCTTCCCAAGCCCCAGCACGGTTCCGACGCCTTCCAAGGAAAGCGGCAGGCCCATATACGCGGACCAGATCATGGTGCACTTCCATGCAGTTGGATCGAGGTAGTTTCCGACGCTATCTTCCGGGATGCTGTAGCCGGTATTGTCGAAACCGCCATGATCCCGTAGCCAGCGCGAGAGGCAGATCCGCTCAAACTGCGCGTTGAACGCCCACTTCGTCACTGAGTCGTCTGTCAGCGCGGCAACGACCTCATCTGGGATCGTCTCCCCGGAAGCGAGATCGACCACCTGCACCGGCCCGCCATCGACGGAGTAACCGAAAAGCAGGATGTCGAAATCCTGCGCCTCGGCGTATTTGTAGACCCCGCACTTCGGAAGCTCCACGCTGCTGTATGTTTCGATGTCGATGCTGAGTGTTTTCATGTGGATGCGTCTTTTGCCTGATCGGGTGGCAGGGTCGCTCCCGCCACCCACAGGCCGGTACTTACTTTTCGAGGCTCTTCATGCGTGCTGCATGGTATTCCGCTTCCCACTGAGCGTTGCGCTTATCACGCTTATGTTCCTGAACGGTGTCGATGATGGACCTGACCAGCAAGAACAGGGTCATAACAATGGACAGGGACAGAAGCAGGATGCAGAGGATCGTCGTTGCGTTCATAGGGCACCTCCTTAAGACAAGAAGTCTTCGTCGGAATCCGTAGCGAAGTCAGACGCTGCGCTGGCCTTGCCGCCGAGGGGTTCACCGTCACGGATCTTCTGCAGGTTGTTGAGCCCGCAAGCGATGCCCTTGTTTCCGTTGCTGTTGAACGCGTAGAAGTTGATGCTGGCTCTGCCGTACACGCCGGAGTAGACCTCGGAACGGGTCAGGATCGGGTTACAGTCCGCGTCCACGATACCGGGAGCCGTTGCGCTGTTCGCATTGATGAAGTAGCAGCCGGCGTAGGCTGAATCATCCGGGCGCTCGGTATCACCGTCACGAAGGGGCGTCTTGATAGCGCTCAGAGGCGGGACGGTGCGACCGTTGCCTCTGAGCTTGGCCTGTCCTTCTTCGTAGGCAGCCTGAATCGCGTTGCGGACCTTCTGCACTGTCACGGTATCCGACTTGGGGATGATGAGGCTGACGCTGAACTTCGGGGTGCCGCCGTTGATGGACTTCGCTTCCCAGAGGTTCGCATACGACCAGCGGGTGTCTTTGCCGGTGATGACTTTCAAGGGGTTTACAGGTTTAGGATTTGCCATATCAGTTGTCCTCCATAAATTCAGAAATAATGTTTGTCATGGCCGGTCGTTTATCGCTGTCCGGCACCAGCGTGGGTTTCCCTTGCGGCTTCGTTACAAGCCCGCCAAGGATGTCGTTGAATTGTTTCTTTCCGAGCATCGTGGTCATGGCGGTGACGCCGAGGACCTTGTGCTCGTATGGGTCGTAACCGGCAGCTCTTACGGCTGCGACGACCGCACGTTCATCGGTGTACTTGCGGTTGGATCTGCCTTCGACCAGCTTGTAGCCGGTCCAGTGCTTGCCGCTGATCGCCGCCTGCAGCGCATAGTCTCGGATGTCGGATGCCCATGCGATGAGTTCATCGATCCGACCAAGAATCTCTTCGACTTCTTCGTCGGTCAGAAGCGGCGGCTGCTTGAACTCGTACTTGGCGAGCTCCTTGTTCGCATTGGCCCGTTCCCGGCAGTCAGCCTTCGCCTTGCAGAACTGGCACCATTCTCCGCAGTGGTATTCGCCTTCACCGTTCCAAGCAAGCTGTGCTGTCGGGGCAAGAACCGTATCCGCCCACTCGTAGAGGCCTGCCTTCGGGAGGGTATAGGTACTGACGTTCCCGCGTCGTGGTTGGAAGATCGTCATGTTGACGGTGTCGATGTCATAGAGACAATCGAACAGTTCCAGAGCGCCCAGCGCGTAGAGCATCATCTGCGGGTTATCCTCGGCCTCGACCAGGATGCCTCTGCCGTACTTGAAGTCGACAATGTGCAGGGTGCCGTCTGCAATGATGACGCAGTCACCGGTTCCAAAGCCCTCTGCCACGTACCGGGAGTAATCCAGCCGCTGCTCGATCAGGACCACCGGGTCCGGGCAGGTCTTCTTGGCTTCCTCGACCATCTCCATTACAAACGCCGCGTACCCTGTTGCGGATTCTTCCATCTCGGCGTCATACCAGGAGAGGTCCTCGGTCGGGTCCTTGGCTTCCATGCCGAGCGCTTTCCGGAGCTTGTACTCGCAGAGTGCATGGGCATCGGTGCCTTCAGCGGCAAAGTTGCTGCCCTTGTCGTCATACCCTTCGCAGAGCCTTGCCGAAGGAGGGCAGTGGAGCCAGCGGTGAGAGGAAGACGCAGAGAGAAGTGCGTGGTTAGGCATTCCCGAGCACCTCCGCATCTGCGACCAGGGACTTGTAGTTTGCCGGGTCGATCTCCGACAGTTTGTTGGCTCCATACTTCTGAAGAAGGTCTCGAATCTGAGCAGTAAAGCCGTCGCGGGATTTGTCTGCCAGAATTGCACGGACTTCTTCGAGGGACATCGCCTTTTCCGGTGCAGGCGCGATCTCCGGGGTCTTGCTGCTGTAGCTGAACATGTCGGTCAGATCGTCTGCGATGCTGTTAATAGAAGAAGCAACATCCCGCAATGCGTTGATGATCTCCGCCACTTCGGCCATTTTGCTCATCTTGTTTTCCTCCTTCCTCGGATTGTCTTTTTGCTGCAAGGACTCGAAGCTTCCTTGCCATTCGTGCGGACACATAGCTGATATCCATCAGGACATCGATGACTTCTGCGTCCGGGGGACCATGTCGTTGGGCATCGTGCATCCCGTTCACCTCCATTCCGGAACCTTGTCTGTTGCGCTCCTTACACTTCCCAATGGAGGTGAGGTCGGCGTTTTGACGAAGGTCCGGAATGAAAATCTGAAAAAGTTGTCGTCTTAGAAGAAGTCGGGATACTCGTCCACAAGCAGGGCCTTAACCTTCTTCAGCCGGGACAGGAATGTGGTCCGTCTGATACCGAGCGCATCCGCTATCGCAGAGTCGGAGAGCCCCTGCTGTCGGAGTCTGCCGATCTCGATGGCTTCCGGCATGAGCTCGTTCAGCCGGGTAAAGAGCCGGTCGAGTTCAACTTTGTCGCATACAACGCTTTCGATGGACGGTGACGGATCGTAGATCTGGACAATAGGGGAATAGGTATCGCCATCCTTGCTTTCAACGGTGTAATCGAGGGAGTTCATAGTTGCATGGTGGAACTCGCAATTCAGACAATCACCGTCACAGAGCCAAAATTTGCTTCTTGGACAGGCGCACTCGCCACGGCTTTGTTGCCTTTTGCGGAAGGTGTCATAATGGCGAATGTGTTCACGATACGTTTCTTCGGGGACTTCCACCCATTCGCGGGTAGACTTGATGTAGATGCGGTACAGATTGTCATTTGTTTTCATTTGTTGCCTCCTGTGAATTTCGTTGTTTCGAAATCCGCAGGGGCAGCCGTCCGTAGAAACTAAAAATGACGGCCAAAGGCACAGTCATCCCATAAGGGATTGAACTATGTCCATGGCCGTCAAGCAGCTCTGCGGACTTCTATTGTTGGATGGGTCAGGCAGCTGTTATATAGCTGCGCACTTTAAATGCCGAGGTGGTGACCCGTGTCACTTCGGTCCTTGTGTTATCTCTTTCGACTGTGAAAGTTTCTCCAACCGAAAGGTATGCTGTAGTGCGATGCCCCTTGTACAGAGCAGCAACATATCCGGTTGTGGCATTGCCGCGACAAGCCAATCGCCCGAGACAGTCCCGGATTTCTTCCATTGGCATCCCTCCTTCCTTAGAAAAAATAAAGACCGGTACAAACATTTACGGGCTTATCCGTAAAATGCTCGTACCGGCCAAACTCGCATTCGGTTCAGGCTCATGTAGTGAGCGGTAGAGTTAGTTGAGAACGAGTTCCTCCGTTATGGGGTGCTCTGTTCGCTGGCTTTGCTTTTACCCTGCGCAACCAGCTCGTGCAGTTTGTCCAGTGTCACTATTTCTGTAATCTTCTTCTTCCCTCGTTGCCATTTGAGCCGAATACCATGCCCTCCATTTGGTAGGATAACTGGCTCTCCGATGGGGATACGTTCCTTTGGAGAATAGCTGAGATTAGTCCCTTCTGTCATTCATCTTCCTCCTCGAACTCTTCTGTAGTGTCATCTGCTTCATTTCTTTTCCACCAGAAAAAGTGTCGGTCTGAAGCATAAGAAACACTAGGATTTGCAATAAAATATGTCTCCAGTCTTTCCCGTTCCTCATTTGTCAATTCATAAGCTATTCTTTTGCCCTTCGGACCGGTAGCGTCTGTAAACAGAACTTTATAGGTATCAGAGGTGTCGCCTTCGATCAATGTAGCAAGCGCGTAATCATTTAGATAATCAAAGCCTTCAGGTAAATCAACCAGAGTAGCTCCACGCCAAATGTATTGTGCTGGTTCAAAGCCCCTCTTAGGAAGATCCGTGAGCTCAGAGATACGCCATTCTTTACCTGCCTTCTCGACAGTTCTTAGCTTACACCTGCGTATCCACTGTCTCACCGTAACTTGTTCTACCTCATACAGCTTTGCGTATTCATCAACGGATAACATTCTTGCAGGGATATAAACGAGAGGGAATATTTGGTCGATCGTTTGACTATCGGAGTCTGTTCCTTCTTCATTGATCCACGCGCTACCCATATGCTCTAGACAAAGATGTGCACCACGGTAAGAAATCTCAAACGAGTATAACCACCAGTCCTCAAGTCTCTCGGGGAGGATTGTTTTACGTATCTTCTTTTGAAACGAATTAATCAATTCTTCCATCACGCTATAATATCGAGCAGTGTGGCGATTGCTGCTGGCTAAGGACTCCAGCAAAGATTTTGTTTTTGATTCTATATATTCAAGCAATTCTGTTTTCGTAGTAATAAGATGATCGGCGATGCAATCTGGTATACGATCAACCGTAGCCTGGACCTCTATGTATTTTGCCATATAGCAGCCTCCTTTCCTTTATTAACCGTATCATAACACTCTAATTGTATTGTGTCAATACAAATGTAGAAAACAACTACAAATTTATTGGTACATCAATCCTGGCATCTTAACCGTATCCCTGCCGTCACAGGGCATTTTAAGATTACCAAGCAGCGAGGCACAGGTTATGGCTCTCTTACCGAACCTGGCACGTATCTCCTCTATAGCATCCTCCATACGTTCACACTTTTCCCTGCGCTCTGTATCATCAAACATGGAAAGCTGCTCGGGCGCGTTCTTTGGGACCAGGTCAATTGCTCGGATGCATACGGCTCTGACATTCTTATTCCAGTGATATTTGTCATGGAACAAACGGAACCCGGCAAGCGCGATCTCGCCCGGCAGCTGTGTTTTCAATGGCAGTTTACACTGAAACTGGGAGCCGAAGAGATCGTTGCCACGGACATAGATCTGCACGCCCCTGGCGGATAGTCCATGTATTCGTAGCCGATGTCCGGTGTCCTGCGAGAGCTCGAGGATCACCCGGAACACCTCATCTTCATTTTCCAGATCCGCTGTACAGGTGATGCCATGCCCTACGGACTTAACCGGGGAAACATAATCCTTCTGCATGACCCGAGAGTTATCGTTGCCCCTTGCGAACGTCCATAGCGACAGTCCGTTCACCCCGAGGATCTGCTTGAGAAACGCCGGATCGGTGTTTGCTACATCCCCGATCGTGTCGATCCCGAACATAGCGAGTTTCTTTGTGGTAGCAGGCCCGCAGTAGATCATTTCGGAGCAGTGCAATGGCCACACTTTTTCCTTGAATTCCGCTTTTGTGATCTCTGTAATGGCGTCCGGCTTCTTCATATCCGATCCTAGCTTGGCAAATATCTTATTAAAGGAAACACCAATACTGACGGTCAAACCGAGCTCTTCTTTTGTGCTTTTTCGAATCTGCTCGGCAATTTCCATAGGGGAGCCCTGCACCCGGCTGCCGGTGACATCCAGCCAGCATTCATCCATCCCGAAGGGTTCCACCTGATCCGTGTAGCGTTCATATATGGAGCGGGTAAGTTTGCTGTATTTCAGGTACTGATCATACTGAGGCGGTACCATGATCAGATCCTTACAGAGTTGCTTTGCTTCCCAGTTGACCATTCCGGTCTTTACACCGGCTTTCTTTGCACGTTCGGATTTAGCAAGAACGATGCCATGCCGGTTTTCGGTCGAACCGCATACGGCAACAGCCTTTCCCTTCAATGAGGGATCGAGCATCATCTCGACGGATGCGTAGAAAGAATTCAAATCACTATGTAGAATTGCACGTTCTTCGTTCATATTCTTTCTCCTTGACAATTATAGAACTTGTCGGAACTTTTGCAAACTTTACTGTTGACAGAGTTCAAAATGATGCGTATAATGAACACAACAAGTTCCAATGAGTTCGACCATTATGTTAGCACTTTATAGAACTTTTGAACTTCTTGGAACTTATATGCTTAGGCATAAGGAGTGTATCAAAATGAAGCCGTTTTCCGAAAAAGTCAAAGAAGCCCGGAACGAACTCGGACTGTCCCAGACTCAGCTAGGGGAAGCAGCGGGCGTATCGCTGCGGACGATCCTCGCATATGAGAAAGGAGAGAAGTATCCGCGGCCTGCAACCATGCTGAAACTGGCAAAGGCGCTCAAGGTTTCAGTAAAGTTCCTTTCTGATGATGAGTGCATGAATCCTGTGGAGGACATTGAGAAGGACGGCTATATCGAGGAGGCACGTGAGCGTTATGGCGCAAAAGGTGCCCGCGATGTGGATCAGCTTCTTGCAGACAACGCTGCGCTCTTTGCTGGTGGCGAACTGTCTCAGGATCAAAAAGATGCTTTCTTCGAGGCAGTTATGAAGGCGTATATCACCTGCAAAGAGGAAGCACGGGTGAAGTTTGGACGTAAAAACGTGGAATAAGTACCGCTTTACGTACATTTTACTTAGACGGAAGATGGAGTCCGTTTTTTTGGACATGAACTTGTGTAGACTGGAAGTGCCGAAAGGTAGAAAAGGCTTTCCAGAAGGGAGTGATACACGTTGCTCTATGCTGAAATTGTCGAGACCGTGGAGAAGTTGAAGAAGCGCTTTCATGTAGAAGACCCTTTCCAAGCATGCCGCGAGATGGGGATCATCTTACTGCCTCAACCTATGGGCCTTGAGGAAGATTCTATTAAAGGATTCTATCTTCAGCGAAACCGGATTAAGACTATTACCTATAATGATGACCTTCCTGCTGTTCTTCAAAGAATCATAGTCGCTCATGAGTTTGGACACTCACAGCTCCATGTAAAGAGCGGAGTCCATGCCTTTCATGACGTAGGGATGTTCAACGAGTCCAATCGTTATGAAAAAGAAGCAAATCTGTTTGTAGCAGAGTTTCTTCTCGATGACCAGCAAGTGCTTGATTCTTTGAATTCCGATACGACATTCTTCGCAGCAGCATCCACACTGCAAGTGCCTATGGAATTGCTTGATTTCAAGTTTCGTGTGATGAAATGGAAAGGCTATAAGTTGGTAGAGCCCCCAATCACTGCACGTAACAATTTCCTTCGCGATGTGGAGGTGCCTTATGGGGCAGACGATTCCGACTGCTAAACCGTCAAAAGTATATGTGGCCGTCAATGCCGATTTCCGTGATGACGGTATAATGCTCCCGCGAGAGATTACATGGGAGGATGGCCGAAAGTATGAAATCGACCGTGTTACCGACATTCGACAGGCCGCCGCGATGAAAGCTGGTGGCCAAGGTGATCGGTACACGATTATGATTGGCGGACACCAGGATTGCTGTTAGGGTATCCGCTTGAATCCACAGCCAGTATTTTGTGTGGGTACTAACCAATAAAGACCTCAGCACAAGTTGTGCTGAGATCATTTTATAGGCGCAAACACGCTGCTTCTTCTTTTCAGTCTCGAGGTTCAACTCATGTGATCTGAACCTCTCGCTTGGGGCCGTTCAGATAAACTTCGCGTATGGCGGCTTTTGTGGCTTTCTTTTTCTCGGCACTACGGCCGCGCGGATGGACTTTCATCGATGCGCGCTCTCTTCCGGTACTGCGCCGGCGTGCAGCCCAGCAGTTTGGTCAGGTTCCTAACGAGCGCCTGCTTTTCCGGAATGCCAACGCTCTGCCCGATGGCTTCGATCGACCGGTCGGTCGTCTCCAGCAGCTCCTTGGCCGCGAGAAGCCGCTGCTGGCGAACATAGGCCAGCACCGTGCCGCCCGTTTCCTCGCGGAACACCTTGATAAGCCGGTTCTCCGTTGCACCCAGCGCATTTGCGATATCCGCTGGCCGAAGCTCCTCGTTGAGGTGCTCGCTGATATAGTTTCTGGCATCCAGAAAAAGCGTGCTGCTCCGACCCGCCACCGGCCGGCGCACAAGCGCGCAATACTCCTCCAGCATCTGGAACAGCGTTTCTCTTCCCGGAATGCTTTCCGACTTGCACATCCAGATGTGATACAGCTCCTCCGCCTCCAGCGGCTCCACCGCAGGATTTTGCAGCACTGCCGACAAAAACATTTCGTTGCAGGCGGCACACTGCATGCGCATCGGCTTGTCCAGCTTCCAATCCAGCAGTTTGGAGAGCCACTCGCCCGCCGCGGTATATGCCCCCTGCGCGACTGCTTTGACAAGCTGCTGGCGGTCCTCCTTCCTCCGTTCCGCAAAGCCTTGCATTACACACCGTTCCCGTGCATCCATGTTGGACGTCTGTGCATCGATAAGTTCCATGTGCGGCTCTGTACCAAACAAATGCCTGCTCTCTATTTGTACGATTTCGAGAAGCCACGACTCATCGGCCTTTGCGACCGAGCTGAAGTATGCCCGGATATCCGTGCTCTGAACGCCCCAATACCCCCGATCGTGCAGGATGCTCTTCACTCGCCGGTACACCGGCTCCGAGCAGCGGTACGGACCGATCAGGATGGCCTCGTCCAGCTCCTGCGTGGGCAGCACGATATAATGTGTTTTGATCGTGCTGATGACATGCAAAAGCCCTGCATATGCCTGCACCGCTGTACGCACCTCGTTTTCCGCCAGCGCAGCAAGCGAGGGCACCCTGCTGTTGAGCGCCTCGCGGGCTGGAACAAATTCATTCAGTTGAATCCGCTCAACCGGCACGTTGGCCGCATGCCGGATGAGCCTGCAAAGATAATCCGTCTTGTTCATGTCGTCTCGCGCTCAACGATCTCGGAGCAGATCATCACCTGCCGGTTGACGTGATTGCCGGTCAGCAGATCAAGCAGGGTTCTGACCACGGTCAGGCTCTGATCGTACAGCATGTTGTCCAGCGAGGTCAGCTGCGGCGTGGACAGCTCGGCATAGAACGAATTGTTGATGCCGATCACCGCCACCTCCTCCGGGATCTTTCGTTTCAAATCCCGCAGCGCATGCACGCCCACCGTTGCCAGCACATCATCGGAATACACGATTCCGTCCGTTTCCGGATACTCCTCCAGCAGTTTTCGCGTGGCGCTGTATGCGCCGAGGCGCGTGTTGTCCGTCTTTGCCGTCACAAGCTTTGCCTCCGGCAACTCTCGCCGCACGGCGTCCTCATAGCCCTGCCGCTTTTCCAGATTGCTCGGCGTCTCCCGGTCCAGAACAAAAGCCGGATGCTTTTTCCCCCGCTGCGCCAGCAGCTGCACGCATCGCTCCACACCGAATCGCTCGTCTGCAATGACACCATACACATTCGGCAGATTCAGGTATCCGTTGCAGATCATCACCGGCGTTTGCGGCAGATACGTCTCGATCGCCCGGCGTACCGTCTCCGTCTGGTAAATGGAACCCATGAGGACGGCGGCATCCACCTTGCGCTGGCTCAACATCTGGATATGCTTGGCCTGCGAGTCCTCCTCCACCCCGGTGTTGAGAATCAGGCAGCAATACCCGCGTTTTGCCAGCTCCTGCTCCACATAGAACACGCCGTCCGCATGGTGCGTCAAGCGGATATCCGAGATGAGGATTCCGATCAGCTTTGATGATTGCGTCGCCAGCCCGCGCGCCGTCTCGTTGGGTACATAATGATACGCATCGAGAACCCTCTGGACCTTGGTCCTGGTACTCTTGCTGATGCCGGGGACGCCATTGACGACGCGGGAAACGGTTGATGGCGCGACATTCGCGATCGCCGCAATATCGTAGAGCGTGTACTGCTTCTTCTCCTGCATGGTTAGACCGGTACTTTCAGAACGATTTTCTTGACCGGCATCGCCTCCCCGGCAAGGCAGCGAGGCTTGTGCGCATCCTCCGGTGCAAGGATCACATAATCACCCGCGCGCAGCAGCACTGCGCCGGAGAGCACGGGTTCTTCATAGAATGTGACATCGTTTGTCGAATCGTAAGGCGTTTTTTCTACCAATCCCTCGCGCCCGACCACACCGATCAGCTCCACGCCCTCGATCAGATACTGCACATCGAAGAACTTCTCGTGCGTTTCAAAATCGAGCGTCTCTGCCGCCATGGTCGTGTAGTGCTGCACGCTCGCCCGAACGCCGTTGCCCAGCTCGATCCACCCCTCGGGCAGTTCGGCAAGATCGGGTCGGTGGAGAAATGCGAGGGCGGCGTGGAATTTGGAAGCAGACAAGTTGCAATCGGTAGTATATTTCCCTTTGAGATTATTTTTCTGCATATATTCACCATTTACTGTACAGTCTGCACTGGTTTTCTAGGGATTCTAAGACATAGGCTGCAACAAAACGCAATCAAAAGGAGTGCAATAAGAAGCATCCACGACAAAGAATATTCACCGCGAAGATCATAACAGGCCCCCATAATTGTTGGCGCACTTGCATTGATGAGTGCGGAAATGGAATATATCCCTCCATAGATCATTCCAAAGTTCTCCGCACCGAAGCAGTTAGCAACAATTGGATTAAGGGATGCGTAGGCAAAGCCATAACCGATCCCCGCTATGATAGCAAAGAAGTATCCCATATGGACACTTGTCACATTGTTCAAAACTATAATTCCAATTGCCATGCAGACGAGGCCGGAAGCAAGAATAATTTTCGGATTGATTCTGTCGCAGCAAAACCCGGATATCAATCTACACGGTATACTGGACAATGCGAAGGAGCCTACAACGGTAGCAGCTAATGTTGCTGAAAGGCCGCAATTAGACAAATGAGAAACAGCATGAGTATTTATAGACGTCTGCGAAAAGCTGCAAACACCTATGCATATAACCATGAAATAAAAGATGGATGTCTTCCTGGCTTCCTTGAGTGTCCACACCTCTTTCGTACGATATTTGCTATTATCCTTTTTATCTGAATAGTCCGACCAAGAATCATCAACTTTCCTTCCGTCCGGAACCTGCCCAACAACTTGCGGGCATTCCTTTACGAGAAAGGCGGCCAACCCTAACGAGGCAAGCGCAAAAGCTGCTAAGCACAGATATACATTCCGCCAATTGCCTGTAAATTCAACAATATTTGCCATAATCGGATTGATTACAATGCCACCGATCCCTGCTCCGCAAGATACAATAGAAAGCGCAATACCACGATACTTTGAAAACCACTGCGTGATAATTGTGTTTATTGGCAAAATAGTGCCAATCGTCAGCCCAATGCTAAAGAAGCAAACATAGCATATATATAACACAATCACATTGGAGCACCATAAATACATGATCATGCTACCTACTGCAACCAATACCGCGCCGCAGCAAATAGCATTTCGATTGCCAATTTTTTTAGCAAACACCCCTGCAGCTACTGCTCCCACACCACTTATAAGCGACATCAAAGTATACGCAAACGATGCAACGGTTTTGCTGATTCCAAGATTCGCTGTAAGAGGGGCCAGTATGACGCCAAACGACAACAATGGTGCCATCATGAGCAGCATGTATATCAACACAAGAACTGCCACATTGATCCAACCATAAAAATGTTTCATGTCAGTTACCTCTCAGCAATTATGACACGCAACAAAATGATTATTACCGAGATCTTTCAGCTCCGGCATACAATGTCGACATTCATCCGTTGCATACATACATCTTGGATGGAACGGGCATCCAGAAGGAGAATTTATCAAGCTGGGCACCTCGCCCTGAAGGATAATTCTCTGTCGTTTTTGCTCAACATGATAATCCGTTATCGGAACAGCAGACAACAAAGCCTTAGTATAAGGGTGCACTGGGTTGTGATACAAATCAGTAGCCTCGGTGATTTCCATCACCTTTCCCAAATACATAACGGCAATTTTGTGACTGATATGACGAACAACGGCAAGGTCATGAGCAACGAACACATAAGTTAAGCCCATCTCCTCCTGTAGCCGCTCAAAAAGGTTAATAATTTGAGCCTGAATTGAAACATCCAGCGCGGATACCGGCTCATCGCATACGACCAGTTTGGGGTTGCAGGCGAGCGCGCGCGCGATGCCAAGCCGCTGACGCTGACCGCCACTCAACTCATGCGGGAAACGTTCGCCAAGTGTAGGATCGAGCTCTACTTTGCAAAGCAAATCATTGACGGAGTCTTTCAGTTCTCCTTTGCTCCTCCATTTGCCATCTTCCGCAATCGCCTCTGCAACAATGGAGTATATGGATTGCCTTGGGTCAAGCGAACCATAGGGATCTTGAAATATGAGCTGTATCTCGCGCCGGAACAGTCGCAGCTGTCTTTCAGACAAATCTGTAATATCTGTATCACGATAATAGATTTTCCCGCTCGTCGGTTTATAGATTCGAAGGATACAACGAGCCGTGGTCGTCTTGCCACAACCGCTCTCTCCAACAATACCAAATGTTTCTTGTTCGTTCACCGAAAAGCTGACATCATCAACGGCTTTTACAGACGCATAAGTCCGCTGAATCAGTCCCTTTTTCATCGGGAAGTGCATTTTTAGATGCTCTACTCTTAAGATTTGGTTTTCACTGCTCATAGTTTGCACCTCCGATATCTAAGTGACAAGCTACACTATGGATGCCGTTTCCATCGGATATCACCCGAAGTTCCGGCCTGGTCTTTTTCTTGCATTCATCCGTAGAATACGAACAACGTGCGCAGAAAGCACAGCATTCCGGCAACTGCGCCAAATTCGGAGGTGCACCCTCAATCGCAAAGAGTTTTTCGTCGGAATCATCATCAAGCCGCGGTACAGACTTCAACAAGCCAATCGTATATGGATGCCGTGGATTGGTTAATATCTCCTCCGTAGTGCCGGATTCAATGATTCTACCCGCATACATGACATAAATGCGATTTGCATATCTGGTAACGAGCCCCAGGTTATGCGTAACCATCAACAGTGCGGTCCCATTGTCCTTAACCGTTTGCATGAGCAATTCCATAACTTGCGCCTGGGTTGTCACATCTAGCGCTGTTGTGGGTTCGTCTGCAATAATCATTTTTGAAGAGCATGCGATTGCTGTCGCTATCATCACGCGCTGGCGCATGCCGCCGCTCAGCTGGAAGGGATAGTTTTTCATTCGCTGTGCAGCATCGGGAATTCCAACGCTTTCAAGCGCCTTTGTCGCCTGCTCCCATGCTTCTTTTTTAGATAGGTTTGAATGTGTACGGATCACCTCGCACAGTTGCGCTCCAATTGTGAGCACCGGATTCAACGACGTCATCGGCTCCTGGAACACCATTGCAATCTCCGCACCCCGAATACTGCGCATTTCCTTCGATTTTGCCGAGTGTTCGAGAATATTAGCGCCATTGAACAAAATCTCACCACCGAGGATCTTGCCCGGCGGCGATTGAATCAGCTGCATGGTGGACATTTGTGAAATAGACTTTCCACATCCACTTTCACCAACCATTGCAACAACTTCGCCACGATCGACATAGTATGAAATATCGTCTACCGCTTTGACTTCTCCAGCTGCGGTAAAAAACGAAGTTCTCAAATGATTCACTTCGAGAAGGTGTGTATTTTTGAGGGTCTCTCTTGCTTGTAAACTCATATTACAGTTTCCCCCTAAGTCTCGGATCAAGAGCATCGCGCAAGCCATCACCGAAAATATTGAAGGCAATAACGATTAAAATGATACAAATACCGGGCAACAACGCAAGGAGCGGCGCCGTTGTTAAATAACGATATCCTTCGGACACCATACCTCCCCATGTGGGCGTCGGTGGAACAATGCCAATTCCCAGATAGCTCATTGAGGCTTCCAGCATAATGGCGGAACCAAGGTTCATCGTAAACAGGACAATGATTGTCGGAACACAATTGGGAACCAAATGCTTGGTGAGCGTTTTAAACTTTGGTTGTCCAATCAATGCTGCCGCGGTAATAAAATCATTCTTTTTCAGCGACAGTACCAAGCCATTCATAAGGCGAATGTATGTAGGTACCATGGAAATGCCAATGATAATTACAACGCCTGCCACGCCATTGGAAAACAACGCAACCAAAACCATGGCAAGAATCATATTCGGGATTGACAACTGCGCATCGCTGATTCGCATTATCAAATTCCCCCAGAATCCGCCAAAATATCCTGCTGAAATTCCCAACAGAGTTCCCAGGCAGGCAGCAATTAAACTGCTGCAAAGGCTTGCAACCAAGGAGATTCGCGCACCATAGACAATCCTGCTCAGCAAATCACGTCCGAGAAAGTCTGTCCCTAGCAGATGTTCCTTTGAAGGACTCGCAAGAGTATTGTCCAGTTGCTGCTCCGTTGGGCTATATGGCGAAATTATCGGTGCAAAGATGGCCAGAATCAAAAAGAATACGATGATTCCAAAGCAAATCTTTGATATAATTCCGCGTCCAAATAGCACTCTGAATAATTGAGAATTGCTTTTCTTCACGGGTTTCTTTCCTTTCATATGTCTTAGCTCCATGATTCGCGAATTCTTGGGTCAATAAATCCATACAATATATCGACCAAGAAGTTGCAAAAAACTGTTACCAACGAAATAATTAAAACGCCGGTCTGAACCAATACATAATCTCGATTCTGAACGCCAGTTGTCAGCATGCTACCAATGCCTGGAATGTTGAACACATTCTCGACAATCAGAGATCCGCCGATCGCAATACGTACTTGCATACCAATAATCGTAACGACCGGAATCAAGGCGTTCTTAAGCGCGTGGCGAAAAATGATGCTTCTTTCAGAAATACCGTTTGCTCTCGCTGTTCGAATATAATCCTGATTCACTACTTCCAACATATTTGAACGCGTTTGACGAGCAACGTATGCCTGCAATGAAAAAGACAGGCAAAAAATAGGCAGAATAGCCTTATATACATATCCCGCAAAATCCTTTGTTGGGCTGACAAACCCTTGAACCGGGAGCCAGTGCAGTTTCAAAGCAAATAAATATATCCCAAAAATGCCCAACCAGAATGCCGGCGTTCCTAACCCCAATGTGGAAAAAAACGTCAGAACCTGATCCACCCACTTACCGCGCTTTACTGCGCTGAGAATTCCGAAGCAAACACCAACAATGGCCGCCAACACTATAGAGGGAAGCCCGATAGCAATCGTGCGCGGCAGTCTCTCGGAGATAATGTCGTATACGGGCCGGTTAAACGCAAAGGACTCGCCAAAATCTTTTGTAAAAATGCCGGAAACCCACAGTCCATACTGCGTGAGCAAAGGCTTATCCAAATTCCACTCGGATCGAAGCGCTTCCACCGCTTCTTGAGAAGCTTCCTCGCCGAGTGAAATTCTAGCCGGATCTCCTGGAAGAATATGCATCAATGAAAATGCAAACACAGAAATCAAAAAGACGAGTAATATTGAAATCAAAAGTCGTCTGATGATATAGTTTGTCATTTGCGCCTCCGAGACAGGTATTTAGGATGGGTAATTAAGGCCAATTTGTTGTCCCGGTTCTGTGCCTGTCCAAACAGGCTCAGAACCGGTGATCTGTTGCCTCTTAAAAGGATTTACTTCTCAATCCACGCAGTCCAGAGTGTCCAGTTGCCCGGGACACGCGATACGGTCTCGCCAATACCGGAATCATGAATGTTCGAATTAAGCGCAGCGATATCATAGATTGCGCCAATTGCCTTCAAAAGGCAGTAGTCTTCGAAAATCATCTTCTCGGCCTGCTGCCAGAGCGCATTCGCCTCTTCTTCGGAAACAGCGCTTACAGCAGAGAGAATAGTATCATTCAGGTCATCCGGATGGATGAAGCTCGTAACCGCCAGTCCAGAGGTAATGCCCTGAACAAAGTTGGCATTCATAATCGATGGCCCACCATTCGAAAGCGTCATCGGATGATACAGCATACCGGATTCCCAACCGCTGATCGACTTGAGGTATGTTGCATTATCGCTGGGTGTCAGTTCAACGCGGATACCAACGGCAGCAAGCTCCTCTGCCACAATCTGGCATACATTGACATAGGACGTCGTGCTGGAGGTCATGATCTTGGTGTCAAAGCCATCGGGATAACCCGCCTCGGCCAGCAAAGCCTTGGCAGCCTCCGGGTCATAGGGATGTCTCTCAAGAGCTGCGTCATAACCATTGACCCTCGATGCCGTATTGAGTGATGGGAGAACCGTAGTCGCCCCAGAGTGCCTTCATGATCGCATCACGATCAATCGCATAGGCAGCCGCCTGACGAACCCTTACATCATAGAACGGATCGGCTTCATTGGCACTGTTAAAGCAAACAGTAACGGACGCAGACGGAACTTTTGTCGTCTGAATGTTGAATCCAAGAGCGGAGAGTTCCTTTGCATCGTTCGGAGAATCCGGGAAGCGGACATTGATTTCTCCTGCCTGCAGTGCAGCATTAGCCGTCGTATGGTCAGCATAAACGGTAATCTCGATAGCATCCAGATTAGGTCTGCCCTGCCAATACTCATCGAACCGTACAAACGTAGTGCTGATATCCGGCTCATGGCTCTCAAACATGAAAGGACCGGTTCCGATGGGATGGGCCGCACAACCCTCAGTGCCATTCTCATCGTACTGTTTCTTGGAATGCATGAAGCCTGCTTGCCGCGCCAAGCCATACGTAAACGTGCTATCCCAATCGGTCAGATACACCTTTACGGTATACTCATCAACAACTTCTGCATGATCAAACTGTTTCAGGAACGAAGTGCTGAGAACACCCTGATCTTTGTACATCTGCAGATTCCAGGCACATACCTCTGCATCGAGCAGAGAACCGTCATGGAACTTGATGCCCTCGTTCAAAACGATGGTGTAGGTTTTTTCTGCTGCATCGCCCGTGACGCTCTTAGCTAAGAACGGCTGCGGAGCACCGTTTTTATCAAATACCATCAGGGTCTCCAGATAGCAGTTGGTATAGACGAAGTCATTCTGGTTACGGGTATCCAGCCAAAGCGGTTTTGTGAAATCAAGCGTTAGACCGATTTTCAGCGTGCCGCCTTCTTTATCGACCACCACTGTCTCAGCGCTCGGGTTGGTATCCGGCGTGTTTGCATCAGTCGTCGCAGGTTGCGGATCGGCATTGTCCTTAGAATCGTTTGCAGGCTTGGTACATGCAATTGATGAGAGCATCAAGAGCACAACCAGTACCAGCGATACGAACTTCTTCATGGTATGCATCGTTATTTCCTCCTTTTTTTATCGCTTATCATCCTCATGGTAACAGCTTTGTTCAAAAGCCAACCATTCATGGATGTCACAGCCCATCATCGCAGTTTTCTCTGCCCGGGTAAGACCACCCATATCGTGCTCATTCGCATAAAGCGTTCCACGTTCTGCAACCATATGCCGACCATAATCGAGCATTCCGTACCAAGCGGCCTTTTCCAAGTAATGACAAGTGACAAGATTGAATCCCAGCGGGACCAAATCATCAAGATTTACATCCGGAACCCCATTATGCGATCCAACATCGGGATACATTTTCCATCCCGGAACATGTTTTGCAATTTCCTTGCACAGTTCAAGGCTTCCCTCGCCATTGTTAATGCCCATGATAAGTGTCATATCGGCACCGGCTTCCTGGGCACGAATACACCTTTCAATTGCCTCATCCAATCCATGCGTCAGCAATGCTTCCGTTCTCGCAATCAGAATGCAATCGCTGCCTTCCAAAGCTGCTTTGGATGCGCGAATTTTCGCCAACCAATCCCTTTGCGAAGTCACTTCATCCGGTTTTTTCTCATAATACAGGCGGGCAAAGCCACGGATTCCCTTAGAGTCCTCCATCTGAATCGCCTGCGCTCCGGCACGCATCAGTCTCTGAGATGTGCGATACGCGTGAAGCGGACTATCGCCAAAGCCATTTTCTGCATCCAGAATCAGCGGGAGCGGCGATCTATCTGTGATTCGTTCCGTTTCCCACATGAATTCATCGAGCGTTACTAGGCCAAGATCGTTATACCCCTCTTCACAGGGGGATACCGCTCCGCTCGCCAACAGCGCTGCATCAAATCCCACCTTTTCAGCAGCTCTTGTGGACATATAATCCCAAACGCAAGCTGCAAACACCTGCTTCTCTGCGAGCATCTTTTTAAGCGATCTCGGTTTTTCCATTATCATAAGCGGGCACTCCTTTCAAAATCTTGTTAATCTCTGTAGCATTCCTTTTCGAATTCAAGCCACTCGCGAATATCTGCCCCCAGCATATCCGTTCGCTCTGATGCCGATGAACACCCCATAGAGTGGTCATTTGAATAAACAGTGCTTCTGTCAGCGATCACATGCTTTCCGAAATCCAGCATGCCATACCATGCCCCCTTTTCGATGCCGTGGCAAGTCACCAAATTGAATCCAAGAGGAGCGAGATCGTCTATGTTCAAATCTGCAATGCCATTATGCGAGTCAACGTCGGGATACATTTTCCATCCAGGAACTCTTCTGGAAATCTCTTCACACAGTTCAAGGCTCTGCGGTCCATTGTTGATACCCATAATAAGTGTCATATCTGCACCTGCTTCGCGTGCAAGCAGGCACCGATCAACGGCCTCGTCGAGTCCTTTGGAATAAAAAGCTTCCGTTCTAGCGATCAGGATGCAATCCGTTCCCTCAAGAGCCTCCTTGCCAGCGCGGATTTTTGCAAGCCAATCTTTCACCGGAATAATTGCATCATGCTTGTTTTCATAGAAGAGGCGAGCAAAGCCACGAATACCCATCGTATCTTCAATCTGTAGTGCCTGTGCACCCGCTTTTGCCAGTCTCTGACAAGTACGATGTGCATACAACGGGGTGTCGCCAAACCCATTTTCCGAATCCACAATCAAGGGCAATGCAGAACGGTTGGAAATGCGCTCTGTCTCCCAAACAAACTCATCCAGCGTAACGAGGCCCAAATCGTTATAACCGAGTTTATTTGCCGATAATGGCCCGCTTGCAAGCAAAGTTGCATCAAAGCCAACCTTCTCTGCAGCACGTGCAGACATATAATTCCACACGCAAGCCGCAAACACTTGCCCTTCGGAGAGCATCTTCTTCAGGGATCTGGGTTTGTCAAATATCATGTTGTTTTGCTCCTTCCATACACAAGTTATAATCTATTCTATCGTTTAAAACTCCGTCAGCCCCTCAATGGCATAGACCCTGACGGGGCAGGAATCGAGGCCGATGATCGGGAGCGGCGCAAAGCTGATAAAGAAAGTATCCGTCTTAAGCAGCTCGAGATTCTGCAGCACTTCGAGGAAGGTGCAGTTGACCGCCATGAGGATATCGTGGAACAGTTTCACATTCGCCTCGCCGTCCTCGATCGACACGCCGTCGCCGAAGCCCACGCACTTGACGCCGTGGTCGGCAAGCCACTGCGCGCTGTCGGCGCTGACCACCAGGCGATGATCGTCCGGTCCGTTGGTCGCGGGCGTGAACGGAGGAATCTTGTGCGGGCTGTCAAGGATCACGGTGTCGCCCGGCTGGACGCGGCTGCCGATAGCCGCTTCGAGGTCCGCGCCGGTGATCTGATGGTTCTCCGGAAGGTCCAGCGTCTCATAGATCGCCCTGCCCATGAAATTGGTGAGCGGCAGCTCCGCCACGCTCGCCCAGTTCTCATCGTGATGGTACGGGCACTCGCAGTGCGTGCCGAGGTGGCTCGTCAGATCCATGATCGTGTGGAAATCCGGGATGGCGCCGCCGGTATTGAAGCGCCAGAGCCGGCAGCGGCGGGTCTCCGTATTGGGGTCGAGCACCTTTGTCAGATCGACAACGTGAAGATTGCCCATCATATACTCCTTGGGCGGCATCTTCTCCGGTATTCTTGAGGGGTTTCCTGCAGTCCAGTTGTAATCGGACATGTCTGTTTCTCCTTATGTTAAGATTTGCCTTGCGTTCTGTTTCTGTTCTCCATCGCGTGAATCAGCGCGACCACCATCTCGTGATACGGCGTTGGGATGCCGAGCCGCTTGCCCGTCTCGACCACCGAACCGCTGATCGTATCCACCTCGCTGCGCGCGCCCTTCT
>ERZ857998.902-NODE-902-length-38274-cov-7.638217_pt1 | contig 38274 bp, 41 predicted proteins | sample MGYA00519954_ERZ857998 | MGnify/ENA primary metagenome ERZ857998 (study PRJEB31778, sample SAMEA3449424) | human gut metagenome | biome: human gut; feature: human-associated habitat; material: faeces | place: United Kingdom | collected 2010/2012 ...
TTAACCCTCACAGGGTTTTAATAAAATCCTCCGAAAGCCTTGAAAATAAAGGGTTTATCGCAAAATGCTCACCTTAACTTATTATACGATTTCACTTACGTTTATTCTTCCCTTGGAAGCTGATAAGGGCAAACACAAGGGCAAGAAAATCTGATAACAAGATATAAGAGAATGTGGCAATCGGAGAACTGTGACGTATGTGCGAATATATTATACTGGAGGATTTATTATATGGACAAGTACATTTTTGATGAAAGCAACGGTTTATGGTATGAATTGCAGGGAGATTATTATATCCCTTGTCTGATACTTTCCGAAGAAGAAACACAGCCTATCGGTTTGTGGGGACAGCGCCACAAGCAGTATCTAAAGGAGCATAAGCAGTTCCTCTATACCACAATGCTGATTGAGGGTACACTAAACTCCTACCTTGCAGATATTGACAGACAGGCACAGGAGCGTTTGCTCCTGCTGACAAAGCAAATTGCAGAGCAGGAAAATGTGACCGAGCAACTGAAAGCAGATAATGCTATGCTGTGGGTACAGAAAATGAATGAAATTCAGTCCAGAGTTAGAGAAATCATTTACAGCGAGATTATCTACGCATAACAGAATGAGTGATTGGGGCGGTAAGCCAGCTTTTGGCTTACTGCCCTTGTCTGCTCATAAGCAAAATAAAGAAATACCGTCAATGGCAGTGCTTGCACTGTTCATCGAGACCATTGACGGTATTGCGTATTTTGCTATCGCTGTCCGTGGCTTTTTTCAATTTTAAACGTTGCTTAAAACAACTTATTGTGTTAAAATATATGCTGATACAAATAAGAGTTTAGGAGGAACCGAAACTATGACAGCATCAATGCGTTTAAGATAAGCTGGCAATAAAAAAAGCAGAATCTATCCCCGATGATAGGCTTTTTTGTTGTGCTTATTTATACGATATTGAGCATTCATTAGTTACGGTGAGATATAAGTTATTTAACTATACCTTTATTTAACTATGTCTTTAATATGAATGTTTCCAAATTGTATGTATGCAGACCAAAAGCCACATTGTGGATTTTGGCCTGCATTTTTTATTGCCTAGAATGCTATTCAAAATAGAAATTCAAGCAAAATAATATGCAGGAGATAATATAAATGGAAAAATACAACAATTGGAAACTTATATTTCTCGAAAGGTATTGATGATATGAAAAATAAAAACACAATAATTATCACTGAAGAAATGATAAATTCGGACCCATACGGTTATACATATAAAGAAATTTGTGATTGCGTTGGAGAAAAAAAAGCTCGATCGCTTATGCATGCCCTTTATAAGGAAAAGCCCCAAAAGAAATATCAAACAATGAGCATTAATGATATTTATAATGGCGGTGACACAAGAAAATACTCTTTCAAATTAAAGGATGGTTACTGCGTTGAAACTGTTTGCATAAAGAGAAAAACAGGTGTAACTGTATGTGTTAGTACAATGGTAGGATGTCCTGTCGGTTGTATTTTTTGTGCATCTGGAAGTAATGGATTTATAAGAAATTATAATCGGCAAAACGAAATGCGAGCGGTGTAAAAAACGAAATGTGAAAATCAGGGTATAAAACGAAATGCGAAAAAATTATCGCACACGCACGATAAAAGCAAGGCTTTCAAACGTCATTCGAACAGCGTTTGAAAGCCTTTAAAATCATTGTATTTTCACACAAAAACACATTCAAATATTTGTGTAATTCATTAGAAATGAATATCTTTACAAAGTATTTAGGAGGCATCTGTTGTATCAACATCGCTGCTATCTTTGTAATCAAACAAAGTTCGCTGCGGGTGTTCTTCATAATTGCATACCATCCACTCCTCCTGCTTTCTTCGGCTCGTCTTTGATGCGCTGATGGTTCTTTCTACCCGGTGGATTATCCATCCGTTTTTGTTTGCGTATTCCTCTATCATTGGCAGGGGAAACATTGTCAGCATGAACTTGCCTTTCACCTTCTCCAAAAGCTGCAGGAGCTTTTCCATGCAATATTCATCAAACGTACCCTCGTAATGGCCGCAATCGCTATTGATATAGGGAGGATCCACAAAATGAAACGTATCGGGCGAGTCATAAGTGGAGATGACATCCAGCGCATCCCGGTTCTCTATGGTCACGTTATCAAGCCGGGAGCATAGCCATTCGGTAAACTCATCCTTTGCGTTACGCAGTTTTTTCGGCATTCCGCCGCCAAAGTCATAACCGAACGAACCGTCCATCATGCTGGCAAAGGACATTTTACACAACGCCCAAACAGCCCACGCCCGCTGCACCGGTTGGAAGAATTGAGGATACTGCAGGATATGTCCGGCATGGGCGTGCATATCCCGGCTGTGCAAAGTCTTCTCAATCTCCTGTTTCAGGTCACGATAATAGACTTTAGCCATCCAATAAAAGTTCGTTATATCCATGCTGATATCGTTTATAACTTCGCCATCAGCCGGACGCTTGGCAAACAATACTGCAGCACCGCCGCAGAAAGCCTCTGTATAAAGTTTATGATTTGGGATCAGAGGCAGAATATGTTTCAGGAGGGTTTGCTTGCCTCCGTAGTAAGAAATAGGTGTTTTCATTGCTGTTATTCCTTTAAATGTTACTATCTTTGCGACATCTCACTCACATAACATACAAATGCGACCAACCGCAGCAGAGGGTATTTAGCCCCCGGCTGTGCGGTTGGTCGCATCTTTGTGTAAGTATGTGGGTGAGATAACTACTTACAGGCCGGGGGCTTTTTCTTGCCTGCCCCCGACAGGCATTTATCCGTTTATAAGTGCATTGGCTTGTTCCTTGCATTGTTCCCGGTAAGACTGGAAATCATCCCACTCGGAAATAAATTCAGCAGCCCGTTCATGCTCCGGATTGACAAAGGCTATCATACGGTTTGACTGGATTGCCTCCACCCGGCTGGCCGAGTACCTCGTGCGGATCAACCCGGAAACAAATTCGTCATAAGTAGCCTCTCTCGCTTCAATCAGAGTACCTCCGTCCGCCATACTTCCTGTATAGGCATATCCCAATATGGGAGCGGACACCGGTTCAGTCACCTCACCCGAACGGGCATCCGGTTCAGGAGAATACTCCTCACGCTGCTCGTTCAGATAGCACAAATAATGTTCGTTATCGAACTTTGAAAAAGTCTTTTTTTCTGCATAAATCCCTTTGTACATAATCACCGATATTTTAATCGGGATCGGTTATCTTATAAAAGCATTTACCCCGGTCACCGATTGGTTGTTTAATAATCTTTGCCGAACAGGGTTCATCCAACACCACATCTTTCAACTGTTTGATAAGAGCCTCCGAACCGGTGAAAGTGATATGCTCCACCCAATCCATTTTTGGAGAACCGTCATCATCAGCGAGCAAAGCTCCGGTCTTGTCCTTTACCTGCTCGTAGATGTCATACTGGATGATCAGGCATTCACCCTTGTACTTGGAGGCTTTTATCTCGAAGCCTTTCAGGTGGATTTCCCTGTTCAAAATGTCATCAATGTGGTACTTATCTCCCGTGAGATTACCACTGCTGTTTGTTACTTCACTGAATGTTTTCATATTGAGAGTTTTTAATAAATAAATGCTATTGCAATGCTGCATGAACCCCAACCGGCTGGATGCCTTTATCCGGATCTCCTCATCGCTCAGCCCACGTTTTCGTAATTTTGCCACCTCCCGGCAGAGGTTTTTCTTGTTCTGCTTGCGGGCAAGGCAATAATCATGGAACGTCACGTATCCCACGTAATTGACACCCCTGCTCTCTACCGGGAAAACCTGATAATTAGGTTTTATACTCAAAGCACGTTCATTATTCAGGTAGTGGTTGATAAACACAAGGGTTCCGTGGAGTTTCCCTTTATCCCCATCCAGCAGGACAATATCATCCGCAAAACGATAATAGTACCGGATACCCATTTCTTCTTTAATGACATGATCCAGCTCGGACAAATAGAGGTTGGCAAAGAATTGGGAGAGATAGTTCCCGATGGGCACCCCGTTCTCCGCCGAGTCCACGATACCGTCAAGCAAGGCGAGCAATCGGGCATCTTTCAGTTTCCGGCGGATCACTTGTTTCATGATCTCATGGTCAATACTCGGATAAAACTTGCGCACATCGATTTTCAGGCAGTACCGGGTTCCCTCCGGATCCGCTTTCAAATCACGGCGAAGCTTGTATAAAAGAGGATGAATACCACGCCCACGGATGCAAGAGTATGTATCACGGGTAAAATTGGAGAGCCATATCGGTTCAATCACCTGCATTATCGCCCAATGAACGACACGATCACGGAATGGCAGTTTGAATATCTTCCGCTCTTTGGGTTCGTAAATGGTAAAAGTCTTGTACTCGGAGGTGCGGTAAGTACCGGTGGTAAGTTCACGCTGGAGCTGTAATAGGTTCGCCTCCAAACGGGAGCCGTACTCTATTACTTCGCTTCGGCGGGTTTTGTGACGGGCGGCGTTGTGAAACGCCTCTTCGAGATTGCCGTATTCGACAACTCGTTCAAACAAGTTTCCATACCTTTTCATGGCCTGTGTCTGCGGTTCTGAGTGTCTGAGTGTCTGCTTTGCCTTACTCGGAAGCGTTCGAACCGTTAGCGGCCTACCAGCGTCCTTCCAGAGCGTTCGTCATCTTTTGCCAAGTGGCAAGGCCTTTCACCCATCTAACCGTTTCCTAACTGCAAAGTATAGGGGAGCGGACACATTCGCATTCGAATTCGAGGCTGCATTGTTCGTATTCGTAGCAAACGCCCCTGCATTCGTGCCATTGTTAGCGTTAGCACCGGAGAGGCGGACACGAAGCCTGCGTCACACTAAGGGTAAAACAACCTGTTAAACTTGGTTTAACGATGCAAAGATAAGCCTTTTAACGCCATTTACACCATACTTATTCAAAAATCACAAAAATCGACTCGCCTTACGGCGAGTTTTGAAAACAGCTGAACCGCTTTTACAAAACTCTCAATACAAAATTTCAAAGAACGCTCTTTTCTCGCTTCCCGTTTCCGTTTTTTCGTTCTCGCTTTAAGCTGACATGACCGGATCCGCATCAAAGAAGCAGAGGGGAGCGGACACAGCCGCATTCGAATGCGAGGCCGCATTGCTCGTATTCGTAGCAAACGCCCCCGCACCCGTGCCATAGTGAGCGTCAGCACCGGAGAGGCGGACACGAAGCCCTTTGGATGATGCTGAATTCTCCCAAAAATAGTCACAGAAATAAGTCGAGGCGGTCGCTCCGATTTCGGTCGGCATGGCGCAAAGCAAGTAGTAACTTTTCTGCTTGATATAACCGGAGGTTCTCGGAACCTCGCAAACCTTGATAAGGCCGGAAATCGAATTGTCATCATAACCGGCATAAAGGGACGGGGCAACGTAAACCTCGGATTTTTCCTCTCCCACGTTATCAACAAGCCCACGGACAATCTTCCAAATATGACCGAAAGGATGTTTCAGGCCGAAGAACACCGGAACCTTTGCTGCATAATGCAACGAGCCGTCCTCCTTTAGCACGTTAAAGGTGGCTTCACCGCAACCGTCACCAAGCTCGATACCGGCAGAGGTCGGAACAACCGGGTAATAACCCCACTGATCCCAATTCGGCATATTGGTGGTGCCGGATCCGAGGCCACCCTGATACAAACCGTTGCTGTCCTTTTCCGCAATCACGGTCTCCTGCATGTTGCGGGTTCCGAATATGATCATGAAAAGAATTTCAACCACCGCCTGAGCCACGTACCAGTTGGCATCCCAACCCTCGCCACGCTTGCGGGCATAAGTTGAAAAATTACGGTACTGCATATTGGTTGCAACCATCCCCAACTGCGTGCGGTAAGTACCGTCCCGGCTTGCATCATTGTTTCCACCACGATATTGGGCGGCATCACTCACAACCGAACAAAGGATATTGTTCGTCCTGTCCATCACGCCACCACCGAGGGCGGAAAGGCCACCGGCGGGAATATACACGCACTGTTTGCCTTTGATGGGAGAAAGGGAAACCGCATAATATTTCAAATTACCCACTTTCCACTCGGCAAAATAAAAACCAATATTCCAACACCACATATACTGTCCCATCGTGCCGTCCAGCTTCGCCGGTGTACCGTCCTCGAAACGGTAGTGGTTCGTGGGATCCAGCTTGCGCCGGGTACGGTCATCCTGAACGAGGTAACAACCAAGTCCTAACAGCTCTGGCAGCTTGCGGAGCATATCAAGGCTGCCATAGTAACCGGCAGCCCGGTACGTGGAATTCGATTCATTCCAATAACGTCCACAAACGCCGTTTGCGGCGGTGGTAACCGCCTCGGACAAATTCATAACTTTGGACTCTCCGTCCGTGTCCAGCACCTCGATGCGCATATCGCTCACGCTGCCGGAGGCAGTATCAAGGTCACTGATCTTCTTTCCGGCCTCGAAAGCCGCAAGCATCGCTAACACACGGGTTTCCTGATCGCTTGTCATATTTATCAAGTTTTTAAGTTAAACGTATTCTACCTTTACTGTCAACCCGGATTTTACCGCCTCCGGTAAGGCGGACGGACGGAGCCTGAACCGTCACGTTTATGGTCTTGTACAAGTGGGTGGCCTGTGTCGGGATCACGTGGATCCGGCTCGTCCCAATTTTCAACGGGGTTACAACACCCGCAGGATCCACGCTCACGGCCACGTCATCACCCAAGAACAAAACATTCTGCAGCGAGTACGAGGGGAACATCTTGGCCACGATACGCTGAACGTAAGGATTACGCTGGGTGATGCGTTTCGTGTAGGTCAGTTCCATTCTCGTGGGAGCCAACGAAGCCGCACCCGATATGGACTCCTGCAGCTGCTTCATCTTCTCGATCTCGGCCTCTGCGGTGGTGGCCGTACTGCTCGCACGGGCGGCAGCGGCAAGGGCTTCCGATTTGGCCGCATTTACAGAGCTGGCCTCCTTGTTCGCCGTATCAGCGGCGGAGGACGCTTTCGTGGCGGCATTCGTGGCATTTGAAGCGGCTCCGTTAGCAGCGTCCGTGGCTTTCTTTGCCGCTTCGATAGCGGTTCCCGCAGCACCGGCGGCATCATTGGCACTTTTGGCAGCGTTATTGGCCGCAGTGGTTGCCTTGTCTGCATTCTGTTTGGAAGTATTCGCGCCGGAGGCGGCATCATTGGCGTTTTTGGTTGCAGTTTCCGCTGCCGTTTTTATCTTGGTCAGATCCGTACCGGCATCATTCGCATTCTTGGCGGCATTGGTGGCATTTGTCGTGGCCTTTTTCGCTTCGTTCGTGGCTGTTATCGCTTTTGCCGTGGCATCAGCGGCCTTTTGGGTCGCATCCGCAACCGCATCGGTTGCCACGTCCTGCAGCAAATTAACGGGAGCCTCGACAACTTCCGGGATACCACCGTTCATTCTCAAGGCCGGGAGTGTCAATACTCCATCCAAAGAGGAAACAACAGGAAGCTCACCCACACCTTTGGATTCGGCTCGCAGTATGTTCCGGACACGGGCGGCTATCGCCTGTATTTGGGATTCTGTCAAGTTTTCCATATCAGACCTCCGTTCTTAACTGTTCCATTAAACCATCTATAAACATGGGAGTACACCATTCATTTGCAACCCTCACGATAAGCTGTTCCTCTTTTCCCGTGATCGCAACCGGTTCTTCACTATTATAGATCTTAAAAGCAAGGGCGTGGGCTTCTATCCCGATCGTATGCTGGTATATCAAATCAGCAAAATCCTTACGTGCGTCACCGGTAATTTTCTTTTGCCTGGAAATTCCGGTATAAGCCTCAAATTTTTTAAAGTTCACTTTTTTCATATCGTCATTTGTAATATTTATAACTGAGAGAGTTAAATCCCAAAACACACCACCCACATTTATTTAGGAAATCAAAACCATAGGTGATCTCTTCCATATGTTCCCCGGTGTATATATAAAGATACTTCCACGTGGTCATGTATATCGAATTTTTTTTCGGATCCTTTGGTGGCGATGATAACATTCCCAGCCACGTTATGCGTAAATCTTCGGATTCGTCACCATAAACAGGAAATTCTACCCATTCGCCATACCAATACAAGTAATTCCGGTTTTCTTTCTCGTTATAATAGAGCCAACCACTTTGAGGGTTTATTGGCGGTTGTACGAGTTCCCCTCTCCACGATATCAGACCGGCCATTTCTCTGCCATTATGTTCCGGCGTGCCAATAAGTTCGATTATTCCGCTTATCCATTCTATCTTATAAGGATCGCTATACGACAACAAACCATCTTCGCCCAAACCCGAGTTGGTTCCACGAATCTGACTTCCATCATCAATGCGCACGGAACTGTAACGGATAGAACCCACCGTTCTCGTGTAAGGAGGATGACATCCGTTATACAAGATCACTCGTGATCCAATATACTTTACATCATTTGACAATATGATATCGGCTCCATTAGTTGCTCCTTTCATATCAACCTTCAAACTTAATTCCTTGTTGATCTTGTATCCGTATTCTTTTCGTGCGGAATCAGTCGTGTATATGGCATCGCTCGATTCCACTAAATGAAAATTAGTCTTTAAATATCCGGAAAACGTACCCGCATTCGCTTCAATCGAACCATCCTCCAACACCTTAAAATATTCATTGGCGGTAACGAGCCCCTCCAGCCTGATATGTTCCGCATTTATTGCCACGTCCTCAGCCGATTGGTTGATAAAGGATACGATTGTACCGCCATTCTCCAACGACTTGCTTGCCCATAACCTGTTACCGTCAGCAGAGGTAATCCACCCGGCCCTGCTGATGGTTCCGTCTATCGTGTCCACACGGCTCACGATGGCGTTGATCTGCTGCGCCGTCACGTGAAAGCTGCTCTCATGGGTGGTCAGGCGGTTACCCAATACGTCCACCCTGTCAATGGTCGCCCATAACTTGTTGCCGTCCGCAGTGGTAATCCAGCCTGCAGTCTTTATCGTGTTGTCAATAATTCCCAGTTCATCCTCCGCCTTATCGATACGACTCACGATGGCATTGATTTGATCCGCCGTCACGTGGAAGCTGCCCTCATGGGTGGTCAGGCGGTTACCCAAGCCATCCACCGTTGAAATTGTAGCCCATAACTTATTGCCGTCCGCAGTAGTTATCCAGCCTGCTGTCTTTATCGTGTTATCAATTTTATCCACCGCCTCGGCCACCGCAGAGATATGTTCAGCCGTTTGCTCGAATTTCGTGCTTACAACCTTTTGATAATCCTCCAGCGGGTGGTTGGTCAAAGTGAGCCGCTCGACATAAATATCACCGGTAAACTGCAAAAGGAAATCACCGGATCCGCTCCATTCTCCCGATACCTCCAACACCTGAAATCCATCGGCTGCCTCGATAGCTTTTGAAACATAAGGAGCGGATCCGCTGAAACCGGCAGTCAGGGTTCCACCGGCATCACAATGGTATTTTATAGTCAAATAAAGGATACTCCCTTTTTCAGGTTTGGTTATATCTTTATTCAACTGCTTTATATAACTACGTTTAACACGGAGCATGAAACGCCCGTCAAAAGAAACCACGTCCGAAACCTTGTTCTTTTCGGAATAAAAGTTTATACCCAAATCAAGCAGCTGCCCGTTCACGTCATAGATGCTGATATCATTCTCCCGGATCCAGCCGGTCAGGTCATCCTGAAAGGTGGCGTTCGTCAGGTAATTGTCCTTTTCGGTCATCGTGTTGATAACCCCCTGCATGGCACTCTGCAACATCCCCTCAACGATTTCAAATTTCGTCCGGACATCCTCTCCCGTACGCAGGCGAAAATCACCGGTCAGGTAAGCGTTCTCCGAATACAGCCCGTAACCTTTTAACTGTCCCCAGCAATAAGTGATGATTCCAGCCAAACGTCCCAAACGGGTACGGACGGCATTGTCAGGATCCGTTTTCATCCCGTACAGGACATCGAGGTAAGGGCTGCCCTCCTCCACGCTGGTTTGCTTTAGGATACCTTTTCTGTCTGAGTTCGTCAAAGAGTCCACACGGGTAAGCACGTCACGGGCGGCCACGCTGCCCACGTCACCGACAAAATTTTTATAGGTGACACTATCCATCCGGTTCTCTCCATCAGCCAATGCCCCGACCTTGGCATCCACCACCTCAAACTCGTATTGTTTTCCACCGTGGCCATTCACGGAAAATTGTTGCACCATCACGATATCACCGGCACGGAAAGGATTATAAAGGACACCTTTCTCAGTGTCGAGATATATCGTTTTTGTGGCCGGGTTGATAGAATGAACACGCATCATGTCGGAGGTGATACGGGTTCCGTTCTCACCCACGAGCTGGGAGATCACGAACTCGTAAACTCTCATCACGCCACGGATGGTCATGTCATCAAGCTCCATGACCGCTTTTTTCTCCGTTACACCGGCGGAGTTAATGACCTCTTTCCAGAACAAAGCCCAGCCGGATCCGCCCGGAAAACCGGAGATGAAGTTCTCGGAGGAGAGGGTATCTTTAAAGAATGCGTTTTTATCGACCGTGAGCTTTTCAACCAATGCCGTGCCGATCACGCTGATCCCCTTTAAAAAGGTTTCAAGTTCACCCGCCTCGTCAGGAATATCTTTCCGCAGGAATTTATCGGAAATTTCCTTTTCCAGCCTGCTGATCGAATTCGCTATCGCTTTGATAGTCCGGACGGCGGAAAGGACATTGTATTCAGTAGGATCAATGCTGTCCCAGCTCTTTAAAACAGCCAGCACCTCCTTGTTCAGCTGCTCCTTGTAAGCGGCCTGTATATCCACGATATTGTTCTCTATTTGGCTGATACGCCCGTAATCAACCGCATACGTGCATTCAATATCCGCCTCGAAGGGATTATTCAATTTCCGGGAGATTTTCGTGATACGGCTCTCGTGCGCCCCTGCCGGAAAATAGATCTCATTTTCCAAAAGAACACGCCTACCGATTTGCAAGGATATCCGGTTTTCTTCCAAATAGACATAATCAGTGGGAGCCTTGTACACGGAAGTATCAATACTGATTTTATCCATGTATTTGGCCACAGCTTCTGCAAATTCCTGCTCGGCCAGCGGATAATATTCTTTAGGCATCCGGATGTTATACAGGATATATTCATCACCCGGTTTCGGGATCAACAAACCGCCCGGCAGCTGCTGGTTCTCGTAAGGGAATTGCGTTACGATTTCAAACTCTTTCGTTTTGGAATTAAAATTCAACTCAAAATCACGCCCGTTCAGCTCTCCGCTTTGAAACACCACATTCTTGACAAGCCCCTCAATCTCATAATCATTCGGATCGAAATCGAGAGAGGAGTCCGTAAAGTAATATATCGTGAATTTATTGCCGTCCTCACCAGTGGCCTCCATGCTTCTAACCGTAGATACTTTACCGGTACGTCTTGGATAAATATTGGAAAAGAAGTTTTCCTCAGATTGCTCCACGATACCGAGGTAGGTATTCTTTTCTACATAGCGCACGCCACCGGGTAACTGCAGACGCTTATAACCGTAATCAGACTGCACGATATTACGGGTGCTGCCAAGCGGGTAAAGACGGGTAAAAAACGGAACCGTATCATTTGCCACACGGGTGAGTTTTTTCAATCCTTTCCCATATCCCAAAGGAACGGCAGTGCCATGCTCGCACCGGCTCAGGTTGATGGTCGAACCCTCGATCCACCACTCCGTGTCGAAGTTCTTGGCTATCTCGGAAAGAGCGTCAAAACAAAATATATTATCGTATTCTATGTTCACGTTACCCGTGGAAACAACCTCCCCGATAACCCAAGCATTACCACCCTTGATCCGGTTGATATTGTCGCATATAAGCTGGAGATGTTCCGCAGCGGTGGCATCATAAGAGAAAGACAACTCATTCTCGTTATCTACCAGCTTGAGGACTTTCGCCTTTTTAAGTTCACTCTCGATCCCGTAAAATTTGCAGTTATACACGTATTCCACGGTGGAATTCTGCTCAGGTTTATAATCCTCCAATAACGTGAAACGCTCCCCGTCAAAGTCCACGTAATCGTTCACGCCCAGCCCGACATACTCGTAAAGCGTGAATGACAAATTCAGTACATTGTCATTCATCACCTCCTTAACATGACGATCCGAGTCCGAGGGTGACACGGTGGCTTTTAAAACGCCTTGCTGATTGTATATTTTAAGTTCCATTTGAACGCCGTTTGAATTTATTTGAATAGCCTATAACACCGGAGCCGGTTCCCTGAATTTCACGCTGAATTTTGCGGCAACCTCGCCACCGAAATCGGTCAGCTGGCTGTAGTCCGTGCATTCCTTGTAATACAGCCGGAATGAACGGTCAAGCTCCTGCAGGTATAAATTTAGCCACCCTTTATTCCCGGCCTTTAAAAAAGCCAAGAAAGCGGAATAACGGATAAGGAATTGCCGCCGGTCTGATGCCATGATCGCAAAATGGAGTGTCACGTCACGAGCCTCCCAAGCCGGAACAAGTGTTTCAGGCAGTTTCTCGCCATCCTGTTCCCTGAATGATACAGCCGTGTGCGTTTTGGTTGCAGGTGGTTTCAAAAGTGAGGAGTAGTTCTTGTTCTCACCGGGCTTTTCCTCCACGAGGAAAGCCCCGTAATCCGTGAATATATCCACATCATTAATCAATAATAAGCCTTTCAATACATCCATATCATTTCATTTTTAAACCGTCACGCTTTATTTCCACGATCTCATCATATATTTTCGGCAGACTGTCGGTATTCTCTTTTATCTTGTTGATGGTATCAATAGCCCCGCCGAGTCCCTCGGAGATATTCTCCACGTTCTCATCGATGGAGGCATCGTGCATCTGCAGGGAGGTCATCAACCCCTCCAGCTTTGTACCCTGATCCTGAGAAAGGGATTGAAACGCCCCGGCTTTACCGCTCTGAGTCGTGGTATCCTCTTTCCAAAGGTCGAACCCCATAGCCGCCGCTTTATCTTTCCACGATTCCATCCATGACTGCGCAGCATCCACGTTACTGCCGATATTATTGTAAAAGTCATCCACGAGCCGCATGGCATCATTAGCAATCTGTTCCTCGCTTTTACCACTGCCGTAAACCTCTTTGAGCTGCTTCTGCAGGTCATCAAATTTATCAGCGAAAAACAAGGAGTATGCGATCTGCTCACCGAGATCCTCAAACACGGATACTGCCTGATCCGCAAAGTTCTCCAAAGCCGTACCGCCCCCTTTGATGGCGGAGGTGATGGAGTCCAGCATACCCGGGCCGAGGCTCCCGAATGTTTCCTGCAGGTAATCCTCCAAAGCCTGCTCTGCCTCGTCCATCGCATCTTTCAGGTCGATCAGGTTCTCGAGGTAGTTCCGGGTTTCATCACTCATCTTACGGGTATCGAGGATCACTTGGAGCATTTCCGTATCCAGCTCACCGTTGGCCTTGATCAGCTCCGGGTAAACATCGAGAATGCCGCTATAAACGTCTTTACCCTTTCCCCAACCGAACAGACCGGTTTTCTTGTGGCCGGTTACGATCTGGGCATCGTTCAGACCGCCGAAACCTTTCTGATAATTTTCCAACCGTTTGCGGTAAGTTCCGGCAAAATCTCCCGTCATGCGTTCCATCCAGCTCATGGTCGGGGCTTCTCCGGAAAGCTCGTCCTTAAATTGGGAGAGGGCATCCCGGTAAACCTCTATCGCATTGGCGGCCTTTGCCACCTGACGTTCCCCGAATATATTCTCAGCCTTTTCCAGCAAAAGATTCTGCTCCAGCAAAAGGAGATTGTATTGCCGCTGAAAATCGAGCTTTGCCTTTTCAATCTCTTTTAAAGCCTCTTTGTGACGGGCTTCCGCCGCAAAAGCCGAGGTGATAAAATTGGCAGCCTCGCCGATGGCCGCACCTATACCGCCGATCAAACCGCCTTTTGCAAATCCTTGCCCGATGTTGGAAACCGCACCCATGACCTGCTGCATTCCACTCAGGGCATCCGCCGTCTGAGTGTCACCCATTTGGTCGAACATATTAGCAAGCTCGCCAGCCGCATCTGATGCAGCACCGCCAATCGTGCCGATAGCTCCGGATAGTTCTTTGGCTCCTTTGGCTCCCTTTAGTTCGGCAAAGCCTTTCTCGAATGTCTTGAAAATGCTTTCCCACTTGTTATTGCCGCCTTTGTCGGAATCGAGCAATTTGTCAAGTGCTTTCTTTAACTTTTCAAGTTTTTCCGGGCTTTTCTCTATATTCTTTAATTGCTCAGGCGAAATAAACGTGATGCCTTTCGTATCCCCGTTACCGGAAAGATACGCCCGGAGCTGTTTGGCCTGCGAAATAAGTTTTTGCAGCGAATCAAAGGACATGGAAGAATAGTCCCCGAATAATTTCTTTAAAAAATCGTTATCTTTGGATGCCTCCTCGGCCTCGGCATCATTAATGGATTGGATGCCTTTCGTTACTTGTTCCTTTGCAACCGCTATCGCACGGTCAATCTCATCGGAATTTTCCGCTGTACGCTGGGATTCCAGCTGGGCGATATCATCATCACCCTGTTTCTTTATGGCGGCTCTTTGCGCCTCGAAATCACGATATTTGCTCAGGAGTTCTTGCAGGGTTTCCTGCTGTTTCTTTTTCTTCTCGGTGGCATCCCTGTTTTCCCTGCTATCAATATCTGCAACGGTGGCATCATATATCTGCGCCGCTTGTATGCGTTGCGTGGCCGCCTGAGCGGATATATTGGCAAGTTGTTCAGGAGTAACCTTTTCCCCGGCGGCTTTCAGCTTATTGTACAGTTCAATGCGCTGCTGTTCCTCACCCGTGATACGGTCTTTTTCTCTCTCGAAATTAAGCAAGGCCTCCGCACGCTCCCTCTCGTATCCCTCTTTCGTCAGGGCGATACGCTGATCCTCTATCTTTTGACGGGCTTTTAGTTCCAGCTCGGCAAGGTTATTCACAATTTTAGCGGGCTGTTTCGGATCCTTGTTATTTTTATTCGGATCCACGAAACCACCGATACCGGACTTTTTACCCAGCTCTGCATATTCTTCCTGCAGCTTCTTTGCCTCATCCAAATAAGCGTCCCGCTGTTCCTCTGCAGCTTTTATAGCTGCGGCCTTTGCCTCTTTATTATGCTTTTCAATCAAAGCCTCGGCATCGAATTGGCCATAGGATTCAGCCTGAGCCATACGCAGCCCCATTTTAGAAAACCACCCCATTGAACCCTCGACATCAGATTCGGGCGTGACTTTTACCTCGTTCACCTTTTCGTCCGCTTCCACGGCTTTGTTCACGAGGCTTTGGGCTTTCGCTTGCAGGAAAAGCATTTGGATATAGTCATCACTCTTTTGGATCAGCACATCGTACCACTCGGCAACGGTATTGTAATATCCGAAGCTCTCGCCGTATTTCCGGTTCAACTCCTCGACTTTAGCCTTTTCCTGTTCCTTACTGCCGGTAAAGTCTTTCAGGCTCTTTGTCGTATTTTCTATCTCGAAACGGGTTTTAATCATTTGGGCACGCCCGTCACTCTCTATTTTTACCCGTTCTTTCGCCTTTTCCGCCGCTTTCTCCTGCGCATCGCTGTATTTATCCCAAAGGACGATAAGCCCCGTTATTACGGCGGAAAGCCCTAATGTCAGCGTGGCCATCAAAGCGGTGGCCGCCGCATTGGAGATACCCAACGAAACGGCCAGCTTTGTATTGGCCGCCGTCAGCAGCTTTTTCATCTTGACAACGGTAACCAGCCGAAAAGCGGAATCCTTGTTCAGGGTATTCATGACTTGCTGCAGCCCCATAGTGACGGCCATGACGCTCTGCACACGGGTTTGTATCTTTATCAGATCCTCGTTTTCCGAGGCGAAAATCCCCATGACACCGGTGGCGGTCGTGAACAGACCGGACAAGCCGTTCACACCGCTCATCACTCCCTGCAAGGCTGCATCATCATTGGCGAGAATATTCGTTTGGGTACGCAGATCACCGATGGTATCGGCTAATACGGCGGCTTTATCGGCCATCTCCGCATACTCTTTGGTGTTCTGTTTGCCCTCCAAACGCAGGCGAGCCATCGCATCCTGCATCTCCCGGAGCTGCATCGAAAGACGTTTGGTGGAAACGGATGCCTTGTCATGCTCCGCCTCAAGGGAGGAGAGAATGTTCTTGTCCTCCTGCAGGGCTTTGGTACAGGCATCTATCTCCGCACGCATCTCCAGCTGCGCCTTTCCGGGTGCAAGGTTGTCGTATTGCTTCTTTAAATCCTTGAGACAGGATTCAACATACTTGATCTGCTCTTTTTGGGCGGCAATACGGTCTGTGATGCTTTTAGACACCTGCTCGGCCTTATCTCCCAGCGTTTCGGCGGACTTGCCCGCCTTGTCAATGCCGGGAGAGAGCTTGTCTCTCATTATGAATTCTATCTCAACGGGTTTCATTGTTCTTTCAATCGTGATTGGAAAAATCCGGAAAGGCTTTTAGGTTTCCCTTTACCGCCTTTGCTTCCGGTTCGGTTGTTATCATTCTCTTTCTCGTAATGTGGCGCATCGGCGAGCATCATCCGGAGCGTTTGGTAATTGACACCCCAAAGGATGTATTTCACGCTCCAGCCGGTGGCCGCCGCTATCTGCCACACGATACCAAAGGGGCTATGGGATCCGACATATTTCGTTCTTAACTCCCCTTTCTTTTTTGGCTCTCTCTCGGTTTCAGGGGATTGGATATCTGAACCGATTCGATAATACGCATAAAAGACTTTGTACCCAGCAGGGTGATAAAACGCTGGTTAGCACCCTGCAGGTATTTGTCAGGAACGAACCATCTCAGCAGCCATGCGACAATGCCGGAAAACAATAGTCCGGAGATCGCTCCACGGCAGATTGTCAGGGCTACCATCTTGGAAACACGTTTGCCATGAATGGCAAGGAATGCCATCTCCTCATGCTTGTTGAACTGCTCCATCTCCTCGTAAGTAATACCCAGCTGCAGGTATAACTTTGCGATCCGGATCTGACTCCCCAAACAGGGACGTTTCATGGTCACCCTGATTGATACCGGTTTCTTTCTAAATGGTATCTTAAACCGTAAAAAAGGCAGGGAAACCCCCACGTCAAGCAGAGCCTCCGCTGCCTCTATTTCCACGTTCTTTTTCATGGGTTACGCATTTCCAGCCGCCTGACTCAACGTGAGGGTAGCCTTTTGGGTATTATCAGCCGCAAGGATAAACTCTACCGATCCGTTTCTCGCAGCACCGGTATTGGCATCCGCCGTGATGGTGATCCTGCCGTTCACAACCTCAAGATTGAAACCGGAGGGAACCTTTCCCACGGAAAACGCTCCGGAGGCTTCAATATCCACCGTTTTACTTTCTCCACCTTTGGCGAATGACAAAGAGGTGGGCGTTACGGAGATAAACGGAACCGTATCATCAAAGCTGAAAGGAGAGCCGCCATCCAGCGGGTTCAACATTTCCATTTCACACTCGATACCCAGCGGATCATCACCGCCAATCTTACCACGTACAACACCGTCCAGCGTCATACGCTTGACCTCGATAGTCTGGCCGGTTCCGCAAAGGATTTTCAATGCACCCTCTAACGAAACGGATTCCGAGGGAGCCTCCCATTTTGTACCGTTCACCGTTCCGCCCATCACATCCTTACAGTTCTGAGGAACAAGTTCGATCAGGGTAAACTTTAACAGGTTGGTGGCATCCTTTTTCTTTATTTTCTTGACCGGAGCATTACGAACCTGTGCGGCAAAGAGCTTGATATATTCAGCGGCATCACCGCCCCAATCAATACCGTCATCAGAAACATTGCCGATCTTTTTACCATTGAAATAAATGGCATCAAGGAGCATCATGTATCCGTCATTCACATATACTTTTGACATCGTTCTCTATTTTATAAAGGTTAATATTCTGTTTTTTAGTTTCTTTAGTGGAGAGGTAAGCAACAAACCGCCCACAAATCCGACTAAAAGCCATTTATACCATGTAGCGGGAGGTTTTTCCTTAATGCTTTGGGCGGCATCGCTCTCCGCCTTGTAGATTTCATCACTCCGGCTGCTCGTCTGTTCCATCCGGGAAATAACCCGCTTTAAACTATCCACCTCGCTGCGCTGTCGGAACACCTCACGCTCGTAAAAAAGACATTGCCGTGCGATAGAGTCACATTTACCAATAACCGTTATATTATCGCCATGCCTTTGTACGCTTACCGATGCCTGACCGTCTTTGGCCGTGTAGCCAGCACCGTCCGGCAAGTTAAGGAGGTTCTGTATCGGAACATCCACTTTCGCCTCCGACTCCGGGATCCCCTCCTGTGTCAGGGCGGTTATCGTCTGTCCCTGCAGTAGTTCCCCCGTCCTCTGAGCCGTCACGTCTGACTGCTCTCCGGTTGCTCCGGTGGTGGTTCCGCTTTTCGTCTGTTCCGTCAGTGTGTGTGACTGCAGGTTCTTGGTTAATTTCGCCGTGGCACACCCCGTCAGGATGAACACGGCTATGATTAGCACGAGGGTTGCCCCTCGGATTAGGTTTCTCATCATTTCCTGTTTGTTTATTGATTACTTTTCTTAATCTCTCCACCTCTTTGGTCAGGCGGGAGAGTTTTTGGATCATCTCCTCCTGATTCGCTTTCAGGTCGGCATTCTCCCTGCGGAGCTTGATATTCTCATCCAATATCTTCCGGTTCTCATCACTGAGCATATTGATGGACGCCTGAAGCTGGGATAACATATCATTGTTCTGCTTTCTACGGCCAACAAACCACGTGAAGATGCTACCGATAAAACCACCCGGCAGGGCGAACGTTAAAAAGTCCATCAGACCGTCCATCTCTTTGCTTTGTTATTGATTAATGCCTATGTTCCTGAGCCATGCCTGAACGTCAAATGACGGACACGCTTTGGCCGCAATCTCGTTATGACCGATGATTCTCACCCGTGGGAAACGGCGGTGGAAGTCTTTCACGTAATCCTCCAACGCTTTTAGTTGGCCGGGAGTACGGGTATCTTTGGGAGTCTTGCCGTCAGCGGCCACGCCGCCAACGTACACAATGTGCCGGGAAATGGTATTGTACCCTTTTGCTCCATTGGTAACCTCCCACGTATCCACCCGTGCGTCCTCGTTGTTCCGGGCCAATCGCTCCACCGTTCCGTCAAGGTGAAACATATCGGTATATCCTACCTGTTTCCAGCCACGGCCACCCTTGCTTACCGGGTTCGTGTGCCATGCTCTGATATCGTTACTCGTTACCTTACGGCCTTGAGGCGTGGCGGTACAGTGGATTACCAAATATTTCAATTCTGCCATAACCTTATCCTGCCACAGGGGTTCCCTGTACTAAAGCGATTACACCTTTTTTATCCTCCCGCATGATACGACCACCGGCACGTACAAGGAATGAATAAATATCACCGTAATAGGTTGCGTCACCCTCGTTCTCGAACGCTTTCACCTCACCCAGCGCACGGCAGACACTTTGCTCGTGCCATGCAAGTCCGGCGGCGAGATCGGTAGCTGCACCGGCAATACTCCATGCTTTAGGAGCTTTGGCCGCAGTATAAAGGGCAACCCTGCTGCGCATCATGATATTAAAGCTGAACAGCTTACCGAGGATACCGTTCTGCGCATCAGCAGAAGCGAGGAACGCCGTGTTCTCGTTCTCCGTCAGGCTGTTCAACAGCTGGGAGTACATCTGTGCATCCAGCAACAAATAACGCCCCTCCTGTGGAATATCATCGTTATTGAACTTGGTCATCAAGGCCAGCACGTCCGCCTTACAGATACCCTTACGTTTGCCGGTAGCCTTATCCGTGTAAGCGTCAACCTCCGCACCGGTAGTTTCAACGCACCCGGCAGCGGCAGGACTCCAGTTGAAAACGAAATCGAGTGCCACGTCATCCTGCAGCTTGAGTTTATCCTGACGCAGGACGGACTCCCGTTTATCATAGCTGAGTTCCACCGTATCAGCATTAGGGATAAGTACCGGATCCGTGGTGTATTCATCCAGCGGGAACGTCACATCGATATCCGTTCTTTTGGTTACCGTAGCCGGGAGGTTGGTTCGGTTCTTCTTGGTTCCGGACGCAGCACCGGCATTCGGGATGTGAACAATCTTGCCGTTGTTCACGTACTCATCGGCGTTGAACGCCTTGCTCAGGAAGCTATTGGAGGCAAATAAACCCTCCACGATAGCCGCCATCCAAATTTCTTTCTGAATTGCCATTTCTATTCTTGCTTTAATGGTTAATAATTACAGATTCGGTTCGATACCGAAACGCTCTTTAAACTTGGACTTATACAAGTCCGGAGCAGCATCTTTCAGCTCAACGAGCTTACCGGCTTTATCCAGCTCATCCCATGATTTGTCTTTCCAATCACCGAGTGTCACACCGGATCCTTTATCCGTGTTGATTTGACCGGCCACGTTTGCACGACACGGGATAGCTGCCAGCATAGCCTTTGTTCCCTCGAAATCCTTATCGAAAAGGTTCAGCAGGTTCTCACGGCCTTTCGCATCATAGCGTCCGTCTTTAATGGCCGCATCGATCAGGGAAATCGCCTCCCGCTTCTGGGATTCCTTTTTGGCCTCGTTCATTTTATCCACTGCGGCGGCCAGCGTCTTGTTTTCTTTTTCCAAGCGGTCGGCATTGGCAATGATTCCCTGAATGGCGGTTACGATTTCCGCCTCGCTTGCAGAGTCCTGCAGCTTCAATACTCCTGTAAGTACGCTCATTTTTAATTGTTTTTTGGGGTTATTACTGTGATCTATCAACCGGATAAGATTACCCTTATCATTCAGGTCGATAATCTGTTTGCTCTCTCTGTCATAGAATACCAGCGCATTGTGATTGGCTCCGATTGTAACGACACTGCCCTCCCGAACCGTCCATCTCGTAACGGTAGGGAGTGTTTGTCCGGGGAGCATCAGGTCATAGGCATCGCTTTTCTCCTCCGGAGGCCACGCACCGATAGAGGCCATACGGATAAAGTCATTCTCAACTTTACGCTTTACCTCTGCGGCACGGGCATCTCCCTCATCGAACACGGCATTGGCTAAAATCTTACCTCCCTCAACACGTATATTTTCCCACCGGCCAATCGGCAGGGAGTAATCATCGTGATTCAGAAGCATCACGGGATTCTTTTTAAACTCCTCCAAATTGGCTCCGCTGGTGAGCATCCTAAAACCGTAGGTGTTCACCGACTCATCATGTAATACAAAGGTTAATTTGCCCATTTCGCTCGTTTGATTTTGTGACAAAATTCAGGGTAAAAAACGGGCTGTACAAATCGGCCTGTAACCGTTTCAACTTAAACCGCAGCCATTTCAGTTTAAACGTAAACCATTACAAACCAATTATTTTCACTCACCGCAAGGCTTTACCTTTGGGCTATAAAATGATACAATTATGGCGGAAGAACTGAAAGCAAATCAACGGAAAGAATGGGCGAAATTGATGTATCTCAAAGAGAACATCACCCAGCAGGAAATTGCCGACCGGGTAGGTGTTTCCCGTGTCACGGTGAACAAATGGGTTAAGGAATGGGAGGGTTTAAAGCTCAACCTCCTGCAGACACGGGAGGAACGGATCAGCTCCACGCTCACGCAGCTGGATGAACTCGACCGCTCCATCGCAGGCAAAGAGGAGGGGAAACGGTATCCCTCAGCGGCGGAGGCCGATATACGGCGCAAACTGACGGCTGACCTTGAGGCATTGGAACAGGACGCCTCCATCAGGGATATATACAACGTGTCCCGTGGGCTGCTCGATTGGCTCCGACAGCAGGATCTCGAAAGGGCAAAGGAGTTGAGTGATTATTTCGATGCGTACATAAAGGAGAAAATGAAATGGGTAAAATAGATGATATTCAGGCATACAAGGAGTGGACTGAATACCACCGTTCACTCAAAAGGGACAAAGCCGCCGACAACCTCTCGCCGGTGGAACGAAAAAAGAAGCTGGAAAAGCTGGAGGCGAACGTCATCGAATGGATCCTGTTCTTTTTCTCGGAGTTCGCAAAGTACCCCTTTACCAAGTTCCACAAAAAGGCAATCAAACGCATCACCACGAATATGGAATGGTACGAGGTTCTCTCGTGGTCACGTGAGCTGGCAAAATCCACCATCGTGTTCATGTGTATGATGTACCTCGTGCTGACCGGGAAGAAAAGGAACGTGCTGCTTATATCAAACAGTCACGAGAACGCAGTCCGACTATTAGAACCGTACAAAAAAGCCTTTGAGAGCAATTCCATGTTAAAGGCGTATTACGGCGACTTGAGGGAGTTCGGGAGCTGGACGGCAGATGAATTCACTCTCACTACCGGGGCAACATTCCGGGCTATCGGTGCGCTGGAGTCACCTCGTGGAACAAGAAAGGACGCTGTTCGTCCGGACACGGCTCTCGTGGATGACTTCGATACGGATGCGGACTGCAGGAACCCGGACATCCTGAAAAAGAAATGGGAATGGTTCGAGGAGGCTCTGTTTCCAACCCGATCCATCAGCGAGGATTTGCTGGTGATATTCTGCGGAAACCTGATCGCTCTTGACTGCTGCGTGAAACGTGCCGGTGATAAAGCTGACCATTGGGATATCGTGAACATCCGGGACAAGGATGGCAAATCCAGCTGGCCGGAAAAGAACACGGAGGAACGCATTAACCGTATCCAGTCCAAAATCAGCACAAAGGCGTTCCAGCAAGAATACATGAACAACCCGCTCTCCGAGGGTGACACGTTCAAAGAAATGGTATGGGGCAAATGCCCGCCGCTCTCAAAGCTGCAGTTTGCCGTTGTTTACGGGGATCCGGCTCCGTCCAACTCAAAGAACAAGGCCACCTCTTTCAAAGCCTGTTTCCTTATCGGGTATTATGACGGTCGATTCTATGTTTATACCGGTTATCTTGACCACGTGGTAAACGAGGAGTACGTGAACTGGTATTATTATCTCCGGGATTACGTGGGACAAAAAACGCAGGTATATAATTACATCGAAAATAACAAACTGCAGGATCCTTTCTACGAACAGGTGTTCGTTCCGCTATTTAGCGAGAAAGGAAAACAACTCGGATTTATCGGGATCATACCGGATACCCGGAAGAAACCGGAAAAGTTTGACCGTATCGAGGGAAACCTTGAGCCGATCAACCGGCGAGGACAACTCATCCTCAACATTGACGAAAAGGATAATCCGCACATGAAAAGGCTGGAGGAGCAGTTCCTGCTCATCAACCGAGCTATGAAATCACCCGCTGACGGCGTGGACTGCATCGAGGGTGGCGTGTGGATCATCAACCAAAAGATAAGCACGCTCTCGGCTGGATCCTACACCGTGGGCGCACGTGTAACCAATAAAAAGAGATTTTAATCATGGCATTTATCACACCCAAAGAATTGGAAACGCACCTCTATAAAGAGAATATAGAGGCTATCAGCAGGGAGGATGAAACAATCCTCACGGCAGCCATAGACGCTGCCGTACAGGAAGCATACGGATATCTTGGTGCGTATGACCGCAAAAAGATTTTCGAGGCCACAGGGAGCCAAAGAAACGCCCTCCTGCTCATTTTTGTAAAGGACATAGCCGTGTGGCATTTCGTGAACCTATGCAATGCCGGTACTGACCTGCAGCTCCGGCAGGATAGGTACGAGCGTGCCGTGGCATGGCTCAGGCAAGTACAGAAATCAGACATTAAGCCTAACCTCCCCATTATAGACGAGGACGGTGACGGGAAACCGGATACTGCAGGTGAATATATCTACGGGAGCAATCCCAAGCGTAATCAACATTTTTAATATATGACTATGGCGAACAAGAAAAAAAAGACGGCCACGACAAATACCGGGGCAAAATCAAAGGAGCAGCTGGTCATCCATCAGATCGTAGTCAAGGCTCCCCAGCGGAAAGTGTATGACGTGGGGAATTGGCGGACGGCTCTCTCCTCTGCAGACAATGGACGAACAAAGCAGCTTTATGACCTGCTTGATGATATCATGATTGACGGCGTTTTGAGCGATGCCGTTCAAAAGCGTATCGATGCGGTCACGAACTCGGAGCTTACTTTCCAAAATGCGGCTGGGGAGGAAGTGGAGGAGATCGCAGACCTGATGGACACCACCGCATGGGAGGATCTGCTGACTGAAATCCTGAAAAAGAAAATATACGGGCGTTCAGGCATTGAAATGACCTTTAATGACGGTTTCAACGTGGAACCGATTCCGGCAAAGCATATCAACCTGAAAAACCGCACAATCCTCCGGCAGGACACGGACGAAATAGGCATACCATACGAGGGAGATTCACAGCTGCTCATTCTCGGCAAAGACCGGGATTTCGGTTTGTTACTCAAGGCGGCTCCCTATGCCATCTACAAACGTGGAGGCTTTGGGGATTGGTCACAATGGATCGAACTTTTCGGGATGCCCCAGCGCATCGGTAAATACAACACGTATGATCCGGAGAGCCGCAAGCTGCTGGAGGAGGCTTTCGATAAAGCCGGATCCGCACCGTATGTGGTCATCCCAAAAGAGGCGGATGTGGAAACCAAAGAGGGCGGAACGGGTTCAGGATCCTCGTACAACGAATTCCGGCAGGCCAACAACGAGGAGATGCTGATCACTATCCTCGGACAAACCATGACCACCGTACAGGGAGAGAAAGGCGCACGTTCATTGGGTGAGGTTCACAAGGAGGTAGAGGAGGGAAAGAATAAATCTGACCTCCGGTACGTACAGCGTGTCCTCAACCAAAAGGTACTCCCCATGCTGGAGGCGAGAGGGTATCCCGTTGCTGGCGGAAAGTTCATTTTCCCAAAAGCGGCGGAGCAGCTCTCCGTTGCCGAGGTGGTGCAGCTCTCCGACATCATGGATATCCCGCAGAGCTACCTGCATGAAAAATATTCGATTCCCGTGCCTAAAGACGGGGAGCCGGTCGCAAAACGTGCCTCCTCTCAGGCCGCTCAGTTCGATATAGGAGAGGATTCGGAGGAGGACACAATCAGTAATGCAGACCGTAATTTCTTTATGCGCTTATGGGATTTTTTCGTGCAAGCCCCGCAGGTCGGGGCATCCATTGGAAAAGCCCCCATCAGGCTGAATGATAACGCTCCGATGTCGGAAAAGCTGGCCGCAAGGATTGCAAACGGCGAAACCGGGAAGTTCGATGCGGAGTTGTTCTCCTTTATTGCTACCGACTTTTTGAACGGTGTTCAAAGTGCGTTCAAACGTTCAATGAACCATGCGGATGTAAGATTCGCATACGGCCTGCAGGATGACGCTTTCATCACCGCTTTGGAGATGAACCTGTTTCATTTCTCCGCCGGTAAGACGCTGGCGGAAATTCAGGAGCTGAACAAGGCGTTCAGGGAGAGCGGTAATTTTCAGGAGTTCTCCAAAAAAGCGGAGCAGATATGTGGCACGTTCAATAAAACGTGGCAAAAGACGGAATACGAAACGGCGGTACTAACGGCGGAGTCCGCCAGCAATTACCACCGGCTCATGGGAAAAACGAAAATGTTCCCTTATTGGAAATATGTCACTGCCGGGGATGAAAAGGTAAGGGAGGAACACCGGAAGCTGGACGGGGTGATATTACCGGCCAATGATCCACGGTGGAAAAAGATATTCCCGCCCAATGGCTGGAAATGCCGTTGCCGGGTGGTTCCGCTCATGAAACACGAGGTAGAGGGTATAGACATCAACGCCATGCGTGCCATTGTCGATGAATACCTCGGTACGAGTGAATGGAAAATGAACGAGGCTCAGGGCTGGGATTCAAACCGGGGAGAAACGGCTGAGGTGTTTTCCAAGAACCAGCATTATATCCGCAAGTTTCCCGATAAGGCCGCCTCCTTGCTGGGTGACCTGCATTATAATGATTACGGGCTGGAGTCCTTTGGAAAGAAAGCGGCGGCAGCGACCGAAAAAGCACCGGTGTTTGCCGGGGATCCGAACCAGTGGAGGGATTCGCATCAGGTGATGGATGACTACAAAGGCCGGAAGGTGCAACTCACGGAGGAGGTGTTCAAACGTCACACCACAAAGAAATACGAGGAGGCTCGTGTCCCGCTCGTGGAGTGTATCCCGGACGTGCTTAAAAACCCGGACGAGGTATGGATAAACGACTATCAGAAGAAGTTCGACAACCTGAACTTTATCAAGTTTTACGAGGATAAGGTGATTAACGTGGTTTGCGAGGTTAAGAACGGAACGCTCTATCAGGTCACGACATGGTTCGAGATAGAACAGAACGCCAACATCAAGGTGAAAGGCCGCAGGAGCAGAAAGATAGACCCACGATGGAGATATCGCCGTGGGCTGCTTATCAAAAAGTAAAAGGAGGCTCTGAGAACCTCCTTTTATATACGGATTAACATCCCGCTCCGCCGTATAAAACCCGGGCTTTTTGATGCCCCCGTCATCCGTCAGGTGTTGGCATATTCGATTCATCCCCGGAGCGATATGCTTACGGAAGCAAATATACAAAATTATTTCAATATGAATATCAAAGAATTAAATAATTATCTGCAATCGCTCCCGGAGGAGATAATCTCCGATGCGGCAGAAATCGTGGCGGAAACGGCCACGGGATACTATAAATCAGCTTTCAGAAAGAAAGCATTTGACGGGAACCCGTGGACTCCGGCAAAAGCACCGAAAACAACCGGTTCCCTGCTGATCGACTCCGGTGCGCTGGTGAACAGTATCAGACCGGCGGTGATAACTCCCCAGCGGGTGGTTATCTCTGCAGGGAATGAAAAGGTAGATTACGCTCAGGTACACAACGAGGGATTCAAAGGTATAGTACCCGTACCGGCACACACCCGGAAAACAAAACGGAAAGATGTACCGGTCAAGGCGCACACCCGGAAAACTAACATCCCGAAACGTGAATTCATGGGAGATTCGGAAGAATTGAACGAGCAGATACACGCACGGATAGAGGGATATATTGACTCACTTTACAATGAATAGCTATGAACAAAGAAATTTTTATTGCCGTTTGTGACCGGCTGAAAACAGAAGTACCCGGGCTCCGATGGATAGATGCCGAGGAGGGACAACTAAACACGGGAGAGCGGCCTGCTGTGGCTTTCCCGTGCTGCCTGATAGATATATCTTATCCGTCCTGCGAAACCCACATGGGTGGCCGACAAAAGATAAAGGCGCAAATACAGCTCAGGGTGGCCTTTCAAGCCGGAGGGAGCACAAATGCGGCAGCCCCTAAACTTGTCAGGGAACACGCTCTCTCCTGCATGGACACGTTGGATAAGATACACGAGGCTTTGCAATGGTGGAACGGAGGGAACCTTTTCAATCCGATGCGCCGCCTCCGGGGTGCGCCGGAAAAAAGAGCGGACGGCCTGAAAGTGTATAACGTAATCTATGAAACCGAGTTTATGGATTAGTTCCAATCAAAACCGGGAAACATCGCTTTGAGCTTGCGGGTGGATATTTTGGAACGCAGAAGTTCATTGTAAAAATCATCCTGCTCTACCAGCGTGTTGCTGATGGTTCGCTCCTCGACAAAGAACTCGTTATCGGAAAGGATTCTCAGCACGTCATCGAAGCGGCGGCGTTTGATCTCAGTCCAATAGTAATAACGGGCGGTCATGATACGGTTTCGCTTTTCGAGGCGGTCACGGCGGGAAGTGATGGCAGCATCGGAAGAGGCAACCGTGCGTGTTCTGCGGCGGTTACCAGATTTCTCTATTTCCGGGCAAAAAAAAGGTATCACGAGCTGCTCCTGCATATTCATTTGATTAGTTAATGCAAAGTTACATTATTTGCACCATAGTACAAAAAAGTCCGCTGAAAATTAGGAATTCAGCGGACTTTTATTATTGATTAAAGGGCTTCTACATGGCAAGCTCGCCCTCTTTGTCATCCTTACCCGGAATGAACGGCTTTATGGTGGTTACCACCGAGCTGGTCACTTTCACTCTGCCGGATCCGAGGCAGGTCGGACACCTGCAGGATTCGGACACCTTTGTCCTGTTCTCATCGCTGTACTCGAATACAACGCCTTTTCCCTCGCAACGCTTGCATACAGCCACACGGGTGGGAATATACCGGGCTTTCGCATTATTCGTCTGTTCCATCTGATTCCTCTTTTATTATTGTTAATTCTTCACTTGATTTCGGGTGATACATGAAATCGGTTTTGAGCTTTTTGAAAACCGTAAGTTCCACCTGAAAATTCTCAAATTCCTTGTTCCGGCTGGAAAGCTGGCGTTTGATGAACTCGGTAACGTCACGTTTCATTTCAGGAACCGACATCTCGCCACCCGTTTCCGGGACGTACAACCCCTCAAGCCGGAGCTTGCGGTAACCTCTGCGATGGATTTGGAATTGAACTTTGTATATCATGACCACCCCTCCTTATGCCTCTGTCATACCGAGGGGAATGGTCACCCACATACCGTCCTCGTTCTTCATTTCCGCCCTCACGAACTGTTTGCTGATCGCTGGCTGGTATGCCTCCTCAATGATACGCACCCCCTCCATGAAACGCTCGTTGTCGCTTTCCTCGGCAACCTTGCGAAGCTGGACGATGCGGCTGGCTTTTAACGTGCCTTTGGAATCACGAGCCAGCAGTCTCAAGACCATGTTCACGAGTGATTTCGTTTTAGCATTGTCGGCGAGGCTCTCGATGTACTCTTTCACGATGGCGATGCCGTCCTCCACCGTGTCACGGTAACCGTCCGTCACGTACACGCCGAGGGTAATGCGCTTGTTCCCCTCCGAATTGGTAAAGGTATGGCTGCGCTGGTCATCCTTTACGACTTTCAAAACCTCGCATTTCATGTCGAGGATACTCTTAAAGTTCTCCAGCACCGTTTTTTTGGTTTCCTTGATATCCTCACTCAAGGAGAGGAGTACCGGGATTGCGCTGTTCACTTCGTCATCCACCATTTGGCGGTACGTTTCACGTTCGGCTTTCACCTTTTCCTGAGCCTCTTTTTTGGCCTTTTCTTTACGGAAAGCCTCGAATTGAGCCTTTTCCTCCGCCGTCATTTCAACGGTCTGCTTTTCTTCAATCTGTGCCATAATATCACATTTTAAATGGTTTATAAATAAGTTAATTGAGTTCTTTCTTTGCTTTCTGCATATCCTTTTGCCGGATGGAGCGGATCCGGAGCAATACCGCATCCAAATCATCAGCGGACAACTCCCTGAATTTCTTTCCTGCGATACGAACGCCCAAACAAAAGTTATCCACCGCCGCCCAATTTGCCGTATCAATACCCATCAACTGCATTTGGTGGAGAACGGCAGAGCGTTTCTTTTTCAGAACCTCGTAACTGACCGGACGGCTGGATCCGGTCTGCTTCTCCATCTCCCGTATCATCGAGTTATATTCACTCAAAGTCATTTCTCTCAGTGAGTCCGTCCGCCCATTCGTAAAGCTGGATACAAGCTGCAGCTTTAAACCGTCCCTGTCAGAACAGGGCATTTTCGCCAGCAGCGTCCAAAAACGTGAATAACTGTTTGTCTTTGCCATAATCAATCAAGTTCAGGGGTTTCACTCTCTTTTAGGGATTGCAGGACGTACAATTCGGTAATGGCCGGGTTCGTCCCCAAATTACTTTCGCCGGAGTCATAGGCCAACTCAAATTCACGCTGACAAATGGCTCGCTGCTCCTGCAGCTTGGATGCCGCATACTCTTTCATGGCATCGACAATACGTTTCAATTCTTCGGGAGAGAACTTTCTGCCGAGTTCCTCGTTCTTTTTCAGGCTGAATACCTGTCTTAATGCTGATAACGCTTTCATATTTGCACGACTTTTACAGGTTGTTGTACTACTTTTACCATTGCCTCCGGCACATCCTTGATGATAGCTGCGGCCAGCTCCGGGTTCCGGAGTTCAACCACCGCCCAATCATCTTTCTTGGCCGGGCTGATCAGCAATTTCTCCGGTCGGTTAAAGCAAGTCCAATTCATCAGGACTGTGCTTAAAGAGGCTACCGGCAAGCCTATTTGAAAAAGTTCCTTGTTTATTTCCATTCTGTTATAATCCATATTCAGATTTCACCATATATTAAATCCTTCAGACTGTTCACAAAACTCTGCCAACATTTCTACTTTCCGCAAAAATTCTTCAGAGGGAGGAGCCGCTTTTTCACCAAGCAATGATTTAGCTAAAGTTTGTTCCTTTTCAGACATCTTCTCCCATTCTTCAATCAGCCCCCGTTTTACAAAGACATATCCCTTAAAAAGTCTTGCCATAATAAGCGCATCCTCCTTCGATACATCAAATCCATCGTTACTAACCGGACTGCCATCAAGACGGGAACCGTCATATATATATTTTCCCGGTTGAAATGTATTCGTTCCATATCCAAACAGATAACCGGCTCCAGTTTCTTTTAAAATGACCGGCCAAGTGAATATCATTCCGTGCTTACTATCAACACCATTTTTTTTAGGAATCAAATCATACCCCATAGCTCACTGTTTTAAAATTGTTTCTATTTCTGATATAATACTCTCCAAATCCCCAAGTTCCTCCGTGTATTTCATTCGTAGATTTTCCTGTTTTTCCGTTGCTTCTCCTCCTTCATGGATATCTTCATACCTATCGTATTTTTTCCTGATATTTTTATACGCCGTTCTAAAGAAAGGGAGCAAAGTCTTGCATTCTTTTTTTGTCATACACACTGTCATTTCGTATGCAGAATTAGAAGAACTTCTGGTATAATCTATATAGCTCATTCTATATCATTTTGCAGGTTTCCACTCGATAGTTATCACGGCATCGAGTTTACCGCTACCTTTGCAGACCGGGCAATCAACTTTCACCCGTTCCCGTTGTTCCTCTCCCCAAAAGAAACCGTTACCGTGGCAATAGCTACACCGGTGGCCTTTGCTGGAGATACTTTCTTTCCTGTTTCCCTCCCCGATAAACATGGGAGGCGAAATCGTTATAACTTGGTTATTCTTGCTCATTTCCGTTCGTTTTAAGCGTTATCTCCCCAATATCTTATCGCACCCTCATTCCAAACAGTAAAGTGCCCTACAGAGCCGAAAAAACGGCCTTTCGAGAAAGCCCGGAAACCCTCCACGTAAATTTTCAAGGCGGCATCATACATCACTTTCTTTGCGCTCCGGCCATCAGGGTTCCGTCCATCCGCATGGGAGATAAATATCAGCAGCTTATTCCGGTGCGCCTCCTTAAATTTGATGTACTCCTTATAGCTCATTTGGGTATATTGAAAACTGTCGATGACGTAAAAATCGGGGCTTTTATGTTTATCCATCCTTTCACTAAGCTCGGATATCGGTTCGCAGTCAAGTAGCTGGAAACGGCGGTTTACCTCGGCCATGTTGAAACGGCGGAGCGTGTTCTGCATGGTAAGGCTCGCACCCTCTTCGAGGCTGTCATAAGCCACCCGCCCGAACTTTGCCAGCTCTTTACAAAGCTGCATGACAAAGCTGCTTTTCCCGTTACCACTATTGCCCCAAATAAACCAAACGCCAATCCGTTCAGGCTCTCCGAAAGCGTCCGCCCATGCACCTGTCAGCTTGAGCGTTTCTTTCTTCATGCTTACTGCTTCTGTTACCGATAATGCCCGTGCCATAAATCAATATCTGAAATCTGTAAAATGAATAATCACTCCCTCGAAAGTGTCGGAGGTCTTAAAAAACCAGCTCACGAAATCATCGAGAGTCATCCCGTCATTAGCAGCCAGCTGCTCCACGTTCAGGATACGTTTCCCGTCTATGAAAACGGTCGGCTGCTCGATATCGGACTCCCATGTCATCTGCACCTGCTGGATACCGATTTTCTTCAATCTTTTCACCTCCAGCTGCGGAGTGTGATAAGGACGGCCAATCCACCGGCGGATAGATAGCTCCGCATCATGGGAGTTGATAAGCTCCACGTTGTACGCCCATTTGCCCGGATCCTCACGAAACGTGTGGATCTTGGTTCCTTTAATCACTTTCTCAGGAAAGCCGGTAATCTGGCCTTTTTTCAAATGGCCTACAGGGAACCGGCTTGCGAGTGGTAAAACAATTTGTTTCATATACTTTTTGAATTACGTTCAAACGCCGTTCAACCGGCATTTGAACAGGTTTTTATACTATTTCGCTGCCGCCACCTTTTTCTCCCGGTGAATGGCATCTTTCACGCATCGCAAATCAAACTCCGATTTCTCCGTCAAATCGATCACATTTGCGATCTGTTTCTTGTCCGTCAGGCCGTTGGCTTGACAAATGGCAAACACATCATTGCAGGAGGTTGGCTCCAGCTCAAAGAACTTACGCCCGATACGGGAATAAATCTCGTTATACCCTTTCCGGTTATGGTTCAAACCGCAATCGATACGGTGCTGGATGTAATCAGTGGATAAGAAAGTAATCCCGCATTTGCCCTCCAACCGGTTATACAGGTTGATAAAGTAGTGGAACACGTTATCGTTCAACTTGTCACCCTCATCGAATACCAAAAGCGGATTTTCCATCTGTATGATGCTCTCGATGGCCAAGTCCAATATTTCACGGATACGCATCCCGCAAGTCTTGAAACCGAGTTTACGGGCGATCTCCCGGACAAAATCACCTTTCCGCATATCCTCATCACAAAGGATGACGAACACCTCATGATTTTTTTGTGCGTACATGGTGGCTGTCGTTGTTTTGCCGCATCCCGCACCACCCACGATCCAGCGGACTTTTTTAAACTCCTGCGCATCGCTCAGGGCATACCATATTTCCTGAAAGGAGTTCGTTTCCACCAGCTGCCAACCGGTAGCTGCGGCTGCCGGAGTAATCTGAGCGATGATATTACGGAACATATCATCGCTGATATTCTCGTACTTGCCGTTAATCACGGCACTCAGTGTACCGGCAGACACGCCGTTCAAACTCGCCGCAGCCTTTTTTTGGCTGGAATACTTCGCTGCATATACCCGGAGAACATCACGGATATTGTCTTTCTCTTGCTGTGTCATTGTACTGTTCATTTTATTTTGAATTATAATTTTCCTGCTACTTTCTTTTCATTCAGGCGGATGTCTCCATTCAGCTGGTCAAACGTGATGTTGCTTATCAGTTTTGTCACCTTACCGGCGGAGAGCTGCTCCGGATACTGACTGTACCGACGGACACGGCGTTCAATCTCACGCTCCGTTTCTTTCTTTACACCTTTCAGTTTCGGACGTTTGAGTCCCTGTTGTTCCATGCTCACGCCGTGCGCCTGCTCGATGATCCGGGCTCCCACCTGACGCTCGATGCGATCCTCCGTGTTCGCCTCGATATTCCGGCGGATAAAGGCCATTTCGCCCTCGGTCTGCTCCTGAATGTTACGGTGGATAACGATATAAGGCTCCGCCGTCCGTACAAATCTCAGCTCTCCTGCCTTATCTTTCTTGTAGAGCCGTACCGAGGTATGGTCATAAGGATCATACATCGTGTAGAATTTTTGCCCCCTGTTGTTCCTGAGAAATTCGTGATCGGGAAAACCCGGGGCCTCGTACACCTCGTATGTGAACTCACGTTTCTTGATAGTTATTTTCAGGCCGTTGTCAGTATAAGTGGACGGTTTGTCCGTCATCACCCAAAACATCTCGATCATGTCGAGAACACCCACCGCCGGGGTATCAGGGTTCACGCTGTTTTTGTACATTTCCATACGGCTCAATCCGGTAGCAAAATGCCTGCTTTCGTTCCATTCTTTCCGGGCGGCAGCGTATGCCGCTTTCAGTTCGGCCAGAGTGTAAAGTTTATCCTTGTTCGCCTCGATACGCTCTAAATTCGGGCGGCTCGTGTCCTTTTTGGTGGTGATATTTTGGCCGGTGAACCTCCAATCCTTGTGCAGAACCTCGGCCTGAAAACGTCCGAAAACACTCTCTATCGTTTTGGACTGCCCGCTGTATGGAGCCGTGGTTCTGTGAACATGGCCGACAATCTTGTCAAAGAATTTGCTGTTTTGCAGCTTTTTGTGGCCTCCCTGATTATCATGCACCAGCTCGTAAGGCTTATGACCTGATACCTGAACGGCCATGCGGTAGGCATTATATTGCGCTTCGTAGTCCTCGCTGTCTGAAATATGGTATCCCAAAAATACCTCCGAATAAGCATCGATGACCTCGTAAACCTGAGTGGTACGAACCACCAGCTTACCGTCTTTGTCGTAATCCTTGTAATACAAATTGATTTTCGTACCGTCACCGTACCATAGGGAGTCACGCATCGAAGGAAGCTCGGTTTTATTCTTGCGGCTGTAACGCTGGTGGGCTTTCAGCTCCCCGTGAACGGCATCGTACCACAACGGTTCGATGTCAGGACGGTTCAGGAACCCACGGAGGCTCTGAATGCTCCGGAGCTGCTTCCAGCCTTTCTCTTCTGCAATCCGGTTGAATTCCACGAATATTTGAGCATCAGTATAAACGGGAACGCTACTCCGCTTTAACGCTATAATCATGTTACCGGCTTCCTCGGTTATTTTCAGGGTATTGTCATTCCCCATTTTCTTGCTGATCAGGCAGGAGTAACCCTCTTTCTTGTATTGGTTTATCTTGTCTTTCAGCCGGGCGGCGTTTTCAGGCAGTGTGTGGCCATAAGAATCACGGAGGCGGTCTGCCGTTCCGATAATCGTTTCCCATACTTTCTTTGTACTTCCACCCAAAGCCTTGCGATAGCCCTCCCGGTCATTCAGGATCGATATCAACTCGTTCAGTACCGAGGCGTTTATGGTGTATTCCTCTTTTTTCCTTTCGGTAAGGCTCACCATCTCGCCGGCCTTGTCATACCGGTAATCCTCAAAGAATGTTCGGGCGGCATCATCTATTTTAAGCCTGTCTTTCATGCACTGCTCTTTGATTAGCTCCACCGGATCACCATACTTTTGCTCAAAGCGGATCCGGTAACGTTCAGGTAGGGAGGAATAGACATATAAGGCGATGTTTCCTCCACCGCCTCCACGAGAAATAACATCAACACGTTTCCTGTATTGCAAGGACTTCAATGTTCCGGGTTTTATTACCGGATCATTTCCTGATGTTAATTCATCGTAAGTTGCACATACTGTTTTTCCAAAATACTCCATACCTTTTTAAACTTTGTCCCCGGAGGCGGAGTCGAACCACCTCAAAAGACCGTCCGGGATTTTTCTTACCTTTGCAAAATCAAATCGTTATCATCATGGAAACATCATTTTGTATCACTTTTTACATTGATCAGGAGATTGCCCAGCCTGACAACGTTCGCACAGCGTTTGCAAATCAGCTAAGGAGATTGAACCTGAGATACAGAAGTAAGCCTTATTATCCCGAATCCGGATGGTTAACCCCCGCGTTTGGAGTTCCGGTGGAGTTGAGTTTCTATACGTCAATTCCAAAAGGCCGGCCAAGCGGAAGTAAGGCTCTTCATCAAGCTCTAAAAAACGCCGTGAACGAGATTGAGAGGGAACATAAGGAGGTTGTAAAGACAGCCATAGAGAGGGCGTGTCATCCATCTCGTTGACGATTTCGGGGCATCTTGCGGAGTACAAGGTTCTTTCCGCATCAAGCAGATCTTCAAACAATTTTCTGATAGTGTCATCTTCTTTAACGTGAAATACTCTTTTCATGATTAATCCTCCTTTATATTTAATGGTACTTTTTTAATCAGGCGGGCGGCATTGGCAAAATTCAAGACTACCACTATAATAGCCCATATCGGACTATCATCAGTTATACATAAAAAGCATAAACTTAGGCAGAAATACCACACGTAAAACTTTTGCCTCGCAGTCAAAGAGAAATACTCCCTGAACTCATCTCCAAAGAGAAGTAACAACACCTTTTTCATACCGCCTCCTTTTGATCTCCGATTTCAACACCTCCACGTTCAAGGGCTACCTTACGGATAAGCCTCGCCTTGCTGCTGTTACTGCGATAAACCAGTGCCTCCCAAACGGCTTTGCTCGTGACTTTAAAATCCTTTGAGATTTTCTTGATCTCACCACGATCTACTACTATTCGCTTTCTCATATCACATTGTTTTTAAAAGTTATTCATTGTCATATCAGCCGTTTTCACTACCTTTACAGCCGGTAATATTAATACGGTGATGCAAATATATAGGATAATTATCACAATATAAAGCAAAATCGTGATTATTTTCACAGAAAGAATAAAATTATGATTGAACGAATTAGCCAATTTATACAAAATCAAGGGATTAGCGTTAGATCTTTTGAACAGTCAATATCTGCGAGCGATGGCATGATTAGGCGAGCCATAAATAATAAAACAGATATTCAAAGCAAATGGCTTTCCGTTATTGCGGATAATTATCCTCACCTCAATTTAGAATGGCTAATAACAGGGCGAGGCTCTATGCTAAAGGAAACCCCACAGCCGCTATCACTCCCGACTATTAATTATGAATATAAGGGAGCACCTTACTACAATGTAGATTTTATCGGTGGATTTGATCTCGTTTTAAATGATCAAACAATTAATCCGGATTACTATATAAATTTTGAGCCTTACAATAAACCCGGTGTTGTGTGGTGTAATATTACAGGTCATTCTATGGAACCCGAATTAAGCAACGGAGACTATATCGCCCTCAAAGAAATGACCGATCCCGTCCAATATCTCCCCTATGGAGAAATATATGCCATCGTGACAGAAAGCTATCGGACTGTTAAACGAATAGGAAAAGCAGACCAAAAAGATTTTATTCGCTTAATCCCCACCAATAAAAGCCCGGAATACAGTCCGCAAGACATTCCTATTTCCATGATACAGAAAGTATACGCAGTATTAGGAAGTATGCACAGATTGTTCTAAATAAAAGAGACACACGCACGTTTTCAACACAAATAAAACAGAAATTGCCAGATACCTTTTTATAAATCAGCATATTACTCTATCATATATGCTGATTTGCATTATTCTTTATATGGTATTTTCCCCCCTTGAATAATACATAAAGCCATAAAAACGGGTAGTAAAATGGTAACTTGTATAATTCAACCCATCTTAATTTTGCTTAAATTGCATATCCAAACGCATACCCAATCAACACATTTCGTTTTTTTCTTGACAAATTTGCATACCCAAACGCATATCCTACTGCATATCCAATCCTCAAAAAACGAAATATTCCCGTTAAAATCGCCACTCTCCTCCCCCATCCCTATTTTCGCTATTTTGAGCACTAAATTTCAACTATTCAAAAGTAGGAAGCCAATCTATCTATAAAGCACAAAAAGGGCTGCAAAACGCCTAAATAAAGCATTTCGCAGCCCATGTACCGCATTTCTCCTACCCTACTCTACTCCGTTTATCACATCTCCATTGCCATGTAAAGTTGACGGGCGTTCAAACCGTTCAAAGTAAAGTCCAAAGTAAAGCCAAAGTAAAGCAGAGTAAACTTTTCGTTTTTTCTCTCTCCCCTCTCCTATTCGTACATAACTATTTGTATATCAAAACTATTACCGTTTATGCGGAATAACTCAATTTATCGCATTTCGTTTTATCCCCCTTAGACCGACCAAAGCGGCTGGAAAAGGTCATTCGTTTTCAATCCAAAACGATTAGAACCATCCGTACGGGCATTGAAACTCACCGTGTAACGATTCTTATACGTGTAACCGGCCACTCCAAACCAAGAAACGGCAGCCGTTTCATTCATACTTTCCGTCCAGTAAGGAACGCCTAATTTAGCCATCAAATCCAATTGTAGAATTTGTTGATGCCCCCGATCGTGAGCGTAACCATAAATTTGGATTTTCTCCTCTTCATATTTAGAAGTTCGTATTTCCTGGCCTACCATCACGTCAAAACGGTGATCTTCATTGATAACCGGCATATAAGATATCTGGTTACGGAATGTGATGGAACTATTATTCGTTCCTTTGCTCTGGCGGTATCCACCATCGTGCCATACCGGCTCAAAAGTGGTGTTATCCTGCATATCCTTTTGACGGGCACGCACAAAATAACTATCCTCGGTTGCCACGTCCACGTCGGTCGTGTTTGATTTCGAGAACGAGAACAAACTGGTGAAAGTCAGATCCGGCAATATCTTCCACTCGATGTCTACGGTTCCCTTCAACCCAAAACTCTTGGATTTTCTCCAACTTTGTTCCCTGTTTTCCAGAAAATTAAATTTCAGATCATTATAATACATATAATTGAAATCACCATTCTCGTCATAGGCATTATGAGCCCGGGTCGTGTAGATCGCCCATTCGTAGGGATTCTCACGTGAATCGGAAGCGAAGAAACTCTTGTTGTTACGCATATTCACGTCCAACATTCCCCCGATACGTAAATTATGTCTTAACTTGGTGAACACCTTTGC
>ERZ857998.905-NODE-905-length-38081-cov-8.186083_pt1 | contig 38081 bp, 61 predicted proteins | sample MGYA00519954_ERZ857998 | MGnify/ENA primary metagenome ERZ857998 (study PRJEB31778, sample SAMEA3449424) | human gut metagenome | biome: human gut; feature: human-associated habitat; material: faeces | place: United Kingdom | collected 2010/2012 ...
CCTGCGCCATGGAGCGCCCGTTGCCCGTGACGATGGCGATGCGCTCTATGTCCGCTAAGGGAATGGATGCTATATGCTTACTCATTGACTGCCTCCCATCACTCGGCCACAGCCGTCCACACGCCGTTGACAACCTTTAGGACCTTGCCGTTGTCGGCAGCGGTAACAGAGGGGAGGACGGCATCGGATGGGAGATATTTGGGGTCAATGGTTTTCGTGGATCCATATACAAGTTTGGACGTGTGCACATTGGACCCAGACATAAAATATATACCGGTTTCGGTAAATGAAAATCCTTTATCGGAAAACACACCGGCAGATGCTATAATAAGAGCAAATTCGGCTATTGTAAAACTGTCACCATCAGTCATCCCAGTCATATCAGGCGTTATTGTGATAGCACTTCCGTTAGACAGAGTAATGGTTCCGCCGAGTACATCTGATTTAGCTGGAATCACATCAGATACCTTGTAGAGCACACCATTTGCGCCAACCAATCCCGTTGTATCACCGTCCCACTCGATAACAGTTTGCTCGTCGTAGTGCGTCCTGTTTTTTATGTAATCCGCCGCCGTGGGGTCGTTTTGGTTCCAATCAGGCTGGACGCCACCGCTCGGAGGGTCCGTCCAAGCCGTACCATCCTCGGTTTTGCTTAACACCTGCCCCGCCGTGCCGCCGGAAGGCACGCCAGCACCAGCCGGGCCTTGCACTCCTTGCGGGCCTTGGGGGCCTGTGTCTCCGGTGTCACCTTTGGGTCCCTGCGGCCCTTGGATGCCTTGGATGCCCTGTTCTCCTTGATCACCCTTGGGACCTTGTGGGCCAGTCAACCCAGTATCACCCTTCGGACCGCGTGCGCCCGTCTCTCCGGTATCGCCTTTAGGGCCCTGCAACCCTTGGGCACCGGTATCGCCTTTTGGTCCTTGAGGGCCGGTCTCGCCTCGTTCACCGGCAGGGCCTTGCGGTCCGGCCGGGCCCGTGATCGCTCCGGCCTCAATTATATTGATGATCTGCTGATACACGCCCGGGGTCGGGTCCTGCGTGGACTCGGCCGGCTCCGCGCCGCGCGCAACGCCGATCGGCTCCTGGGTGTAGATGGTTGGTGTGGTGATGTCACCTGATATGCCATACACGCCCACCCGCAGGAGGGCGCCCGCAATCAGGCACTCGTGGGGGACCTGGCAGGCATCACCCGCAAGCAAAACCTCGCGGGAGGTAATGTGCCCGAAGGAGTCCGCCCGAAAGACCGCGGTCTTTGTATAGCCTTCCCAAGAGTCGTCAAATACAAACTCCGCACGATACTTGTTGATAGTACCGGAGACGAGTGTTTCACGCTCCGTAAAGGCAATCATCTGGCCAATAACCTGTAGTTTCATGCGCACCTCCAAATCTTATAATGCGGCCGGTCCTCGCCAAATAGCCAATGCCTCAGCCAGTCGTCCAGCACCACGGCCGCGATGGACAGCAGCACCCACGCCGCCGTAAACTGCGGGCAGATTTGGCCCAATACATTAAACGGCATATCGGAGTAGTCCCAAATGCCCAGCCCAAGCCAGACATTGAGGACCAGCCCCGCCATAAACTCGGCCGCTGTTACCATGACGGCCCCAATGACGCCCTGTCTCCACAAGGGGATGCACCATGGTATGTACTCATTTATCGCCCCGATCAGCACAAACAGCAGGCCGCCCAGCAGGGCCATGGTCCAGTGCGTGTGCCTCCGCCAGATAAGCTCAATAACTGCGTAGACAGCCCCGCCGATGCCCATCAGCACCAGCGCCTTAACCCACCGCATTGAGGATCGCCTCCATGTTGGCCGCCAGATCAGTGGGCAGCTCCGCGCCGTAGGTGATGCCCTCCAGCTCGTCTGCCGCTGCTCTCCGGGCCCACGCCATCAGGTGGTTGCAGTAGGTCGTGTGGTAGAGCTTATGGGCCGTGGCCGCCTCTCCCATGGCGAGGATATCCGCTGCCGGATAGATGGCGCACAACTGCCCGTCCAGGTGGTAGGGGTATCCTGCGGCCCCCTTCTGGACCGCGCCCACGGCGGTGGTGAGGTTGATCTGATCCTCGTCCGTCAGGCTGATGTGGCCCGTGGTGGCCGATAAGGTCACGTCGCACCCGGCCACGATGGCGGAATTGCAGGCGGCGGATAGCTCGGATAGTTTTGCTGTGCGGAGGGCGGAGAGGTCCGGCTCCGGGATGGTGCCCTGCGCCACGGCGGTGACAACTCCGTCCGATACCGTAAGGTCGATGTAGGGTAGATAGCCCATGGCCTCGGCCTCCAGCTCAAGCGGGACGATAGCCCAACCATCGGGCACAGCGGAAAAGTTTCCGGTCTGGTTCCGGTGCGCGCCGTTGGTGGCGGCAATTTCGATAATTAACATAGTCTCACCTCATCCGATTGCAAGGTAGTAGTATGGGACTTCCTGATTAAACTGGGTATTCGCGGAGCCCTGACTCCCGCTGGCATACCAACTGACCCCAGTGTCAGTCCAAGTTGTCGTATTCACGTATCCGGTTCCGGTGGTAGATGTCCTTGTCGCCTTGGGGTTCGGTCGTATAAAAATAATTGTTTTCGGGGTGGCTTCGTCCGACGTGATAATTACCAATTTGGGCGCAAAACCAAAGTTCAGAGTATTCGGCGTTGCCTGTCCGGCCGCCCCCGTCCCGACGTAGGACCCGGTTGCGATCTTACCCAACCCCACAGTGGCCAGCGCATTTAGCGCATCCGTAACCTGCGGGTTTGCCGGCAAAGCGCTGCTCAAAAAGGCGTTCAGCGCGGCTACCGTAGCGTCGGACAGCAGATTGGCCTTGTTAAGCGCGTCCCCCACCTGCTGCCACCCTGCGGTGTTGATGCCATTTAGGTCAATGGGCAGCGTACCGGCAATCAGGGCTGCCCTAAACTGCTCCCATGTGGCGGACGCCGAAATGGCAGATTTCAAGTATCGGCTGTTCCCTGTGCTTTTTATGATCGAGTCTCTCATGTTACACCTCGCCGGAGTAAATTTCGCCGGAGTAAAACGGGGACAGGAGCAGGCGGCCCAGCGCGTCGTCCACATCCACCAGTATCTTTTCGATGTCGTTGGCTTTTGCCCACGTGAGATAGTCCATGCTTTCCGGTGCCTCCGGAGTAGTGTCCATAACCGCCAGGGCGGCCCGTATGCGCCTCAAATCATCCAGGTAGGTGTCCAGGTCGCCCTTGGTTGGTATGTCGCCGTTAGCCCAGTCTGTGGGGCTGGAGATGGGTACAGAATAGCCCGCAGAGGCAAAGCGTTGGGAGAGGTAGGCCATAGCCGAGGCGACGCGGTTGAGGTCGGAGGCGTTGTAAGCCCCCTTCATCCCGGCCACCCATTCCGCTTTCTCGGCGGTCGTCATCTCCGCCCAACCCTTGTCCCTCAACTCGCTGTAGCGGGACACGTCCGCCTCCGTCCGGTCCGTGACCAATGTATCAATGACAGACATATCACACCCCCAGCACTTCGCAGTTCGCCGCCACGGTATTGGACAGCTTGATCTCCATCTTCTGGACATTGCCTGTGGTTGTGCCGCCCCAGGTGTTTGGCACGGTCACACTGTCGCCCAGCATCTCGCCGTCCCACACAATTTTAGCCCGGTTTGTGCTGCGGCGCTGGTAGTAGTCATACACCCTCTGCGCGGTGGACTGCCCGATGGCCGCGGAGACCAGTGTCGCACCCGTGACCTCTACCACGTTGGGCTTGTCCGTGGCGGTCACGTCCGGGTTTGTGACCGTGTATACGGTCGTGGTATCTTTGTATCTCGTGCCGCCAATATCCACACTTCCGTTGGCGTCCTGAGTGTAGGCGTGGGCCGTGACCTTAACCGCCGTAACGATGCTGGCCACCTCCACGGAGGCCCCGGAGTAGGTCCTGCCCGTGCCGATGGCGCTCGGAGTGGAGCCGGGTGAAAAGACCCGAATCCCGTCCCTCCCGTCTGTAGACGCGCACACGCCCCAGGCAAAAAGGACTTGCTGTGCCGCCTCTCTTCGTGTACACGGCAGGATGGCGCCGGTCAGGTTTGTGTCCGCCACCTCGGAGGTCACTGTAAAGTGGCCGCCCACGATCTCGTCCAGCAGACTCTTTGCAGACCGATTGGTATACACCCCGCCGGGAAAGTTGCTCTCGTCCAGCACCCCGAAGGCGTCATAGCAGTCCAGATTGTAAACGCTCTCCGCCGTCCGGCTGTATCCGTCTATGTAGTACACCCCAATCAGCTTATTGTCATTGCGGACCTCTACCGGCTGCTTGAGCTGGAACATGTACTCCACGTTATCCCGGCTCTCAAGCGTCCAGCGCAGGGTGGACACCGGGACACTCAGGGCGCTGCCGTCCATCTCGTTAACCACCGATGCAGACCGGATGGCGGTCATCCCGAACGACCGATACAGCCCAAAGATGATCTGACTGATTTTGGCGTAGCGGTACGGGAGATTGGTGCCGTTCAAGGTGATAACCAGCTTGTCGTAACTGGTGACGGTATGCTCACAAAAATACACGGCATTGTTCGGAGCAAAATTCCGACTTGCCTTCAATGTCGCGCCCTGATACCACTTGATATTGAGGGAGTTTATATATCCTCCGGTGGCCGTATCAAACCGGAAGGACACCCCCATGGAGGAATGCTGCTGGGTGAATGTGATGGTGATGACCGGCTTGTTGACGAACACCCCGTCCGCGCCGGATGGCTCGGTGGACCAGAACGCGATAGCATGGCCATCCACGGCCATGTGTTTGCCGTCCAGGGCCCAATAATTGAGCTCGCCGGAGATCGCGGCTATTTCCGAACCCCCACCCGGCAGCCTTGTGATGTCCGAAAAAGAGGACGCGCCATTGGTGGAGACGCTTGCATCGTCTGCCGCCTCCGGCGCTACGTCCTTATAGGTGATGGTAGTTTTACTCATGGCGTCACCTGCGGGTCCATGGGGATAAAGTTGACGCTGAACTCACCCCAATAATTGATTCCGTTCTCCACCTTCTCAATGGGCTGCTCCGTGTCTCCGTAGTAGCACCGGAAGGATATCGTGGACTGTCCGTCCGCCGCCTCCAGCAAAACGCCATTCTTATCCATGGAATGGGCCACCAGGAAGTCCCACAGCGCGTCCAAGGCAGCGTAGTTATTGCCCTTTCGGAAGAATGTGATCTCACGCCCAAGGTATGCGCCAAGAGGGTCAAGGATCATCGTACCAGACAGGACGCGCCCCGCGCTCTCCCCGTGCAGGATGTTTAACTTCCGCTTGTAAGCGGATATTGCAATATTTACGTCAAATGACGTGCCATTTAGTTTGCAGTAGCTCATGGTCACACCCCAGCCAGACTCACGCCGACGCGCCTAGACTCTGATTTATTCGCTTTGTATACCAGCTTGGCGAACTGCTGCCCGTCCAACTCCATGATGATAGTGGTATTACCATTTCCGTTTCCGACCATCTCCCTTGCTGCCACCTTGAAGGCTTGGACCAGCATCTCCATCGGGGCCTCGATGTTGGTCCCGCTTTTCTGGTCGCCCAAAACGGCCAAAAACTCACGGTTTGGGGGGATGACTGCGCCGGTGGCCAGACGCGGGAGTCGTATTCTTTCTAGTGTTGGGATATTGAATCCGACGTGCCCGCCGCCCAAAATCTCAGGGAGATCAAACCCAAATGTATTAAGCTTTCCGATCAAATTATTAATGCCGTCTATGAAAAAATTGATAAAGTTTTCCACGCCATCGCACAGGGGGTTTATTACCTCATCTTTGAAGAAGTCCTTGATGGATTTCAGTTTTGGTGAAACCGTTGTGCTCCACCATTCCTGGATTCTGCTCCACCCGTTTTGCAGCCCGTTTACAATTGCGTCAATCCATGTTTGGAATGTCCCACTCGTAGCGCCCACCGAGATTCCGGCGCCCAACAAACCCGCTCCGGCGAGCACCATCATAATATTTCCGGTGGAGATGCCAAACACAATGAGGCCTATTCCCAGCAGCAGTAGCGCCGAGGTTACCCAGCCAGCGACCTTCTCCAGGCCGAGTGCCGTCACCCAATCCCTGAGGTTCCCGTCTGCGGCCGACACGATTGTGCCGAGCGAAATCATAGCCGCGCCCGCAAGCATCATAAATATGTTTCCCATCGCTGCGCCGATAGCAATCAGGCCAATGCCAACCAGCAACAGAGAGGCACCTATCCATTGTTGAATACTTGTTAGCTTCAGCACGTCCCACCAGTCTGCCAGCGTATCCTCTCCGATTATATCAGCGGCAATTCCGACAGCGAGTATTCCGGCCCCCGCAATCACCATATAAATATTCCCCATGCAGGCTCCAATGGCTACCAACGCGATTCCAGCCAATTGGATGGCCGCAGTTACATAGTCAAATACCGACTCAAGCCCAAGCGAATCTGCCCATGATGCGAGTACCCCATTTTCCTTCCCGGCCGTTATTCCTGCGCCCAAAAAACCTATGCCGGCTATCACCAGGGATACCCGTCCGAGTGCCGCCCCAAGCGCAATGAGAGATATACCCGCAAGCAAGAGCGCTACTGTAATAAATTCGCCGACATTGTTGAGTCCGAGTGTTTCAGCCCAAGATTCAATGACTCCGGTCTCGCTTCCTACCGAAACGCCGGCTCCGAGCATAACCAGTCCAGATAAAATAAGCGTCAGTCGTCCAACCGATGCTCCAATCGCAATGAGCGCGATCCCGCCGAGCATCAACGCGGCTGTGACCCACCCTGCGGCCTCCCCGAGCCGCTCTTTTAACCAGCTCAGGTCACCCGCTTCCGAGAAGTCTGGAGCTATTGCGCCAGAGGTGGAGCCACCACCGGACGAACTGCCTCCAGACAATTTATTTATTTCATCAAATGCTGCGAGCTGCTTACTCGTTCTTTTTGCTGCCACGCCTACTCCCTCTATAGCGTCCGTCTGGTTGTATAGATTCTTTGCCGCCTCCGAGGACTCCTTTGCCGTTGTACCAAATATGGTCGAGACCAGGCCGGATACTACCCTCACGATGTCAGTAAGCACATTCACAAATGCTGTGAACGCCGGGATAATCACATTTACCAACGGCTGGGCGAGCGTCAGTAAAGCTCCCTTCAGCCTGGCCATAGCCTCGGTCGCCCCTGAATTTGTTTTGATTACTTTCCCGGTCCACTCTCTTAACTTTGCCAGGGATTGCGTGATCAGGGTAAATACTAGCGCGCTTCGGACCACTTCCCTTAGCCTGAGCTTAAACTTATTGATGCTTTTCTGTGCGCGCTCCACTGAATCTCCCATTTTCTTGCAGTCGGTTGGAATGTTCGACAAATCCTTTGCGATGCCGCCCGCTTTATCTGCCATGGCGTCCAGCTTCTGATATGCAGGCTGCAACTTCGCGTCAATTTTGTCAATTTGCGCGACCACCTTCTCGTGCTCTGCTTCCAATTGCTGAGCCTTCAACACCGCATCAGCCTGGTCCTTGTCTGCGCCGGCGACGCCCGCCGCCCAAGCGGAGCGATAGCGGTCCACCTCCGCGCGGGCCGCTCTCATATTTTGCTCCAGCTCCTCAGCTTGCTGTACTAAAGGCGATTTTTTTGACTCCTGGTCTGATACGGACCGCTCCAATTTTTCAATTTCTTTTTTTAACTTGGAAAACTCGCGCTCGAGCTCCTTATTGTCTAGTTTGGTGCTTATGGTAATGGAGCCGTCCGCCATAAAACCCACCTCATTTTTAGAATTTTTTCGTGACTTAATTTGAGCGATATGGTAATATAATCTTGATAAGGGAGGTGCATCATGAATAAGAATCTCGTGAAGTGCAAGGCTTGTGGGGCCGAAATTGCAAAGAACGCAAACACGTGCCCAAATTGCGGGCGGAATAGAACTTTTGAAAAGCCAGGCGTTTGGATTGGGATAATTATTTGGTGCGCAGCTATTCTTTGCTTAATGAAGGCATGCAGCGTTTTTTGAGTGCATTCCATTTAAGCCGCCCCTCCGGGGGCGGCCTTTCTTCAACCTCCCCACAATCTGAGGATCTCGTCATCCTCCTGCGTGTATTTCGTTTTCAGGTCAACCAGATTGCGGTTCTTCCGATACCAATCCTGCTCCGTCTTGTCTAATGGCTTCCCTCTGGCCTTCTTGTCCCGTATTCGGACGATCTGCGCAAAGGTGCAGTCCCCGATCTCATAGTAGGCCGCGATGAAGGTCCACCAGTGCATATACTCTATTGAGCGGATTTCCGTCCCTGTAACCCGGTTGATGGGGGCTACAATGTACTTAAAATCCTGCTCCCAGTCCATTAGCTTGATGTGCTGGCGCTCAGTCTCATCCTCGCCGCAGTTGATAAACCAAAGGCACCGCTCAATGGCCTGCTGGTAGTGCTCTGCTGGCATATCCGCAAAGCCGGGGTAGAAGATGTCCAGCATCGTAAAAGCCTTATCCTGCTCGTCCAGCTCAGCGTCAGCCATAGCCATGCAAATATCAAGCGCCGCCCGGTAGTCAGATCGGATTTCATATTCTGTCCCGTCGATATCTACCGATGTTGGGAGCAGGTCCTTCCACGGGCCGCTCATTTGTGATACTTGGCGGTGTATTTCTGGATGCGCGGGTTGGTCAGCTTCTGCTCGCGGGCGAAGGTAGTATCCACTTCATCCATCACCGTCAGTAGGAAGTTACACCAGACGGGCAGGCCATCCGCCATGGCATACACATTCATGCCGCCAAACAGGTCCTTGCAGACCGGACGCTCAAACACGCCGTCGATCAGCTCGCGCATTTCATCGTCCCTGCGGCGGGCAATGTTGAAGATCTCACGGTTGTCCCCAACCTTGGAAATCTCGGTCTTATATGCCTCCTGCTTTTTGTCCAAGGTGTCAAAGGCGTTGAAAAGTCTCTCGACGAAGGCGCTGTCCGTGGGATTAAATGAAATGTCGCATTTCCCGTTCACTGTGAACGTGACTACACCCGTTGCAAAATTAAGTTCAGCCATATTTCCTCCTAAAAATCAGGGGCGGAAGGGATCTCCCTCCGCCCCGCGTGTTGATTTTCCTAAGATTACGCGACCAGTCTCTTGCTGTTGGTCTGCGAAATAAATGTCTTGATGGCGTCGTACTCCCAGCCGCAGTCCACAAGGCCACTCACGAGGCACTCCATGGACTGGACTGCATGCAATTCCTCGGCGGTCAGCCAATCGCGCAGGTTGTCCTTCGCGCCGATCCCGAACTTCTCGCGCATCTGCTTTGCGTTCATCCCGAACAGCACTTTGTAAATGCAGTTCGTGTATGTGGAATATGCGTGCCCGTGCATCCGCTGGTCTTCTGTGGACTGCTGAAGGGCTTTGGTTAGGGCCTGCCTGACAGCGATTCCTTTTTGCCGTTCGATCAGCTTGCCCGTTAAGGCCGCCTCCATGGCATTAAACTGGCGAATGTATGCCAGCTTAAAACGCATGGCAGATTCTCCCGTGTACCCCATAACCAGAAGGGTGAACCCGTCCCGGTTCATGACGAACATCGGGTTCCTTTTTCCATTCCCTGCTATATACGTCTCAGGAAGGAATAGCCCCGAAAATTCGGGGGAACTAATGCTCGATTGGATAACTCGGATATCCTCTAGAACGTGGTAGTGTTCCTTCCCGAACGTCTCGGCCACATCTAGGCTCGTGACTGCCGCTTGCTCCTCTTTTCCGATTCTCATGATTTCCACCAACATACTATCAATCCTTTCTTGTTGATTTGGGGTATAAAATTAGCGCCATGCTTTCACACGGCGCTATCGCCTTACTCTTCTGCAGAGAATGTGACCACTCCGGCGTTAACCGCAGCGGTGCCCTTGGTGCGGGTGCCGCCGAACGTGACGTCAATGGGCATCCCCACATTGGACGAGCCGCCAAGGCCGGACGGCTTAACCATGCAGGACGAGTATCGCACAGCGAATACCGCCGTATTGGCCGTCCCGGCATAAGTATGGACCACCAGCATGTCGTTGTTGGTCATGGCGGCCACATCCTGGTCCTTGATCGCCATATTCCAGATTTTCACCTGCGCCGTGTCGCCCGCATCCAACTCGCAGGGGTCAAAGGTCTGCGTGATTACCGGAGATTTCATGGTAGTGTACGTCTCTCCAAAGATGTCCGTCTTGGACTCTTCGCCCCAGTCGTACTCCATGCTGGAGTCCTCCACGCGCTTGCCGATGCGGCTCCATGTGGGAGACTGATCGGTCCCGGTGTTGAGGTACAGGATCAGCAGCTTTCGCTCGACTACTGCACCTGCCGTGGTGTTAAAAGTTAGGTCAGCCATGGATTATTCACCTCATTATTTTTTTGATAGATAAATTGTATTTGCACCTGATAGATGGCGTCTCCGCCCTCTTCAATGTCCATCAGCATGACGTTGGACACTTCAAGCGAGACCGGCAGGTATGGGGACGGGAGCTGCGGGAGGTCCCTGCGTTCATTTCTGCCCTCCAGCCATTGGCAAAACCCCTCCAGGAAATCATAATTGTCCTGACGGTCCACCTCGTCGCCGCCATGCTCCTTTGCTGTGAAGATGTAGCTGTTTTGGTAGGTCGCATTGCCGAGAATATCACGCTTGAGGATACCGTTGGCCGACGGCGAAAGAGCATAGCTCCCCGCCCCCATGGTAACATCGGTCAGCAGTAAATCTATCCCCTCATACTCCGCCAGATAGGACCTCAAGGCTCCAATAATGCTCACTTTACTCTACCTCCGCACATTCTGGCCGCTTGCGCCGTGAGTCTTTTGCCGTGGTCGGCCCACATGCGTTTATCCCATTCCTTGCCTCTCTTTGGGGCACCATGGTAGGTTAATTCACGATCTGAATCGTGCTTCCTCTCCCCCGTTCTGGCCCAGCAGGACCCGTTGGGAGCCAGCATGAGAACGCCGCGATACTGATAGTGGGCGTAAGGGCCATCATACTTTACATAGTCTGTCCCCACAAATCTTTTTGGGCCCTTTAGCTGGCCATCCTGCATGGGGATATAGCCATCCATCAAATTCGCACATTCAGAGGTAAACCACCGTTGCACAGGCCCGCCCGGCTGCAAGCCTCTCCGGCGCAAGATTTTGCCCGCGTCGATATTGCACACTACTTTCATCGCCCGCTCACCTCCAGATGGGCTAGCCTGCCAAAGTCCTTGTCGTCCACGGTAGTAACCGTGAGTACGTCGTCATACCCGCTCAGTTCCTTGGCGGCGCTTCGGGTGATCTCAGTTGCGATGCGGCCCTTAACGATCATGTCGCCCGCCTGGACGGTCCAGGCGCCGCTTTTATCGGGCAGGGCATTCCATGTCTTGGGCTTCACGTAGCCCGGCAGGGAACGCGGCACGATGACCACTACACTATCCGCGGAGGCCGCCCCGGTTTTACGCAGGACGGCCCCATGGACAGCATTCCAGTACACCCCCGACAGGACGGTCCGTTTCCACCGCTCTACATTGGATGCCAGGTACTTGTTGTAGACCGTTATGGTATCGTTCATCATGCCCATTCGACTGTCCTCAATCTGGGCCCAAGGTATATCCTGGCGGCATCCAGCAGGCGGGAATTGCCGGTCCTGTTCGTACTGGCGAATGTCCTTGACCAGCTCCCCACACTCTCGCTGACCACCTCACCGCCAGATTCATTTGTTTGCCATGCCTCAGCCACCGCGCACGTCGCCATGGCCACGTTCCGGTCATCCGGGTTATTTGCGGAGTATCCGCCTGTGGCGTAATCCAGATAGGCCGAGGCCCTGGCGGACAATCGGTCGAAGTTTTCCTCCGAGATTGCCTCGCCAAGGTACTCGCCTCTGTAAAAAGAGTAGTCAGCGTACATGGGTTAGCCCAGGTAGCGCACGGCCAGCTCGGGGTACATGGTCTTGTATCCGTACAGGACGTCCATAGACAGCATTTCCTTCTTGTAGGTCATGTTGTAACCCTTGACAACACGGAGGGATACGCCGTTATAGGAGGTCACATAGGACTCCACGCCAGAGGGCTTGACCAAGGGACGGGTGACAAACGCGAATGCGGAGGGGTGGAAGCCCAGGTTTGCGGTATGGCTTGCAGTCACGGTGATGGCTGCGTTATCCGCCACAGATGCCTTGAGGCCGGGGTAGATCGTGATATCCTGGTCGGCGGTGGACAACTCACCAGCGGTCACGACAACATACGGATTGCCACCCAGGGTGAACACGTCGCCAACTGCAAAAGCAGCGGTGAGCCCGTCTACGTGGATAGCGGTCGCGCCCTTTGCGTATCCGCCGGAATTATCCACAAGGGGTGTACCGGTTGCGCCGGTGGTGTGCTTCTTTACGGCCTGAGACATGTAGTTGTCAAGACCCATCACGCGGCCCAGGGAGCCCTCCCGAAGGGCGGCAGTGGAGCCGGACTTCTCGGCGTTCACGATGGCGGGAACGGTGACCAGTTTCGCGTCAGCAGCAGTATCCCAAAGGGCATACCTGGGAGACACGGGCACCTTGTTCTCGTTCAACTTCTCACGCACGGACGCGAGGTCGTCCAGGCCGTCCGGGGTGGTTCCAGCGGTGCCTCCGATGTAAGGGATGTCCTTGTAGAGCTCCAGGCCGTCGGAGTTAATCTTCTGGGCCAGCGCCACGGCGGCGGGCTCCAGGAACTGACGGTTGAGGTCGTTGATGTTTACCGCGCCCTGAATGGCGGTGATCTCCACGTCCACGGTGGCGATCTTATCCAGCTTTACGGGGACGGAGGTCTCGGTGATATCCTGAGCGGTCACGCCCTGGCTCTGGTCAAATTCCTTGGCCTCAAGGACGACGGGCTTGCGGACCTGGATGGTGTCGCCGAGGTTGCGGGAGAAGTCGTTGGAGAAGTCCTTGTGGATCAGGTTGGGAAACACAAGGTTCTCCAGCAGCCGGGGCAGGGTGTTGCGTGCGATCTCCTGGATTGTAATAAAGCTATTAGGCATTTTTCATTACTCCTTTTTCATCGTAGCGGCGTAGTATTCCTCGTCGCTCATTTTGCTGTAGTCGGGTTCTCCGCCGGGGCCATGGGGGGCGCCGCTGTTGAGGCGAGGGCCGCCGTCATCGCCGAACAGGAAGGCGTTCTCCGTTGCTACCGCTTCCACGGCAGCCTTGATGTCTGCATCACGGTTTTTGCTGGCCTTAAGGGCTTCCATGTCGAGCAGGGCCCTAACCGCCTTTGCGTTTTTGGCCTTTGCGTCTCGGAGGGCAGACTCAATCTTTCCGTCCAACTCTAAGCCGTCCAGCTTGGCGGCGTGGTCCTTCTCGGCCTGCTCATACTTGGCCTTCCAGTCCTCAGACGCCTTCTTGATGCCTTCGATGTCCATCGCCTCAAAGCCCTCGATGGTCTTTTTTGCATCCAAAAGCTGACCTTGTGCGGTTTTCAGTTCTTCGTTTTTGGCATTGAAGTCTGTCTTGGAGACAAACCCCTTTCCAATTTCAGCAGATACCTTTTTGTCGATTTCCTCAGTGTAGCTATCACCAAGGATGGTCTTGAGCCATTCTAACATGTCAGATCCTTTCTGCCGCTATCCTTTTTATCGGGCCAGTCCCCGCTCTGCGGCCCCCGTATTGTTCTCCCCGGGAAGGGTTAAAAATGGTATGAAAAAACCGCCGTGTGGCGGTTCAATCAACGTAATAGCAGCAGCGCCCATCTCTCCAGACGGCGCATCCCTCTTTGGGGCATTCCATCATTGTGTAGGTCCATGATGTAATCTGCTGTGTGCTATCGTTTTTGCCGTCCTCGTCGTACTCGTTCGTAACTTGGAGGACCTGCTTCTCTGCCTTTCGGTTATATGGACAAATCATATCCGTTCCCTCTCATACTGTCGCTTTAGCCCGGTCTGCGACAAAAAGTCCCGTTGCACCTCTTGCCAGTGCCGCACCTTCGCGGCGCTTTCCGCCGGGTCCTGCCCGGCTGCGGCCATGGCGGCCTTTTCGCGCTTCCACCGCCGGATTTGGCGTTCGATGTATCTCTGCCGTTGCATGGCCTCGTACTCGGTGATCTTCTGGCCGTTGTAGTCGTACTTCGGCGCATTCAGCTCGGCCAATTCCTGATCGGTATATGCCGGCTCGCTGAAACCCTCGATGAACGGAAAAAAGCTATGGCGGCAGTTCCATCCTCCAAGCCCGGGCCCTGTGCCGTAACCAGTCTTTTCGACCAGTGACGGATACTTAGGGTGGGTCCCGCTCCTGGAGTAGACCTTGCCCTGCCATGCGCTGTGATCGGCCACACCGACTCCGGTCCGGGCTCCTGCGTGTGCAGTGACCTCCACTAAGTCGCAGCCCATCTCGTCGGCTAGGGTCTCCGTCACCTTAAGCGACGCCTGGTTGATGCCGGTCAGGACCGCCCTGCGGACCGCCACGTCCATGTGGTCAATATGTCCGCTTGGGTATCGGATGGATGCAAGCCCGTCTCTGGCGAGACTCTTGATCGCCATGCGGGTGGCTTCCTGGTGGGAAAACGCGCCGCTGCTCACCTGCATCCACGCCCGGTCCAGCGCTTGCTCAAACTGCTGCGTGGATGTGTTGGCCGTGGTCCTGGTGAGGTTTTCAAATAGTCCCATAGTGTTCTCCATCCCTGCCCTCATGACCGCTTGCAGGGCTTGGGACGCAGCAAGAGGGGGCGGGTCAAGGCCGGACTCCTTGTAGACGTTGCTGTCAAATCTCAATGACTTAAGTCCGGACCGCTCCATGATGCTCCTTATCTCATCTTCGGTTTTGTTGGTCATCGCCGCCAGGGCCTTAACGATATAGCTGTGGTAATTCCCCATCTCGATCAGCCTCTGATACTGCCACTGGGCCGCGGGGATAAAGTCGTCAAAGGCGGCAATCCTGCGGGCCATATACTCCAGGGCGTCTATCTCGGCTTGGCTGTATAGCTCCACCATCCGCGTCGGGAGCCGCTCTATCTCTCGGGGTTTCAGCATATCTTACTCCCCCTTGAATCCCATCCATTCATCGTTCGTTTTCTTCTCGGAGAGGATCTTCTTTGCTTTATCCTCCGTTTCGCCGCGCCATTTCACTCGGTACTCCCAGTCCATCATCAGGCCGTCTCTGACCTCCTGGAGATCCCGCTGGCGCTCCGACTCCTTGTCGATGATATAGGAGTCCTCAAACTGCACGGACACCTTTGCGTCTGGATTGACCGGCTGCCCGCAGAACTGTTTACCGGCGTAAAGAATAGCCCGCACCAGGGCCTTAAGAAACGCCTCTATGGCGATGTAGTGCTTGGCTGCATTCTGGATCAGTTCCTGCTTATCGCCGGTGTACTGGGTCGCTGTTACGATGCTGGTGCCGTTGAATTGATAGTGCTTTGTCCCAAGGCCCGTCTTGAATGACAAATAGTCAAGCTGGGACTGCACGCCCTCCTTGTTCTCAGCCACCCGAAGGGCCGGGTTGAACTCCTGGAGCATTTTGTTGGCGCCGTTGCTGTCAATGAAATCGTCCCCGGTGACCATAAACAACTGCTGGGCCACATCGTCAGGCGTGATGGTGTTCCCATCTACGTCGGTTTTTGTCAGGTCCCTGTTGACAAACACCTTCTTACCGCCCAGCTTGAAGTCTCGGCAGAAATTGTTGAATGCCAAATCCACACCCGCCAGATTGTCCATTGCGTTCGCAAACACCGAAATGCCCAGCGCTGTGGACTCGTCCACGTTATTGACAATGTTTGGCGCCACGATTGCGAACATGGGGATATCGCTGCCCGTCCGGATCGTCGGTGCAACGCCTGGCGGAAGTGGTTCCTCCGTCAGCCCGCCTTTACCCTCCTTGAAGTAGCGATTTGTGATGACGTACTCTTTCCCCTCCAGTGTGTGGGTCTCCAGGTAGATGTATGTATCGCCATGCTCCAGCACCTCGGAGGCAAATGCCACGTCGATGATTTTGCCATTGCGTACCGTAATGGGGACGATACACGCAGCCGGGAGGAACTCCATGCCGACCTTCGCCTCGGAATCGCCGACCACCGCATCTCCGGATAGCTTCATGCCGTTCATGCGGAGCACAACTGCCCCCGTTCCAGATGCAAACGCCTTCTCCACCAGCTCATTCCCGCGCTTCCAGAAGTCGTTTGCGCCGAACACTCCGCCGGTCCCATCTTCATCGCCAGGACCCTGGACGAACACGGATGAGGCAGCGTCGTCAATTGTGATTCGGGTCTTGTCGTTCAGTAGGATGGATGCCCAATCCTCGCAGACCTTCTTGCCCATTTTTAGGGTGTACAGCTTGCGCTTGAGCTTTTTCCCGTCCGCCGCCGTCTCCACGAACTCGTGGAACGGCTTGTAAAACCCTCTCCACCAGCACATCCAATCCTGAATGTACTGGTAGTATCCAGCGGACAGATTCGTGCCGCGCTCTTTGTTGATGTAGTCGATCAGTGTTGCAATGTTCACGGTCTCACCTCTTGTCCGGCAGGAGCTGCCGCATGAACCGCTCCCACGAGTATTCAAAAGCATCTATGATGTCGATATCGCTGGAGAAGTTGTCCAGGCGAACGTCCTTGCCCTTTTCGGCCTGGTCCTTATCCCACACGGCGCTTTTTAGCCCGGATATGACAAGCTCACAGTCCGAAAGTATGGTCAGTCTACCGAGGTTGAGCAGAGCCACCGTGCAATAAATGCGCTGCGTGATCTCATTTTTTGCGGAGTCCCCAAACTGCAACCCGAGTCCCGCTTGATTGGACGCCCTGCGAAGGCCGTTAATCAGGTATTGCGCCTCCGAGTCTGCGAAGCAATATTTGCAATGCAGCGTAGGGTAATCCTTTTTGAACCGCTGCACAAAACCGATAAACTCACTGTTAAGCAGGTTCGGGTCAATGTCTCCTTTGCGGCCCTTGATGTGGTGGTCTCGCATGACCAGCAGGCCGGAGAACCCGCGCAGGACCGCAGTTGCGACAAAGGTTGTCAGCGACCTGTTCCCGCCGAAGTCAACTCCGATAGATACGAAGTCCACGGACAGAAGCAGCCGCTTCCATTCTTCTTCCGTCAATTTCTCCTTGCACACAATATTTCGGTCCGGCTGGTCTGCGAAGGCCTGATACACCAGCCCATCAGCTACGCAGCGTTCGCCTAAGATATCGCGGCGATACCATACGCTTGCCTTGTCGTACTGGCTGATGATCTCATTGATCCGCTGCTCTGGTATGGTCCGGTTGTCCGTAATGGTAAAATGCTCATAATTATAGCCGCCAAGTAATTCGCCGGCGGCCTGCATCTTTTGATATTTGTCGATGTACTCGGCATAAATGGGGGCGTTTGGGTTGTCCGGGTTTAGGTCCCAATATATTTTCCGGTGCTTCGCCGCGAGCTGTCGGTTGAACGCCTCTTTGATGGTGTTGTCGTGGTGGAGGTTTATCTCAGTGGCGATCCACATACCATACGAGTTACCACGAATCTTTTTGAAGCTATCCGCCTTACCACCTCCGGCGAAAATGACCACCTTGAGGCCGGACTTTGTTTTGATGCGTAAGCACTCGTTGTCCTTGTACTTGCCCCACCGGCAACGGCCCCTAAAGATCCCCTCCAGGCCGTACCCGTTGCAGTCCCCAATGTTTAGCTTTGCATTGGCGATAGTGGTGCCAGTGGCAAGGTGCAGCTTGTCAGGCGTGCTCTCGAGCTCGTAAGCAAATGCAAATACATTGTCCACCGTCTTGCCCGCGCGAACCGCGCCTTCTGCCACATTGATGGTGGCCCCCCTTGATCGTCGCATGTACTCCTTGTGCTTGTCCCCGAAAATAAAGTTCAGCGTCTTGGCCTTACCCATCGCCAAATACCTCTTCACGGGCCTCGCCTACGTCCTCGACGTCATAGCTGTCTCGCTTTTCAAACATTCCGAGGTGCTTACCGAGCAGTTCCAACGCTTTTAGCTTGTTCCCGTACTTCAGGTCCGCGTCAGTGTAGTCATGGGCCTCAGCAAACGCTACCTTTCCAAGCTCTTCCACTACCTTGTCTTGCGTTATCCCGGTCCTTTCAGACCTGTCCTTCATCGCCTTTTGTATGGCTTCTTGGATTTCAACATCCTTCAACAGCCTCTGCCCTATGCTGTATGCCGTTTTTTTGCTATACCCTGCCCTTATGGCGGCCTGCGTGGCGTTTAGGTCTACCGGGTATTCCTCAACAAATCTATTCTGTTTTGCGTTTAACGCCACACGTAACCACCCCCCATAAATTATTCATCATCTCGCTTACTTTACTGTTGACACGTGTAATAATACGTGCTATAATATAGACAGTTAAGAGAGGTGGTCAAATGAAGAGCTACTCATCCCGCGAGGTCATCCAAATCCTCAATGCAGACGGTTGGTACGAGGTTGCCTGTGATGGAGACCACCACCAGTACAAGCACCCAACAAAACCTGGTAAGGTCACGGTAACGCACCCAGTTAAGGACATACCAATCAGGACTCTCATCAGCATCGGGAAGCAAGCGGGGCTGAAATTCAAGTAAGCCCCGCCCCCCATACAGAAAGGAGCTTATATGTACCCCAACTTCTACGCCTATCCCGCTTTCTTTTACTACGACGATGATGGCATCTCTATCGAGTTTCCGGACCTTCCAGGCTGCCTGCCCTGCGCCGGCTCTTCCGAAGAGGCGTTTCGTAACGCGAAGGAAGCGCTTGGCCTGCACCTGTACGGCATGGAGCAGGACGGTGATGTAATCCCTCCGCCCACGCCAGTAAAAGACTTATGCCCTGACGATGGCGGCGTGATAACGATGGTTGACGTATTCATGCCGTCCGTCAGGGACCGAATCAACAATCGTGTCGTAAAGAAAACCCTTACCATCCCCGCATGGCTCAACAGAGAAGCCGAAGCGGCTCATGTGAACTTCTCCCAGGTGTTGCAAGACGGCCTAAAGACATACCTCGGAGAGGCATCCAGACAATAGATCAGCAGCATTCCGCCGGAAGGTTATCCTCCGGCGGATCTCTTTTGCTCTAAACACCGCCGCACCCACCCACTTGCTTTACGCGGTGTACTTACCCACGACGACCAATCGGTAATACGTATTACCCTAAGCCATCAACAATTGCTCTCTCCCGGTCCGACAGTGCCCAAATGTGCGCCGCAGCGCGTTCAGCCGCAGCGCGTTCAGCCGCAGCGCGTTCAGCCGCAGCGCGTTTGGAGAGCAGCAGGCCGCCTCCGAAAATGGCTTTCTTTTGCTCCGCCTGTGCGTCTAGTTTATATATCGGCGTGCATTCGTGTCGCCTTACTTCCATATCTACGCCATACTTTGAGTACCGTTGCATCATGGCCGACGTTAATATATTGTCCGGGTACGTGTACTTCGGGAGCTCTCGCACCCTTTCTTTGTGCAGCGCAGCTACGGCATCGTTTACCTTTTTCGTCAAATCGGGTGCGGTCTGCGCCACAATATCCCCGCCAAAGCTGGACACGAACGACGTTCGTACTATCGCTCCATTTTCGTACTCGATGCTGCAATCGCAAATGATGTGATTCATCCGCATTGTGTTTCTTCTACCGCTAAAACAGGTGAGGGATGGCGCAAAGAGGAAGAAGCTAATTCCGCGGTCCAAGTAGAATGCGCATATTTTTGATAATATCGAGAACGGAGGATTGTCTAGGACTACACATCCATCTGGATAATCAAAATTCTCATAATCCATACCAGGATAAAATGGACGGACGATACCGTCTGGGTCGATATCGTATTTATCGCACGCCCATCCTTTTACTGCTTCGAAAATAGCGGGTGGCGTGTAGCAATCGTCCGTTGTCTTTTTCGGCTTAAATTTCTCGACAAATCCGTCGTAATCATTAAATTTATCTTCTTTTTTCATGAAATTCTCCTTAAATCAGCGGCCATAAAAAGAGCCGCCCTCTCGGACGACTCTCTGTTACGGTCCACCTGCCGCAACTCAGGGTTCAACAAACAACTGCTCACGTCGTTTTCCGGTCTCCCGGTTGGAGCCGAGAGGCGGTGTTAAGCCGCCACGCCCTCACCGCTGTTCCCATGGCTGCGGGTTGGGTTTCTGCTCTGCACTCGGCGTATAGGTGGATTCTTCTTCTGCACGCTCCACCGGGCGCAGCCGTTTTATCCGTGTCGGCACACCGGGGATAGTCACAATCTCCCCGTCTCGCCCCGTGACAAGGGCGGGCGCCATGTCCCTTCGCCGGTCCCATCAGGCGCGTAGGGTGCCCGGTATAGTGTCTCTCCACCGTCATAGCCCTGGCCTGGACTTGCACCAGACAACATCCCCCGGATGTGTGGGGCGCTCTCCTGTTGAGCTACAAGGGCATAGGTGGGACCGGGATGCGGAAACCCGGCCCCAGAAGGGAAAGGAAAGGAGGAGGAAAAAGTGGAGTCCAAGGAAGCGCTTGGGATTAATCCCATCATAGTTGTAACACAGAAAATATGGGAACTACAAGGAACTCACGTTAATTTTCGCCAAGGCTCTCCCGTGCATTTTAGTAACGCCGCGCACAGACATATCCATACTCTCTGCAACTCTCTCCCACGTCATCCCCTCTATGTATTTTAGGCGCAGGACCTTCCGCAATTTTTCGTCGTCTACATCCTCAATGGCCGCCCCGATTGCCTTGCGCATACTTACGAGCTTTGCCCGCTGCGCACCAAGCTGGCCAGCCAAATCGTCTATGGCCTCCACCGCGGTCTCGATGCTTCTTCCGCCGCTTGATCCGCCTGGAACCAACTTTACCATGGTCGTCATCTTTTCCGACCGTGAGTACCATCTGGCGATCTCCCCCTCCAGACGAGTAGCCTCCATCTCGGCCTCCCTGTATTTCAGCAGTTCCGCTTTCTTTTCCTGGCTCGTCATAAATCCTCCTGAGCGCCTCCACGCTCTCAAACGTCTGTATATCCGTCCTATGCCCTCTCTCGACCCTGATCTGCACCAGATAGCTCACGCCCCACGCCTCGCTCGCAGGGAGCGTCCTGACGGTCACGGCAGTATCTCCGAGTGTCCGAGTAAGGGTCAGCGGTTGGTGGGCTCTGTGGGCCGCTGAGAGGGCGTGGAGGTCATTTGCGCTGAGTGTGGGCTGCGATAAAGCGTCATGCTCTCCAGATACATTGTCTGCTTGCTTACATACTGACACCACTCCCACTCCAGCCGAGCCCCCCTGCTTTGATCGTAATCCGGCAAAAACGCCACAATGTCCGCGCTGTCCATCATGGCTAAGCAGATGCGCATATAGTCCTCCGGCCGCATCCCCTCTGGGAGCTCGGCTGGGTTGATGACGGTAAACCCATGCTCCTCAAGTTTTTCTCTTGCGGTCTGGAATTTACGACGATAATTTTCGTCTCCGGTAATCTTGCCCGCTATGTATGCTTTCATCGCTTGTCCTCCCTCTTAGTCACCTCATACGTCCCCCCATAGCGCCGTCTCCCGCACTTGGCGCAGGTGATTTTGTTGCCCACGCCGCGGGTGAGCAGCTTGATGTTGTGCTCCGCCCGGACAGCGGCCAGACAGGCTCCGCACAGGTCTTGTTTCACGCTCTATCCATCCTTTCCGCCAGCCGGGCCACCTTATCGTCCCGGATATCCCGCGACCGCGCCTCTACGTTAAACAACAGGCGCATCTGGTCGAGCATGATGCCCACGTCCGCGATCTCCTCGGCAATGTTGTCCAGGTTGTCGGCGCCGCGGCCATTCTTGCAGACGGCAAGTTGGAGCTCCGCCATCTCTTCGTACAGCATCTTGATCTGCGCTTCCGGGCCGTAGTGGGCCATGGCCTTTTCAAATATGTACTTCTCAACTGGATTCATTGGTTGTCACCGTCTTTCCGTTCGCCATTCTCAACAAAAATTTCACCCCTAACGCGGGGAACACAATGGTAATCCAACCTGTCAGCAGGAGCAGACTTCATGGCTTTCAGATATTCAATTAACTCGTCAAGCGTCCAGTTTCTAAACCTCATCACTCGTCACCATCCATCTTGGCTCCGCAGTTGGGGCAGTACGGGGTGACGTACTCTCGGTCGTCCCATTCCCACCCGCAGACAGAGCAGCGATTGTAGGCGTAGTCATCCGCAATCCACTCTCCATACCGCACCGGCGCAACATCGGCGGCGGGCATAATCTTGTTCCACTTCTCAACAACTTCTTCAGCCGAATATCCATGTACGCTAACGTATATACCGTTGCCGCAAAAGTGGTCAATGCAATAACATTTATTACGCCTGGGAGCAATCTGATATCCGTATTGCCTTGGTTTCTCCGGCTCCTTCCCGCAAAATATGCATAAATTCAGTTCAGCCATCATTCTCCCTCCTGTTATATGCGTCCAAGCAGTCCCCGTCCCAATCTTCGCAAGCACTATGCGCCTTACACACCCCGCGCATAAAGCAGTTGGAGCATTTCGGTTCAGCCATCCTGCTCATCCTCTGTCGGTGAGCAGCATCTCTTTTTTTTGATGTACCGGATTAGCCCAGCAAAGGTCGGCCGCTTTCCCTCCGCTTCACATTTAACGGCATAAAACTTCACGCCCTCACCAATCTCAACCAGCCAATCTTCGCCGTAATGGTCGTGATAGGCTTCTTGTTCCCAGCATTCCAACAATTCAGAGTATTTCTTCAATCCCTGCCACCTCCAAGGGCCTCATCCTTGCTGATCCGCTCAAACTCGATCACCCATTCTCGCGCAGGGGGCACCAGCGCGGCGATGTCTTGATGTTCGGATATTCCTCGCCGGGTTTCGTGAATCCGATAAAGGCCGCCATCCTGGGGCTGCGCGGTAAAACTCGCTCGAAAGTCTCCACAGCCTTGGGATGCTCACACATACAGTCTCCGCGCGGCCCTTCCAGACGGCTGTTGCCAGTAATTCGCGCTCTTCCGATCAGCTTCATGTACTCGCACTGCCTACATATGCGTATCTTTTTCACGTTTCCGTCTCCTTCCGTCCGCTTTCCACGTCTCAATCATTTTGCGAATGTCTTTCATGGAATCAAGTTCCATGTATGTCGCAATGAACTGTATACACTCCACCGCCGCATCCCGCTCCCGCGTCACTCGCTCCAGCTCACCCAACACGGCGGTCAGGCGGTCGGCGGCCTCCGTGAGTGTTTTTTCCGTCCAGTGGTCTGCGTACTCAATGCGGATGTCAAACGCACTTTCACGCAGCACCTGTATCAATTCCTGGTCAGTCATCGTTTGCTCCTTCCCGTTTGAGCGTTTTCGCCCATCTCTGCTTTTTGTCCGTCGGGGCCGTGGTGCTTCTAGGCCGGCTGGGGCAGCTCCACGAGCCTCCCTTGGTACTTGCCTCCATGTGCCACCCGGCAGCACGGAGACTTGCACCGTCCTCGCTATCGAGGATGTATGTAATTATCCTGCTATAGCCCAGCTCACGGGCCACACGCGCAGCCCTGCCGTACAAAAATGAGCATGCATTGTGGGTCCCATCTGTACAGAGCCTCACAACCTCTATCGTCTGCCCATCGTCCAGCACCCGCGATACCGGCCTTCCAAGCTGGACCACACCCACCATCCGGTCTCCATCATAGGCGGCCACTCGTAGCTTGTCCCGATATACTGGGTCATGGTGGCGATGGAGCTGATCGACAAATGCGTTTGCCTCTCTCAGCTCAATGGGTTTTGCTGTCAGCATCGTTCGCTCCTTCCAATTTCATGAAGCATCCCCAGAAGGTTCCCATCTTTTTCCCGCTGTGGTGGCCAAAAAGGGGATTTTGACCGATGGCGGCCCACACCTTTGCCGCCGGAATTTGAGTCTCGGCCCATTTGAATATCAGCACGCCGTCAGCCTTGAGGACCCGCATACACTCCGCAAACCCGTCGTGGAGCATCTGCGGCCAATTTTCGTCCAGCTTCCCGTACTTTTTGCACATCCATGAGTTCTCCCCTACCCGTGCTAAGTGAGGCGGGTCGAATATCACCAGCGCAAAACTGTCGTCCTCAAAGGGCAGGTTTGTCCAATCGCACTGTATATCAGGGTCTACGATGCAAGATCTCTCCGAGTCTCGATTTGTACTGCGCCACACCCCGTATACTTCTTCGCGCCGCCTATCGCAGTAGACCGCCGCCGGATGGTGCTTATCAAACCACATGGTGCGAGATCCGCACGTTACATCAAGGATTTTTTTGTTCATCTACACGCTCCTTCCTGCGGCCCTGTGGGGGCGTCCAGTCCATTCCGCTTCTCCATGGTGACAACCCGTCTCGTCAGGCGCTCCCCGCGCAGTGCATTTCGAGCCATGCGCCGGAACGCCTCCTCCTTGTAGTACCCCATGGCCTCGGCGCATTCCTTCGCCGTGCCGGACGCAATCAGGTCATCGGTCATCCGGTCCCGGACCTCGTAGTAATTTTTCCAGCACGGTAGCCCGTTCTCCTTGCGCCAGTGGAAGACCGAAAATATGGACACCCCGACCGCCTTCGCGATCTTCGCGTCGGTCAGCTTCTGGTCGTACAGTCGGCGCATCTCCAAGAGCATTTTGGTGGTCATGGCCCTTCACCTCCTGGCATCCCCACGCCATATATCGCTTCCAGCAGCCTGTCCGCATTTTCCAGCGTTCTGTTCCTTCGGTATTCAGCCGCCGCGCCGCCGACAGCGGACCACAATTCTGAACAGTGCTTGGATAGATTCGCATGAAAGTCATTCACACGCACACGCTCTTCACAAGTGACCCGTATTGCTTTTTTCTCTCTGGAAGCTACATCTCGATTAATTTCACCGCGCCTGTAATGGCTGTATAAACATCGAAGCGATTGAAAGACGGCTTGCATATACACATCCAGGTGCTTTGGCATCGTCTGGTTCTGGTACGCTAATTCTTCAAGCTCTCTAAATGTCACTTTTCCCTCCTACATCGTTGTGCGACTTGTGCGGTTTCGTGCGACTTTGGGTCGCACACTTGAAACAACTGCGCCGCAATGCTTTGACACATGTTTTTTTACTTTGTGCGACTGTGCGACCGAAAAATTTTTTCCTATATAGAGAGCACATACATATATGTAAAGTAATTTGCCTTTCCGCATCTCCTCTATCTGTATGGGGTGTGTCTGCTTATATATACATGATATAAAAAAAGTCGCACAAGTCGCACAGTCACACAACCTTAGAGCCGCAATGCTTTAGCTGTAACACCATGGTCGCACACGGTCGCACATTTTATGGAATATCGTCCAAAAGTCCCGTATTTTCCATTTCTTCCCTGGGCAAATCTAGGATAACACAACGAGCAGGCTCACCATTGATCCGCTTGGCGCGGGTCATTCCCTTAGCCGGTGCGTCGATTTTTCCATTGCTTTTGGCCCAACTCAGGAAGGCCTCCGGGTTGTATCCGTTCTCCGAGCAGATGCGCCCAAAGGTGGACCGAATGATATATGCCTGCCCGTCTACGATGTCTCCCCAAACGTCGTGATCCTGACTTGATCCACAAAATTTATTCTTGTTTGATACAACAAATTCGCATAAAAATTCATATGCCCGCTCATTAACGGAGACCGCAGATTTGGTCTGAAGGTGCTCGGAAATGTCCTGCACAGTCAGAGCATGATCGTCCTGGAAGATCCACTTCCCGCTGAGCGAGTCCGCCGTCAGCAGGATGGCCGCGGCCATGGACTGCTTCTCGGTAGTGTCGCTCTCCGACAGGGCGGCGTAAAATCGCTTATAGATCTCAGCAGCGGCCTCCACGCTACCCTCCTTCTGGAGCTCCTCCACGAACATGCGCCCGGCAAATCCGTGGTTGCGCTTGACGGTATCGGCCACGTGCCGTGGGTCCCGAAACAGCCGCTCCTTACACTCAATCTCCACGATGCGGTTCACCGCCCCGCCACCGCTGGCTGCATTGGTGATGGGCATCTCGCCGCTGGTGATGATGCAATTGGTCCATGTGGGGGTCTTGTCGATTCCGCCTGACTTGGTGCCCTTGGTGCGCCCAGCCCCCTCAGCCAGCATCATAATATCTTTATCGAAGGTCTTCCGGTCCGCAACGATCTGTAACTCGTCTAGAATGAGGGGGAGACTGTTAACGAATGCTGCAGACTTCTCCCGGCCCACAGCAGTGGAGTTGAATGTGTGGATGTACCGTCCAACCTCTGGATTGGCCCACACACTGGCGGCCAACATGAGTCCAACCGTCTTTCCAACTTCTGTGCCGCCCCACAGGTGTACAAAGAAGGGCAGTGCGCACATTGGCCTCACCAGCACAGCGGCAAAAGAGGCCGCCAAGATGATCCGGGCCGGGATGCTGGCCCCCTGTCGGACCTCGCGGGCCACATCCAGCCACTTCTGATTGCTCCCATGCTCTTGGACGCTCTCGAAAAATGTTCTGAAATTGGCGTCTCCGTCGAAGACCAGCTCGTCCACGTAAGGAGAGAAGCCCTCTCCCTCGATCCATCCCATGCGGCTGACACTGTTTTTTTCTGGGATGAGGTCGTAGTTCAGGCTCTCCACGTCGTGGAGATAGCGAACCAGGTACTTGGCGTTTTCGCTGTTCACCGCCACGCCTACATTGGCCAGCTCCAGAATGCTGTTGGCAGAGGCCAGCGTCTTCTTATCCGAGATGATGTACCTCCATTGTTTTCCCTTTCGATATGCCAGCTTCAGTTTCTCCACTCCGGTATCTATATTTACTAGCCGGAGCACGGGCAGGAGCGGATGGTTACAGGCGAATCGCTCACCATAGTTCTCATAGATCGAAACCCCAAAGTCATCTGCTCGCCACTGTCCGCAGTTGAGCTCCAGTGGCTGGCCCTCAAACTGGGTCACACTGTCTGCATAGATAGTCTGCCCCTGCTCCTTTAGGCTCTTGACGTAGCTGGCGTAGGCTTTTTTGAAGTTGATGAATCCTGCCTTCCGGGCCGCCACGCTCATAGCCTCCAGCACCCGGGTAAGTTCAAAACTGTTGCCCTCGTATTGGTAGACAAACTCAAATGGAGTTGCTGAGTTAATGTAGTCGTCAAATGTATATTCTGGAAGCTCTAAAATGTTTGTCACCTCCACGGGTGCTCGTGAAACCATTCCTCAACTACCGGAAGACTTCTGCAAGCATCCGCATATTCATCATCTATTTCTTCCTCTGGATTCTTTGGCGCTTTGTTTATATACGCCCTCCATAGTCTTCTGTGACGGGCTGTCATCAGCGTGTACCGCCATCGGTATTCATCCAGCTCTATCGCTGCCTTCAATCGTTCCTGCGACGCCTGCGCCGCTTTTCTGGTATCCGGGCGAACCCCTACTAATCCAAGGCCGAAATCTTCGTTGAGGCGCAGCACAGCCTGCCGGAAATTGATTTCGAACAGCTCCATTACGAAGTCTACAACGGACCCGCCGCGCCCGCAGCCGTAGCAGTGCCACCCCCGACCTGGGTCATTGTATAGCATAAGGCTGGCGGTCTTCTCGTGGTGAAACGGGCATTGGATGTAACCGGAACGATTAGGTTCAAAGCCGTAGTGCTCAGCTACTTGCCGGATGGACAGTCTCTGCTTCACTTCATCCGCTACATTCATCCTAAAGCGCCTCCAAACGCTCTTTGAGTTCCCGATAAAGAATGTCATGGATGAGTTTTCCGCTGATGGACGGAACGCAGAAGAGCACTTGACAGTTGTACCTAGCCAGCCACGCCAGAATGCTTGCCACCAGAGCAGGAGCACCCATTCTGCTTCTGTAGTCCCCCGAGTATACTTTTTCCCAGTCTCCGTTTTCTACCAGCAGATAGAGCTTGGCGCCGGCCCGCATCGCCCTCTCGAACTCCCGGGTGAAGCGGGGCCGGTCCTTACAATAGCAATTGCACAATTCGTCCAAGCTCATTTTTCGTTCGATCGCCACAAGCTCTGCAAGATCCAGGCGGTTACATTTGACTGAATAATCCCCGAAACTAAGTGCTTTTCGTTCATACGTGCACCCGATATCATGCAGACGCTTTCTCGCTCTAACGGTGTCCTGCTCCCGTGTGTCCACCAAAACGGTCATTGTTTTGAGCGCTGCATCTACCTCAAAGTGATCCATAGGCTATTAATTCCAGGGTAAATCCCCATCATCATCGAGTAGTCCATTTGCTTTGTTCTGGTATGTGCTACCTCGATCAAGCGGCTTATCCTTTGGCATCTTAAACTTCCCTTTACGGACGCTGTCCGAGTCAATGAGTTTGCAACATTCTGTGGTCCAGCCTGTATTACCATTCATCTCCCATTCCTTGTTGCGGAACAGAACGCCAACAGACAACCCTTTAAGAGTGTTTTCGTCCCAGCCCCAGTGGTATCCATTGTTGCTATTTTCGAACGCCCAGATCACACCGCCGAGGGTACGCTTGCTCCACCCGTCTTTCTCGCTTCCGTCGTCCTTCGGAAGATACATACGGTACACTCCACGCCATTTTTTATCTTCTTGAGTCTGCACCTGGTAATCATTTCGGAAAAAACCTGCATGCGGGCCTTCCGCAATGTCGAAATAAATGACCAGTTTTTCACCGTAGTCCGTGTTCTCCACAACGGCCTGTTGGACTTTAGCTACATATCCGCCGACCGGAAGGATCTCTCTGCCCTTATTGGGCTCCACCTTGACATCGTTGTATACTCTCATTTATTTGTCCTCCTTAATGTTCAGGGGTGCAATTCCCCAATAATCTCTAATGGCCTTATCCACCATCTTGAGATCGTTTTCAATTAATTTATCCGAAAACATACCAATGGGTGATTTTACAGTATCCGCTCCATTGGTCTGTGTGGAAAAACTGTATTTCCCATCCGTGACTACCGTTTTAAGAACAATAGTAAATAGTCCTTCCAACGTAACTTTTTCATCCAGCAGTTTTCCTATTGTCTTAAACTTTTCGTTTCCGTTTGCGTCTACATCGACATGGCCCATAAAATAGATAATCTTATCATTCGGAAGCTTAACCGCGGTTTGCACCAGCGTCCAGAAATAGAGGGCCATGTCTGTGAATTTTTGATACCCAGTGATTTTTGCTCCGCGCATAAACTCATTTGTCATCAGATATGTAGCATCGTCTATAACGATAGCTCGGGCAGGTGCTCCCCTGATTGCCGTATCAATTTTCATATAGTCGTCGCAATTATATGTTTTATGCTTGTTCTTGAACGGAAGGAGCTTTCCGCTTACATTGATGATGCACACCTCATCTGGATCAAAATTTCGCAAGCTTGTGGATTTCCCGGACCCACTTTGCCCAAAAATCATGACGGGGGTACCCATATCAGACCACCCCTCCTGTCGCAAGTTTCAAATTGTTCTCGACTATGGATAAAATGAAATGACAGTCCTCATAACTCATAGCAAAACTTTCCTGCATAATAACCTTAAGGATTTTCGCCGCAGTCTGCGACATGCACGCAAGTTTATACGGAGCTATATATCTCCCTGTTTGAGCGGCAATTTTCTCTGCTTCTTTTTGAATGGAAGAGCCCTTTTCAGTCAATAATCTCACCGCTTTCTTGGAATTTAATGGGGCATTCATTTCCCCTGCTTGTAAAAGGATACGGGAGATACTCGCCCGTCAGCAGGCAGCGGTGGCGCTTCAAACTGTCTTCATTGCGCACGTATGGGCACCACTGACATACAGTTTTGTCCTCCGGGAATGGTACTGACAATTCGGCGGTTCCCCATGTGTAAAAGCTAACGCCTTCCGTTTTTGGCATCATACATACCTCATAACATCGACATCCATCATGCTTGCCAGTCCGCTGAGATCATTCCGCATCAGATATTCGATCAGCTCCTTAAAGCAATCCGAGCAAATCTCCTTCCCATCCCACACAAATGTAGTCTCGTCCCGATACACTTCCCCTTTGCATTTGCTGCATCGAACGACCGGCTCAGCTTGCTGTGTGTCCCTTAACGATGTAAATATTGTCCTTCGCACTTGACTTTCCTCCTAAAAACCCTCATAATGAGGGTGCATTTGGTCTTTTTGGCCGCCTTTCAGAGCTTGAGCCCTCTGGAGGCGGCACTTTTTATGCCCTGCGCAGCCAGTACACAGTCCTCCTGGTCTGCACCCGGATCACACTCCGGCTCTGTCGGATATCCGCCACAGGGCTGGTGACCAGGCTTGCCCCGCCGAAGTCGATGACCAGCGGATGTCCCTCGTCCAGCTCTACCAGGCGGCCTGTGCGTCCTGTCAGGTAGTTGTGGGGCTTAACCGGATGGTCCGTCCGGTCGGTGACGCGGTCAATCCGTATCCGCATGAGTTATGCCACTTTACCGATAATCTGCGCGCGCGAACACCTGATCTTGCCGTCCGTGTTGTATGGCACCACAACGCCGGCCAGCCACTCCCAGCGGATCAGCAGCTTGTAAACGTCGCCTTTGTAATTTTCCTTTACCCATTCGATTGGCGCTACGTTGATACCGCATCCGCATACATCTGTGCGGTTTGGGTTACATACTTCTTCGATGATTGCGCCTGGCTCGATGGTCCATGAGTCAGGTTTGCTGTATGCGCCGCCGAATGTCTTATACACGATGTACCCGTCTTTCACTCGCTCGAAATGCGCACCTATGTAGTCAGTAGCGTCTATAAGTCCACTGGCACCGCTCAGGTCGGCACCGCTCAGGTTGGCATAGCTCAGGTTGGCACCGCTCAGGTAGGCACCGCTCAGGTTGGCACGGACTCCACCGGGCTCATCGCGCCACCACTTGGCGTGTAGACTCAAGATCTCGCTCAGTTTTTCTTTCGTCACGATATTACATCCTCCCTAAATTTCCTCTCCCACGCCCACGCAGCATCCAGCACCTTGTTGGCGTACTCCCGGTCTCCCGTGTCTCTCCCCGCGTTATAGATCGTCAGCGCCGTCATGGTGTCGTACCGCTCCAGCAGCGACCCAAGATGGGCAAGACCGGTCTGGACGTTTTCTTCCGCTGACAGGCCGCTGGGAAAAAACTTCGGGTTGAGCTGGGTAAGGCCGTAGCAGCCTTTGGGGCTGACCGCCTCCGCGTCGAACCCGCTCTCTACCTCAATGAGCCCCAGCGCCAGGCAGAGCGGCACATGGTATGTATCCGCCGCAGCGTCCACCGCCCGGAACAGCTCGTCCGACAGCGGGGTAGGGTTGTGGTATTCGATCAGCTCCTCAATGCGCCCCGTCTCCACAGGCCGCTGGTAGGCCGCGGCGGCCGCAATGGGCTTGTCCGCCTCATTGGATTGGGCGTGGGCCTCCCCGCCCTCCCCGGGCCCCAGGCACGCCAGCAGACACCCCAGCAGGATACCCGCACACAGTACGCCGGTAATCCGGTCGATGACGGGGTAGCCGCTGACCGGGGGCTTGTCCGGGATGCGGGTCATGCGGACGCCTCCCTTTGCCCTGGCTCCTTCCGCCGGACCTCCAGCCCGGCCAGCTCTAGCAGCCTCCATACTGCGTAGATCGGCATGGTTAGGTCCTCGCCGGATATCAGCCTTGCGACTCCCATCCGGCCAATCCCGAGCTCGTCTGCGATGCTCTGATTGGTCAAATGGCCTCTCGCCTTATATACCGCCAGCCCGTCGCCGAGCATCCGGCTCTTGGCTTCGCACCTTGCCCGTTTTCGCTGGGCTTCCGTCAAGTATACTTTCGGCATTGTGCTTCCTCCTTTCGTCCTAACCTCGCATCAGCCGTCAGTGCCATCCGTCGGCTGATTTAATTTGGATCGTACCTCGGCCCAGGTAACGTTGATTTCATCAAGCGTCGAACGGACCTCACTAAGCAATGCCTCCGCTCGTTCCATTTCTGCCATGAGTTCGCACGTTAAATTCATCTCTGGGGTGATTTTCGACGATACTTCCATGGTCATGCCTCCTTTCTGGTGCTTGTCCCCTCTCGGCCTGCGTGGTAGAATATGGGCGAAAGGGGTGTGCTCTATGGATATTCTGTCAACAGTATTAGTTCTCGTTCCAAGCGTGTTGTCGTTGTGCGTTTCAGGGATTTATGCCTTCATTGCCTTAAAAAAAGCGAAGGAACCGCCAAAAGATGAGATATGGGAAACGGCCACCAAACTTTTATGCGCCAGCAACTCAGGATTGAAAGATGCGGATGATTTCGCAGAATTGTATGAACAGCTTAAGTTTTTCAAGGAAAGCGGATGCTCTAAAAATGGGTACAATTCACTTTTCACTGCGGTCGAAGAAACAAGACGAGCAATACAGTCGCAATTTGAAGCAGACTCAGAGCCGCAATCGTAACGCCAAAAAGAAATCCCTGAAAGGCAGTTGGATTTCTCAATCGGTATGTCTTTAGGCGGCAAATGAATCGTCTCACGCATGTTCCTCCTTTCTAACTCACCTGGTGGGCATCGGCGACTTGCCCCCGCCTTCACGCTGTGGTATGATTTAGGGAAAAGTGGGTGAGGTATTTTGGAAAAAATTAAAAGCAAAATCAAAGGTTTCCTGTACAGAAACAGGAGATATCAGGCCGCGAAACGTGACGGCCTAAACGTTCTCGTGGAAACAGATAGCTCAAGATCCAGACGAGCCGAACGGCGGGAAAAAATCAACATGCTCCTCACCTTCGTATCTGCCGTCGCCGCTGTCGTCGCCGCGATATTTGCCACCCTCTCTTACATTAATGCGTAATGGCACGCATTCTCCGCATACGCAATGGAATGTACCCGTAGAATCACGTCCGCAATCTGGACTCGCTATGCGAAAGCACCATATGTATCGATCTCTTTTCACCATTCACCCTCCTTTCCTTTGTTGTCACCTCCCGCCCCGTGTGGTAGAATATGGGCGAGAAGGGAGGTGAAAATGATGCATTACGCTTATTGCAGTGCACCTAATTGCGCGCATAGCCAGCTATACGGAACGAGCAAGAGCACAAACAGCCGTTTCCCATCGAGGACCGTGGAAATGCAAAAGTTTTGCACTGAATGCGGGGCTCCTATGATTGGGAAATGCCCTTCATGCGGCTCGTATCGTGAGAGCATGGAGTACAAGTGCTGTCCCAATTGCGGGAAACCTTACAAATGAGTTGTGGAATTAAAGGGAGCTCTTCGCCGGGGCTTCCTTTAATTTTTCGCCACACCCACCGCAGTACTTTGCATCTGCGTAATGCCACTCCTTGCCGCATTTCCTGCAGACACAGTGCTTCGTTTCGGGCCGTAGATTTTTAGGCTGGTTCATGTTCTCCCTCCTTTCTAACTCGCGTATTGGTCGCCGTCAGCGCCATCCCTACTCGCCTTGCCCGCCATGGCCGCTACGCCTTCCGCATAGCCGAGCAGGTATTCTTTCTTCTCGTCCGGCAGGGCCTTTGCAGCCTCTGCCAGCGCTTTTGCAATCTTCTTCTCTTTCTCAGACACGGTTGTCACCTCCTTTGCGGTTGCCTCCTGTTTCATCCTGTAGTAAAATGCGGACAAAGGAGGCGTTTTTTGTGGGATTGTTTGATTTTCTGAAAAAGTACAAGGGAGAACGCAAGGACGCGAGGACTGAAAAAGACTACATATCTGCTATGCGCAAAATGATTCTTCGCGTGCAGAACGCGACCGACTTGGACGAGATAGACACGTTTACGATGACGGCAAATGAAGCAGAAATATTGTTCGACTGCATCAAAGAAGGATACCTCATCGGGAAAGTTCCAAAGGACGAAACCGACTTTAGGACCATGGATGGGAAGGCCCACCCAGAGCTAATCAACACTGTAGTGCCGCCAAAGGGACTTGCTTTTTTGCGCCCAGTTAAAACGGACTTGAAGAGCAACATCGCACTCGGCGTTTCCGTTTTCGCCGCTCTGATCTCGCTCTTCGCCTTCCTCGTCACACTTCTGGCGAATTTGGATAAAATCATACAGAACTGGTCGATTTTCGTTTCTCTTCTCGGTTCGTGATTACGTCCGCATCTATTCCGTCAATTGATACGCTGTGGCAGAGTAGGTTGAGTCTCACAACACCCTTATGAAGTGCGCTCTGCTCAAACGAAAACGACTCACATTTGTCGTGCATTGGAATGCCATCAACATAAATTTCCGCCGTCCCGCCGTGCGTGATGATTTTTACATCTGCCATACTTGCCCTCCTTTCTTTTGTTGATTCTGAAACAAGTATACGTCGGATAAAAACCAATGTCAAGCACTATTTTGTTGATTATAAAACATTTTTTCTTGACGCAGGAAAAGAGAGGTGTTAATATAGGTACAGAAAGGAGGCAACCCCATGGGAGAGCGCATAAAAGAACTGCGCAAGGCCCTCGGCCTCACGCAGCAGGAATTTGCAGATAGAATCAAAGTGAAGAGGAATACGGTGGCGACCTACGAGATGGGACGCAGCACACCTAGCGATGCAGCAATATCTCTCATCTGCCGCGAGTTCAACGTCAACGAGAACTGGCTCCGCACCGGAGATGGCCAGATGTTCATACAGGTATCCAGAGACGAGGAAATTGCCGCGTTTATTGGCGATGTCTTGAGCGGAGAAACCGGAGACTTCCGCCGAAGGCTAATCTCCGTGTTGGCGCGCCTGGATACAGACCAGTGGGAACTGCTGGAACACATAGCCGAGGAACTGGCCCAAATAGAAAAAGAGGGGGCCGAGCAGTAACGCCCGGTCCCCTCCTGGTATTAGCCGATCAGCTTCTTGATAAATTGATATGTGATACGCAGTTTCCTATCGTCCAGTTTCCAGAGCAACGCTTGGATTTCGTCCATTATGCTTTCTCTGGTCATGGCTGATGTACTCCCTTCCACGGGAGCGCTTCCGTATTTTTGAGCTCCGGTTAACTTTACCTCACTCCGCTTGCTGTTGTCACTGGAAATATTTTCTTCCATCGCATCCTCCATCCACACGCTTATCGCCCGGCCTTGTCAGTGACTACATGATAGAACATTTGTTCGTTAAATTCAAGTTGGGATTGTTACCAAAATAAGAGTCGGATTTTTTCATATCCATAAAACGAGGTAGGAATTAAAAGAGAGGATTATGGGACACATCGCCTGAAAGGAGCACGAATATGTTAGAAGAAAAGGATTTACAGGCCATCGCGCAGTTGATGAAGGGCATGAAAGAAGAAATTATTGGTGAGACCAGGGAGCTAATAGCCCAGCAGAAGGAGGAAATTCTAGATGAGGCCACGCACCGCATGAAGGTGTTGTTGGACACAGAGGTAACCACCAAGTTCAACCTGCTGGCCGAGGAACTGGACGCCATCAAGGAGCGGTTGCCCGACCCGGACGCGCTGGAAAAGCTCGAGGATGAACTCGACCTCCATTACGCCATGCTCAAACAGCATACGAAGGAAATCCAGAATCTGAAGAAGTCGCAATAAAAAACCGCCCCCGGTACTGCGAATACCAGGGGCGGCCATATGTAATCGGGAAAACGCTTTAAAGCGACTCCTGCAATGCAGTATCATACCCACGCTGAATGTCTCCATGGACATCTGTAACCGTGTATTTTTCGGTTCCTTTAATTGGTTGCTGTTCCTCGTCTAAGTCCATATAGATTTCAAGGGTTGCTTTTATGTAATCACCTTTTCTAATCGTTCCATTTTCCTGGAATCGTTTCATGAAGCTCTCGTCCGTAATATTAGCTTCAATTGCACGACCGTTGAAATCGAATCCCCACCGAGAAGGGCCGAAGAACACCGCTTTTCTTATAATCAGTAGAGCTTCGGTACGGACCCGTTTACAAGTGGTTATTTCTTCTATTGGTAGGGGCTTAACCAAACTTTCGATGTCGGAGGGTTCACATTTTACCGTGCCTCTTTCCGTTTGGATAGTAAATCCCCCGTCTGGATTGTGCTCTCGAGCATACGAAGAAATATTGACGACAAGTTGGTCTACACGGATGCTATTGATAACCGCACCACTTGCGCGTGGAGCAGTAATCTTTTCACCGTCTTGGGTCTCCACAACGATTTCGTCGATATTCTCTAAAATACTTTTAGGTTTCGACCCTTTCAGTGCTTTTTTTATTTCAAATATGCCCTTGATGGCAGAGATCACTTTTGTAGCGAGCTCCGCCGCCGATCCAGAGCCATCAAGAAAACTTTTAGCCGCCTCACACACCGCGGAAAAGTCGATTTGAAAGCTTCCATTTCGGAAGGCGGTTACATTCATTTTCAAGTAAGCGTCCGGGTCCTCGACTTGAGAAGTTAGTTTGGCCAACTCAGCCATATCAGCTATCGTCTTAGAAAGCAGAGACGCATCTATCTCGCTATTTCCATCTAAGTGAAACGAAAATATAGCTCGGCTCTCAACGAGATTGTTGTCCATACCCCTCACCTCAGCAAAATATTACCATAAACCTAAACACTTGTAAATACATCTAAAAACCGCCCCCGGCGCTACCAACACCAGGGACGGCGGAAAGGGGGTGAATGGCTCGGGACCCGTTCACTCCTCCATTTTACCAGATATAGGAGGGAAAAGCAATGAAAACAAAACTGCCTACGGCTCAACTGCTGCCGTCAGGGCAGTACCGTTGCCGTGTCATGGTGGATGGAAAGAGAATTAGCGTGGTGGATGCCGACCCGAACGTATGCCAGGCGAAGGCGGTGGCGCTGAAAAACGGACTAATACAGGCAGGAAAGCGACCGGAATCCCTCAATGTCGGGGAGGCCATAGACCGCTATATCGAGAGCAAAGACGCCGTCCTGTCCCCGGCCACAATCTATGGATACAAAAAACTCAGAAAGAACACCATGCAGGGCATAATGAAAACGCCGCTATCTACCTTGACCCAGGAGAAGGTGCAGCGCGAAGTAAACCGGATGGCGAAAGATTTATCACCCAAGACCATCCGAAACGCACACGGCCTGCTGAGCGCCGCCCTGGCCGAATACCATCCGACTATGATACTCCGGACCACCCTGCCGCAAAAGAAGAAATACGAGGCCGGGATACCGTCAGCGGAAGATATAGCAAAGATCGTTAGGGCGGCGAAGGGAACACCGGCGGAGCTGCCGATCCTGCTGGCCGTGTGGCTCGGGCTAAGAGCGTCGGAGATCAGGGGCATAACATGGGATTGCATCCAGGGAGATATGCTGCACATCAAACAGGCCATCGTTGACGGGGAGGACGGCCCGGAGCTAAAGGGCACAAAGACCTACAGCGGAGACCGCAAGATAAGGATGCCAGAGTATATCAAATCACTGATTGATGCACAGCCGCACACCGATGGCCATGTAATACACCTCAGCGGGCAAGCGATGTATAAGCGCTTCTCTCGGCTATGCGAAAGCACTGGATTGCCTCATTACCGTTTCCATGATCTGCGCCACGCCAACGCCTCCGTAATGCTGGCGCTCAACGTACCCGATAAGTACGCCATGGAGCGCATGGGGCACGCCACAAACAATATGCTTAAAAATGTCTACCAGCACACCATGAAAGACAAGCAGGACGAGGTGGCCGATCTGGTAGACAAATACTTTACCGAAAAATTGGACACGATTTTGGACACGACAAAATAGCGCACTTAGAGCCGCAATCGATTAATGTGTGTATACCTTGGGGTTCAACTCCCCCCGCCTCCACCAGAACGACCCTAGACGAACTCAAATCGTCGATGGTCACATCAGAATGGCTGTCCTGTGTGTTATACAGGACAGTCATTTTGTCATCATAGAGGTAAATCTTGTTGACAAAGGTATCCACCAGAGCCTGACGGTATTTCAGGTCATTTACATCGCCCTTGCGAAACTGGTTCAGGAAGAAGCGCACCTCATTGACCGTGGGCGTAGGATGGGAAGCGGTTTCCACAAGAATCTGCTGTTCCAGCTCGCCCCGTTCCCGTTTCTTTTGGGAGATACGCTCCGCAATCACATCAACGATTTGGCCGCTCTCAAGGGCCTTAAAGAGATTTTCTGTGGCCCGCTCGTTCTCTTTTAGGAGTTTCTTGAGCCGCTTGAGGTTGTCCGTGTCCTTCTCCTGCTCGCAGAGGTGCACGACCTCTTTGGCAATGCGGTCGATATTCTCCTTGGTCAGCAGCTTCCGGGTTTCCGTGACCACCAAATCCTCAATGTAGGCTTTGCTGACCGTCTTTTTCTGGCAGGACTTGTCCCGGCGGTTGGTGACGCACTGATAATAGTGGTATTTGTTGCCCGTCTTGCTGGTGCCGCTGATACCAGTCATAGCGGCTTTGCAGTGGCCGCAGAACAGCTTGGTACTCAATATGTAACCTTCAAAAGCCTTTGCACGAGCAGGGGCTTTTTTCTTTTTGTCCATCATATCCTGCACCTCATAAAACAGGTCATCGCTGATGAT